>ENA-OOWZ01000044-OOWZ01000044.1-human-gut-metagenome-genome-assembly--contig:-NODE-44-length-74903-cov-6.773982_pt1 | contig 74903 bp, 61 predicted proteins | sample MGYA00241580_ERZ501329 | MGnify/ENA primary metagenome ERZ501329 (study PRJEB25962, sample SAMEA2042923) | human gut metagenome | biome: human gut; feature: human-associated habitat; material: faeces... | reverse complement strand
GCCTTCTTTAATTTCATAAGACTAATATCCTCCTTTTCGCTTAAATTTTACCCCCACCCGCATATTGTCGTCAATATATATTGAACATAGTTCAACAATATTTGAGTATTTTTTTATTCAGGTAAAATAATTCATGAATAAAATCTAATTAAATATATGTAATTAATATTCGTTTAAACCACAATTTTTTCTATTTTTGGAATTATCACTAAAAAAGAGCATCTAGTTTTTTAAACTATTGCTCTTAAATTTTTAATAACTCTTAACCTTTTTAATAATCTTAAAAGCTTCACTATGTCCTTTTTCTTTAACTAGCGTAAGCCATTCTGTAATTAGTTTAGCTGTTTCTTCGTGCATACCATCTAAATCGCCTTTATTGATCAAATAATCTAAAGGCATATCATCAGTGTAATTTTTGCCATTATAGACCATAGAAGCTGCTACTCTATCAGCTAACATTTCTTTAACATATCTTAATGGCATTTTAACTGGAACATAGTCTCTTTTAGCTGAGCTATAGAATGTCCAATATTCAAAATGGTGTCTATTTCTGCCTTTATGATGAAGCCATGCTTCCGAATATCCTTTTACTTTTCTCTCTTCAGTTATTGGAGAATGGGTTCCAGTATAATAATGAGCTCCTGACCAAAACTCAGTTGGACTATATTTTGACAAGTCGTGTCTAAGTCCTTGCCAACCTACACCAACTTTGAAGCAAAAATGAATTACTTTATGTCTATGTTTAGTAATTGTATGAAAATGTTTAAATGGATGTGCCATAAGTTATATCTCCTATTTATCTAGGATAAATTATAACTATTTATCGGCAAGAAGTGAATTAAGATTATTAACAAATTGTGCTTTATCTTTAATATCGTAGCCTTCTAATAACATTGCTTCATCATATAAGAGTGAAGCATACTTAGAAATATCCTTGCCACTTTCCTTATTAGAACTTATAGTCTTAAATAATGTGTGGTCTGGATTAATCTCAAGAACCTTAATTGCTTTGACTTGATCTTCACCAGTTGGATCTTGTTCATTCATAACATGTTCGATATTAAGAGATACCCCATCTTTTGATGAAATACATACTGGAGCGTCAACTAATTTAGCTGAGAAGACAACGTCATCGACTTTATCCTTAAGGTTTTCTTTAAGAATATCGAGTAATTCTCTATTTTGGGCAGATAATGAATCAATCTTATCTTTTTCTTCTTTAGAAAGTTCATCGTTACTTTCAGCAGTGATAGATTTGAATTCTAATCCTTCGTAGTCTTTCATTACTAAGAGTGTGAATTCATCAATGTTTTCGTGTAATAATAAGACATCTGTACCAGATTGTTTATATTTTTCAATTTGTGGTAATAGCTTGACAGATTCAAGAGTTTTACCTGCTGCATAGTAAATAACTTTTTGACCTTCTTTAGCGTTTTTCTTATATTCTTCTAAGCTAATCTTCTTATCACTTAATAGAGTATCATAAACTAATAAGTCTTTAAGTAAATCTTTCTTAGAACCAAAGCTTTGATAAATACCAAACTTGATATTAGCACCAAATGTATCAAAGAACTTTAAGTACTTGTCATAATCTTTATTTTTTAAATCTTTAAGTCCATCGATAACTTTCTTTTCAATGTTATCACTGATTTTATGGAGACGCTTATCATCTTGTAAAATCTCTCTTGATACGTTGAGTGAGAAGTCATCAGAATCAACTAAACCTTTTAAGAATTTTAAATAATCTGGAACAAGCTCTGGGCACTTTTCTTTAATAAATACATCTTTTGCATATAAGGCCAAGCCTTTTTCATAGGTATCACTATATAAGTTATATGGTGCATGACTTGGAATATAGACTAATGCCTTATAGCAAATAAGTCCTTCAACATCCAAGAATAAAGAAAGTGTTGGATCTTCATAATCGTTGAATCTATTTTTATAGTATTCATTTAATTCTTGCTCGCTAACTTCTGATTTATTCTTTTTCCAAAGTGGAACCATAGAATTTAGAGTTTCATCTTCATAATACTTTTCGTATTCGCCTTTTATTTCGTTGCCGTTTTCATCTTTTTTAGCACGACTCTTTTCCATAGCCATAACAATTGGATAACGAATATAGTCTGAATATTTCTTAACGATATTTTTAATTACATATTGATCGAGATATGTTGAATACTTTTCTTCTTCGGTATCATCTTTAAGATAAATTCTTATTGTCGAACCACTCTCTTCTCTTTGAGCCTCTTCGATACTATATGTTTCAATACCATCACTTTCAAACATATAAGCTTCATCGCTCTTATAAGATTTAGTTAAAACTTCTACTTTCTTAGCAACCATAAAAGCACTATAGAAACCAACACCAAATTGACCAATAATACCAATATCTTTCTTATCTTCTGATTCTTTTAATTTACTTAAGAACTCTTTACTGCCTGATTTAGCAATAGTACCTAAATTAGTTTCAAGTTCTCCTTTAGTCATACCGATTCCATCATCGCTGATTTCGATATACTTTTCATCCTTATTAAGAGTAATTCTAATCTTATGCTCTTTAGTTTTAAGTCCATTCTCTTCTTTTAAAGATAAGAATCTATACTTATCAATTGCATCTGATGCGTTAGAAATAATCTCTCTAAGGAATATTTCCTTGTTTGAATAAATTGAGTTAATAACTAAGTTTAATAATTGTTTACTTTCTGTCTGAAATTGTTTTGTTTCTTTCATAAAAGGTACCTCCTTTAATAGACACATTTAATTATAGTCTTCTTTTTAGCACTGTCAAGCTGCAAGTGCTAATTTTATATTACACTGTATCATTTATGTAAAAAGAACTGAAGATTTTACTCTCCAGTTCTCTATAAAGCCTTCTAATAAAAATATTAAATATTTAATTCTCCAAGCCTTATTAATTCGACTACAGCGTGAGCTCTTCCTTTGACTTGTAGTTTTTGCATTACGTTAGAAATATGATTTCTAACAGTTTTTTCTGATATAAATAATTCTTCTGCAATTTCTTTTGTTGTCTTGTTAGTGATGAGAAGTTCAAATACTTCTTTCTCACGCGAAGTTAAAATTGATGTCATAAATCCTCCCATCCACACTTAGGATATGCAGAAAAATGATTTATGATAGAATTTTTTACTATTTTCTAGAATCTCTTTTCTCTAAAATAAGTTTTGCACTCTCTTCTGGTACTATTTGCTTTAATTCTTCCAAAGTTACACTCTTTAAAGAATCTAAAGTTGGATAAGCACTTAAAAGTTGAACGCGACGCTTTTTACCAATTCCAGGAATATCGTCATAGATTGTTTCAAAGAATGATTTTTCTCTTTTATGTCTATGGTAAGATATAGCAAATCTATGGACTTCATCTTGCATTCTCATAAGCATAAAGAAAAGTGGAGATTTATGGTTTAAAGGTATAAACTCACCTGTATTTCCATTTATAAGTGCATCTGTTTCATGTTTATCATTTTTAGCTAATCCTGCAATATTGACATTAACATTTAACTTTTCTCTAACGTTATATGCTATTTCGACTTGAGTCATACCACCATCAACAATAATTAAGTCTGGCATTTTAGAGTTTTCTTCTTTTAACCTTGTTAAACGTCTGGTTAACACTTCTTCCATAGAAGCTAAATCATCACGTTTATTCTCTTGTCTTATCTTATATTTACGGTACATAGATGGTACTTTGACACCATTAATAAACTTAACCATAGCGCCTATTGCTTCTGCTCCTTGTAAGTGAGAGTTATCATATAGCTCTATATCTAACGGAGTTGAAATATTTAACATATTACCTAATTCTTCTAAAAGTTTTAAATTATCATCTTCAAGTCTAGCTGTCATAAAGTGTTCATCTAAACCAGCCTTAGCATTCTCCAAAGCCATAAATAATAAATCTTTTTTTACACCACGACTTGGAACAATAACTTTAATACCTAAAGAACTCTCAAGTATATCAGCTATCGAATTTTCAGAAATGATTAATTCTTTTGGCTTTGGATGATTAAGGTAGAACTGATAAATATAATCAGTTAATTCACTATTTATATCATCGAAATTTTCAACGACGAATAAGTTCTTACCTAAAAGTACACCTTTACGATAAAGCAAGAATAAAATAGAAATATAACCATCTCGTTGCGAATAGCCTACTATATCTCTATCAATATGATCTTGCATCATAATTTTTTGAGAGCTTAAAACGTGTTCAATAGTATCTAAAGTTTCTTTATATTCTTGAGCTTCTTCAAATCTAAGATCGTTAGCAGCAGCTCTCATCTTTGCAGTTATTTCTTGTTTAACTTCAGAAGCATCACCATTTAAAAATTTGGTAATATGACTAATCATATCTTTGTTATCAGACTTAGAAATATCGTTGATACATGGCCCCATACATTGACCTAAATGGTAATATAAGCACGCTCTATTTGGAATATTTTTGCATTTTCTTAAAGGATAAATTTTATTTAACAAATCTATCATTCTATAAGCTGATCCAGAGTTAGGAAAAGGCCCAAAGTAAGAAAAAGATTTATCTTTATCATTACGAGCAATTTTTAAATATGGATCACCAATCTTTTTTAAAGCGATATATGGATACATCTTACCATCTTTTAGCATGATGTTATATTTAGGATAATATTTTTGAATTAAATTAATCTCTAAAAGCAAAGATTCTTTTTCAGAATCAGTTTCTATAGTATCAAAGTCTGTAACTTCTAGGACCATTCTAAAGACTTTACCTTCTTGAGGTCTAGTAAAATACTGCTTTACTCTTTTAACTAAAGACTTAGCCTTACCGACATAAATAATGGTTCCATCTTTATTTTTCATTAGATAGCATCCAGGATGATCTGGTAAAAGCTCTATCTTCCTTTTAACTATTTCAGTATTAATCATTTTAAAGTAACCACTGTGGAACCAACTCCACCTTCACCTTCACCACCAAAGCGATAGCTATCAACAAATGCTTTTTTATCCAAATATTTTCTAACAGCTTCTCTTAAAGCTCCAGTACCTACGCCATGAATAATTCTAACTTGATGATATTTCATTAAAAGACAATCATCTAAATATTTACCAAGTTTTTCTAAAGCTTCATCAACTCTTAAACCTATAAGGTTACACTCTAAACCTACTCCAGTTTTAGGAGTTGCCATATATTTATCAATCGAGGCCGTCTTACGTTTATCCTTAAGTTGAACTTGATCTTTAGGATCAGCTAATTTTTCAAGATCACCAGCTTTACATGTAATAGATAATCCACTACATGAAACCTTATATGAGTTCCCATTTTTAGCTAATATTCTGCCATTAGAATTAGCTTTTTTAACTTTGACATAATCCCCAACTTCAAATTCAAAGACTTTTATAGGCTCATTTTTATTAGTAGGAGTAGAAGCTATCTTGTTTAAACTTCCTTTAATCTTACTCATTTCTGGTAAAGATTTAACTTTAGAACCAGGTGTCCATATTTCATCTAAGGCTTTTATTCTTTCATCAACAATCTTTTCGATATTCTTTTCAGCTTTTTCTCTTAAAGATTGCTTTTCTGCATTTAAAGATTCAATAGCAGCTGAACGTTTAGCGATAAGTCTATCTAGTTCTTTTTCTTTAGCTTGAACTTTTTCTTCAGTCTCTTTAGCTTTGTTTAACGAAATAGTAAGTTCTTCAATAAGCTTTTTCTCTGGTGTATCATTAAAGCTATTTAAATATTCTTTAGCTTTAAAAACAATACTATCTATAAAACCTAATCTCTTAGCAACATCTAAAGCATAACTTTTTCCAACAACTCCACTTCTAAGCTTAAAAGTAGGTTCTATTTTCTCTTCATCAAATATCATAGCGGCAGGGATAATCTTTTTATCATCAATTGCTCTATCTTTAATTTTGTCAAAGTGACTAGTAACAATAGCAAAAGAATTTAAATTTTCTATATAGTCTAAAATAGATAATGCTAAAGCTTCACCATCAAGTGGTGCCGTTCCTTGACCTAATTCATCAAATAATAAAACAGAATTATTAGTTGCTTCCTTTAATCCTTCATTTAGATTAAATAAGTGACCTGAGAAAGTTGATAAATTTTCACTAAGAGATTGATTATCACCACCGACATAAATAACGTTATCAAATAAAGGTAAAACTGCATCACCTTTAGTTGCTACAAGTAAACCATGTTGATTCATTAAAACAGCTAATGCAACTGACTTTAACAAAACTGTTTTACCACCAGCGTTAGGTCCCGTTACAACCATAATTTTTCCATCGACTTTATTAAGTCTCAAGGTATTAGAAACTATAACTGGCACATCTAAAAGTGGATGGAATAAGTCTTCTAATAACAACTTTTCTTCATTTATAGAAGCAATATTACCCTTATACGTATTTCCATAATTAACAGCGCCAATTAAAGAATCAAGTCTTTTTGCTATCTCATAGTCTTTAACAATTTCTCTATAGTTTTCTCTTAAATTATCAGTTAAAGCCTTAAGTACTTTTTCTTCTTCAGCTTTTTCACGTTCTTTTAAGACGTATATCTTGTTATTTATATCAAGAATTTCAACTGGAACAACAAAATATGTCTCACCACTATTAGAAACCTCTTCAACCACACCTTTAACTCTACTTCTATAAGTATTCTTAACTGGTAAAACAGGTAAACCATTTTTAACGCCCATTCCATCACCAGTCAAATAATCTTTATAAGTGTTATATAAAGACGAAGCCATTCTTTCTATTTCACTTTTCTCTTTCTTAATTTTGTTACGAATAGCTCCAAGTTCATAGCTAGCTTCATCAGCAATACTATAATCAGGAAGAATTGATCTAGTTATATTCATTTCAATTCTTTTGAATTCTTTTAAATCTAACGCTAAATCGTTAACTCTAACTAAGTCACTTCTATCTTTAAAGCAACTTCTAAGTTGTTCAATGGAAGCAAAGAAGTTTATAAATGAATACAAACTTTCAGCACTTAAAGTCCCTCTTTTTTCAATTATTTTTAAACTTTCTCTTAAGTTGTGGACATAAATAGGATTTAAAGTATGTCCTTCATTAATATAATTTTTAATTTCATTCAAAAACTCGTGTTCAATATTTAATTCTTTTTGTTCAACTATAAAAGTACTACCAGCAGATAATACATTTTCTTCATAGCCTACAAATTTACGATAGTTAGCTAGTATATTTTCAAATTCATCGTTTAAAGCTTTATTAATCATACCGTTTCCTTTCATATCTAACTTTATTATTATATATCAATAACAATAATCAAACAAATTTATTGACTAAAAAACTCGGCAAAAGCCGAGTTATAGTTAATTAAATTTGCATTTATTAAGCTTTAGTAACTGTGTAATAAGTAACATCGCCATCTACTGTAGAAGTAGTTGTACAACCTTCACCTAAAGAAATTTTTCCAGTTTTAGCATTAACTGGATCAACAACAGTTACACCTGGATTATAGTTAATAAATGTTCCGCCATTAATTATCATTTTGCTTCCTTTTGTCATGCCATCTTCATGATTAAGCACGAAATAAGTATCTTTATAAGGTGAAAGTGTTTTAAAAGTTCCTCCATAAATATTTACAGTTGTATATGTACCATAAGAATAAATGCATGATGTAGCATCAGATCTTCCTATAAATGTTCCTCCGTAAATATTAAGTTTACCGCTGTTAGTAAGTCTAATAGCACTTGTAACTTTATTAGCAAAATTTCTCGTATCACCTAGGACTTTTCCGGTTTGGGACTCACTTGTATCCTTAATAGTCAAAACGCCACTAGAACCACCCATATTAAAAACACCTCCACTATTTGGTTTAATACCATCAGCATATTCAAGTGCAATTGTATGTCCATTTAAATCGACAATAGATGTTTTGCCACTCATATAAATTTCATTAGTAACAACTATATCAGCTTCTAATCTAAAATATCCTTTTGCGTTTCGCATATTGTAGGCTTGCTCAGGCGTACTTACTAAATATGGATCACTTTCTTGACCTGATCCTTCAGGAAAATACTTCGTACTATTAATAAAGTTTTTAATTTCTGTTTCTGTTTTAATTGGATCTTTCTTTTGACAATTTTCATCAAGTGTAACATCTTCTGGTGCATGGACAGATAAATTCTTAACTTTGGAGCTTACAGAAACAGTTGAATTTGTTGTAGGATTTGCAATAACAGTATTAATTTCTGCACTAGCTTCAATTACAACGTGTCCCGCATTAACAACAATAGCTGTAACAGCTCCGTGTTCATGATAAGATTGATTTGCAACTGCTTTAACATTTACTCTATCAGCAAGTCCAAAGTGAGTAACATTATCTGTATCAGCATTAACTGTTAATGTTCCACCATTAGTACGAAGAATAACATCTTTAGCTTCATCAGCTTTTGTGTATGTAACACTTGTAACATTATCGTTTTCGCCAACATCAAGACCTGTTTTAACTGAAAGAGTTTTCTTACCTTTATATCCAGACATTAAGTAAGTTGAATATGTTGTGTTTTCAACAACTGAATCAGAACTTGTGATTAACCAGTTTAAATGCTCAGTTTTAGAAAGTGTACCACTTACTAACTCTTCATTTTCATCTAATAATGCAAATTCGTTAGCTTCACTATTCCAAGCAATTGTATATTTTGATGTTAATGGTTTTAATCTATCAACATTAATACCTTGTTCTGCAACAATTTCAATTGCTTCTGTAGCTGTTGCTGGTTTAGCACCAGTTTCAGATTCATTTGTTTTTAAGATTGTATTAAGTTGAGAAACTAAAGCTTTATCACCTGAAACATTTGCTTTCTTAGTAAATCCCAAATAACCTACAACTGAGACTGTCGACAAAATTGCAATAATAGCAATAACGACTACAAGTTCAACTAATGTGAACCCTTTTTTAGCCTTCTTTAATTTCATAAGACTAATATCCTCCTTTTCGCTTAAATTTTACCCCCCGCATATTGTTGTCAACATATATTGAACATAGTTCAACAATATTTGAGTATTTTTTATTCAGATAAAATAATTATTGGATAAAATCTAATTAAATATATATAATTAATGGATCCTAAATATTATTTTTTTGCAAATAAAAAGTGAGCTTTCGCCCACTTACTTTAATTATTTATTACTATTTTTTAATAACTTACAAAGTTTAATATAGTTAATAACTGTATACGCAATTAAACCACAATTTAAAGCGAACATAGCTAAGCCTGTAACAATTTTGACTGAAAGGCTATAAATCAATAAAGTTATACACATAATTGAAAGGCCAATTATATCTAAGATAAATACAATATTTTTATTTTTTAGTCTTGTTATTTCAACTACTATATATAAAGTTAATAATAGTAAGAAAAAAGTAATTAATACAAAACATAGTATCGAATCAGTAAAAGTAGCGTTTGCACTTTCAATTAAAACTGAAAACATTAAGCACAATGATATAAATGCATATGAAATAAGAAGTTTTAGATCAAGCAACTTTTTCAATTTGTTTTCTTTATATTCATTTTTAGTATTTTCATCAAGAACTAATAACAAAACAAAATAAACTAAGATAATGAGAGCTAATATATAAGCACCGATTCCAACTCTTTCTATCTCATACATTCCATAAGATAACATTTTAATTATATATCCGACAAAACCACCAAGTGAAAAAGCAGCAAATATATTTCTTAGATGGGCTAATATTGAATTTCTTTTATAATTCGCGCCATAGATTATGCTTAATACACATGAAGCAATAAAAGAAAGTGTTAATAACAAAAGGATAAAGTTAGAAACTTTATATGAACCTAATGCAAACAATATATCGTATAAAGAGAAATAGCCCAAATTACTAACTTCGTAAAATTCACTAAAGCCAAAAATTAAGAAGGCAAGAAGCATGAAAGAACTTAAAATAATATTCAATAACGATATATTTCTTTTATGTTTTACAGCATCAGGAGTTACTTGTTCTTCAATAACTTTATCATTATTAATATTAGTTGAAGTTTCTCCTCTAATTAATTCATCCAAAGTCAATCCATAAAGATCAGCTAATAATTCTAGCATTTCTATATCTGGTATAGATTCCCCCGTTTCCCACTTTGAGACTGCTTGTGGTGATATATTTAATTTTTTAGCCAGATCGGCTTGTGTCATATGTTGTGCTTTTCTTAAATCTGTAAGTCGATCAGCAAACTTTATTTTATCCCTATTTTTTACCTCGTTTAGATTATAAAAAAATAGTATATAGAAAGCAAAATATTCTTAGTTGAACATACTCAACTAACAGTTGTTTTTTTGCTTTTCTATATACATTGATAAAAAATTACTTATTTTTACTATTTAAGAAGCATTCAACGATAATATTTGCCGATTCTTCTAATCCAATTGAAGAATCGAGGACTAAATCGTAGTTTTTGGCATCTCCCCATCTTCATCCAGAAATATGTTTATAGTATGCAGCACGTGCTTTATCAGATTTTCTTATATGTTTTTTAGCTTCTTTTTCTGTATCGTTATAAACTTCCATAACTCTTTTAATTCTGAAATCTTTAGGAGCTTTAACAAATATTTTTATAACATTTTTATAGTCTTTTAAAACATAACTACCTGCTCTACCAACAATAACACAGCTTCCTGAATTTGCTATCTTTTTAATAATTTTATCTTGAGCTTCAATAGCATATCTAACAACATTTGTACTTAAGTATAAGCTTTGTAAAATTTCAGGAGACTCTTTATGTAAACTATCTATAAATTCATGATCAAGTCCGCTTTCATGCGCTGCTAAAGCTATCATCTCTTTACAATAAAAAGGAATGTTAAGTTTCTCTGCTACTATCTTACCTATTTGTTTACCTGAAGATCTATGTTGTCTATCGATAGTAATAATTAAACCCGGAGTTGATTCTTTTATTTCTGGTTTAATAATGTTTTTATCTTCTTTATTAGTTTTATTTTTGACATAATCTTTATTTAAGAACCTATAATAGAAGAAAAATCCAACTCCACTTGTTAACGTCTCAGTAACTGGGAAAGTTAACCAGAAATAATAAAGACCTAATAACGAGAACAAATAACCTAATGGTACAAATAAAACTAGCGTTCTAACAATTGTTAATGCAGAACTTTTGACACTTGATCCAACTGCTTGAAAAAAGACTGGGAATATTAATGAAATAACCATAGGTATAAAACTAATACCTATAATATGGAAGCCATGTGTTCCTATTCTTATTACTTCAGCATCTTTAGTAAATACTCTTAATATTGGGCCTGGAATGGTTAAAAAGCAAATAGTACCTATAGCCATTAAAGCCCATCCAAAGTAAACTGAACTAAACAAAGTCTTTTTGCACCGATCTATATTACCAGCTGCATAGTTATAACTTATAACTGGAACTATACATGTTTGCATAACACCAAGCGGGATAAAGAAAAAAGTCTGCCACTTATAATATAATCCTAGCGCTGTAACAGCTTGATCCGAGAATGTGGATAAAATCATATTCAATCCAAATATATAAAAAGTATAAGCTGATTGCATTAAGATATTTGGAGTACCTAATTTAAATATTTTGGCTATTCTTTGTGGGTAAGATTTAATATCTGGTGATTTTCTAAATCCTTTTTTAAAGACAATAGCGGCAGCAGCAACTTGACCAACAACAGTAGCGATGGCAGCTCCAGAAATACCCAACTTAGGAAGACCTATTAGGCAAAATTTATAATGGATCTAAAGCGATATTAACAATAGCACCGACAATTTGAGCTATCATAGGAATTTTCATATTTCCATTTGCTTGTAAAACTTTAGTCCAAATACTTTCTAAGAATAAACCAAAGCTAAATAAGCACACAATTCTTCCATATGTTACTACATCATTTATTATTTCTTCAGAGTTTGTAGATATTCTTGCAAATGCAGGCATAACAAACCAGCTAATTAAAGCAAATAATGCCCAAAGTACTATAGCTAGTGGTGTACCGACACCAGCATAAGCATCAGACTCTTTCTTTTTTCCCTCACCTAGTTTAGAAGCCATAACTGTATTAATTCCAACACCAGTATCGACAGCTAAAGCAATCATTAGCAGTTGTATTGGATAAACAATTGATAAAGCTGTTAAACCTGAATCTGAATATTTACCAACAAATAAGCTATCCACAATGTTATATAAAGCTTGAATCAATTGAGCTAGCATGACAGGAGGAGCTAATTTCAATAATATTTTACTAATTTTTTCTTTTCCAAAAAATTCTGATGTTTCCATATAATATATATCCTTCAAAATTTCACAAGAATTTTATTACTTATATAGTACGTTTGCAATGTATTTTTAAATAGTTAAACATATTAAAAACATCTAATTTATAAAATATTTTTTCTATTTTTTTAATAAAATTTAGATAGCAAATTAAAAACTCGCTCATAAAATAGTAAAGTCTACATCAAAACTCCCTCATTTTTTAGGTGTATTTGCATATAAACTCACTCATTTTTTAGTGATTTGCTTTAATTTGCAATAAATAATGATATAATAAAAACAGTAAATTGAGGTGATATACAATGGAATGCTACTTAAAACGTAAAATAGATTCTTACCTTGTTGAATGGAAAAATAATCCTAATCATAAGCCGCTAATAATAAAAGGTGCAAGACAAGTTGGAAAAACAAAATCGATTGAATTCTTTGCCAAAAATAACTATGAAAATATCATTGAAATTAATTTTGTTTCAGATCCAATATATAAACAAATAGTAGAAAATGGTTATACACCTGAAGCTATAATTAAAAATATCTCACGTATTAATCCTGAAGCTAAATTTGTAAAAAGAAAAACACTTATATTTTTTGATGAAATACAAGAATTTCCAGATATAGTTACATCTTTAAAATTTTTTGCTCTTGACGGAAATTACGATGTAATATGTAGTGGCTCTTTACTCAGAATTCATTATAAAGAAATATCAAGTATTAGTGTAGGATATAAAACTGAAATAGAGCTTCGATCTCTAGATTTTGAAGAATTCCTTTGGGCACTTAAATACGATGATTCAATTAAAAATGACATTTTAGAACATATGAAGTCATTTACACCTTTCTCACCAGATGTTTTAAAATTTTATTATGATATCTTTTTAGATTATTGCATTATTGGTGGAATGCCTGATGTAGTAAAAGACTTTGTTGAAAATAAAACATATCAAAATACTTTGGAATTACAAAGACAAATTGTTATAGGTTATGAGGCTGATATACGAAAATATGCTATAGGTTTAGATAAATCTCGAATAGCAAATGTGTTTCGTTCAATTCCCTTTCAACTTGGAAAAGAAAATAAAAAGTTTCAAATTTCAAAAATAGGATCAGGTGCCAAATTTAAAGATTATAGAGGATCTATCGAATGGCTTGAAGATGCAGGTATAGTAAATATTAGTCGTGCATTACAGACACCAAATTTACCATTAAAAGGAAATGTAATTGATAATTGTTGCATTCTTTACTATGCTGATAATGGACTATTATTGTCACAACTTGATGACGAAGCTCAAATGGATTTAAGGCAAAATAAAAATCTTGATGTTTATAAAGGAGGATTGTTTGAAAGCATTGTTGGTGAAGCTTTGGTTAAATCAGGTTATGAATTGAAATATTATAAAAAAGAAGATTCAACACTTCAAGAAGAGTTTTTTGTTCGTTATAAAGATTTCCTCGTGCCAATTGAAGTTAAGTCCAAGAATAATAATTCCAAATCTCTTTCAACGCTAATTAAAAGTAACAATTACAAAGAAATATCTTTTGGAATAAAACTAATTAAAGGAAATATTGGATTTGAATCAAATATTTGTTCATTTCCTCATTTTTGTTCTTTTCTAGTAAAAGACTTCCTTTCGACCTTTAAATTTAATGACAAATAAAATAGCTATTACTGTGTAATTGTTCACGCAATAATAGCATTTTTAATTAATTGTTATAAATACTTATATTTATTAAGCCTTCTCTTTCAGTTCCGCCAGCATGGGTAGAAAGCATGCCACTCCAGTCATAATTTTCAAATAATAATGTATATTCGTCTTTAGAAACCATGAGATAATCACCTAAAAGTTCTTCGTAATCATGGCAATAGTTAGTCGAATATCCATAGATTTGTTTTTCAATAATCTCTTTTTTACTATAAAGTTCAAAGTGATCTTTATAATATTTATCAAATAGTTTTTCAAATTCTTTTTCTCTACCCTTTTTAACATTAATCATTCCAGCTCTTGCTTCGCAAAAATACGGAGTTGCTAATGTATCATATAAATCACTATGCTCATCCAAGGAACATAACTTTATATCTATATGACCATGATCAGCTACAGAGATAAATAAAACATCAGGATTATTTTTAACAAGTTGTTCTAGATTATCATTTATAGATTTTATAGTATTGCTCGTTTCTTTTGAGTAGTTTCCATATCCATGTAAAGTTGCATCTGGATCAGGATAATAAGCGTAAATATATTTATATCCATGTTTAATAGCTTCATCTACTTTACCAAAGAAAACTTTAGCATCATATTTCCCATGTTCAAACATAGTATGTCCCATCAAATTAACTGTACATTCTTCATTATACTTCTCATTAATATAATCTTTTAAATGCTTTACTGGATATCTCTCCCATGTTGATGGTAAAAGAGCATTATCTGTTCCTGTTATTTTAGAACTGAACATATCGACAATTGTATTTTGATCTTTAAAATAGCCACGCCAACCAAGCCAACCAGTTTCACATGGATATTTACCTGTTAAAACACTTGTAGTTGCTGCAACAGTAGTTGGTGGAAAGACAGAAGTAATAGTATCAAATTTATTTTCTAAAATAAATTTAGATTCTTCAGCATGTTCTTTAAGTATGGTATCACCTAAACCATCAAGTAACGTTAAAACTATCGTCTTTCCTTTATTTTTAGCTAATACTTCATCTAATTTTTCATAAGTTGTATGAAAAGTTTTAATATCAAAATGTTTTAAAATTGAATTAGCTACATTTACAAGTGACTTATCTTTACTTACTTCAAACATATTATAGTCTCTCCTTATCTAATCCAGTTAATTCCATTAATTTTTCCACTTCTTCGTGTGTCAATTTACGTGATTCACCTACTTTTAATCCTTCGTAAGAAATAGGTCCAAATAGTAATCTATCTAACTCAATTACATCTAAATCGAAGCGATCAAACATTCTTTTTATTTCGTGATATTTTCCTTCTTTTAGAGTAACTTCAGCTATGTTAGATGCAACTATTTTTAATTCAGCAGGACGAGTTATTTCACCTTTGCCAATATCTACACCTTTAGCAAATTCTTCAATGAGTTTTTCTGGAATATCATGATTTAATGTTACTCTATATATTTTTGAAATTGATCTGTTAGGATGAGTAAGTCTATTATTAAGTCTTCCATCATCTGTCAAAAGAATAATACCAGTTGTATCAGCATCAAGCCTTCCAACGATTCTTACTCTTTTAGCATACATAGGATCTACTAAATTTACTATAGATGGATAAAGTTCATCAATTGTTGAAGAAATATAATCCTTAGGTTTGTTTAAAGCTAAATAAACAAATGGTGAATACTCTAATACTTCATCATCGTATTTAACAACTTCATTATTTTCGTCAAAATCAAAAGAAGAATCCGTTATCACTTCATCGTTAACTTTAACATGTCCAGCCTTAATTAGTTTTTTCACACGTTTACGTGATCCAAAATTTAAATCTGATAAAAACTTGTCTAATCTCATTGTACTACTTCCTTATCCTTATATATTTTATCTATTATTAATTTTAAAGCAAAGTAAAAACATATTCCTATAGCTAATCCTATAGACATACCTACTAAGACATCACCTATATAGTGAGCTCCAATATATATACGAGAAAATGAAATTAATATAGATAATGGAATTGTTATAAATAAACTCTTTTTATCTATAAACATCAAATAACTTAACGCTAAAAAAGCAGCAACGCTATGTCCTGATGGAAAAGAATAATCACTAGGAGTTTTATAATTATATTTTTCAAAAAAAGTTAATATTTCTGGATACCTAACAAAAGGTCTACTCTCCTTAACTATAGGCTTTATAACGTAATCTACCAAAACAAAAGCTATAGCTAGACTTATAAAATAACCTAATGTTAAAAGTGTTAATTTTTTATCTTTCTTTTTAAAGAAAAAATAAGCGCTATATATCAAAACTATTATCCAAAATACAAAACCACCTTTTCCAATTTTGGAAAAGAAAAACATAATTTGGTTTAAAAAATCATTATTGTGTAAAGTTAATGCCCACTCAGTGACATTATTATTCATTATCGTTACCTACTGGTTCAACAGTGAGTTCTAATTTACTCTTTTTAATACTATATAAAGTCAAAGATAGTGAGAAAGCTAAGCCAATAATTAAAGCGATGACTGAAACAATAATATGTGCATATAAAGGCATAATATCAGTAATTGGATTATCTAAAGTGTAATAAATACTAAATATTGAGCCAACGATAAAGGCAATAATTGCCATGAATGTTTGATATTCAAACTTCTTTAATAAGATTGACATAATCTTAGAAATAATAATAAAGCCAACTAAACATCCTAAGGCAAACGATCCTAAAATTAATAAATTAGAACCAACATTAGTAAATTTCATAAGTTGTGAAGCAACTTCAATGATTGGATCCCAGAAACCTAAAATGAGAAGCAACATAGATCCAGAAATACCTGGAACAACTAAAGCACAAGAGCCAACAACGCCAACGACAAAGAATAGTAAGTAACCTGTCCAATTCATATTAGCAATATCAAAGTTATCGCCTGTTGGAATGAAACATATTCCTATAACAATAGCTAAAGCGATTAAAGCTGATATACAACCACTGACATTTGGTTTTCTATTAACCTTATCAAATAAACCAGGAAGTCCACCAATAATAAATCCCACGAACAAAGAAACTAGTGGAAGTGGAACGTATTGTTTAGCATATTTTAAAGGGAACACTAATGCCAATATACCGAATAAAACACCTAAGCCTATTGGTAAAAGAATTTTAAATGATTTTTTGAAGTGTTTAAATATATTACCAATAGCTTCAATCATTTTGTCGTATACTTTTAATAAGACAGCTAATGTTCCGCCTGAAACACCAGGAACAATAGCAGCTATACCAATACATATACCTTTGCCAAAATCTACTATTACAGACTTAAATTTAGTAAAGAAGTTTTTCATAGTACTCTATCTCCTATTTCAATTAATTATACTATGATATTAATATAAAACATACATATAAATTTATTGGTGTTTATTGTCATTTATAAGGTTCTTAACAATTTCTTTATATTTCATTCTTTTCTCATAACTTTCATGATTTTTAATATAGTTTAAAACTCTAATAAACTCTAATGGATTAACTAGAATTTCTTTAAATGTATTTTCGTTATTACTTAAAGTTACATCATCTATGAATTGAATAAGTTCTATTTTTTCGCTTTTAGACAAAGAACTTATCCAATTATTTATTCTTTTGTTTCTTCTTTGTGTTTTACTATTAACTCTATCGACAATCTTTAGTTTTTCACCTTCAAATTTCCAATTATATAAGTCGTGAGCCATAAACGAAAAAAGAAAGCAATCGATCACCAAATAATGTTGATAAGTATTTAATAAACATCCAACAATATCATCTTTAATGACAACACGTGTAACTTTTTCTTCTATGCTTTTAAACTTCCTCAATTTATAAACATTATCTTTAAATCCCGGTCCATCTAAATCATATACTTTTATTATTCTGTCTTTAAAGTATTTACTTTGATTCATACTAGCATATATTGAAGTATTTCCACCTTTAGAGTGTCCTAAAATAATAAAGTTACCATCTATTTTTTTCATTACCTTTTTAACATATTCAGCTCCAAGCATTTGACATTTAGTCTTATTATCAACGCTCATATTCAAATTTTCTATCCAGCCTGAAATATCTAAAGACGTACCACGAAAAGCAATGACATTTAATTTGTTAGGAAGACAAAAAGTAACTGCACCAAATTGAAAATTGTCTTTTCTATTTTCTTTTCCTTTTCTATAGCACACTTTTATATTCTTAAATCTTTTTGACTTAGCAACATATCTAATTAGTCTTGGATTTCTCTTTTGTTCTATAGCACCTTTATTAATTAAATCAACATATTCTAATATGTCTTTAATAAATATTGATGTTTTTTTATTTATTCTTTCAAAATATAAATACGCTAAAGAAGCAAACACTACAGCGTCTTCTAAAGAAAATTCTTTATCACAAAAGTCTTTATTAGAATAATCTTTCACATAATCAATTAAATTACCACATTCTTTTTTCATATTACTACATAAGTTATTATTAGTAATACATAATAATAAATACGTTATTTTTAATAATCTAAAGAATTTTTATTTAATAGGAAATAAAAGATATTAACAATTAAAATTCCATCTTCAGTGTAATGTGTACAAGTTGAATCGTATGTAATTATTATCTTTTTAAAATTATCTGGAATATTAATAAGTGAACGAGATTCTTGTATATATTTTTCTTCGCTATTTAAAGAATATGCTGATTGAACATATATTCTTTTATCAGCTAAATTACAAACAAAATCAACTTCTAAATTTTTTCTTATCTATTTTTATAGCAACAAAAAGTTATTGCTCAAATTGGTAATCTTGTTGTAGATTTAATATATTTATTTAATAATTTTATTATATCTATATAATTTACTTTCATTTAATTAGAATGTTTATTTTCAATTAAACAAGCTTTTAATAGTGTCTCGTATAGTTTTACACCTACATTTTGACGTATATATTTCCAATCTCTACCTATAAATGTATTAATTGGTTTATCCATTTCATCAAATTTATCATCATATAAAATTGATATAGATAATATATAAACTTTAACGGCATTAATTATTAATTCTTGAAACCTAAAATCATTTACAGTGTAATGCTTAAATCCTTCATAGCCTTTTTTTAGAATAGCATAACTCTCATTATCTCTTTTCTTTTTATTTTGAGTGATGATCAATTTACATGCTTCTATAGAGTCTTTTAGCGCATCACCATAATTTAAAGATAAATTTCTATTTTTAATTTGAACATTTGCAACTTTTATATATGTTTCTTTTACCAAGTCTAAATTAGTCATATTATCGAATAGTTTTGCAACATCATATAATTGTTTAATTATTTCTACATGTTTTGATCTAAGTTGATTTGGTCTTGTATATAATATACCGATTGTTTTAGGTGCAAATGCAGTAAGTTTGTCGCCTAGCATTTCATCAATACTAGGAATATTTACATCTAAATACGGGTTATCAGTTTCAACAAAATGACTATTTATTTTATGCTTAGTTAAGCTAACATATTTCATTTCATCAAATACAATATCTAGTAAAATATATGGATTATCTTTTTCATCTTTTGATTCGTAAATAGATTTAAAATAAAACTTGAAATGTCTTTTTATAATATCTACTGGTTTTCTTTTGTCCTCTTCAATATCTATAAATTTTTCATCTTTTAGACTAAATACGTCATTGCATATTCCTTCTTGTTCTTTAGGTTTCATTAATATATCTATATCAACACTAAATCTATTAAAAGTATTTAATAGTAACATTAATGATGTACCACCTTTGAACACAAAATCATAATTAAGATTTGCTATTTTTTCTAATAAATAAAATGCATAAATAACTTTTTCATAAACTTTCTTTCTATATTATTTCCTGCTCGAGAGGAAATAAATTCATCTGTAAAACATTTTTCTAATATCATTGAAATTCTCCTTCTTCTATATTAAAACTTAATGATTCAATAACATCCTTAACTAACTTCCAATTATGTCTTTTAGTCGCATATCTCTTTATAGTAGACATATTTATTTGATACTTTTTTAATAATTCAAATAATATTTTAGATATTTCATCTGATAAAATCGTTTTAAAAAATTCATCAACTATTATATCAACAAAAACTTTTTCAATTTTAGGTTGTACTATGTATGAAGCTTCATTATATATGTCTCTAGCTCTTGAATATTTTTGTCTAATAATTGGAGATTCATCATTGATGACTCTTACAACAAATATTTCTTTATTATAATTATACTTAATAAAAGTATTATAATCCTTTTCAAGAACTACATTCTTGTTAATGCTTAAAAGATTATCAACTACAATCTCGGTAGCATAAGAATATGTTTCAATAAATTTTATGTTACTAAATGACTGTAAAGACATAAATTTATTCAAATCATTTAATTGCCAATACTAAATTAATACAGATGGTTTTATGTCTTCCAACACTTTTTTTATATCATTATCATTCAAGCAAGAGAAAGTAAATCGAACTTTATCTTTACATTGTTTTAACTTTCCAACATCATATCTATAAAAAATTTTTCTTTTATATAAATCTGATAAATAATAACGATATAGTTTTTCACTTTTTTCTGGATATTTTTCAATTATATATTCTTTTAACTCTGATTCAGCAATAATATTCGTTTTAGAAAAATGTTCTTCAATTTCCTTTATCTCAACAAATTTCATAATAATTACCTCGAGCACTGGGACACATTTGTATTTTGCCCCATTTATCGTATTTTATATCTTTCTAGAATTTATGTCAATATAAGTACGAGTATTGGGGCTCTTTTTTGTTTAGCCCCATTTATTGTACTATTTTATGTTTCTTTTCAAGTCGAACTTTTTGCCATTTATATAACTAAAACGTTAATTAGTAAGAATTGATTTTAAAAAATGCACATAGATAAGACATCGACAAGTAAAAAATAGGGTATTTTTGCTTAAAATTTGTTTTAGTTTTATTTAAAGGTTTTTTAGGCATTAAAAATGAAGCCTCACTACTAAAAAAAGATTTCATTATCTAATAACATTTACCAGATCGTCTAATACCTGTAATCACTTTTATTAAGCCATTATTTTTTACTGATCAATTTATTCAAATACAAGTCTCTTTTAATAATCATTTTGGCACCTTTTTATAAATATGTCACAAGTGACACTTTTATAAAATGAACTATGGTAATTAAAAAGACTGTTGCGTAGCCTAAATCTATAGGTTATTCAACAGTCTATATTTAATTATTTAAAGTGAGAATTAGTCACCCATCTTTAAGATGGATCTATATCTCATTTCAGCATACTTACGGGACTTGAGTAAGAGTTCTTCAGCATGTTCTGGGTTGACTCTTGGAAGTTGTGAGTATCTTGTTTCACGCATAACGAATTCGTTGAACTTATCGAAGTTAGGTTCTTTGCAATCCATTGTGAGTGGGTTCTTGCCTTCAGCAGCAAGTCTTGGGTCAAATCTGAAGATTGGGAAGTAACCACATTCGACTGCTTCTTTTTCAACGATTTGAGCATTTTGTAATCCGCCCTTGATACCATGAGCTTGGCATGGAGCATAGCAAATTACTAAGGATGGGCCATTGTAGCTTTCAGCTTCTTTGAAGGCTTTGAGAGCTGCCATTGGGTTTGCACCTAAGGAGACTTGAGCAACATAGACGTGGCCATAAGCCATAGCCATAAGAGCTAAGTTCTTCTTTGCAGTCTTCTTACCTGAAGCTGTGAATTTAGCAATAGAACCAGTTTGGCTTGATTTAGAAGATTGACCACCAGTGTTGGAGTAAACTTCTGTATCGAGAACCATAACGTTAACGTCTTCTTCGTTAGCTAAGACGTGATCTAAGCCGCCGTAACCAATATCGTAGGACCAACCATCACCACCAACGATCCAAACAGACTTATCGAGTAAGTCAGCTTTGTGTTCGAGAACAGCCTTAATTCCTTCGTTAGCACTTGCTTCAATAGCAGCAACTAATGGATTGAGGATTGTACGGATGTGAGCTTTATCTTTAATGTTAGCAATGTAATCATCAATTAAAGCTTGTAATTCTGGTTCACAACCTTCTCTATTTGCAGTCATGATACCGACGATTTGATCAAGTTTGAAGTCTGTTGCAACTCTCATACCGAAGCCGAATTCAGCGTTATCTTCGAATAAGGAGTTAGCCCAAGCGACACCTTCACCATTCTTATCTGTAACGAATGCTGTTAATGGGGTTGAACCGTTATAAATTGAAGAACAACCTGTTGCATTAGCAACTAACATATCACGTCCAAATAATTGTGAAACGAGTCTATAGTATGGAGTTTCACCACAACCAGCGCAAGCGCCTGAGACTTCTTGATATGGTGGTAAGAAAGCAGCACCCTTGACCATTGTTGTTGGGAAGAGGTCTGTTCTTGGAGTAATTTCTTTGTAGAGGATTCTAGCAGCTTCTTCGTGTTCGAATTGTGTCTTAGCTTCTTCCATGACAAGAGCTTTCTTTCCAGCCTTGCCTGGACATTGTGTAACACAGACACCACAACCAACACAGTTACGTGGGCTAACTTGAATACGGAACTTGAGTCCCTTGCAGTTTGCACCGCCCATTAATGGTAAGACATCTTCTCTTTCGCTTTCTGGAAGCATATTGACTTCATCATCAGAAAGAGCAAATGGTCTAATTGTAGCGTGTGGACAGACAAATGCACATTGGTTACATTGAATACAGTTTTCCTTAATCCAGTGTGGGACACGGTCAGCAATAGAACGAGCTTCTTTGAATGTTACGTTGTTTCTCATTGTACCATCTAAGAGTTCGTATTCCATGAACTTACTGACTGGTAAATCATAACCGTCTAAGCTACCAATAACTTCGACGTAGTTTGTGAAGTAGTCATCTTCATCAGATTTCTTAACAGTGTTAACTGTGAGATCAGACCAAGCTGGATCAACTGTAACTTCTCTTAAGCCTTCAGCACCGGCATCGATAGCGTTCCAGTTCATCTTAACGACATCGTCACCCTTCTTCTTATAGCTCTTTTCAGCGAATTTCTTCATCCAAGATTGAGCTTCTTCATATGGCATAATGCCTTGGTTAAGATAGAAGAATGAAGCTTGTAATGTTGTATTTGTATGACGTCCCATACCGATTTCAGCAGCAATCTTGTTAGCATCGATGACATAGAACTTAGCGTGCTTGTCAGCTAATTGCTTCTTCATACGATTTGGCATACTAGCGATGAGTTGTTCATCGGTCATATCAGTATTGAGTAAGAATGTACCACCGTTCTTTAAGTTCTTTAACATATCGAACTTAACGATATAGCTATCGAGTGAGCAGCTGATAAAGTCTGCATCTTCGATGTAGTATGTTGAGTGGATTGGGCTGTGACCAAATCTTAAGTGTGAACGTGTGACACCACCAGCTTTTCTTGAGTCATAAGCGAAGTAAGCTTGTGCATATTGGTGTGTAGCATCACCGATGATCTTAATGGATGATTTGTTAGCTGAAACTGTACCATCAGAGCCTAAACCATAGAATAAGCATGATGTGTAGTCAGCCTTAACTTTAAAGCTATCATCAACTGGGACACTTAAGTGTGTGACATCATCGTTAATACCGACTGTGAATGAATCCCAGTGCTTATCAGCATCTAAGAAGTCATAGACAGCTTTAACGTGCTTTGGTTGTGTATCTTTACTTGAAAGACCATAACGACCACCTAAGACGACATCAAATTTACGGCCTTCTTGTGCAAAGGCAGCAACGACATCGAGGTATAAAGGCTCGCCGTTAGCACCTGGTTCCTTAGTTCTATCTAAGACAGCGACTTTCTTAACTGTAGCTGGAATGACATCAACGAGGTGTTTATTTGAGAATGGACGATAAAGGTGAACTTTAACAAGACCAACTTTAGCTCCATGAGCGTTCATTTCATCAACAACTTCAATAGCTGTTTCTGTAACAGAACCCATAGCAATGATTACTCTATCAGCATCTGGTGCACCATAGTATGTAAATGGAGCATAGTGACGACCTGTGAGTTTACTAACTTTTTCAAAATATTCACATGCAACATCAACAATGTGTGCTTCGTGGAGGTTTTGAGCTTCACGACCTTGGAAATAAATATCGTCGTTTTCAGCACCGCCTCTAGTAACAGCGTGTCCATGTGGGTTTAAAGCCTTCTTACGGAAAGCTTCAACTGCGTCTCTATCGAGAAGTTTATTCCATTCAGCGTCATCTTGGAATTCAACGTTTTGAATTTCATGTGATGTTCTGAAACCATCAAAGAAGTGAATGACAGGGGTAGAAGCTTCAATTGCAACTAAATGTGCCATTGGTGCAAGATCTGCAATTTCTTGAACAGAATGTGAGCAAAGCATGCAAGCACCAGTTTGACGGACTGCATAAACGTCTTGGTGATCACCGAAAATTGAAAGTGATCTTGTAGCTAATGATCTAGCAGCGACGTGTACAACTGCTGGAAGTAATTCACCGACCCATTTATAAATGTTTGGGATCATCAAGAGTAAACCTTGAGATGCGGTGTATGTTGTGGCAAGAGCGCCACCTTGTAATGCGCCGTGAACGGCACCAGAGGCACCAGCCTCACTTTGAAGTTCGCAAACTTTGACTTCTGTGCCAAAGGCGTTCTTCTTGCCTTGTGATGCATAGACATCGACAAGTTCAGCCATCGGGGATGATGGTGTGATTGGGTAAATGGCAGCAACTTCTGTGAAGTTGTAGCTAGCTAATGCAGCAGCAGTGTTACCATCGACCGAAAGAAAAGATTTCTTAGTGTTATCCATAGTTTCCTCCAAAACTCATTTATTATAAAACAAGAAACAAACAAACTCTAGTGTTTATGAGTATAATTTAGCCAACTCTTTGATATAATCTCTTACTTTTTGGCCTGTATCGGCTCTTTTTAAAGCAAAATCAATAGTGGCTTTAACATACCCATATTTATCGCCGACATCATATCTTGTGCCAGCAAAATCGCAAGCGTACATAGCTTGGTGATTCATTAGCTCTCTAATAGCATCAGTTAATTGAATTTCACCATTGACACCTGGTTCGGTGTTTTCTAATATATCGAATATCTCTGGTGTAAGGATGTATCTTCCTAAAACAGCAAAGTCGCTTGGTGCTTTGTTAACAGCTGGTTTTTCAACCATGTCAACAATCTTGAAAAGTCTTTTATCTTCTTTGACTTCTCTTGAAGGAGTAACAATACCATACTTATAAACGTCTTTATGCTCAACTTTTTGAACTCCAATAATAGAAGTATTTTTTAAATTAAATGCATCTACTAATTGAAGTAAAGCTGGTTTTCCTTCGTTTACTACTAAGTCATCACCTAATAAAATAGCAAACGGTTCGTTTCCAACGAAGGTACGTGCACACAATATAGCGTTTCCTAAGCCTTTTGGCTCTTTTTGTCTTACGTAGTGAATGTTAGCTAAACTAGCAACTTGTCTAATTTCACTAACTAAATCGTCTTTACCTGCTTCTTTAAGTCTCATCTCTAATTCGTAATTAACATCAAAATGGTTTTCCATAATGTGCTTGTTTGAATTAGTGATAATAAGAATTTCTTCGACGCCTGATTTAACAGCTTCTTCAACGATAAACTGTATAGTTGGTGTATCGACGATAGGAAGCATTTCTTTAGGCATCGATTTAGTTGCTGGTAGGAATCTAGTTCCCAAACCTGCAGCTGGGATGATTGCTTTTTTTACGTGTGGCATTAAGTTCCCCTTTACTAACAAGAGTTATTAAAAATATATACTAAAGTATATATCCATAAATTTAACCCTTATTGTTTATATTATAACAAACTAAAATATTGCCTTAAATAGCAAATAGTAGATTTTAGTATCATTTTTCTACTTTTTTTGCAGTTTTAGAAACTAAAAAATTATAAAAAATAAATTTCATAACATTTTATTTATAAGTGCATAAGATATTCTTATAATAAAGCCTTAATTTTTCCTACTTTATCAAACATTCTATACGTGCTAAAATAAAAGTACGAGGAAAGAATTATGACAGAATATAGATACGATACCCAATTACTTATCGAAGGTGAAAACCTTTCAGAAGACGAAATAAGTGAATATATCACCAAAAACATTGAAGGTGATTGCTTATTAGCCGTCGGTGACGATGAATTAATTAAAATTCACTTTCATACAAACACACCTTGGAAAGTATTAGAATACTGCGCATCGCTCGGTGAAATATACGATATTGTCGTCGAAGATATGGATCGTCAAACCCGTGGATTACACGGCTAATTTAATTTTTATAAAAAATAATTAGTTAAGCGCTTATATTTTCGTTGATTTTACAATTAATATAAATTAAAATTTATATATGTGTAATAAGGAGGCCTTATAATGAGAACACTCGAAGTAAAAATAACCAATCCTAATGGTCTAACTTCTAGACATGGTGCTGATTTAGTTGAAGAAGCCAATCTCTACAAATCAAATATAACAATGATAACTTCAACCTCAAACGATAAGGCTGATTTAAAATCCATTATGGATGTTATGGCCACAGTCGTAAACGAAGGCGAAGCATTCACAATCGAAATAGAAGGCGAAGACGAAGATAAAGCCTACGACGCTTTTGTTAAGTTATTACAAACCGTTAGATTCTAACGGTTTTTTTATTTGCATATATGCATACACTAATATAAGGTGATTTAGTGCGAGCATATATTAATATCTATAAAAATACTTTAATTGATAACTATAATTTGATAAAGAAAGTCATAGACAATAAAAAGCTTTTTATTGTCTTAAAAGCTAATGCTTATGGATACGGAATTTCAGAAATAGCTAAGCTTTTCTCTAATCTTAATTCTCCATCGTTTGTCGTAGCTACTATCGAAGAAGCTATGATGATTAGAAAAGCTTTGGTTTTTAATCAAATATTGTTATTAGAGAATACTAACGAATATAAGTTAGCCATGAATTTAAAACTAAATTTAGCTATACACTCTTTAGAAAAGTTAAACGAACTAGCCTCTAAACACTTAAATTTACCTATTCATTTAAATATAAATACAGGTTTAAACAGAGATGGTATAGAAATAAATGAAGTAGATAAAGCAATAGAGATAATTAAAAAAGGACACTTAAATCTTAAAGGAATTTATACACACCACTCTGATCCTACTAACATAGAAAAAGAAAACAAATTATTTAAAGAACAATTAATAAAATTCTCTTCTTTTAAAAAATTAATTGTTCATACTGGGTCAAGTTCAGCACTTGATTACTCTGATGATTTCACAAATGCAATAAGGGTAGGTGGAAGTTTATATGGACTATATAAAAACAAAATAATAACAACCGAACCAGCAATAGAGTTGTTAGCTCCAATTTGGAGTGTTAAAAAGGTTCATAAAGATGAAAATATAGGTTATGGAACAACAAGTCTAGTTCCAGATGACGGCTATATATATCTATTACCTATAGGCTATAAAGATGGGTTTATGAGATCTAGAAATACTATTGGATATCTGGCTGGTAATATTTTAATAAAGGTCGGAAACACCATGATGGACCATACGATAATGTTTTCAAAAAAAGAATTTAAAGTTGGACAAATTGTCGAATTAATAGGTAAAAATTTAACAGTAGAAGATATGTCAAAAGCATACGATGTTATTCCTTATGAACTATGTTGTTCTTTAAATGAAAGAATAAAAAGAAACTACTTATAAAATGTATAAAAAATATCCTTTCGAACAAACTAAACTCGAAAGGAAAAATAAGATATGATAATTGCAGTTGCATTAACAAACAATAATGATATTGCTTATTCAATTGAAGATACTGATAAGTTTAAAATGTACGACGTGTTAGATAAACAAATAATCGACACCTATACTAAAGAAGTAAGTAGACAAATACTCTCAGAAAAAATTAGCTTTTTAAAAAGCGAAAATACTGAAATTTTGTTTATTAAAACATTAGACGATTATGAAACAGATGCCTTTGGTCCATACTCAATGCAAGCTTTTATAAATGCTGACGGAGATGCAAACGAATTAGTTAAACAATATTTGCACGGAGCATATATCGAAAATCTCGACATCGATTTTAACGAAGAAAAAGCAAACACTATACCTCCTATAAACGAATAGTTTTCTATATAAAAACGCCTAATAAACTATAGCGACATAGTTTACTAGGCATGTTTTTATTCAACAACTTCTATATCAGTGACACTAATAACTTTGATCTTGCCATCTTTGTCCAAAACGCCTTGTTTTAATTTAACGTTTTGACCGACGGTTAAAGAGCTTAAAAGTGATAAAACAGAACTTTCTTCTGTTGTACCACCGCTACTAGTTAAAATATAGTCGACATTATTAACTGTAACAGTTGGTTTATCACCAGCAGTTTTTATAACTCCTGTATCGAAATAAGCTAACGAGAATTGATCTGAATTTGTAACACTAGTATTTCCTAAATTAATAGGTTTACTTTGTATCTTAGATTCACCATTTTCAACAAGTCTAAAAATTACATCGTTTTCTTTGCCACTAGTACTTGGATTACTAGAGACAGAAGTATCAACATCACCAGTTACTTCATAAACTTTACCAATCTCTAATGAATTTACTAAGTCAGAATTATATACATTTTTAACTCTGTATCCGATAGAGCCATCCATAAAATATAAATTATAACTGTATCCATAAGATTCTATTTTTTCAAATACGCCCCAAAAAGTATTCATAAACATATCTTCTGTTGCCATATATGCTTCTCTACGTGTCTCTGGTGTACCAGTAATATAATCTAGTAAGTTTTCACCAGTGGAAGAAGATAAATCTTCACTAGAAGAACTAATTGATGTAGATGAAGAGATTACTTCACTACTTGAAGAAGAAGTAGAAACATTACCACAGTATATAGTGGAAGAACTAATTATAGAAGAACTACTAGAAGAGTTAATAGGTTCATTACTTTTTCCACATGAAACTAAACCTATAGTCAATAAAGCTAAAATAGAAACTACTTTAATCTTGTTTTTCATTTTTATTTGAAACTCCTTATAGAACAATAATCCCCTGTGCTAAAACACAGGGGGTTAATTAATTTTTAATTAATGCTTGAGGATTAAGCGTAGAATACTTCAAATGAACTAATTCTTACTTGCTTAGAAGAAACAAGTGTAACTGAACTTGCACCATCAGCAATTTCATAAGTTATAGTTAATGCTGAACTATCTAATTTTTCAGTAACAGTAGCTTTTGTTGAACCATCATTTCCAACAGCCGAAGAGTTCATTGTTAAAACATATTTTTTTTCTGTAGCATGAAGAACTATTTTTGTAATTGATTTTCCTTCATTTGCTGTAAATGTTAATGAATGTTGCACATAAATTCTTTGTTCATCAGAGTCAAGATTAATTTTACTTGTAGATGAATTTTGCTTCCATAAAACTTTACATCCCAACATTGTAAGTAATCTATCACTTGTACCTGAATCAACGCCAAATACTTTGTCCCAAGTATATGTTTCATTATTTACTTCGACATATAATTTGAATGCAACTTCAACACTTGTTGTTCCATTAAGTCTAAATTTATATGCTCCATCAACTGCTCTAATGCTTTCTCCATTAACTTTTACATAGTCAATTTCATATCCTTCAGCTGGTGAAACTGTAATAGTGATTTCAGTACCAATCTTAGCTTTTGTAGCACTAAGTTCAGCTGTACCATTTTCTGGAGTGTTGATTGTAATGTCGTATTGGAGATCTTCTGCAAATTCAACAACTAAGCTATTTGTGTAAATAGCACCAGTAATTTCATATTTGCCTTCAGCATTTGGTGTTAATGTAACACCATTGAATTCAACTTTAGCAACTGCATAGCCTTCTTTAGCTGTAACAGTAGCAACGGCTGTTTCGCCTAAAGCAACTTGAGTCTTGTCTAATTCAACTGTACCTTTTTCAGCATCAGCTGTGACAGCAACTGTATATTTAACATCATTAACACCAGCAACTTTTTCTTCAAGATAGCCTTGAACTTCTTGAGTATATGGTGCTGAATAACCAAAAACTAAATATTGAACAACAAGTGTAACTTTGTCACCCTTAACAAGGTTTAAAGAAGAGAATGTCTTATTATTTGAGAATTTTAATGTTGCATTATCGAAAGTTTCGATAGAATCACAAAGTCCATATAAAGTAATTTCTTCACCAGTGACTGGATCCATTACCTTACCATTACCAAATGTTGTATTTGTAATATCAGAAATAATAGCTTCAACTCTATAAAGTTGTTCTGTATCTGTCCACATTTTGGAGCTATCTTTCTTTAAAAGTTCACTAATTGTAGAATCGACAATTGTGATTTCCTTTTCTTGTAAAGCTGTTCCTGTAGCAAATTCAACTGTGAAAACTTGAGCAGCTTTTTCTAATGAACCTTCCCAATAAACAGAAATTGTATATGTACTTGTAATACTTGTGACTGCAAATTTAAGTTCAGCAGAGCCTTCTGATGCAATATCAGTCCATGTTAATTGTTGTGAATTAAAGACAACAATTGGATTTAAAGAAGCATCTAAATCTGCTGGAGCTGTAATCTTAACACCGATATAGTTACCAGCTGTAACACCAGTAGCTTCATCAGCTTCAACATAAGCGACAAGTTCATCAGTTCCACCAACAGTGACTTTGTCACCTTCGACTGTATATGTAAGTGTCTTTTCAGCACTGACAGAACCAACTGTTAAACCATCTTGTGTGGCAGCACCAATTGTACCTTTATATTCGGTTGGAACATCTGGAACGTCTGGTGTATCTGGAGTTGTAAATTCAATATCAGCAGCATTTAAAACGTTAAGAGTATCAACGTTATAAACAACAGCGGACTTGATGTTAACTTTTTGATTATTGGAAGCTGACATTAAGACTTCATTAACTGCATCAGCATTTGCGCCTCTTGTTTGAACTGTATATGTTTTTCCAGCAATTTCAACTTTTACGCTCTTTGTTGTACCGTTGATAACATCTGTAACAACACCAGTTGTTGAATAAGCAACAGTGTCGACATTATCTGTTGTTGCAGCAGCAAGGTCAAGGTTTGTCTTAACTGCTTGAACTTTTGTTTCGCCACCTTCGACTAATTCGAATGTGACAGCTTGGCTTTTACCATTAAGTCTGTTCTTTGCTTGATCATAAACACCGACAACTTTATAAACTTTACCAACTTCTAATTGTTGAACAACATTATAATCGTTAACATTGATAGCTTTAATAGCATGTGTTCCATCCATTAAATAGAGGTTACTATTGTTATTTGGTGTAAATGTTTCAACAGCAACTAATTCTGCATAAGCTGTTGCAACAGCACCATTAGCTGTAGCTTTATATGTAGCATATCTTTCATCAGCTGTGCCAGTAATTTCATCTAATAAATTACCTTGTGTTGTTGAACTACTACTTGAAGAATCTGGAGTAGTTGTTGATGTGCTTGTACTAGAGCTGATTGTTGTTGTAGAAGATGGGGTAGTTGTTGTACTACTTGTGTTAGTACTAGAACTTGTAGATGTACTACTGCTTGTTGTACTACTTGTGTTGTTATTGTTGTTACATGCAGCTAAGCTAAGTGCTAAAACAGGTGCAAGCAATAAAACTAATAACTTTTTGTTCTTGTTCATTTGCGTTAGAGCCTCAGGTAAGCTCCTTTTTCTCCTTTTAAATTACCTGATTTGAACAAAATAATGAAAAAGACGGCAAAAGCCGCCTTACATTATCCGATCAATAAAGCTGATAAAACAGCCTTTCTATTAAAATGCATATAATTATTGGCTGAAAAAGTAAGACTAAAAATACTATTTTCCAAATCACATGACTTTACGATTGGATTTAGAATAGATATAGTATCAGAACTCATTTTCCCCTCCGATATATATGCCGTGGAAGAATTTAATATCTTCCTTATTAAAATAATATCAAAGAGAGACTAATTTAACAACAAAATGTGAACAAAATTTAGATAAATTTTGAATAAATTTATAATATTTAATTTGTAATCGGTTACTTAGCACTCTAATCAATAAAGTTTTACAATGCATTTACAAATTAAAATAATATAAAAGGCGTAACAACAATATGTAGTTACGCCGTTTTGTTAAAGACAAACTTTATTGTCAATTATTCGCCGTATGTAATAACAATAGAACTAATTCTAAGTTGTTTAGAAGCTGTGAATGTAACAGAAGTGACACCACCGAGATCAACAAATGTATAAGAGACAACTAAATTTGTTGTATCAACTGTTTCTTTAACTTTAGATACATCTGCAGCACCGTCTTTTGTTGTAGCAGCAGATGGAGCGCATGATGCTGTTTTATCAGCAAAAGCTGTATTAAAGACAACACTCTTTATTGATTGTCCAGCTTTACCAGCAATTGTCAAAGTAGCACCTGTATAGAATCTAAGTTCTTTATATGTATTAACTGTATCTGTATTAGAGCCTGCTTTATCGAGTGTGAAATTAAAGTTATCTGAACTGAATGTTAAAACATTGCTTGCAAGTGTTCCAGTGTTAGCTGCCCATGTAAATGTTTCTTTTGTTCCTTCAACTGGTGTTTCAACATCACCGCCAGTATCGCCACCAGTATCTCCACCAGAAGTAATTTCTTCAACAGCTGTTGTGAAAACATTAACAAATTTACCTCCTGATAAATACATTGCATAACCAGTAATCTTATAACTCTTTCCACTAGAAACTTTAGGACTTAATGAGCTATTTAAATAAGCTAAAGAAACAACACCCTTAGAAGCACCTTCAACTGTTAAGTTGTAGTAGTTACCTGAAATAGCTAAGCTACCACTTACGGTGATATATGCTCCATAAGTTTGTTTATCAACAAAAGCATCAACTTCTGTAGCAGTCCATTCAACTGCTGTTTCACTAACTTCTGGAGCTGCTGTTGTCAATGTTTTAATGGTGGCTGTATTGCCGAATTGGTTAACACCATTACGATCTTCAAGAACACCTGTAACTTGGAGGTGATCGCCAACTTTATTAGTATTACCTGATTTATTTCCTAAGAAAACAACAATTTTGCCTGTTGAATCACCAAGTAAAAGGTGTTGAGTTGTAACTGCTAAAACTCTTGCATCAACTGTAACTTTAGTTCCAGCAGTTGAGGCGAGTGCAGCACTGATTGTAATTGTTTCAACATTATTTGTTATTGAAGTAGTACTTGAAGCTGGATTAGCATTACTTGATGTAGCTGGTGCTTGTGAACTTGATGTTGTAGAATCACCTTTGCCGCCACAAGAAGCGACAGTTAAAGCTAAAACTGGTGTAAGTAAAGCGACTAATAAATTTCTTGCTTTCATTTAATTTTTCGAGCCTCAGGCAAGCTCTATTTCTCCTTATATACCTGATTTGCGTTTTCTAGATAAATAAAAAACAGCACATGAAGTGCTGTTAAAAATTCATCAAAATTAATTTAGAGGTTAAAAAAGTGGTCATTGAATGATCTTTAATAAAAACATAGCATACGATAGAATTTAAGAAAGTCAAACTAGTATCCATTGTTCCCCCTGCTTATTAGGTACGCATACCTAACACTAAAAATATATCAAATTTTGCACAAAATAACAATATATTGAATCTATAATAGATAATAAAGCTTTTATTTTACATATTTAAATTTCTTTATAATATATGAATGTCTCATTAAACTAATAACTTTAATATTCAAAACCATATAACAATTTGTCCCGAATTTTATATATTATTCGGGACATTTTAATTCAAAAATATAACCCAACAAAAATCCCCATCAAAAGATGGGGACATATATTATATATTTATTAATTAAGCGTAGAAAAATTCGATAGAACTAATTCTAATTTGACCATTAGCAGTCTTGATCGAAACAGAAGATGCATAACCAGCACCAGCGACATCGTAAGTTAATGTTTTAGCTGATTTATTCATATCTTCAACGATAGTACTGATTTTAGAACCATCTAATGCTACACCTGATGCAACACAAGAAACTGTGTATTGAGCATCACCTGTTGTGTGAATAACAATCTTAGCAATCTTTTCACCTGCTTTAGAAGAAATCTTCAATGTTGCGTTCTTATAAAGTCTCATTTCAGCAGTAGCAATATTTGTTGGTGTTGTTGAAGGCAACCATAAAAGCTCGAAGTGATCCATGTCAATAGCATAAACACCATCTTCTTTAGCTTCTAATTTAGGATCTGAAGTGACCCATGTATATGTTTCAGATTGTGTAGCTAATGCATCGCTAACTGTAATTTCAATTGTGTCAGAAACAGTTACTGATGCACTTGTTAAGCCAACTGATGTTGCTTTAACTGTAGCTGTACCAGCTTTAATAGCTTTAACAACACCATCTTCAACTGAAACAATATCTGGATTTAATGATTCCCAAGTAACAGAACCATCAGCCATAACAGGAAGAACTTTAGCTTCGATAACTGCAGAAGAACCAACAACAAGAGTCTTACTATCTTCAGCAATACTAATTGATTCAACTGCTGAATAAGCAACTTCTTCACCGCTTTCAACTAAGATATTGAGGTAGTTTGTAACTGAGCTAACAGAGACATCTGTAACATAACCAGTAACTGTATAATTCTTATTTGTTTCAAAATTTGCAGCGATATCAGCTGGCATATAGTTCATAGAAATTTTGTTTTCTGTACCATCTAAGGATAAGTTGTAATTTGTATTTGTTCCAGATTGAGTAATATCTAATTTACCTGTAAGTGAAACATGGTAACCAAGGCCTCTTTCTTTTTCAGCTTTAGCGACAAATTCATCAACTTTAGCTGCATCCCAAGCAACAACTGCATCTTCACCAACATCTGGTGCTTCGCCTGTAACTATTTCATATGTTGCTTTATCACCAAATTGTAAGTTTCCATATCTTTCAGCTAAAACGCCAGAAACTTGAACGTGATCACCAACTGAAACAGATGGAGCTTTATTTAACCAAACAACCATCTTACCTGTTGAATCACCTATTAAGAAAGATTTAGAAGAGACATAAACAACCTTAGCGTCAACTCTAACTGAAGCATTTGCACCAGCAGCTAAAGCTTCACTAACTGTAAGAACTTTATCTTCGCCTGGATCTACTGGTGTAGCTTCAACGACATCAGTTGTATAAATATTTACATAAGTTGTTGTTTTACTTGAAGTGTTGATTGCATAACCGGTAATTGTATATGTTGAACCAGAAGTAATCTTTTCAGCGAGAGAACTATGAAGATAGGCTAATGAAATAACGTTAGATGTTCCAACAAGTGTAAGATTATAATAACCTGTTGAAGTGACTGTAACTACACCCGTAATAGAAACTAAGGAACCATAGCCAGTACCATCAGCAACAAACTTATCTACTTCTGTAACGCCCCATGGAGTAACTGTTTTATCGACAACTGGAGCATCAGTTGTTAAAGTTTCAATAGTGCAAGTACTGTCGAATTGATTGCGATTGTTAAAAGATGTTAAAACACCTTCAATTTTAACGTGATCATCAACTGAATTTGTAATTGTATAATCAGCACCTAAATAAGCTAACATGATACCTGTTGTATCACCGATAACTAAGTGTTGTTGTGTAACTGCTAATACTCTTCCTGAAACTGAGACTTTTGTTCCAACAGCAGCTTTAAGAGCATCACCTACACCCATTTCAACTGCAGCGACAGAAGTACTACTACTTACTGGCGTGCTAACACTACTACTAACTGGGCTTGAGCTTGTGCTGCTACTTGTTGAATCTCCTTTTTGGCCACCACATCCTACTAATGATAATAAAACCATTGGTGTGATAAGAAGAGCTAACATTCCTTTCTTCATTGTTTTTCGACTATCTGCTTAGTCTTTTCCTCCTAAAATGCAGAATGAAGACAATTTTGCCTTAACGTGTTAAGTGTAACAAAGAATGAATTTTAAAACAAACAACAAAAATCTACTAAATTCAACTATTTTAAATTTATATGCATTTTTAAGACTTGTAATCCAATTTATTTACAAAAATTTACAATCAAAAAGCGCTAAGAAAAATCTTAGCGCCGTATTTTTAGTAATTATTCACCGTCAATTAATTTAGAAAGATAATCAACTTCAGCTTCTTTATCAAGTCTTGGGAATAAAAGTTCACCTTTTTTAGTTTCAAGGCCACCTAAGCTTGTGTGGTTATGGATAGAATCATATTTTGTTAATTCTTCTGGTAAACCTAACATGCCTAAAGTTACATCAGCCTTTTCAACTAAAATTGGTCTTAACATAATACTACCAACTCTAATTATTTCTGCTAAAACATACATAGTTTCAGCAAGCTTTTCTGTTTCTCCGCCTTTGCTTAAAGCCCATGGAGCTTGAACTTCAATATATTTATTACCTTTATCGAGCATTTCAATAGCAATACGAGCAGCATTAGTAACTTCATAAGAGTCAAATGCCTTTTCATAATCTGCTATACCTTTTTCAATATCGGCATAAAGTTCTTTTGTTGTATCCATAATTGGTTCAGCATAAGAAGGAATTTTTCCACTATAGTACTTAGCAATCATAGAAACTGTTCTATTTATTAAGTTACCATAGTTATTGACTAAGTCCATGTTAGTTCTTTCAACAAATTGATTTGGAGTGAATGTACCATCATCACCAAGTTTAACTTCTCTTGCCATATAGAAACGTAAAGTATCTAAGCCATATCTATCAATAAGTGGAAGTGGTGAAGGAGCATTTCCTAAAGATTTAGAAAGCTTTACTCCACTTCTTGTTAATAATAATCCATGGATATAAACGACATCAGGTGTTCTTAATCCTAAAGCAAATAATAATATTGGCCAATAGATGGTGTGGAATCTATTGATTTCACGTCCAGCAAATTGAACAATTTCTGTTCCTTCGCTCCAATATTTTTTGAATTTACTATCATCATTAGATAAATAACCCAAAGCTGATACGTAGTTTAATAAAGCGTCAATCCAAACATAAACGACATGTTTTGGATTTTCTCTAACAGGAATTCCCCATGTAAAGCTAGTACGTGTAATACATAAATCATCCAAGCCTGGCTTAATGAATGTGTTAATCATTTCATTGAGTTTTCCACCAGGAACAAACTCTGGATGTTCTTCATAAAATTTTAAAAGTTGTGGAATATATTTCTTAACGTTTAAGAAATATGCATCTTCAGATTCTTCATGAACTGGGCGACCACAATCTGGACAAACGTGGTCTTCACCAACTTGCATTTCAGTCCAGAAAGATTCACATGGAGTACAATACCAACCTTTATATTTACCTAAATAAATATCTCCTTTTTCAAGAAGCATGGTAAAAGCTTTTTGTACAGTTTCAACATGTCTTTGATCTGTTGTTCTAATAAAATCGTTATTAGAAATTTTAAGTCTAGACCAGTTTTCATGGAAGTTAGCTGCAATTTTATCAACAAACTCTTGTGGTTGCATTCCAGCTTTTTCAGCATTACGTGCAATTTTTTCACCATGTTCATCAGCACCAGTTAAAAACCATACATCATAACCACGTTCTCTTTTATAACGGGCGATGATATCTGTCATAACAGTACAATAAGCGTGTCCAATATGAAGGTTAGCACTGGCATAATAAATAGGTGTTGTAATATAAAAACATTTGTTAGCCATTTTGTTATCTCCTTTAAACGAAAAAAGCCGCCTTAGCGACTTATTTCTTTAATCCGTATTTCTTCATGAAGCGGTCAACTCTACCATCAGTTGTGGTGAAGCCTTGTTTACCGGTATAGAAGGAATGGCATTTTGAACATGTATCAACTCTGATTTCCTTAAGTACAGAGCCTGTTTCAAATTCATTACCGCAGGTAACACAAGTAACTTTGCAGCGGTGATATTCTGGATGGATGCCTTTTTTCATATAAACTCTCCTTTCTCTCCGCCACAGATGAGTGACGAGAAAACATGCTTTAAGATTATATACTATATAGAGCAATTTTGGCAAGAACTATTTTTCGTTTTGCATATATATTTGCCTATATATAATAAAGTAAAAACAATAATATTAAATTTAATGCTTAAAATGCTTTCCTATTACTAGCAAATAGCTTCCTTTTCTTTAGATTTTTTGTTCATAAATACTATGCTTAAAACAAATATTAATGTTGTTAAAGTTAACGGAATAAGTCCAAGAAGATTTCTTGATACTTTTATCGTAAAAACCAACCATGCTGCAATTTCAATAACTGAAGTAATTGTAATTCCTAATATTAATTTTTCTTTTTTAAATAGAAATGTACTGAAAAGAAGACTTAGTGCAAAAGATAAATATATTATAAAAAACAGAATAACAATAAGCAGGTAATAAATATTAAAACTTTGACTATTAAAAAGCCAGAAAAAGCTATTAAAAGATAAATTAAATAAAGATGTATAAACGTATACAGTTGGAACATCAGGTGGTAACGGCTTAACTGATACAAACATTGGAATAAATATCAGAATTAAATTGATTGCTGATAATGTTATTAATGTAATTTTCTTTTTATTATTCATATATTTTCCCTAATATTAATATGCAATTTTCTCTTTTAAACTAGGTTCTCTTTCGGTAACAATAAACTGAGAACTAACTAACGAACTAGACAATAGTAATAGCGATACAAATTTCATAAAAATTCCTCCGCTTCTATAATTTCATAATATCACTTATTTTTTAAAAATCAACGAATTTAAAATTTTGCTCAAAATCTAATAATTTATTAATAATACAATTGTATTATTTATGAATTTATAGCATCAAAACATGCTTTTTTATTTTGCATTCAAATGCAAAAAGATTAAAAAATCAAAAGTTTTTGCACTTGAGTGCATAAAGTTTATATTTTATGACTTTGAAGTTAAAGGTGACTATTATTACTCTTAATCTTTATCATACAAAAAGGACTATCGTCCAAACTAGAATAACTAGTTCTACGATAGTCCATTTTTTATTTATTATTTATGAGTTACTCAATAGCAATTGCTTTCTTTTGTTCTTCAGCTTTAGCTTTTGGAACAATGATAGACAATACGCCATTATCAAGTTTAGCTTTGATGCTTTCTCTATCAACTTCGCCTACATAGTAGCTTCTAGAATAAGATCCACTATAACGCTCACGTCTAATATAGTTGCCTTCTTTATCTTTCTCATCTTTAGATTTATTAGTCTTAGCAGCTATAGTGACATAGCCATTTTCATAATCGATAGAGATATTCTCTTTATTAACTCCAGGTACTTCTACTTGAAGTTCATAGTCGTTTTCGTTTTCCTTAACATCGGTCTTCATCATGTTGCTCTCTTTGTGTTCATATGGGAAGAAGATGTTATCAAACAAGCTATCTCTTAATCCATAATAATTTCTTTCTCTGAGTTCATTCTTCATAATAATTACCTCCTGTAAGTTGGATCTCATTTCCAACTACAGCTACTATTATAGTCATATTTTTAGCACTGTCAAGTGTTGAGTGCTAAAAATATATAAAAGATTATTTGACAAATTAGTCAATTTGTAATATATGCTGTTCAATAAAACGTAGAAAAATATTTTGCTTCTTTTTTAAATCACTATATTTTAAAATTATAAGTACGGAGGCTTACTTACATGATTGTTAGCATTACTGGATCCACTGGAAATATGGGTTTAGCTGTTTTAAAAGAGCTTTGCACTCTACCTGAAATAACATCAATAAAGCTTTTAGTTAGATCAAATAAAAAAGTAATTAAGCTTCAAAAACTTTTAAATAAAATAAAAGGTAATATAAAAGTAGAATATATATTAGGAGATATGAATAGCTCAAAAGCTATTGAAGAATTAACTAACAATACTAATTATGTTATAAACATGGCTGCTGTTATACCTCCACATTCAGATAAGAATATTAAAGCTGCTATCAACTGCAATGAAATAGGTGTTAAAAATTTAATTCAAGCTTGTGAAAATTCATCAAGCAAGCCAAAACTAATTCACATATCAACAGTAGCAGTATATGGTAACAGATCTTTAGCAAACGCTTATGGTCGCGTCGGTGACCCACTCATTCCAACTCCTTTTGATATATATTCATTAACTAAAATTAGATCTGAATTTAATGTGCTTGAATCAAATATCGATTCATTTTTAATACTTCGACAAACAGCTATGTACCACACAAACATGTTAAAAGATAACATGAAGGATGGACTAATGTTTCACACTAGATTCGATGCACCACTAGAATGGGTAACAGCACACGATAGCGGAATATTAATTGCAAAACTATTACACGAAGACTATGAGCACAAATTAAATAAAGATTTTTGGAATAAAGTTTATAACATTGGTGGCGGAAAACAAAACCAACTTTTAGGTTACGAAGTATTTGACAAAGGGTTCAAATTAATGGGATCTTCCGTTAAAGATTTCTTTGCTCCAAATTACACCATAACACGTAATTTCCATGGTGTATGGTTTAAAGATGGTGATGTATTAGAAAACTTGTTTCACTATCAAACAGAAAGTTCTGATTTTTATTGGAAACAGATGCATAAAAAATATTGGTACTATGAACTAGGAAGAATCATTCCTAAAAAATTACTTAAAAAAATTGTTATTGATAAAGTTAGAAAAAACGATTCAAGTTCTCCATATTATTGGTACTTACGTAACGATGAACCTAGAATGATTGCATATTTCAAAGGATCAGAAGAGTTTGATAAAATGCCTAAAACATGGAAGCAATATAAATTACCAGATAAAAAACAAATTACCATAAACAACTTAAATTATGGATACGATATAGAAAAACCTCTATCAGAAATTTCTCTTGAAGACTTACGTAATGTTGCTTTACTCCACGGAGGAAGACTAATATCCAACGCCTTTAGTAAAGGTGATATATATAAAAAACTAATGTGGGAAGATCAAGATGGGAACACTTTTATAGCTCGTCCTTATACAATTTTAGGTGCAGGTCATTGGGTAACTTCTTCTTACAACAATTTAATTTGGGATTATGATAGACTGGCTAAAAAAGATAAAATAATCGCCCAACTTTGGTACGACTCTCATTCAAAAGATGAAAACTATGTCTATAAATTTGACCAAGATTTAAAAGCCTTTATAGAGGTATCAAAATGAAAATAGCTATAGTTTATTTTTCAGGTACTGGCAATACTGAAAAAGTTTTAAAAGAATTTGAATCATTTTTTAAAATACAAAACAATGAAGTTAAAATGATAAAAATTGAAAGTGGAGAATATATTCCAACTGGTATAGATATATTAATAATCGGTTATCCAATACATGCTTTTAACGCTCCTAAAATTGTTTTAGATTATTTTAACAGCATAAGTTTTTTTAAAGAAGGATTGCCTACTTACATAGTTAAAACATCTGGAGAAGGACTAACGTTAAATAATGGTTCATCAAATAAATTGACTTCAATTTTAAAAAACAAAGGAATAACTATATTTAACGAATATCACTATTTAATGCCTTATAACATTATTTTTAGACATTCAGACAAAATGGCTTACAAAATGTGGAAAACCGTTTTAGAATTAATACCACTTGACGCTAAAGAAATACTTGATAAAAAAAGAATAGTTATCAAATATAGCTTAGGCACTAAATTTGTTTCTAACGCTTTAAGAATTGAACAACCAGGTGCACATATTATTGGTAGCGGATTTGAAGTAAACAACAATTGTATCCACTGTGGTTTATGTGAAAAGAACTGTCCAACTAAAAATATAATAATTAAAAACAACAAAGTATATTTTAATGAAAATTGCATAATATGCATGCGTTGTGTTTTTAACTGCCCTAAAGATGCTATCAAACCTGGAATATTAAATAGATGGAAAGTTAATGGACAATATTCTTTTTCTTATAGCGATAACGAAAAATGTAAGCACCCAAATTATTGTAAAAGAAGCTATAAAAAATATTTTGAAAAATGCAATGAGAAAATAAATAGTAATAAGTAATTTTTATAGTGTCTCACTTTTGGAAAAGCTAACATGTTTATATATTTCTTATTGAACAATCAGTAAAAATTGTGGTATACTTACTTTGGGAAAAGCTAACAAGTTATATTTAACCAAATCGAGGTGTCAAAATGAGCACTATTATTGATAGAAAATTATACTTAGATCAATTAATAAACAAGAAGCAAAACGGACTAATAAAAATTATCACAGGAATAAGAAGATGTGGTAAAAGCTTTTTGTTATTTAACTTATTTTATAATCATTTAATCAAGTCTGGAGTTAAAGAAAGTAATATTATTACATTAATATTAGATGATGATAAAAATAGAAAATATAGGGATCCTGACAATCTTTCAAAATATTTATATTCACGAATAAAAAATAAAGAAGAAATGTATTTTATATTGTTAGACGAAGTACAATTTGCTATAAAAAATGATGAAATTAAAAATAACAATGAAATACGTCTATATGGAATATTAAATGGATTGCTTCGATTAGACAATGTCGATATATATATAACTGGATCTAATTCTAAATTCTTATCGTCAGATATCTTGACTGAGTTTAGAGGACGTGGTGATGAAGTAAGAGTTTATCCTTTATCTTTTAGCGAATATTATTCTTCATGCGCAAATAAAGATAAACTTGATGTTTGGAATGAATATAGCATGTTTGGTGGTATGCCTGCTTTAATACTAAAGAAAACTGATGAAGAAAAAATTAAGTATTTAAAAGATTTAATTAATAACACTTACATAAAAGATGTTATAGAAAGAAATAATATAAAAAATAATACAGTTATTGATTCTCTATTTAATATCCTTGCATCATCAATTGGTTCGTTAACAAACCCAACCAAACTTGCTAACACTTTTAAATCAAACGGAATTAAGGTGACTGATGTAACCTTATCTAATTATATAAACATGTTAAAAGATTCTTTTATAATAGAACAAGCTGAACGTTACGACATAAAAGGTAAAAAATATATTAATTCACCATTTAAATATTACTTTACAGATATAGGATTAAGAAACTCCAGAATTAACTATAGACAGCAAGAACAAACTCATATAATGGAAAACATAATTTATAACGAATTAATTATTAGAGGGTTTGCTGTTGATGTCGGCATTATAGAACATACAATTAGAGATAAAGAAAAAAAGCAAAAACAAATCCAACTAGAAGTTGATTTTGTCTGTAATAAAGGAATGAATAAATACTACATACAATCAGCTTTTTCAATACCTAATGAAGAAAAAATGAATCAAGAAACATCTTCATTAGATAAAATAAATGACTCTTTCAAAAAAATAATTGTTACTCAAGACTTTAGCAAGCCTTGGAAAACTGAAAAAGGCTACTTAATAATAAACATTATTGATTTCTTACTTGATTCTAACAGCCTTGATTTATAAATTATTTAATAATAAAAAGATTGATATCTAATCTAGATATACTAGATCGATATCAATTCTTTTTTAATTCTATATATTTTTCAATACCTATTTTAAATCTGTTTAACCCATCTAATAAACGTTCTTTTGGACACGCTATATTTAGTCTTATAAACTTAGCACCTGTTTTTCCATATTGAACTCCATCAGATACATATAAGCCAGTTTCTTTTCTTATGAAATCACACAAATCTAATGTGTTCTCCGTTATCTTTGAACAATCTAGCCACAAAAGATATGTTGCTTCGCTAGGTACTAAATAAACTTCTTTTATGTTGTCTTTTAAATATTTTGAAACTATTTGTTTATTTTCATATACATATTGGCGCATTTCACTAAGCCACTCTTCACCATTATTAAAAGCAGCAATAGCGGCTTGAACTGCAAATGTGTTTGGTTCAGCTATTTCATCAGTATTAATAGCTCTCCAAACTTTATGTCTTAAAAACTTGTTAGGAACACATATAGCTGAAGTTTGTAAACCAGCAATATTAAAGCATTTTGTTGGAGCTATAGCCATAACTGATATATTCCTACACTCTTCATTAACACTTTGGAAAGGAATGTAGTTTTTATCAGGATCAGTTATATCGCAATGAATCTCATCAGATAAAACAATAACGTTATATTTATGACATAAGTTACCAATTTTAGCTAATTCGTCTTTACTCCAAATTTTTCCTATAGGATTATGCGGATTACATAAAATCATCATAGTCGTTTGACCTAAAGATAATTTCTCTTCCAAATCAACATAGTCAATTTCATACTTACCATCTTTATATATTAGTGGACTTTCTAAAACATTACGACCGTTATTAACTATGGAATTAAAGAAAATATTATAAACTGGTGCTTGAATTAAAACGTTTTCTCCTGGCGTCGTTAACTTTCTAACCAAGCTAGATATTGTTGGAACAACACCTGTAGAAAATAAAAGTTCATCTTCTTTCATTTCATATCCATGTTTATTTTTCCAGTGATTTACATAAGCTTTATTCCACTCGTTAGGAATAATATTATATCCAAATACTTTTTTATCTAATCTTTCTTGAAGAGCATTTACTATTTCAGGTGCTACTTCAAAGTCCATATCAGCAACCCACATAGGAAGTTCATTTTTTTGAACATCCCATTTCAAGGAATTTTGATTGAATCTGTCTGTCAACTTATCAAAGTCGTATTTCATAATTATTCACCTGTAACAATTTTTGTCTTTGATGGATCAACTTTTGTTTCATCCATAATCAACTCTTTAATTTTATCAGCTTTTATGATGCCTGATGAAGGATTAAAGACACTATCAACTGAACCTTTTATAGTGGCATTAACGTTAGAATATTCAAAAGCTAATGTAGTATTGATTAACTTACAATTTTCTAATACGACGTTATCCATGTAACACATACCTTGTAAACTTTCGATTGTACAATTAACAAATTTAATATTTTTAGAATTCCATCCTAAATATTCGCCATAAATAATCGAATCGTACACAACGACATTTTCGCAGTTCCAAAAAGCATCTTTAGATATTAATTTAGAATTGTGAATTTCAATATTAGAGCCACCATCAAAGAAGTAGTTTCCAACTAAATTAATATTTGTTCCTTTAAAGTTTTTAGAGTTGAAACCAAAATAGTCACCTTTAATAGATGCGTTATTTATTTCAATATCTTGACAGTTCCACAATGTTTCCAAAGCGTTAGGCATATCTACATCATTCAAACGAATATTGTTTGCTCTTCTAAAAGTTTTAGGTGCAGCAATAAGTGAATTATTTATTTCAATATTGTGAGTATACCAAATACCTGAACGAGCTGTATCAAACAAAACACAATTTTCTAAAGTAACATTATTTGAATACCATAAAGGATACTTCCATTTAAAGTTTGTTTCATGCAAATCAATATTGCTGCTTTCTTTTAATGGAGATTCACCATCTTCAAATGTGCAATTAAATATACTTAAATCCTCAGCCTGAAATAAGGATCTTTCACCTACTAATAATTCTTGAATAACTTTTTTCTTCATAATCCCACTTCTCTTCTAATTAAATCCATGTTTATATATCATCTAAACTATACTTTATGTCAAGGTTTATTTAAATTAAAACATATTAATCATTATTAATATGGCTCTATTTTTAAATAATTGCAAACCAAATACACCATATAAATAAAAAGACTCTAAATATTTTTCAATTTAGAGTCATATTTATTCAAACATCTATTTGTGGAGGGAGGTAACAAATAGCTATTTGATAAAAACAAATTGTCCTTCAAACAAATAAACCAATCCTAATTTGACAAATAAGGTATCTTTTGATTTATTTCCTAAAAGCTTTAAGATTAAAACATCATTGATTTCTTCTCTTTTTTCAACTAAGTATTGCTTTTCTTTACTCTTGATTCCTTTAGGAAGAGTAAGAATTATTGATGAGCGAGTCTTTTTATAATTAACATCCAAGCATTTAGTATCTTTACTTAAAAGCTTAGAATATACTTTTTCATTATCTTTGTAGTATTCAGCTTTTTCAAAAGGGATATAAACTTTGACAAATTTTCCTTCTTTCAAATCATTTTTTGTCGTTTTTATAACTATTGGTTTATCGTTGTTTAAAGTTGCAAACACAACATCATAAGACAAGTATTTAACAATCTTTTTAATTTTAACTTCCTCGCTGATGCTATCATCAATTGGATTGAAAGAAATATCATCTGACGATATCTTTATAGTGATATTTTTTAAATCATCTTTTATAAAATGAGATTTTCTTTCATCGTTAATAACTAAATCGTTTAAACATGTCCTTCCAAAAGAATCATATAAGACACCATCAATTTCATTAACGACATTTGTTTGGACTAAAGAAAGTCCAGTTTCTTTATCGAATAAATGAATGTGATTTAAATCAAAATTCAAGTTTATTTCATCACCATTAATTATTCTTAGATTCTTCTCAGTGCTAGAGACAATTGACATATCTTCCTTACCAGGCAAATTAATATAGAGAATAGTTTCATTACCTAATTGCTCTATCAATTCAACTTTAGTCTTATATCCTTCATTAGATAAAGATATATCTGATGGTCGAATACCTAAATAAACATCCATATCTTCTTTATAATTTTTCATTTGAAGAAGCATGGATTCGTTAATTAATACTTCAAGATCTCCACTTACAAAATAGAATTCATCTTTTCTTTTTATTATTTTTCCTTCTAACAAGTTCATTTGTGGCGAACCTAAAAAAGTAGCTACAAATGTATTTACAGGATGATTATATAAATTTAAAGGAGTATCAACTTGTTGAATAATACCATCTTTCATTACTACAATTTTGCTGCCCATAGTCATTGCTTCAGTTTGATCGTGAGTAACGTAAATAAAAGTAGTTTTTAACTTTTTATGTAATTTTGAAATTTCACTTCGCATTTGAACATGTAACTTAGCATCTAAATTTGAAAGTGGTTCATCTAATAAAAATACTTTTGGCTTTCTAACAATTGCTCTACCTAAAGCAACTCTTTGTCTTTGACCGCCTGAAAGTTCTTTAGGTTTTCTATTTAAATAATCTGTTATGCCTAAAATTTCAGCTGTAGTATTTATTGTTTCTTTTATCTCGTCTTCCTTGACGTGATGACATCTTAATCCATAAGCCATATTTTCAAAGACTGTCATATTTGGATATAAAGCGTAGTTTTGGAAGACCATAGATATATCCCTATCTTTTGGTTCTAAGTCGTTAACTAAAACGTTATCGATATATATTTTTCCTGCTGTTATGTCCTCAAGGCCTGCAATCATTCTTAAAGTAGTAGATTTACCACAACCAGAAGGCCCAACAAAAACGACAAATTCCTCATTTTGAATATCTAAAGAAAAGTCTTTAACTGCTTTAGCACCATTGGGATATATTTTATAAACGTTTTCTAATTTAACATTTGCCATATTTTTCTCCTATTCTTTTGAAGCTCCACTTGTTAAACCTGAGACTAAATTCTTTTGTAATAAGAAATAGAATATAACAATAGGAACAGCTATAAAAATTGAACCAGCTGCAAAACGTGCAAACTCTGTTTCACCTAGTGACATTAAGCCAACTGCTACAGTATAATTCGACTTTTCTTTTAATAACAACTTAGGAAGAATAAAGTCACTCCATGGCCAAGTAAAAGATGTCAAAGCTGTATAAACAATTATTGGTTTAGATATTGGTAAGATCAATGTTCTGAATATATGAGCGTTTGAAGCTCCATCAATTCTACCCGCTTCATAAATTGAAGATGGTACAGTATCAAAGAAACCTTTTTGAACGAGATAACCCATTGGAGCACCTGCAGAATATATAAGTATTAACCCCCATAAAGAATTAACCATCTTAAATTGTGTCATTAAGATATATACAGCTGCCATACCCATAAATGATGGGAACATTCCTAAGACTAATGTTATTTTCATTAATGGTTTACGCATTTTAAATTCGAAAAATGAAATAACATAAGCTGTTAAAATAACTAAAATAGTACCGAATAAAGATGAAAATATACCTACGACAAGAGAGTTGATAAACCATCTTGGAAAGTTGTACATAGTCGTGTCTAAGAACAATTTCTTAAATGTATCTAATGAATATTCTTTTGGAAAGAATCCGTTAAAAGAATAGATAGATCCGCTCTTTGAAAAAGAAGCTAATATCAACCATAAGCATGGGAATAAGAAAATAAAAGAAACAGCTAAGAGTATTAAATAAGTAAAGATTATATCCAATGTCCTACTCACTTTTTTTGTTTTCTTCATCGATATGTATCCTCCTTTTTATAAGCGTTACTTCTAACGTACACAATTAGCGATATTCCACCAGTTATAATAAATATAATTAAAGAAATAGCAGCACCTATTGAATAGTAGTTATTAGCAATTGATAAGTTATATAACCAGTTGATTAATAAATCCGTATCAGATGCATTGAAATATCCATCCATATAAAGTCCGCCACGTAAGAAATAGAAGACACCAAAGTTATTAAAGTTAGAAACAAATTGAGAAATTAATGTCGGAGTTGTAGCAAAAACAACAAAAGGTAAAGTTAAATCTTTAAACTGTTTTGCTGGACTAGCACCATCAATTTTTGCTGCTTCATAGCACGATGTATTCATGTTAGACAAAATACCTGTAGCTAAAAGCATAGTAGTTGGAATATTTAGCCAAGCGTTAACCAATAGACCTATTAATCTAGCAATCCACTTTGAATCTAATCCTAAGAATTGAATAACACTTCCACCATTAGCAGTAATTATTTGGTTAATAGGGCCACCATTAGAGAACATAAATTTAAAGCCACATAAAGTAATAAATCCAGGAATTGCATAAGCTAATATTGGAAATGCTCTCCAAACAGCTTTTCCCTTAACTATTTTCTTATTCAGTAATAAAGCCAAGCCTAAGCCTAAGAAATAATTTAAAAATGTTGAAGAAAAAGCCCACAATATATTCCATCCTAATATTTTTGTTAAAGTTGGTAATATTCCGTTTAACGAAAAGACCTTTTCAAATGAAGCAAAGCCAGTCCAATCAACTAGCTTTGGTGGAACAATTTCACCACCATAATTTGTAAAAGCGATACAAATCATAAAAATGATAGGTATTATGTTAAATACCAAGACAAACATGATCGGTAAAGCAAAAGTTATTTTATAGAATTTTTTATCGACATATTCTTTAACCAATGTTTTAAATGATGGAATTTCCTTTCCTTCATCAACCATTCTATTTATATTGAATACATCTTTGATATTTGAAACATATAAATAGATCCAAAATATTAATACCAAGAAACTAAAGATGCCCAAAATCATCATGATAACTGAGTTATCACCTTTAATTCCTAACCAAGGATTCGCTTCTTGCGATCCTAAAGTAAAGAATCCATATATTAATTCCCCGCCCTTTAAAACAAAGAACAATATAAGACATATTTCACTAAGCAAATACAAAATTCCTTTAATGTATTGCTTATATAAAATTTGTCCAAGGCCCATCACAAAGAATGAGGCCTTAGTTTTTGATGAAGAAGCTATAAACTTTAATCTAAGTTCCAAAAGTTTGTCATAAATAGAACTAAAGAAACTTTCAAGTTTACTTCCTATTTTATTGAAGAGCGTGAATTGCTTCATAAATTTGTTTACTAACCTCTGATAACTTATTCTTTATAGAATCATCTGTTAAATACTTTTGTTCACTTATCGAACGATATGGATCATTAGCAATATCCTTGCATAGCGTTCCAGCTGGAGTCCAAATTTGAGATGTTTCACGAATAGATGGCATAATCTCAATTTTTCTATCTTTTAATTGTGTAAATAATGTTTTTGATAACGAATCTCCTTCATTAGCCAAATCTTCACGGCATGTTGCTATTCCTAAAATTTCATGTCTTCTTTTAACCATTTCATAAGAAGAAGCATAGTCTAAGAAAGCCAAAGCAGCATTTGGATATTTAGTATAAGATGAAATAGCATATCCGTTTATACCACCCATAGTTTTCATATCAATCATTTCACCAGTAGTATCATTTAAGTCCCCACTAGCTGGTAATTTTGGAACAGCAATTTGTTTTAAATTATCATTAGCTTTTTTATCAGCTTCAGATTTAGATAATCCAGATTTTTGATACTCTAGTGACATTTCGTCTAAAAATAATGACTTAACATCAGGAGTAGTCATAGTAGCAAAATATTCACCTTGAGCTAACTTTGAATATTGATTTAAAGTAACAGAATTATCAATACAAGACTCATTCATAATCGAAGCGAGTTGTCTTAAAACTTTAACACCTTTATAGGCTTCAGATTTATCTAATCCAATATCGTTTGAATCTTTGCCGTTATTTCCAAATATATATCCACCATAGGAGAATAAATATCCAGAAGCAAAATAGAAATCGTCTAAAGATTTCATATATCCATATTTACTGTTATTGTTTTCGTGTATTTCTTTAGAGTATTTATATAAATTACTCCAGTTTTCTAACATATCTGGAATTCCGTTATTGTTTTCATCGTTATTCTCAGGCAATAAATCTTCTCTATAATACATTAAAGAAGTTTGAATATTAATTGGTACACCGAAAGTATATTCAGTGCCACTAACTGTTGATTTATAAGCGCTACAAGCGTTTTGATCGACTTTAGAGTAGCACTCTAATCTGTCAACAGGAATAGGCATAATGTGTTTTCCATAAACGTACTTCATTAAAGAGTCGTTTGCTTGATATAAAACATCTGGTCCATATCCATATGGCCCGTCATTTTCTAAGTCAGAATACTCATCCATATTGGCATCGACAGCAGTAATGTTATATTCTTTATATTTTTCATTAAAGCCAGCAATAAGCTCTTTAAGATAGCCTTGTTTTACAGCGGTATCGTTTTCTAAAATTCTTAAAACCGCTCCGTTTTCAAGTTTTCCATCAAACTTTGAAAAAATTGTGCTTTGACCACCGTTGCCAGAATTTGATCCACAAGCACTTAGTGGTAAAAGTAAACCTAACGATAAATCAAAAATTTATTTTTTCATACAATCAATTTCTCCTATTCTTTCTCATAACTTATAACGAATCCTTCGTTTTTTAATGTTCCAGATTCAAATTCATTCGATATCAAATTCGAATTGATATTTATTGATTTATCCTTGTTAGTCATATTAATGATTAACTTTAATTTTCTTTTTCTATAAGTTCTTTCAAATACAAGTAAATCATCTTCGACATATAATCTAAGTTCACCATATTTAATAGTTTTATTTTTACTTCTTAAATTAATTAATTTCCTATAAATATTATAGAATGGATTGTTTCTATTTGCCAAAGTGAAATCCATACAACGACGACAATCAGGATCATATCCACCCTCAAGTGGAAGTTCATCGCCATAATATACACAAGGAATACCTTGATAGAACATTTGAATAGCCGCACCGATAAGCGCTCTATTTTTATTTTTATCTACCTGTGTAAAGAATCTATATGTATCGTGTGAATCTAATAAATTCCAATTCATATTTGTAACTTGTGTTTTATATCTTAATCGTAAGTTTTCTAATTTATTTTTAAATTGAACCGAATCTAATTTGTTAAAAGCTAAGTAGTCATTTACATATCTTGTAAATGAATAGTTCATTATTCCATCGAATTCATCACCATGTAAGTATGGAGTAGCATCTTGCCAGTTTTCACCTGTCAACAATACATCGTTATTAATTTCTTTAATTTCTTTTCTAAATCTTTTCCACAATTGATGACTTACTTCATCAGAGACATCAAGTCTCCATCCATCAATATGATATTCTTTAACATAATACTTTCCAATGTTACAAATAAAGTCTTGTACCTCTATATTAGAAGTATTTAGTTTAGGCATATATCCACAAGAAGCAAACTTCTCGTATTTTTCTTTATTCAAATCATCATCATAAATAATAAACCAATTATAATATTTAGAATTTCTACCATTTTTGATAACATCTTTAAATATTTCACTTTCAGAAGATATATGATTAAATACGCCATCCAGAATTACTCTCATATTCAACTTGTGAATTTCATCGACGAGTTTTCTAAAAGCTACTGTAGATCCAAATTGATCATCAACTTCATAATAATCTTTGGTGTCATATTTATGATTAGATATAGAATTAAATATAGGAGTTAAATATATTGTATTTACTCCTAATCTTTTTAAATACCCTAACTTTTCTCTTATTCCGTTTAAAGTACCGCCGGCAAAAGATTTTGGATTAGGAATTTCTCCCCATTTTAAATTAATATATTCATCGTTTTGATCATATTTGCTTCTATAAAAACGATCGACAAAGATTTCATATATAACAGCATCTTTAGTCCAAGATACTTCTTTTTGAATATCGATATCGTTTATAAAAGCGTTTTGGAAAAAGTTGAAATAAGATGTAGCAAATTGATAATTTTCACATAATCCATCTGATGAATAATAATAATCTTTACCTTCAGAAACAAAGTGGAATATATAAGCTAAACTATATTCTTTTAAAAATAGTTTAATTTCGTAATAAGCATATAAATCATCTTCATATTTTCTTATCAATTCTTTTTCTTTTCTCTTTAAGAAAAACTTATGCTTAACATTATAAAGTAAATAGCAATGTGAAATATTATCTTTCTTATCTACTCTAATACGTAAAATAACTTGATTCTTATTTAAAGAGAAAGAATATGCTGATTCAATAGAATGAAAAACTGCATATTGATTCATCTAATAATCCTCCTTAAAATCGAATTAAAGAGCCATAATATAATGGCTCTTTAATCGATAATTACTTAATTAAATATTGTAGAAATTGACAGAGACTGTACCATCACTTGTCTTTGTGATTTTAATTGTATAAGTACCTGCTTTTGTGCATTTAAAGTTGTTTTCGCCTGAGAAAATGCTATTTGCATCGCCTTCAGTTCCCAAGCAACTTGTGCCAATCCAGTTTCCATATGAAGTTGTAGTTGTAGCATCAAACCAAGCAAAGCCAAATTCATCACCTTCAGCAAATGTATAATTAAATGTTACGACATCGCCTTCAGAAGCGATTCTGTCTGAATTAGCCCAACCAGTCATACTACCTTTAATGATAACTTCATAGCCAGTCTCTTCAGGAATTAATGTTGTGTTGACAACTGGTGTACCTGTAGAATAATCGATAGTAAATTCGTATTTACCAGCAACGTCACAAACAAAGTTATAATCGGCGTTTGTTGAGAAGTTAGCATTTGCGTTATCGTCTTTAGCTTCACCAATAGCTGTATAACGGATTAAGTTTCCTGGACAAGCTGGAGTAATTGCTTGGCCATTATCTGTATAGACAAAGCAAAGCTTATCGCCTTCTTCTAATTTTAATGTAACTTTAACTTCAGCATTAGATAAAATTGAGTCGATTAAAACTGGTTCCCAATCGTTATTTGAAGAAAGTTTATAGTAAACGTCAATAGTTTTTACTGGTTGTGATAAAACATCACCGTTTCTAACCCAAGTAATTGTATCAAAGCGTTTTGAAGTATCGCTAACATTCAATGTTAAAGTATAGTTACCAGAGACTTTACATTGGATATTACCAGAATCTGTGAAGTATGTTGTTCCATCAACTACTGGGTTTTGAACAAATGAGAAACTGTGAGCTAATCCCCATTGGCCATCTTTAACAATTTGGAATTCATCGTTAACTTGTAAATCTAATGTGATATAGTACTTTAATGTTTCACCTTCAACTGGTTTTAATAAGAAGCGTTCATCTAAGTTTTTTCTACCCCAGTTAGAAATAGAGAGTAATTCTGAAGAACCGCCACCAACAATGTACCATTGTGTGTTAGGTGTATATTCTAATGTAAATGTCGGATCATAAGTAACGACACAAACTCTTGTTTCTAAACTATAAGTAAATGTATATGTACCATTAGCCATTGTTTGGAAGTTACTATCTTTGGCTTTATCACCAGTAATTTTATCTGTGGAATTTTCGATGTCGACTTGGCCGAATTTTAATGAAACTGGTCCAAGACCACCAGAAATAGAATCACCATTTAAAGAATAGAACATAAATTCATCATAATCATAGAATTGATGAGTATATGTATATGTTTTTGTTTTTGGATCGTAATCCATTTTGTATTCTGGTTCAGTAATATGTTGCCAACCAGTAATTAAATTACCTTTAACATATAAATCATAAACAGTATCAACAACTTCTGTAACATCACCATTTCTTACCCAAGTGATCTTGTCAAAGTCGTTGTAATTGAAACATTCTTTATTGTCTTCTGTGTAATAAGCATCTTTTGTGTCGTAATAATCATCAACAGGATTTGTTGTTAATGTGTAGTTACCTGAAACTAAAACACCAATATTACACTTTTTAGTATTAGTAGATAAGTGTGATCCTTTAACTTCAAAGTATTCAGTGCCATCCTTTGATGTGGTTTCTAAATAGCCACCACCTCTTTGGTTTGCCCAACTTGAATTAATTGCAAATTGGAATTCATCACCAACTTCTAAGTCTAAAGTAATAGAAAATTCATTTTTCTTATCTGCTTTAGTAAGTAAGTGTTCAGCGTTAATGGTATTTCCAAATCCAGATGTAGAGAGAACTTTACTTGTACCATTTCCAACAATTGCCCAACTACGAGTATCTTCTACAACTTGGTTAGATTGGAACAAAGCATAGACTGATATGTTTTGATGAACTGGTTCAAACTTGTAAGCAAATTTGAAATTTGGAGTTGCATACCAATCAACAAATTCAAATCCTTCCTTTGTTGGTGTCCAGTTAGTAGCTGTTTCACCATCTTTAACTTTTTCAGTCTTTAGAACAGTAGTGTCATCATAGAAGTTAACTTCATATGATTTAGTCTCATTGTGAGTACACGATGTTACTCCCATGGTGCATGCTAGAACAACTGCACCAACGAAAAATTTACGTATCCCTTTCATATTTCCTCATGCTTAATCGCTTAAGCTATTTTCATTATAAAGCGTTAAAAATTGTTTGTCAATACAAATTGTTATCGCTTACAAATTATTTTTATGCGTTATCAACTTTAAAATATTACTTAATCTTACTTAATTTTTTTAAATAATTTGTATTTGATTAAAATATGTTTTTTTATTATAATAATACAGGTGATTAATAATGGCAAAAGTAAGATTAGCAGATATAGCTAAAGAAGTAGGTTGCTCAACAGCAACTGTTTCATATGTATTAAATAACGATCCAAGGCAAAAAATAAATGAAGAAACTAGAAAGAAAATTATTCAAGTTTCTTCAATTTTAGGCTATCAAAAAAACACAATAGCCAACGCGCTAGCTACTGGCAAAACGAATTGTATTGGCTTATATATTGGAAAAAGCACCTTTCCACTTGCATCATCAGATAAGATTAATTTTGTCAGCCAAGTCGTTGAAGCACTAGCATTAAATGGCTATCATAGTATTATGCTTGCTGGAGCTATATCAAAAGAAGTTCAATTTGTCGATGCAATTATTTGTATAGACTTTTCTGAAGATGATTTTATAGTTGTGTGTAGCAACAATTTTATACCTGTTATTGGTCTCGATACACACGTTCATGAACCATGGATTTTCGAAATAAGCTCTAACATAAATAACATTGGAGAAAAATATTATTTAAGCGACTATGTTTTACTACACTACGATATAAACTCATCAACAATCAAAAGCGAAATATTAGCAAACAATAAAAATACATATTTCATTTCTTCTTTTGTTCAATTAGAAATGATTCAAGATCAACTTAAAAATAAAAAAGTTATCGTTTATGGCGAAGCAATGTACGATTACTTAAAAGCCAGTAACAATAACTTAATTAAATACTCTATCAACGCAGCAAAAAAGATAAATAAATTAATTACATGCTTAAAATTAGCTATCGAACATGTCGATGTTGATACACATGTTTATAAAATAAATTAATATTTGCAAATAAAAAGGGCGTGAATTATCACGCCATATTTTTTTGGTTTAATTAATTAGCACTTTTCAGCGAAGTACTTGATTGTACGAACCATTTGTGAAGTGTAGGAGTTTTCATTGTCGTACCATGAAACAACTTGAACTTCATATGTATCGTCATCAACTTTAGTAACCATTGTTTGAGTTGCATCAAATAACGATCCATATGTCATGCCGACAATATCAGATGAAACTAATAATTCTTCTGTATAACCATAGGAAGCATTAGCGACTGACTTCATCTTAGCGTTGACTGAATCAACTGTGATTTCATGTCCTTTAACAACTGCAAATAATAATGTTGTTGAACCTGTTGGAACTGGAACACGTTGTGCAGAACCGATTAATTTGCCGTTTAATTCTGGGATAACTAAACCGATTGCCTTAGCAGCACCTGTTGAGTTAGGAACAATGTTAACTGCAGCAGCTCTTGCTCTTCTTAAATCGCCTTTTCTGTGTGGGCCATCAAGAACCATTTGGTCACCTGTGTAAGCGTGAACTGTTAACATGATACCAGATTGGATTGGAGCATAATCATTTAAAGCCTTAGCCATTGGAGCTAAGCAGTTAGTTGTACATGAAGCAGCGGAGATGATTTGATCATCAGCTGTTAATGTTTCGTGGTTGACACCATAAACGATTGTCTTTAAATCTTTTCCAGCTGGAGCGGAGATAACAACCTTCTTTGCACCAGCATTGATGTGTGCCATTGATTTTTCCTTAGAGCAGTAGAAACCTGTACATTCTAAGACGACATCAACATCTAATTCTTTCCATGGGCAGTTGTTTGCATCTTTTTCGGCATAGATTCTAATCTTGTGTCCGTCAACAGCAATCCAACCTTCTTCTGCTCCATCTTCAGAGCATGTGACTTTGTCGGCTAAAGCATATCTGCCTTGAGCTGAGTCATACTTCAATAAGTGAGCAAGCATCTTTGGGCTTGTTAAATCGTTAATTGCAACGATTTCATAGCCTTCAGCGTTAAACATTTGTCTGAAAGCTAAACGACCAATACGGCCAAAACCATTAATAGCTACTTTTACTGACATAAATATCTATATTTCCTCCTGTTAGTAAATCTAACAACTATATTCTACTATAAATAAACAAAGATTTGTCAATTATTTTTAAATTTATTAAAGTTTTTGTTTGTTTTTGCGTATTAAGCATGCTTTTTTGCTCATTAGTGATTGAAACAATACTTTTAAGTGCAAAAATAAACGTTCAAAATAAATCAAATAAAAAAAATAGTGACTATGAAAATCAAATATATGCTATACTCAAAAGGTCAAGGCAATAAACAAATGTCGAAAAGAATTTATTTAGCCATATTAATATTAGAAATTGTTATTACTGCAGTTGGTGTAACTGTGTCATTTATATTAAATAAACACGAACCAATTTTTGCATATAAAAGTAATTTAACAGCTTATGTCGCAATTATACTTGCCTTTTTAGCTGTTATAAGTATCGTTGAAATTTTATCTTATGCCAAAATATCAGATTCAACTATTCACACTTTCTTCACATCGCTTTGTTTTTTGTTTTATTATTCAACTACAAAGGATATTCAAGGAGTTTTAGAATTAAATTATGATATTTCTTTAAATCATACATTATTAGAAATATTTAATTTTGCCTTTTTTCACCTAACAATTCTTTCTTTATTTTACTTTTATAATTATCAATATTGTAAATTAAACAACAAAGAAGTTATGACTATCTTATCTTTTTCTTTAATGTCTACCGCATCATATATAGCCATGCATTTAACAACTAAATATAGCTATTTATCATATTTATTTTACGTTCCTATCGAATTACTTTTATTGCTAAAAATTGTATTAAACGTTTTCTCTAAAAATAAAATTGATGCAACTTTTTGCCTAACTACAGGAATACTATTTGTTATAACCGGTTTAGAAACTTTTGCAATTCTGAGTCAGGATTTATATAAAATAAAGTTCTTTTTCTTACCTACTGTTTTTATGACTGTAGTTATACTTCTTTGGTTATCAATTTATATCGCCTTCATTTTAAGAACTGATAAAAACGCTTTAAAAGCTCAAGAATATAAAGAAAAAGAAGAAAAGATGAGAACATTACTTCTTCGTCAACAAATTAATCCACATTTTGTTTTCAATTCACTTACTACTATAAAAGATATGTATCATAAAGATTTAAAAAGTGGAGATGAAACTCTTAATCTTTTTGCCAAATATTTAAGATTAAATATTGAATCAATTAATAACGATTTAATACCTTTTGAGCAGGAATTAACTAATATTGAAAACTACATAAATTTAGAACAAATAAAACGTAGTGAAGATTTAAATATTGTTTATAACATAGATTATTACGAATTTACTGTTCCAGTCTTAGCTATTCAAGTATTTGTCGAAAACGCCATAAAGTATGCCAAAACCACTTTTAAAAAAGACGGATATATAGAAATTTCATCATACTATAAAAACGGATATATATTTTTAGAAATTATAGATAATGGAGTGGGCTTTGACACTAGCAAAATAAAATCTACATCTTGTGGAATTAAAAACGCCTTTGAAAGATTTAAAATTTTAAAGAAAGAAGTCAAAACAGAAATTGAAAGTGAGGTTGGAAAAGGAACAAAAGTATCAATAAGATTTAAAAAAGAAGGAGAAAAGAAGTAATGAAGTTACTAATTGTCGACGATGAAATAAGTGCACTTTTTGTATTTTTAAATGAAATAATTCACGAGAGTGGTTTAGAGTACAAGTTTTTTCAAGATAATGAAGAAGCAATATTAAATTACGTCACAAATAATCATATTGATTCAGCTTTTTTAGATATACGAATGCCTAATATCGATGGTATTTCATTAGCAAAAAAGATCTTAAAAATTAAGCCAAAAACAAAAATTGTTTTTATAACTGGATTAACAATAACTATTAACGATCTAGATAAAAGCATTAAAAATAACGTAGTTGGTTTTATTTATAAGCCATATAGTAAAGAGGATGTATCCCGAGTAATAAGAACTCTTTCTAACGAAATAAAAATATTAAAAGTAAATATGTTTGATACCTTTGATTGCTATATTAATAATGAAAGAATATTATTTTCTTCAAGTAAAGCAAAAGAATTATTTGCACTGTTATTAGTTTATAGAGAGCGCGGCCTAACAATGTATGATGCTATATCTCAACTATGGCCTGATCACGATTTAGAAAAATCAAAGAAGCTTTATAGAGATGCTGTATGGAGATTGCATAAAACTCTTAAAGAAATTGATTTTGAATGTGTCGTTTCAAATAGAGGAGAACTATCTTTAATATCTAAAAATATCGATTGCGATTATTGGAACTTTTTAGATGGTAAAGACTTAACAGTGTTTAAAGGAGAATTTTTAAAAAGTTACGACTGGAGCATTTATTATTTAAGCCATCTAGAAGAAATACAACAAACAAGAAAATAACCTTAAAGTGTTTAATATATAAATAGTAGTTTTTAATTGTCCACAAAAATACTTTTTATAGAATGTTTTTTATTTATTATAAATAATGGTATACTATTATTATTGGTTTTGAAAGGAGAAGAATATGTTAATAGATCTAGCTATAACACTTCCTTTTTTTATATTATTTGCCTTAATAGAAAATGCTTATTACATAATTTTTAAAAAGAAGACAATTAAAGAAATATTATCGTTTAATTTGCTCTTTGACTTTATATCATATTTTATAATTAGCGTAATAACATTGGGAATAATACATATTGTTTTTCCACATACGTCACATGTAAATTTGTTACCTATTAACTTTTTTAACTATATATTAGCTAAAGTAATTAACTTAGAAACTCTATATAAAAAAGTTGTTAAAAAAGAAAATAAAGAGTATAAAAGCTCTAGATTTGTGCTTCTTGGAATATTTATAATAAGTTTTATTTTGGAAGTATCATATTTCAACTTTCAAGGATTCAATCAACACTATAAAAAAGAAACAATATCTTTAACTTCAGAAAGAATTAAATTATCTAATGGTGCTAAATTAACAGATGAAGGTCTTATATATATTCCGAGCGACGGAACTATTACAATAGATACTACTGATATTACACTAAAGAACATTTACTTTACTTTTAATAATGTTAGTCTCAACGTCGAAACATATTTTAAAACAAGTTCACAAGAATTCTCATTTTTAACCAACCCTAAAACAGATCTTTATAATTATATGGATATTGGAAGAGTAGGGGAGACCCAATCCCTTCAAATAAGATTTAATATTAAAAATGATCACGAAGATAAATACTTAAAAAATCCAGACTTATATTTAAAGAGTATAACTTTAAATGCACAAATGCCATTTGCATTTAACGCTATAAGACAAATTTGTATTATATCACTATTATCACTTATTGTTTTCTTACCTACTATAAGCAAAAAATTTGGTCAATCGCTCAAAAATAATGATAGTAGTTATAAGAAATTAGAATATGGACTACTTTGCATTTTTGGCATTACATTATTAGCCTATTTAATATCTGTTTTATTTATATTTAAAGATAAATTCTTAGTTCAATATAGTTCTATTGATATTCAAAATTCCAATATTTATTTTCAACAATTTGATGCTGTTATGAAAAATAGACTTAGTTTGGATTTGCCTGTTGATGATAGATTAATAGCTTTGCCAAATCCTTATGATACAAATAGTAGAAATGGCATTCCATATTATTGGGATCATGCCTTCTATAACGGAAAATATTATTGCTATTATGGAATAGCTCCTGTCATTTTATTTATGCTACCAGTCTACTATATTTCTGGAGGATATATTCCAAGCATAGCTAGCATACAACAAATGGGAATGATAATCTCACTATTTAGTTTGTTGTTAGCTGAAATTGAAGCAGTCAAAGCCTTCACAAAGAAAAACAACCTTAAATTTACAGCTTTTCTTTTATTATGTAGCATATCTTTATCTTTAACTTTCTATATAACATCTTATAAAACAGGATATTATGTTGAAGGAATTTATCACATTCCGTATGCATATGGTATAGCCAATATGTTCTTAACTTTCTTCTTTGTTTTAAAAGCTTATAATTCTAAAACAAATAGTCGAATAACATATTTAACACTTTCAGCAGTAACTATCGTTTTACTTGTTTTAAGTCGACCTAACTTAATTGTAACCTTTATATTTTTAGCTCCTTTATACTTTAAAATGCTTTTTGAAAACAAAGCTTGGAAGAAAAATATTATAAAGTTTATCCCATGTTTTGCAATAGTATTCGTCGGGGCTATAGGAGTAATGAATTTTAACAAAGCAAGATTTAACTCTTTCTTTGAATTTGGTCAATCATATCAATTGACAGTTACTGATCAAACAAATTTACCTTTCAGCAGCAAAGCTTTAATAAGTGCTATTTTCCATTTCTATTTACAACTACCAGCTTTTTGTAATTCCACAAATGGTATGCCTTTCTTTGATGCTTCTTACTATTATATAGGTATGGAAACTCATCCATATACTTCTTACACAATAGGTCTTTTCTTTGCACCTATATTCTTAGTTTGTTTTGCTATTCCATTATGCTTTAGAAAAGAAGAAGATAACTATATTAAATCAAGTATTATCCTTCTTCCTATTGCTAGCTTAATAATCAGTACTATAACTGCTAGTTATGCAGGAATATGCGTAAGATATAATCTTGATATTTTTCCGCTAATGGCTTTTTCAACATTTATAACTATATCTAAATTATTCGATAAATATAGCGATAACAAAAAAGTGATAGAGCCATTATTTAAAGTTATTATCTTTGTATTAATAATTAGTACTATAATTTGCTTCGATTATATATTTGTAAGATTTGATGGATTAACTGGCGAAGATGTTAATGGATTATTATTCCACTACACATCTTTCTGGGGACACTATAATACATCGCCATATTCAAATAGTTTTATAATTCCACTTGTATCACTAATACTAGTAGCAATAACAAGCAATATACTTACTGAAAAGAAAGTTATAAATAATATTCAATAACTATAAGTAAAATTTAAAGCGTATACTTATCCCCTTCACTATATATAACCGTAAGTTTTAATATGTTTTTGCTCACTTTTTTAACAAATTTTAATTTCTTTACAATTTAAAGGTAATAAAGCCAAAATTTTTGACCTATAAACACTACACAAAATTATTGACAATTACAATATTACTCTTTATTGATTTAAGTATTATTTATACCTACTTAAAAGCTAAGGTTTTTAGATAAAAAATATTAAAAAGGGACAAAATAATATAACTTTTTATAAATATAGACTAAAAAAGCGCTCTATGAGCGCTGTTATTTATTTAGAATTAACATGTTTTTTATAATCTTGATTAATCTCGTAAAGAGTATGTTCAAATGATTGCTTTTCTTTAATATGTTGAACTTTTAACATTGATCCAGTAATCAATAGTAAGAAAGCTATTAAAATAAACAATGCACCGATTCCTATAAGAATATAAGATGAGAAATTAACTCCTGTTGCTTTTAAAACTCCTGGAATACCAAAAGCTAATCCAACAATAAATGATAATAAAGCTAATATTCCATAGTAAAACATTGGTCTATAACATTTTGTTAATCTAGCTATTGTAAGCATTACTTTAATTCCATCACTTACAGTATTAAGTTTTGAAAAGCTTCCTTTTTGTCTATCTCTATATTGAATAACAACATTTTCAAGTTGCATCTTTTTGTCGAGTGAAAATATCGTCATTTCTGTTTCAATCTCAAAACCGCTAGATAAGCATGGGAACGATTTAACATATTGGTAACTAAAAGCTCTAAAGCCTGTCATAACATCACGAATATTACCGTGGAAAACATGATTGGTAGAAAATCTAACTAAACTATTGCCAAAATTGTGAAATGGTCTTTTATTTTCGGTAAAGTATGTGGATGAGAGTCTATCTCCTACAACCATATCAGCGTTGTGCTTTAAGACTAAATCAATCATCTTTGGAGCAGATGATAAATCATATGTATCATCAGCATCAACCATGATATAACACATGGCATCAATTTCTCTAAACATTCTTCTAACAACATTGCCTTTGCCTTGTTGATATTCATGTCTTACAATTGCACCTGCTTGGTTTGCTAATTCTACTGATTTATCTGTTGAGTTATTATCATAAACATACACTTTAGCTTCAGGTATATATCTATGACAATCTTGAATAACTTTTACTATAGAAAGTTCTTCATTATAACATGGAATTAAAACTGCAATTTTATCCATACTAATCTCCTTAATTCTTAATATAAATTATACACTATATTAGATTTAAATAAAATAACTTGTTAATCATCAAAATTTTTTAAAAAGTCAATCTATTTTTTTACACGTGTGAAAAAATACACTAAATTAAAAAATTAATAAATAAAATTTATATTATTTAAAAAATAGGTGTAAAGTAAACGATTACATTATTTTTTAAGTTAGTTAAAAATATGTTGAATATTGTTCATCGACTTGCTAGAATTTATTTAGAAAGGAAAGTAATTTGCTGAGATATATGAGAAGAATTTAATTAATTTGCCTACAGTCGATGAAATAAGTTAACTTATATATCGATATGCAAATAATTACTTAAGAATTATTATTAAAAAAAGTTGCATTTTATTTTTTTTGTCGTTATTCTTATGTGCTTGTAATAATCAAAAGCCTCCTGTGTCAAGCAGTAGCAATAGCGGCCCAATCAGTTCAAGTAGTACAGTAAGTAGTTCTACTAGTAAAACAAGTTCAAGTACTAGTAGTAGCACTTCAACAAGTTCTACAAGTTCATCTTCTAGCATACCAAGTACACCTACTGATAAAACAGTGTACGAGTTTAAAAATGAGCTCACTCAAGAAGCTTTAGATTCACATGAATTTGCTTCTCCTTCATTTAAAGAATTTCCTGGCAGCTTAACTCCAACAAGTTCTGACTTATTAACATTTACATTAAGTGATGATGGAACATACTATATTGTTTCAGATAAAGAATATAAGCTTAATACTCCAGAGTTAGTAATTCCTAGCGAATACAACAATCTTCCTGTCCAAGAAATTGCTGATGAAGCATTTGCCTATAAAACATGGTTAACAAGTGTTGCCATTCCATCGAGCATTAAAAAGATCGGTGCTGGTGCCTTTAATAGTTCTGGAATTAAAACAGTTTACTATGATGCTGTTGAAATAGAAGAATTAAATGGCCGTAACTGGGTCTTCTTTAAAGGTGATGCAGCTCAATCAATCGATATTTATTTTGGTAAAGACGTCAAAAAAATACCAAGTCGTCTTTTCTATCCACTTGCAACAAATCCTAACGAAACATGCAATGTAAATAACATTTATTTCTCAAGTGAATCCCAAGTTGAAAGTATTGGTGACTACGCTTTCTATAAATTAAGTAATGTCACTAGTTTATCTTTACCATCAACTTTAAAATCAATCGGTAAATATGCATTCTATGAATCTGGCATAACAGAAATTGATTTTAGAAATGTTGAAACTATTGGTGAACACGCTTTTGAATTTAGTAAGCTTGAACATATTAAAGTTGACAATGTTTCATCGATTGGTCAAAACGCCTTTGCCTATAGTAAATTAGTAAATCTCGATTTATCAAAGAGCAAATTAACAACCATTGAACCATTCGCCTTTAAGAAGTGTGCATCGTTAAATGCAGTTTTATTTAATGAATCCATTGAAACAATTGGCGAAGAAGCCTTTAACGGTAGTGCATTAAAGCAAGTAATTTCTCCTGCATCATTAAAAACTATCGGATATAAAGCCTTCTATAATTGCACAAGCTTAAAAGATATTTATTTAAATAAAAATTTAAAAACAATCGACGATTACGCTTTCTATAACAGCGAATCACTCACAAGACTTTATGTTTATTCAACCAACTTAGCTGATTTCAAATTAGGTAACAATATCTTCACAAAAGCAGGAAGTAAAGCAAAGCTTCAAGTTTCTTTCTTAGAAGGTGTAACAAAAATACCTGCTAACTTCTTATTTAGTAACGCTAGTGAAGAAGAAAGTGCTGTCGTATCAGAATTAGTTTTACCTTCTTCATTAACTGAAGTTGGAGAAGCTGCTTTCTACGACTTAAGCATTGAATCTATTTGGTATATAGGAAAAGAAGAAAATTATAAAGCCGTTAAAGTAAACGATCAAAACGATTCATTAGCCGGCGTTAAATTTTCTATCGTAATTTTATAGGAGAAACACTATGAAAAAGTTTAGAACATTAATAGTTACTTTTGTTGGTTTATTCGGTGCCACTGGTGGTTCATTAAAAACAGCTGACACAACAAACAATGTCGAATACTAAATCTATCCTACAGTTCAAAGCATCACCTATGGTGATAAAAATTCTACTATCAGTGGAAAATACAACATTGTATATGAAAGCAAAATTGATTCATATACAAAAAATAAAGCCATAGAAGTTCTCTCACGCAAAAATGTTAAAGCTTCTATTGGAGATGATATTTCAACAGAAAAAGAAAACTTACTCCTTGGTGTTTATTCAAGTAAAGAAAAAGTTGATAGCTATATTACAGAAGACGTTAGTTATATAAGTGAAAAGATAGATTCTTATTATCTTTCCATTAAAGATAACAATATTGTAATTCTTGGTAAAGATAGTGACAGCGTTTATTATGGTTTATCCACATTGGATTTAATTTTCCAACAAACTCAAGATGAAGTTAGAGAGTTAGAAATTAAGGATTATTCTTCTTCTTACTATAGAGGATTCATCGAAGGTTACTATGGAATACCTTGGACAAGTGAAGAACGTAAAGAACTCATGAGATTCGGCTCTAAGTTCAAGTCAAACATTTATATTTACGCTCCTAAAGACGATGCTTATCACTCTTCATGTTGGAGAGATTTATACGCCGAAAACGACTTAGAAATCTTAAAGGAACAAATTGAAGTTGGACGTGAAACAAAGACAAAACTCGCTTGGGCTTTACACCCATTCATGTCAAATAAAATAACAGCTGATAACTACGATGCTTCATTACAAATTGTTGAAAAGAAATTCAATCAACTTTATGAAGCTGGTGTTAGACAATTCGTTATTTCAGCCGATGACGTCGAAGTAACAGGCGGGCTCTTAGAAGACGGCAGTTTACACAATAAGCTTTTAAACGATGTTGCTACTTTCTTAAAAGCTAAAAATGATTGTAATGATTTAGTCTTCGTTCCAAGTGCTTACTGCTATCAAGCTGAACAAAGATTAAAAGTAGATTTAAATAAATACTACGCTTCATTAATGAAAGACTTAGATGATTCCATTCATATCATGTGGACAGGCGATGATGTTTGCTCTTCTATGGAATCAGGTAGATTTACTGAATTCACAAATTTAACAAATAAAAAGCCTTTCTTTTGGTTAAACTGGCCAGTTAACGATTACTCAACAGATCACTTATTAATGGGTAAAGGCGAAGTTTTAAATATCAACTATACTGATGATACAGTTCCATTTGAAGGTATGGTTACAAACCCAATGCAACAAGCTGAACCTTCAAAACTTTCTATCTTTGCTATTTGTGATTACACATGGAATCCAAACAAATTTAACGTTGATAAGAGTTATAACGATTCATTTAAATATGTAGAAGAAAAAGAATATGAATCCTTAAAAGCTATTTCTTCACACCTTACTAACGCAAACCTCTATGAAGGAAAGTACTTTGAAGAAGCAAAAGATCTCAAAGAATTAATTACTGAATATGAAACAACTAATGATGTAACAAAACTTGTTGAATACTTCACAAAATTCACTGCTAGCATTGAATCGTTTAAAGCAAACGCTAAAAACACAAAACTTAAAGATTCTATGCTTCCATGGATCGAAGCTCTAGAAGACGCAAGTAACGCTATGATAAATTATCTAACAATTATGAAAGACTTCGATAATTTGTCTAATGATCAATTAAAAACCATGCTCGATAATGGTAATAGTTATGAAGAAAAATCAAAGCTTCATAAAGAACCAGTTCTCAATGTTATCACTTATAATATTGACTACAAATATGCTGATTACGGTGTTAGTGTCTTAAAGCCTTTCATGAATAAAGTTAAGCAAATTGTAAACGATAAAGTTAAATTAGCTTTAGGTTTACCAACAGGTATTGTTTATGAAGGATTTGATTCTATTTATTCAGGTTCAGTCGACAACATATTCGATGGCGATGAATCAACATATTGTTGGTTTGGCTCAGTTCCATCAGAAGATGCATACATTAGAATTGATTTAGAAGAAGTTAAAGAAATTCACGATATTAAGATTCTCTATGGAAACGCTAATGGTGCAACAGATTACATGGTTGGTAAAGTCTATGTCTCACGCGATGCTAAAAACTATAACTATGTTGGTTTATCCGATAGTGCTAGTGTCTTATTAGATTTAAGAGATAACCCAGTTAACGCTCGTTATATTATGATTAAGAACTCAAGTACAGAAACATGGGTTTCAATCAAAGAAGTAAGTTATAACACACTTTCCTTAGACCAAGTTACAGTTACCGCTAATGGTTTTGCAATGGCTGATGCAGCTCACGCAGACTTTAACTTAATGCTTGATAATGACTTATCAACATATGTTTGGTTTGACTGGCACTGTACAGTTGGTGCTTATGTCTGCTTAGACTTAAGACAAGTCAAAGAAATTAAAAAGATTTCTTTCTATCAAAATACAACTGAACACCCAGGTGATTTATTCGAAAATTGTACATTCTACATTTCAGAAGATGGAGTAAACTACACTAAAGTAGGCGATGATAATTATCTCTCTCAAGAAGAAATTATTATTAATCTTGATAATGTTAGAGCAAGATATGTCAAAGTTGAATCTAATGTTGTTAACAATTCTGGCGTAACAATCAGAGAATTCATAGTCGAATAAAAAATAGCCCTCATTTGTTTGAGGGCTTTTTGATTATTTAATTTTTCTTCCTTCTGACCAAACAGAAACTATGTTTTCTTTATTCATATTGTATAATGCTCTTTCAAGTCTTTCATTAAGAGTTAAAGGCATTGGTGATTCAACAAAAGTACTATCATCAACAACAATTGCATGCAACTTATCACCAATAGCAAATCCTTCGTGATTTCCAAAATATTTATGACCTGAAGTTGTTCCTAAATAATATGCTTCTTGAACTGAAAGAAACTTATTTTTACCTTCAGATTGAAAGCATCTAACTTTAGAAGCTTTTATGCTTAAAGTAATCATGTTATACATAGCCATGCTTGCTCCTGCAGCTATATCAGATCCTAAAGTCACCCAAACGCCTTCATTTAGCATTTCACGTACAGGGCAAATACCACTGCATAAGTTAATATTTGAATCAGCACAGTGAGCAACTACAACATTGTTTTTCTTAATTGCTTCTCTTTCATTTTTATCTGAATAAACACAATGAGCCATTATAGTATGGTCTTTCCATAGGCCGTATTTATTATAAGTTTCCCAATAGTAATCACAATCTGGATGTAATGATTTTACCCATTCTATTTCCGATTTGCTTTCTGACAAATGTGATTGAACATATAAGTCTTTTTCGTTAGCTAAATTTCCTAACCACTCCATTAATTCGTTAGTACATGAAGGAGTAAATCTAGGTGTAATAATAGGTTTAATATATTTAAATCGTTTAGAAAGGTTTAACCATCTTAAAGTTTCTTCCATAGATTCAATTGTACTTTCTTGTAAATTTTCTCCACCATTGCGATCCATGTTTACTTTTCCAACATAACCGGTTACACCTGCTTTTTCTAACTCTTCCATCAATATTATAGTTGAATCAGTATGCATTGAAGAAAACATAACAACGTGTGTTGTTCCATAATCTATCAAATCTTTTGCTAATTTTTTATATACTCTTCTAGCATATTCTAAATTGCTAAAATAGGCTTCAGTTTTAAATGTGTATGTTTTTAGCCAGTCAAGCAGTGGTAAATCCATACCCATACCAACATTAGGATATTGTGGAGCGTGCAAATGCATATCAGCAAATGACTGCATTATTAATTTGTTACCATAATCTATTATTGTTCCATTAAAATTATCAGGTTTATTATTTAATATTTTAACAATTGTTCCTTCATCATCTAATAGCAAATAGCCATTTTCAATTGTCTCAACATTAGTAAGTGATGGAGAATGAATAATGTTTCCTTTTAAAAGTATCATATGGTTTCCTTCCAAACAAAGAAAAATGTCTGATACAAAAGCTTGCATCAGACACTCATAGTTACGTCTTAGGCGACCATGTAGATACTCTCATACCATTTGTTAATGAGATTATATGAGTCTCTTCGATAGTATGGTATCAACACTAAAATAGAAAGTCAAGGAATGATATAAAAGTAAAACAATGTTTACTTTTATACATTACATAAAGTTAAATCAACCATTAAAGTCAAAGCGACTAATAACCATAAAACATATGGTAGCAATAATAGTTTTGTCTTTTCTTTATCTTTAAGAAACATAAAGAAGACGATCAATAATAATGTTATAACTAAAATTAAAGAAGCAATTATTTGATGAAGTGAAAACAAAAGCGGTGTGAATAACAAATTCAAAGCTAAACTTAGAAAATATATAGTTAGATTTCCACCTTTTTTGTTATACAAATAAGACCAAATTCCTGATAGGATATAAATAATTGACCAAGCAATTATAAATATAAATCCTGGAAGGTTTATATTGTGAGGAATAGTATTTAAATAGCTAAAATCATCTTTAACGCAAAATCCAACTAAGCTTCCTAACAATATAGGCATTAAAACTAATAACACGTTTTTTATCTTTTTCATGTTACTAATATATGCATTTATAACAAATAAATACTTATTTAATTAAAACAATACTTAGATTATATATTCCAATATACTCCATTAGCATTTAAAGATGAGGTAGTAGAACTTGTCGAACTAATACTTGCACTATTGCTACCCAAGTAAACAACGCTTGCATTAATGATACTTGGCATTTTTATTTCAACAATGTTTTTTATGACAAGGATAGAATTATCTTGTAAATTAATGTTAGAATTAGTATCAATTGTACTAAAAGATGGACTAGATTCCATATATTCGCTAGACATACCACCAGATATGCTTATACCTACAATGTTTCCACCAGATAAAGTTACAATTCCGCGTTAGTTACCCTTGCTTGATACATCGCTATTAGATGTTTTAATTCAATCGCCAACTCTAGATATAAGCTCTAAATCGCCACTTTCAATTTTAACACTATCATTGCCACGTAATGCATCATCATACGCATTGATTTTTAAAGCTCCATTCTTTACTTTTAAATCGTCTTTTGTATGTATTCCTTTACCGTTAGAAGTAACCTCTAAAGATTCTTTTCCTTGAATATCTAAATCGCTTGATGAATATATTGCTGCCGTACTATTTTCACTATCTCTTAAATCATAAACATAATTAGAAGTTGATTTCTTACTGGATAAAGTAATTTTATCACCACTAGTTATTGAAATTACAGCATCATTAGAACTAATCAAATTAAATCCGTTTAACTCTAATTCTAATTCATAATCATCGCCTGCATCATAAATATTGCTCTCTAAATAATCTAACGCTTCTTGTCCATCGTACACATCATCAACAGAATAATTGTTATATTTTAAAATAGTACATATTGCATTTGATAAAGATCTATTGTCTTCATCTAATAAAATTCTCATGAACTAATTCTCCTAAATATTAAGATAAATAGTAAACTTAAAATAAAACTAAAAAGATATTTAAATTATAGCATTTATATAAGAAAAAATATTAATAATCGGTTTTGATATATATTTTTTGCATCAAATGTTATAAATATTAACAAATATATCATTTAAAAGTTTACTTTTTTGCCTAAATATATTAAATTTGTGTTATTCAAGGTTAAAATAGGTGATTACATGAACTACGAAAATACTATTCCTCTTTATATCCAAATCAGCAATGATATGATGTCAAAGATAGAAAACAATGTCTATAAAGGTATGCTTCCATCAGAAAAAGAATTTGTTAATATCTATCAAGTTTCTAGAGTAACTATTAGAAAAGCTTTAGACAAACTAGAAAAAGAAAAGATTATTACAAGACAAGCAGGGTTCGGAACCAAAATTAATTCAAATAAAGATGACCTAAAAAACTTTACTTTAGTTAAAAGCTTTACAAATGAAATGAAAGAATCTGGAGCTAAAAACTCAGCAACATTTTCTTCTTCAATTTCTATTGTCTATGATAATAAAGATATGACCTCTTTATTTAAATGTGAAGAAAGTAAAAGACTTTACGAATTAAAAAGATTAAGAGGTGTTAACGATAAAGCCATAGTTTATTCCGATACATGGTTAAATTTACCTATCGAACTACCTACTAACAAAGAATTTTTATTTAGTTCACTATATGATTATCTAACTTCAAACGGTATATATTTTTCTAGATTTGAAGAAGAACTTGAAGCAATTATTCCAACAAAAGAAATGAGAGAATTATTAAATCTTGATAAAGATGGTGCAGTTTTAAAAAGAATTAGAAAAGGTTATTCTGAATCAGGTGTTCTCCTTGAATATACCATAAACTATTACGATGCAAAATTATATAGATATTCAGTTGAAGTAGCATCAATTGAAAAAGTAAGATAACATAATTTGTTTTAATACTATATCGATAAAATATTATATATTTAATTACTCACTTAAATGCAAAATTAAACTTAAAACTATTAGCTCATTATAATAATGAGCTTTTTTGTTACTATAGTTAATTTATAGAGTCCAAATTGTAAAAAAATACATTAAAAATACGTTAAAATGTGTAATCGGTTTCAAATGTATTAAAAAAGTATTATAAAAATATTAAATTAAAGATACTTCAATGATACAATGAAGTCACAAGCGAGGTTTAAACACATGTCGTTTTTAAGATTTGAACATATTAAAAAAATTTATCCTAACGGATTTGAAGCAGTAAAAGATTTCTGCTTAGATGTAGAAAAAGGAGAATTTATTGTCTTAGTTGGCCCATCAGGTTGCGGTAAAACAACAACATTGAGAATGTTAGCTGGATTAGAAGATATTTCCAGTGGAACAATTTCAATTAACGATAAGGTTATTAATGAATACGAGCCAAAAGATCGTGATATCGCTATGGTTTTCCATCAAGCAATAATGAACCATCATAATTATACTTTCGCGGAATAAACCAAACTTCTTGACAAGATAGATAATTAGAAACATTTAACGCCGCATTAATATGCCCCTTATGAATTGGATTATAGGATCCACCAAATAATAATATTTTAGTTTGTTCCATAAGCATTAATTTCCTTATTTTTCTTATAAAGTACAATGACTCGGCCAATCGTTAAAATGACTTCAGAAGAAGTGACAGAAGCTAATAGTTCGGCTAATTCTTCTTTTTGTACTCCTTCATAGGTTTTTAAAACCGAAATTTTAATTAATTCATGCTTTTTTAAAACTTGCTGAATGGTTTGAACAAGATTAGAAGACATCCCATCTTTTCCAATAATGACGATTGGTTTTAAATGATTGGCTGCTTGTTTTAAACGATTTTTATCTTGTTTGGTTAACATAATTTCACCTCTTTAAATCATCGCATCGCGAATAGTAATTAAACCATTTTTGATGGTGTATAAAATAAATTCTCCTGGTTTTGTAATCGTAATAAAGCCAAATCCTTCAATGACGATATCTTTTTTTGGTTCTTTTATGGTAATGGGATAGGCTTGAAGATCATCAAAAGAATGAATAGAATGAATTTTTAATTGATTTTCTTTTATTAAAGCATTAAAAGTCGATTTTGAATTGATAAGTTTTGTTCTTGTCAAGCGACATTGCGGACTATGGTAAAAAAGAATTCCTTGCTTTGGACCTTTTAAATAATGCAAACTTATAAAATTATTTATGATAATTGCTTGTGAATCGTGTAATTGATAAGCCGTTTGCACTACTTTTTTATCCAATTGCAGATGCTTTAAAAGTCCTTTGGGAAAAGCATTTAAAAAAGAAGTTTTACTTAAAATTCCAGGTGTATCATAAATCAAGTGTTGGTCATCTAATTTCATTTTTAAAGGTTGTAAAGTGGTTCCTGGATAAATACTAGTCACTAGTTGATTTTTTATTTCTATTGAAGGAGATAGAATTTTTTTAATTAAAGTGGTTTTCCCAACATTTTCAACTCCTACTAAAGCAATGTTTTGAAAAGGATATTGACTTTTAATATCTTCTATAAAATCATGAATATCTTCCGCAAAAACAATTTTTTTAAAATCTAATTGGAAACGTTTACTTTCTTTTTCAATGAACTGCATTGCCTTTTTTTTACTTAAAAAAGTTTGATATAAATCATAACGATTGACAATTAAATATAAATTTGAATAACGTTTTAATTCTGAAAAAGCATTTAAAAAAGGAGTTAAAATTAAAGGAAGATCAATAACAAAAAGCACAACATCATTTTTTTGAATAGATTGATGGACCATTTTTATTGTATGAAAAGTGCTCTTTCCTTCAACAAATTTACCATAATGTTTTAATTGATAGCAACGTTTACACAAAAATGTTTCTCTTTGTAAAGCCTTTTTTTCAATGTATCCGTCTTTCGTTTCGTCTTCTGTTTGTAAAATTGATCCACATCCAGCACAATATAATGTTTCATTCATATAAAGTTCCTCAAAAGATTATTTTTTTTCAATCTTTTACGAATAAAAATATCCAATCTGCGGGGAATAAATGTAATCCATTGGTCTTTTTTTGTTTTGCGATTAACTAATAAAACATCAACTTTTGCTTTATTTGCACATAAGACATCTGTCATAATTTGATCACCTATCAGCAAAACAGAAGACTTTTGAAGTTGAAGTTTTTCTATTTTATCTAATAATTTTTTACAACTTGGTTTTTTAGCCTTGTATAAATATGGCACATCTAAGGAAGCAGCAAACGTAGAAACTCGTTTTTCATTATTATTAGAAATTAAAATCACTTGAATGTTTTGCTTTTTTAAGGCTAAAATCCAATCAATTACTTCTGGGTCAGGATGCGCTTGATAAGGACAACAAAGGGTATTATCAATATCACAAAAAATTGTGTGATAATTTTTTTGTAAAAAATGTTCAGGATTTAGTTTTAATAAATCAGGAAAATACCAGGTTGGGATATAATTTTTTTTCATAAACTCACCATGTTAAGTATAGCATAAATTGAAACAAATACCTATAAAAAGGTGTTTTTAATCATATCTTTTATTTTTTTTTGATATATTAGGATGAGGTGTTCTATATGTTTCAAATCATCATTGAATTATTTAAAAATTTAACTTTATATGTTGGTTATATAAAAAATGGAGTTTTTCATTCTCCTTTAAGTCAAGAAGATGAAGAACGTTATATTAAAATGCTTTTTAGCGAGAAAAAAGAAGAAGCACGTACCAAGTTGATTGAACATAATCTTCGATTAGTCGCTCATATTTGTAAAAAATATGAAAATTGTAATGAACAATTTGACGATTTAGTCAGCATTGGCACCATTGGTTTAATTAAAGCCGTGGATACATTTAGTGAAGAAAAAGGAAATAAACTTGCCACTTATGCTGCCCGTTGTATTGAAAATGAAATTTTAATGCACTTGCGAAGTACAAAAAAGGCAAATAATGACGTCTATTTATTTGATTCTATCGGAGAAGATAGTGATGGCAGTGATATCACTTTAATGGATGTTATCCCAGCACCTGTAGAAAATTTATCAG
>ENA-OOWZ01000042-OOWZ01000042.1-human-gut-metagenome-genome-assembly--contig:-NODE-42-length-77521-cov-9.232141_pt1 | contig 77521 bp, 116 predicted proteins | sample MGYA00241580_ERZ501329 | MGnify/ENA primary metagenome ERZ501329 (study PRJEB25962, sample SAMEA2042923) | human gut metagenome | biome: human gut; feature: human-associated habitat; material: faeces... | reverse complement strand
GATTCAAATGATAAACGAACAATAGAAGAATTTCTTGAAGATTTGTTGGAGGTAAAATAATATGCTTAAAATCAACGGGTTAACTAAAAATTTCAAAAAGGTAAAAGCAATAGATAATTTTAGTTTTGAATTTAAAAATGGTGTTTACGGGCTACTTGGTCCTAATGGAGCAGGTAAAACAACATTACTAAGGTGTATATCAAAATTATATCCAGTCGACAATGATATTATTTTTTATAACGAAAATGATATTAATAAAGATAGAAAATATCTTGAATATATTGGATATCTTCCACAGTTATTTGGAATGTATAAGGATTTAAGTGTCAAAGATATGATGCTTATGATGGCTAATTTAAAAAATATTGACTTGAATAATAGTACAGCAGAAATTAAACGAGTGATTAAGACAGTTAATTTAACAGATAAATTGAATTCTAAAGTGTCATCTCTTTCGGGAGGGATGATAAGACGATTAGGCATTGCTCAGTCTCTGCTTGGAAATCCTAAAATTATTATATTTGATGAACCAACTGCTGGTCTTGATCCAGAAGAAAGGTTAAGATTTAAAAATATCGTTTCCGAAATATCAAAAAACACTATTGTTATTATCTCAACACATATTGTTGAAGATATTGAAGCAATCTGTGATACTATAGTTATCATGAACAAAGGCAAATTAATCACAAGTGGAAGCAGTTCTGATATAAGAAATATAGCCAAATCGAAAGTTTATATTGTTCCGGAAAATGATGTATTAAATTTACCTAATAACTGTCAAATTGAAAAACATCTTGAATTAAACGGACAAAAATGTGCAAGGGTGTTATCAAATCTCAAATTAAAATATATACAAGATTTTTTATAATGTCCGTGTAAAATCTCGTGAATTCAGGGAAACTCCTTAGAGCTTTAACTACTAAACAATGTTAGTAATAATATTGTGGATGAATTAATTATTCATGTATAGTAACAAGGTTAAAGATTGGACAATCCTGATCTAAGTTTCCAATTACTTGGAAAAAAGAGCAACGACTAGTTATTTTAACGTAAGATTCAAGTGAATCTGAAGTGCGAGACACATTTATGTGAAGATATAGTCTGAACTTATAGGAAACTATAAGAAAATATACGGAAACGGTATATTTGTAACATCATTGAATGCTAAAGAGCTTATATTAGCAAAAATTAATGCAAGTGCTAAGTTCGTAGATATTTATACACACTTGTTGATAACTGGTATGTCGTTCGATCAAATTGCAGACATAATGACCTCTCCTATATTTAATTACGTAGTAAAGGTTACAGATGGAGATATATTTGATAAAAGTACGTATAAATTTTCCATCGAATCTGCAATTAATTTTTATTTAGGAGAACATATATTACCTTATTTAAGTGAAACGTCTTTCTTTAAACTAATTGAGCCGTTTGTAGATAGGAAATATTTTTGAGAAACTGTTATTAACGATGCTAATAAGTTAGAAGAACTTGAAAATAATATCTTAAATAATATTCCTAAACGTAAATCTGCTTATCTAAGTGAAGATGTTGATGAAGAACTATTCGCAGAATATAGTGATTATTCTGAAGAATTCTTTGATGAATTCTTCGATGAGTCTGAAGAAGGTGGAGTAAATATTATTTCGAATATTAAATTAACTAAAGAGGATTATATTAATTCATATAAAGTGGTTAAATCTTTTATAACAAGAAAACTTCAATTAGATAATATCTCTAATTTACAGGAACAACTTGATAATTTACGATTTATTGTAAATAAAGTATTACCTGCAACTGAGGAACAATCTATTCTTGGAGCAATGGCTGGAATAAATCAAGGTATCAGAACTAATTCTTTTGATAAATATAATTATATTAAAAGAATTGAAGCCTTTGTTAATAAGCGATTTGATCAGAATCCAAACTTTGATTTAATGCTATTCTTAAATGATCCTATAAAACAGCGAGAATATATAAATAGATACGAAAAAGTTAAATCAACATTTAATATATTAGAAGCTATTACTACAGTTCCACATTTCAAAGAAATGTTTCAGGTATTATATCTAGATAGAACTGCAATTGATAGTTTAGCAGCAAAAAATTATTTTGAAACTAAAATAGCTAACGAACTAGTTTCTCCAGATAATAAATTAAATGCAATCGAATATAGAGAATTATCTAAATATATAAATGATGTATTTATATATAATTGAATTCAAACTCTAGATAGATCAATACACGTTCCAGTTGGACAAAAATATTTTGCAAATAAATTTGGAATAGTTAAAACAAACTCTATTGAAGGATTTGAAATTAATTTAAATAATGTTGAAAATATAGCAACATTTAAACGTTTAATGGACGAATATATTATTCCAACTTTAAAATCCGATCCAAATTTTGCAAATAATTTATTTATTAAATTATTAACATGAGGAACTATAAATAATCCATACTCCGATAAACCAAATGTATTTTATAAGTTACCTCTAAATATGATGCAAATAGATAAGTCTTTAAGAAATCAAACATTGTATGAAGCAATATTACACGATTTTAACTTATTAAATGGAAAGACGTTTGATGGATGAAATGTTATCGATTTATTCTATTTATATAATTTAGTTGTGAACAAAGATGCATTTGGACAAAGATCATTTACGAGGTTATTTGAAGATATTACAAAAATTAATTCAAGTAATTTATTAGCAACTCAATTTTATTCATATTTATCAAATTTAGATTATTCTATGGATAAATCTATTAATTATGATATTAGAGATGCTAAGTATCGTTTAGGTATTGTTACTAATAATCCAAAAAAGTTAAATATTGAACGAGATAATGACGCTGGAATAATATCTGTAAATAGACAAGAAGTTAATTTGCATAATATAGATACTTCATATTTTACTTTAAATATGCCATTTCTAGAAGGTAACAATGCAAATTTAGCTAAGAACAAACTGGTTGAAATTAAACCTAGGACAACTTCTTATTATCATCAAGAGTTAAATTCAGCAGAAATTCTAAATGCAATAACAAGTCGATTAAGAAATATATATCCTGAATCACAAATACAAGTTATTACAGATAATGATATAAATACTAGTGACGATATATCTATTCGAAACTCTGAAGCTTTTATACAAGATGGAATTGTATTTATTAACATAGATAAAGCTAGTATAACTGCTCCATTACACGAGTTTACACATTTAGTATTAGCAGGAATTAAAGAGAATAGTCCAGAGGTTTATTATAATATATTATCTAGTATTGTTACACATCCAAAATACAACGAGATCGCAAGTAATCCGATGTATGCAAATAAACATGGATCTGATCTTGACGAAGAAGTATTTGCAACAATATTGGGAGAATATTTTAAGAATAAGGTTTACGAATGACCCGAGAATAATTTATTAACTGATACAGACAATATTACTAAAACTGTAATTAATCAGGTATTGGATATTAATACAGGAGATATTAATATACAAAGTTTAATGAATTCTTCATTAGAAAATTTATTAGAAACTTTTAGTAGTGGAATTATATCGGGAGGATTTACAGATCTAGTTAATATAGAATATATAAAATTGAATCAAAAATTAGCTACTATTAAAAATAGTTTAATTTCAGATAAAACAATAAAAGAGGATTGCTATGAGTAAATGTATATTTACAATTAATATAGATGGAAAGGAAAGGACGTTCAACTCTGATTTTGAGTTGGACTCCTTTCTTAAATCACAATATGCGGATAAAAATGTTACTGTTAAATTAGATAGAACATTTTCAACTACTCCACAGGCAGCAACTTTAAATAACTTGAATTTTGCTAAATTAGAATATAAAGAAAGTGCTGTAGAAAATATCCGTATTAACGAAGATGGAGATAGTGAAGTTATATTAAAAATTCCTAATTCTATTTCTGTTACTAGAGCCATTACTGAATTTGGAGATCCTACCGACTTAAGTAAACATATTATTACTCCATTTAATATTAAAGCTTGAAGAGAAAAGCGTATCAAAGAATGATTAGCTACAGGTTTATCTGAAAGTACAGCTAAAGATTTAGTATTACAGGAAGAAACTTCTTGAAAACAACTTACTAATTATGGAACAGAAATTCATAATTTAGCACAAGCTGTTATTGAAGGCAGAGAATCTAATTTTAAAAGTTCCTTATTTAGTATAGAACAGCAGAAAGAATTTGTTAGTGAATTTAAAGAATTTATTGCTGATATAAAACGTAGATACGGCAATGAAGCAAAAATATTTACAGAATTAGCTGTTAAATCTCGGGAACTTAATGAAAATTATCGTAAAGGTAATCGTTATTTAATAGATAATAATGGGAAAGTTATTGAAGATAACAGTCCAATTAATTCTATTAACGGACGAATCGATATGTTAGTTATAGATGAGAATGGAATAGCGCATATATATGATTTCAAAGTATCCCGTAAAGGAGTTGGAGACTGAGATATGATGCGAAATGATATTAATAAGTTAAATAATACTTGACATAGTACTAAAAAACTTTCTGCATCATATCAAATGACCTTCTACAAGATGATTTTAGAACAATATGGAATTAAAACTGCAGATATAAATGTAGTTCCAATTCAATTAGATTTATCTTACAATACTAATGGTTTAACAGTAGAGAATTTAAATGAAATTATTTTTGATTCTACAAAAATTGTAAGAAATCCTAGAGGCACGGAGCCTGGTGGAAAAATTTACGAAAATGTTAAGAAAATTGTTCCAATTCGTCCAAATGAAGATACAAATATTGATTTAATTGATAAAATAGCCAAACCATTTAATACACTATTCCCCGATGTAACCTTATCTAGAAAAGTTCAAACTACTAATTCAACATACGAGTATTATAGGAACTCTCCAACTTTTGTAAAACGTATTCCAAAAAATACAGAAGAATCTGCTAAGGGTATATATAAATTTTGAGATAAATATAATCGCAAAGTATATTATGCTAAAAATGAATCTGAATTAGAAAAAGAACTGTTATCATATATTAATAGAATTAATGAACGTAAAGCAGGAGAACTAGCAACATTAGCAGATCGAATTGAAGCTGCGATACGTGGGGAAATAACAACAAGCGAACTTTCTCCAGACGATAGTGTTAATAAAGATGTATTTTTAGAAAAACATTTTAAACAGTATATTGATCAAAAATGGCTATTTAGAAAAAATAGTATTTTAAACGATTTAGGTATATTTATTTTTGAAAAAGAAGGAGTTACAGAGATTGTTTCTATTACTAATAATGAATTAAATCAAACCCTTAAATTAGCTAAAGGTACATCTATATTAGGTACTTTTCTAACAGATAAAGGTATTGATCCTAAGACTGTTTTACCTGCTACTAATGGTAATATTGATTTAATGAAAGTAATGATTTACTTAAATGAGTACAGTAATTTAATTTCTGGAACTAAAATTAGCCGAATTAAAAGTTTAAATATTTGAACTTCACAAGGAGTAGAAGAATATAATGAAACATTACTAGATAATTTTAGTAGACTTTGTAGAATTGCAAACATTAAAAACAATTTATCATCAAATAACTTTCTAAATACATTAGAATCCGTATTATTTACAGTTAATGACTTAATTCAAGAGGAAGAATGAAATAAATTAATGAGTTGAACTATAGGTCCTGATGAAAATACCTTAGAAAGTAAAAAAGAATGAGTGCTTAGTAGAATTAAAGCACTACGTAATAAATATCGCAAATTAGTAAATGAAAAGCCTAATCCTAATGATCCAATATGAGTATCGTACAGTTTATTATTAAAAGCATTAAATCAGTTAAATGGATATAGATACTATATTGAAAAAGACCCGAGTAATTGAATTGGATTTAAAGGAGGAGTAAGTTTAGGAATCAATATAACTAGTATTAGTAATGCTGATTCAAAAAATATCCAAGAAATGGGTAGATTGATTGCATTACATGAGGAACAGATTCGTAAAGAAGAATTAAAATGAAATAAAAAAATTCAAGGAGTATTTCAACGTTTTTATAAGGCACATCATCAAATAAAAGCATTTGGAGGGGAAATTAGATTTTATGATGATCTATTTGTTAAAGATGCTAATGGAAAAATCGCAAAAGAATTTTCTTTAAAACATCCTGAAGAATTAACAGGAGCAGACAAAGAATTAGTTTCAACATTTCTAGAAATAGTTAATGAAATTAAATTTAGAGGTAATGAGACTGCGATTGAAGAGGCAAAAGCATCTGGAGAATATTATCAAGTTCCATTAATGATTGGTTCATTTCAATCTCAAGCTAAACAAGGAGGAGTATGAAAAGCTTTAAAATTTAGTTATCAAGAAGCAACTAATTTTAGACAACTTTTTAATGCTCAAGAGGAGGAAAAAACTAATTATGAACGAGATAGTTTAGAAGTATATAATAAATTTAGAATTGATCAATCTACACGTAACAAGATACTTAACGATGAAGGTGTAGAGAGTATGGAAACTAATCTTGAAGATCTTATTAGAAGTTATTTACATGTATACGTAACAGAAGAGGTAAGTTCTAAATTTCTTCCTTTAATTCAAGGATTTAAAATTGGATTATTGTGTCAAGAATTCTTTTATGGTCAAAAGGTAGATAATTTGATTGAATTTATAAAAAAGTATACTCAATTAAATATCTATAACGAACCTATAATGGACGAGGGACTTCAACCAGCATATAAGTTTATGGCTATGCTAAAACAAGTAGCAACAGCTACTACACTTGGATTTAACCTTAAATCAGGTACTAGAGAAACATTACAGGGCATTTGAATTGGATTATCTAGAACTGCTGCTGGAATTTATGGTAAGGATCAATTTACTATGAAAGATTTTACTAAAGCAATGACGACAGTATTAAAAGAAGCTCCAAAGTCTATTGGAAAAATTACACTGTTAGAGTATATGAATTGACAATACGGTATGGCAAATTCTGATGCTGATCAATTACATCGAGAGATGAGTTTAAGTAAAATGGGAATCTTAAACTTTGATAGTAATCAGTTATATATGTTTTCAAGAGCTCCTGATATGTTACATCGAATGACAATATTAGTTGCAAAGATGATGCATGATGGATGTTTTGATGCGCATAGTGTTGTTAACGAAGAATTAGTATATGATTTTAAAAAGGATAAACGCTTCAGCTTATTACATTCTGCTAATCCTAACGTAAATAGCGAAGAATACCGTAAACAACATGCTTTATATATCACAATGCTAGAACAGTTTAATAGAGAAGGGTATAACTTAAAAGATGGAGATGCCTTACCTAAAGCTTATACAGCAAGAGAATCTGCTAGCATTAAATCATTTGCTGATATGTGTTTTGGACATTATGATAAAAATACTCAAATGTTAGCAAAGCACATGTTTTTAGGATCTTTTTTTCTACAATTCCGAACTTTTATATCTGCAAAACTAGAACAGTGAGTACTAAAGCCTGGTACCTATGATCAGGGGAGTTATAAAATAGCAGTCGATGAAAATGGAAATAAATTTGTAAGACGAATTACGTTTGATGAAAATGGACAGCCTATAGTAGATATTATACTTGAGAATGAACTTAAAGAAGGAGATAAATGAGAATATTTCTATGAATGAGTAGGTAGACCTCAGGAAGGAATAATGTGGTCTATGTTTTCGTATTTAAAAGCATTATCTACTCTTAATACATCTGAGTTTAATAAACTATGAAAAGACGATATAAAAAGAGCTAATCTATTCCTTTTCTTACATGATATGTTACTTATGTTATTATTAGGTTTATTAGTAAAAGCTCTATTTTCTTGAGATGATATCAAAGAGGAACCGTGAATAAAACGTTGAACTGCAAGTGCCCTTTATGGATCTTTTCAAGATGGTCCTGTACAAAATATTATAGGTGGAATGATTGGAGACTTAAATCCGCCCGCATATAGTATATTTAAAAACATGTTTAATAATGTTGGAGACATTATTACAGGCGATAAAAACCTATGAGAAGGTGTAACATCTAATTTTGGAGCACTTCGAGAACTAGGTACAGCTACATCATTATTTTAAAAAAAAATACCCTACACGCCGAAGCATGTAGGGTATTTTTTATTTTATATGTTATTATTTTCGTTTTGGAGTACCATTATTACAAACTGTACATTTCTCAGCTTTAGTGCCTTGATTAAATACACGTATATATTTCCCATAAACTGCATCTTGATACTCATGAGAAATTTTATTTGATTCACAAATAGGACATCTTTTAATCGAACAAGCCATCTTGAACTAATTTTTTACAATTATTAAATAAATCTCGCAATGTTCCGTTATTTTCAATTAAATAAGAATAGGCTTTATCTTGATAAAGTTTATCTAATTCTGTTTCAGAAGAATGAGAACTTTTTTCACAGCCAGGTCGAGTTATATGAATAATAACAGCACCTAAATTATATGTAGTAATATTTTCAATAATAAATCTTTGGTCAGAAATAATAATATTCGATCCTCTATTATTTAAAGTAGACAGAATTCATAACCTATCTCCAAAATAAAAACGCATAATTTCTGTTCCAAAATATTGTAATATTTGTCTAATAGATAGAAAATAGTTTTTTGTCAAATTTGGATTTACACGTTTGATTTCTTTTGTAAATCTTGTATCTGACAATATTTTATCTTTAAAAGTATTAATATTAGATTCATCAACGTGAATTAATTGCAACGTATTAAAATCTACATAATACTGCTCTTTAAACTCTCTATCTTCAAAATTTTGTACGTTTGTATTTAATAATATTGCTAACATTTCTTTCATTTTATCAGCATAACGTACAATTTTATAATCTTTTTTAAATCATTTTAATCTACAGTATAAATCATATTTATGTAATATTTTAGGAGTACTAAGAAGATATTGTAACATTTTTGCTACAGTATCCTTACCACTTCACTTATTCCCCTGAACGGAGATTATTTTTTGCATTAACTAAAATGTTTTCGTAATTGAATATCCTCTATCTCGGATAATCTTGTTACAGGAATTGAATTTTCAATATGTTGAAGTTCAATATAATTATAACTTTGGCTAAGGATTCGTTCTATAGAAGTTATCTGTTCTTTAGTAATAGATATATTATAAAAATACCCACCATATAACAACATCGAACCTGATTGTTTAATCCATCCATGTTCTTCTAACCACCTATCTGGAGTATTACAATCCTTTGGAATAATCCCTTGTTGTTGAAGTAAATCTGCAATCTTTATATGTAAAAAATTTGCTTTAGTTCCATTTAAACCATAATATTTTCCATCAGGTGCAAAATATCCTGCATTACAACAAAGTAGAGACGGATGTATTTCACTTAATTTATCTAATTCTAGTTGAGTAGTAATATATCGATCAAGTTTTCCTTTATCATATAATGTTGCAATACTACTTGGATGATTTAGCTTATAAATAGTCTCTCGTAGTTGTTTAGAAGCTTTAGAAACTCGGTCCGATATATCAGTATTATTAGGAAATAATTTCTCAATAATTATACTAATATTAGCAAATGTAAATAGATCTTTATCTAAACTTTCTTTTAGACTATTATAAGCGTATATAATTGGATCATCTAATAGTGTGGTAATATAGTTCTGAGATGAATCCGTTAATTTAATATAATCTGTAATATCAATAGTAATGCTTTTCTTCCAGTAAACAAATTGTCCAAATTGAATATCTTTATAGGCATCAGCAATACTATTAAGCTTACATTCTATTAAAGATAAAATATTCAAGGGATTTGTTTGAGGTACATCTACAACTTCTCCTTTGTTATTATCAGTATATTTTAACGAATATTCTCCAGTTAATAATTTATTAATAGTTTGTTCATCAAGTCCTTCTAAACTGTCTTTAAGTAAATTATAACCTTTATAATAATCAAAATCGCAACCTACTTTTTCTTGCGCTATTTTTAGTAGTAATTCTAACATTTTTATATCTAGTTTAGATAACCTTTTTTAATAAACTCTTCGTGTAAAGGATGAGCTAATTCATAAGCTTGAGGATGAGCTGCTTTGGAATCTCTTAGTTTGAAGAAATGTTTCCAATCGGGAATATATCCTGTCATTATAAGTTCTGTCTTTAAGGAGTTTGGTAACACTGTTCTTGCTTGTTGGGGTTTCCATCCTTGCTCTAATAAATCAAAGTAATCATGTTCAGACCAAAAGCAATCCGATAAGAATCTACCTTCAGAGGTGGTAGTTAAGGGATAAGCATTAATGTTGTTTTCATGTAACATTATTTGCTTATATTCACCATCCTCATAACTTTGTTTACTTATGTTGGTGTATTTCCCTGTTGGAATATCTATCCAACAAGGAATAATAAAGGTAACTTCATTACCAAACTTATCCTTATTAGAATAGTTGCAATACCTTGTACTCTCCTGAGCAAATGAAAATACTCTATGTCTTACAAATTCATGGGATACTCCTCTATCGCAAATAAAACGTACCATGATTCTTTTTTCATGAAATTCTGTAGGATCACAGAGATATTGTAAATCGTCAAGCCAATTATTTTCTACGAGTACTCTAAAATTAGTAGTAATATATATTCCCTGAAAATCACACATACGATCAGTATTTACTACTGAATATTTATTAGAAGAATATTTACCTCCAATACTACGTCTCCAACTTCCAATTGTAGATACATCGTAGGTATCTTTTAAATATACAGTACCATGTTCACACATGGCAAGGTGCTTGGACTTAATCATACGATCTACAAATTCTTTTGCACTTCCTTCTTTTATATTAGATTCAGATTTGTAGCAATTTCTTCCTGCAAGTTCAATAGCCTTATATATTCCTTCTAAACCTGGTTCTTGTTCAATTATTTCAAAAGATGGTTTAATTAATCTCATATCTAGTCAATATAATTAAATATATTCTTTTATTTTACTTTCTAAATCTTCTTTAGAAATAGTACCAACATGCCTCCATATTTCAACTCCATCCTTTTCAATAACTAAAACAGGAATGTTTCTAATTTTATATTTAACTAATAGATCGTGCTCTGCTGTATTAGTATCTACCTCTTCTATTTGAATTTGATCCTTAAATTGAGGTTGAATTTCTTCAAGAATTGTAGACATTGCGTGACAAGGCGCACAAAAGTCAGCGCCAAATTTAATTAGTTTAATCATGTTTATTTTGAGTTACTTTAAGTTGTTTAATTAATTCAATATCTTCTTCGGATATAGATATCGGTTCTTCAAATAAATCTATTTCATCAGCAGAATATGGATCACAGAATCTAACCTGAAGAGTCCATGATCCATATACCTTATTTATTAATACACGTTGCCCTTTGATAACGGTTCCTCTATGAGCTAACTTAATTATAAATCAAGAAACTTGAATTTTATCTGTAGATAGGGCTGTAGTTGTTTGAATTCCACTGAAATAATAATTATCCGATTTAAGAAGAGATTTAATGAAGTTCTTATTAATCATCTAAAATAGTGTTAGTTGTTTTTGTTTAAAGCAGTTAACTATTTTCTGAGCAGCAGCAATATAATAACGATAATTTATATTTTTTGGTAAAGGCATGTTAGGTTCAATCTTATTTAAAATAGTTACTCCTGAATCAGTTAATAATTTAATATATTTATATCGTTTACCATTGTTATCAATTTTACATTTATAAAGCCAAGGGCCATCGGTCGATACATAATAGCGATTTATTCGCTGTATAAGTTTTCCATCATATTCTACTGAGTAATCCTTACTAACTTTTTGATAAGTTAGAAACTTATGAATATCTTGACAGTTTCTAATTGTCTCCTCAACAGGAATATTATCAGCTAATCGTTTAATTATAGCTTCAGGTATAATAGTAGCTGCCATCCCTTTACCAAGTTTTACTTGATCTATAAATAATCCCTTTGTTTTAAGTAAACTAGGATCATGTGTTTTTGAATAACCTTCTTTAATAGCTAAATAATCATTAATTGCAAATTGAAACATTGCTTCAAAATAATCAGCTTCTAGATTAAGCTTAGTTATAGTTTCTCACTCTTTACAAACTTTTTCGTCATCTTTAAGCCGATTCTTATCAATTAAATAGAATATACCATCCGTATTTGTGTTTATAATGCGTGCTCCAACACTTATTAGCCTTTCAGCTAACATTAATAACAATAGTTGACCGTTAATTCTAATCTGCATAACGGTAAAGGGGCTATAACAAAAATTATGCTCATTTTGAAGGTTCGATTGTGTTATCGTTAAGCTTTTTATCTTAACTTCTGCATATTTCTGTTCTATGCAGTCCCGCGTACATTTTACTCCGTTCTGGAGAGAACCACTCTTGGAAACATTTTATTCTTCATTAGAAGTTTCAGTTTCTACGCTGTACGGTGCAGAAGAATTGTTACATTCTACTGTTACCTCGGTGTTATCGTTTCAGATGTTCACCGATTTTGGTTCATTCACATCATCCATTCCTGGATGAAGGGGCTGATTATAAAACTCAACCTGAGAGTCCGTTAAGAGCTAATTTTAGTGTTTCATTTTTAATTTTATCACCCGCTTTTTTTGCTGCAACACGTTCATCTTTAATTTGTTTATATACTTCAAGGAATTCCCGACCAAGGTGTTTAGGGTAAAATTCATGTTCTATAATCATACTAGGATAAAGACTCGTTACGTCTTTATCGACTAATATTTGATTTTCATTAGGAATTATCTCTTCTGGTTTGTTAACAGAATGCAATCCGCCTACTGAAAATAAGTGTTCAACTCCTCCAAGGATAAATTTCTTTTCTAGACCTTTACGCCCTGGAGAAACGGTAAGTTCTTTAATTTCAGATAATAAATTTTGAAGAACTGGAGTGTTAAATTTCACAAAAGGAAGTATAACATCTTTTAATGGAATTTGATCACAAGGAGATCTTAAATCTTTAATTTGATTCCAAGTTTGTCCTGTTTTTTCAAGGTACTTTTGAGTAATAATTTTCATTCCAATGTTTACTCCATCTTTATTTAATACCTTTACTCCATATTCATCTTCAATAGCAATTCTTAAATCAATATCTTTTTTACATCTATAAAGTAGTGCTTCAGTACTATTAACATCATTATCACAATAACTAACCATATTTGGAATTTCTGAAACAGGTAAATCAGAGCAAAAATCCCCATCATATTCTTGGACATTATGATACTGCATAGTTACCTGCATTTCTTTCAATCCTACTCTTAGCTTTTGAGAATATAACATTGTTAATAGATCTAATGACTCAAAATAAACTTTATATTTTCATTTACTTCAGGATGTAAAATTTCCATCAGTAGATGTAATTATAAGACGATTTAAGTTATAAATTGATTGACAGATTTCTCTATATGTCTTATATTGCATGATTTGATGATAATCGATAATATAATTGATAATTGGGGTATCATAATGCAAAATATTATATCCGCACATTATTTTATCGACATTAAATTGTAGATCAGTAGTATAATTTCTATTTCAGATGCCCTTCTGGTCTTCTGTTTTAATTTGTCAAAAGAGATCTACAATTTTCATCAAATCGTTACGTTTAGAAGAAATTTCTAAATGTATTATTTCTTTTGTTTCAGTATTTTTAACAGAACAATGAAATACATTTGGAAACACCTCTATATCAAATATATATACTGTTTTATTTCTAATTAACATTGTACTTCATCATATGTTATTTTAAATATATCAGGCTTACAAGGATAGAATTCACCTTTAGCTCCTCTGATGATATAATCTCCTATAGAAGCTTTCATTATACCTTCTAAAGTTGGAATTCCTAGTTGATAATCATTTTCTTCTTGAGTATTATAATGTAAAAGATTAGTTCCTACAAAATTTTCAATTTCACTAACGTTATTACCTGTATATTGAATAGCGTATATTTCAATAGGTTTCTTTCTATATTTCTTTATCATACTCTTTTACTATACATACTTTATTAAAATTACTTTCATCTATTCAAAACGTATATCCGTTTCAATTACAGTAAAATCCTTTAATACGTTTATTTTCTAAATGTTGAACAGATACTTTTTCAATATCTTTAAGATATGTATATCTATCCATTGGAATAGCGTCTATTTCTGAGGTTAGTATTTGGCATCGCATTCTGTAGAAAGTATTTCAAAAGATACATCATATTCTAATAATAGATTATAATGTTGATCTGTTATGTAATTTGAAATAAATTGAGAGTAACCTAGAGAATCCACAATAACTACTCCATTTAATACACTACTCATAAATTTTATACCATCTATAATGACATATAAGATATATTGAAAGAAAATTGTTTTCTCTAAATAAGGTGCATTGATATCTTTTATATACATTTTATATGAATATCAACGTTGTTTGTTAGGTAGATAAATATAGTTATAAGGTTCATTTCATTTAATAATATCTCCAGAATAAAATTGTAAATCCTCATCACGATCTGTATAAAATTCTGTATTATTAATATTATTTCCCAAACTACTTATATGACCTTTATCTATTAGATTTTGAACATCTTCTAATTTTGTTCAAAATTTATTTAGAGTCTCTAAAGCAATATCCCCATCAAAATGGCAATATATTCCTTTATAACTTCTATTGGGTAGCCTAATTGTAAGTGTACAATGTGTAGACATAACTTTTTATAGTTTGGAATAACTTTGAGAATATATTGTTTCATCTATTTTATGCTTTCACGTTTCGTTGACAAAATAACTAGATGCTCCATACTGATCTAATCAAGATTCGTTATTAATAAGGTAACAGTTATCGTTAAACCCCTCTTGATCCATATAAGACTGTATTTCTGGCCACTCTACAATTATAAATTTAGATTTCATTTCCTTGAAGTTTAAGAATAATACGATCTATTTCATCTTTCATTATAGTACAGATTCGATGATCAACGTTATCAAGATATACTCTGCTAGTTCCTCATTTACGTTTAATTTGAGAATATGTAAAATCAGGATTAGTTATAAGAAGAATTTGAAATATTTTGTCACAATAATCTATAACTTCTTGATTTAAGAAAAGTAATCCTTCAAAACCTTCTTCTAAATGATCTTTATATTTCTCATTAAACTCACTAGATGTCATCTTCATAAATTGTAAGATATTTATTAACTGTACTAGGTACGTATTCTAAACCAAGCGATATTAAGTAGAATACTTTTGCTATTTCTTCATAACTAGCACCTCAAGATAATTCAAAAGTTGCATTAATACTATCACTAGTTACTCCAATTTTGATATTTTTATTAGAAATTTCCATAATATACTTGTAATGTTAATAATCCTAATTCTCTCCAAGCTTTAACTACTTTATCACGATCATCGAAAACACATAAAACATTATATTTATCTTTGATCATTTTATTATAAAGCTCTACTTTAATAACTTCATCTGGACGATAGTCACCTTCTTTACGCATAAATAAAGTGATAGGAAAATTTATGTACTTAGATAACCATTCAAATGTATCAGTATAACATTGTTCCGTACCTTCTCTTCCACTAAAGAAAATTATATGTACATTATTCTTAAAGTATAAATTAATTAAGTTTAATAGATACTGTAATCTTGGATCACAATTATCCTCTTTAACTTTTGTTAGATCATAAGGATTACGATCTTTCATAATACTAAGAGTTCCATCTAAATCACAGATAATACAATTTGGAAGATTAAAATTTGGAGCTAGGATCTCTCTATTATCAACACATTTAGTTTCTTCCGAGTATCTGTCCATATAATACTTTTGATAAAATCTTTTAAGTACTTTTTCTCCAACAGGTCTTTTTCGATTTTGATCTCTTTCTAACGCTTCTTTAAATGGAACATAGAACGCTCGATACTCAATACTGCAATTTAATTCTTTTGCTAAATCATTCCACTTTTTAATAGTCTTTGGATTAAGATTTGTAGCGTCAATAATTACATTTAAGTTATGTTGTATAGCAGATCTAATTTGAAGCTCTTCGATAGAAGATATATATGATTCTTGTTCAGGAATCCAATAATCGCCTCTAGATTCTCTGATTGCGTCTCTAGAAACTATAACCCAATCTCGATTATTTTTAACAAGTCCTCTAGCGCAGGTAGATTTTCCAGAAGCGGGAGGGCCTTGTAATACTAATATCTTAGGCATTATTTATACTTTTATTTAAACTAGACTTATATATTGGGTTTACTTCCTCTAAGAACAACGCAACTATATCTGATTTTATATAGTTTTTATTAGTAACATTAATTCTATTTACTCGATGTTCTTTAATGATTTGAATAGCCCATAAACATTCTTGTATACATTCATTATCGGGAAGTATTCCTGATTTAACTAATTTTCGAAATGTTAAAAGATCTGGTTTCGAATATATATTTAAATACTCCTTGATTTTATTTGCTTTAGAAAGAATAGAGCATACATAAGGAAGAAGACTTCCAGATTGCATTCTAATAAACCAATCATCGATTGTAAGATATCTGGTTTCGTTCAATTGAATTGAAAATGCTTTTTGGAAGTCTTCTTGAGATAAATCTCCTATGATTATGTATTCAAAACCACCTTTATATAAAGAATTAGCTATCTTATAAATATATCTAATTTCTTTTGACTCTTTCAGAGTCTTCAGCGATTTTTTGTTCATAACCTAACACTTGTTCAAATTTAGGTATATTTAAATCTATTCCTGGGAGATCTGATTTAGGTAAAAACTGATTTAAATAGTTTATATCATAGTTGAAATAAATTTCGTACAATTTCTTCTGATAAATATATTGTTCTTCGAAAGTAAGATTCCTAACTTCATATACTTTGTATGGAGTATCGATATAAAATCTGATTCTTCCTGTTTCAACAGCTGGAGTTAAAGTTGCAACAACAGAATTCCAAAGTAAACAAGAACAAGAAATATAGGGATGTTCAAGTGGATTTACAAAAGTATACGGTTTAAACTCATCTTCTTTTCTTTCAGGTTTCCAAACTAATTTAATATTTATGTCATTAATACAATATTCCAACATGTTGCCATTTATAACACTCGGTGTAGTATTAATTAAAATATTAAATAACTGCCAAATACGTTCATCCATCAATGGCAATTCAATTTTATCCTTTATTTCCATATAATTATTGATTTGATTCGATATCAACTTCTCCTTTATCTAACATTTTAGATTCTTTTTCAAGGAAGCTGATTGATTTAAGTTTATATACATCTATACCATTTACTTCTCGACGAAGTACAATACCTTCTTCAGGAACATTATTATTACATAATACAGACCTTTGTTCAAGATACATATTTCTTAGATTAGTTAAAAATTCCTCATGCCAATGTTCATTAATATTTAAATTAGGAAAGAGGTTTTCTGCTCTACCATAATAGAGTTCCTTAACTGAATGCAAACTGTATTTTTTACAAAATTCTTTAACTTGTTGTGTTGAAAATTCAAATACTTTTCCATCAACATTTGTATAAGTTATTCGATAAACAATAATATCAAACAATCTTGCATGATACATTTGTTTAGGAGTCATTTTTTGATAATCAAATGATTTAGGATTATATACACATTTATAATCGTAGTCTTTTTGAATCATTTGTCCATTAGGCATATATCCAACGATTTCTGCATATACGGTTAATCCTTTTTGTAAATACTCTTCGATTACATTAAACGCAATATTCCATATATCACAATCATAATACCCTTTTGTTAAATTAGGGTTTAATTTGCAATCCTTAATAACTTTACGAGATGAACAAAATTTGTAGTAATGTTCTTCTGGAAAGATTGGATATTTAAATAATGTTTTAGATATCTTATTAAGGACTTTCTTATAAAAGGAGAGATCGGTTTTAGTTAATAAATTACAAAAGATTCCGCTAGTTCCATGTTCCTTCCATGATATTTGAATAATATCTTCTAGATTAATATTAGTAATTGCTTTTTGTAATTGAACAGTATCCACATGAAATCGAAATTGATTTTCAACTATATTGAGTACCTTTTTAGGTTGTTTAACACCTAATTTTGAATTAGAAATATTAGTTTTAATAACATATTTCCAAACAAATAGTTCATCATTAATTGTGTCAAATTCTGTTCCAATAGGATAATCAAAACTAACATTATCGTTTATATAAGAAATTAAGGAATTTATAGGCATAATAAAACCTTCAGAAGCAATCCCCCTGAGTTTAATACATTTAACTCTTCCTGATTCTTCAAAAAATCCAGATTGTTCAGGATTTTGATTTAATTCCTTCTTCCTATATAAATTATGATATTTTAAGAATTTTGAATTAATTACGCATTCAACAGGAAAGTATATATATGCTCCCTCAACGCTGTCAATTCCTGTAGAAATTATATAACCATCAACTGTACACAGTTTTAGTTTATCTGCATTAGGATGAGGACTAAATGTATCAACTTGTACAATTCTAGCTAAATAATTAATATTAGCATTTTTGCTTATCGTTAGTTTCATCTTTATATAATTTATAATATTTGGTTGTTTTACGAAGTATTAACATAGCTTGTTCTAATCCAGCTTTACCGTTTAGTATAATATCTGCTTTTGTAGGATCAGTATAAACGGTTCCGAATATATTTGTATATTTTTTTATATCTGATTCGCTATTCCATTCTTTAAAATCTACTATAATTTTAGCTCCTAACTCTTGAGCATTTTTGATAATTGTTATAGCGTCATTAACAGAATTAATAGTTTCGTTGGATTTTAAATCAAGACTAACTAATATATTTATACTACTTTTAGTTTTCCAAATATTAAATAATTGTTGTATATAATAATTAAATATATTATTATAAGATGATAATATTAATCCTATATCCATATTTGTTGTCCTAATATAATATCTCCTTCTACTTGGGTTAATTGTCGATAATAATATTCGTAGGCTATATCATAAATATCTTTGTATTTAGAATTTATGCCTTTTGAAGTTAACCAATCTGGAGATTGATAATTATTCATATATTCTGCAGTCAATGCTGAAGCTTTTTTAATGATGTCCATATAATAATTGTTCTGTAAAAATTGTTTTCAATTCATCATAAGATATAGGTGTAAAATTGTTATTATCTACCCCTACATCATAACTTGGTAAAGCCCTATGTTGAATATAATCGTAATCAGCCTGATTTTGACTATAAGGACTTGTATGACTATGTCCAAAACAATGTACTGCTCCATTTCATTGTCCTGGTCAAGTTGTTAAACAATAATGACATAATATTAATGTACTATAATCCTCCAATTCATTATCATAAATTGCAACTTGAGCTATATCACAAACTAATTCAAAACCTTCATAATAAATTTCATTTTCTCGATCATGATTACCCTGAATTAGATATTTAGTTCCATTTAATTTGCTACAAAAACTTTTCCAAGTTTTTCTATCACCAAAACAGAAATCTCCAAGATGAAACACAATATCATTAGGAGCAACAACTTTGTTCCAATTTGATACTAAAGCGTTATTCATATCAGAAGATGATTCAAATGGACGATTACAGTATTTGATTATATTTCCATGTTTAAAATAGCTAATGAGTGTCGCTGGTAAAAAATACCTTGCGACACTCTAAATCCTCCTTTTTAAATGTGATTTTTTGCATACATAAAAATTTATTAAAATTAGCATGTAAATTTTTACTAAAATATTATATGATATAACTATATTATTTTCACTATTTAATTAAAATTTACACACTAATTTTATCAGATGATATAGTTAAGAATTATATAGTTGTTGAATTTCTTCAGAATTTAGCTCAAAATATCTCCCATTTACAGGATCATTATACATATCTTTATTTAGTACAATAAGCGCGTAAAGTTCTCTTATATTACAATCTTCAGGATTTGCATCATTTATATACCAATGTAAAGTATTTCTTCTATCTTCATCGAACTTTGATTCAAATAAATCGTAGAAAGCACTTACTATAGGTTTATAAAGATCGGAATTATGTATATTTATTCCTTCTCGGTATAGTTCGGAACATTTATTTAAATATTGCTGAAAATTTTCAACAATATTTTTGAATTCAGTAAAAGTCATTATTCTAAATTTCAAAAACATTTTAGAGTTCAATATCGTATCGAAAACACTTAAATACAGGTTGAGTTGGAACTCCATCGGGTGAGTAGTTAAAATATTTACATTCTCCTACTTGCCCTTTATATTTTTCTTCAAAATTTTCTGTATACTCTACCTTTAATTCTCGATTTCCTATAGGTTTAGCTTCAAACGTTTTACCGTTTTTTAATTTAAGAACAAAAACCATATCATCATATTTACGAAGACCTTGAATGATATCAATAACTTCAAAACATTCATCTTTATAGTCCTTTATCTTGATCATACGGTTATCTCTTTTATTAAAGCCATATTCCTTTTCAGGATTTCTAATTACACAGCCTTCAAAACCTTCCTTAACAAATTTATCATGAAGTTTCTTTATATTGCTTCAAGAGCTAACAGGAATATGTTCAACAATTACTATTTTATCAGATCCATCAACAGCAATTTTTAATTCATCAAGCATTATTAATCGATCTTTAAACACTACTTCTGGAATAGCTAAATCATAAATTCAATACTTTAATTCGGAATGTTTTTCATCAAGAGTTTGTAGTCTACATAATCCAGAAATATAAGGTAGAGATCTGCCATGAATATATAATTCCCCATCTAACATTACTGTAGGATTTTCCTTAAAATACGCAATTAATTTTGGGTCCGAAATAATATGAGTAGCAGCAATATCATAATTATTTCCTCCTCTAGACGCAGTATGTATTTCGCCTTCAGAATAATACATAAGACATCTAACTCCATCTAATTTACGAGATCCAAAAAAGTCATGTTCGAAAACAGATATTGCGCAATCATCTGCTGATTTTGCTAACATAGGTTTACGTATTCCATTTGTATCAGTAACTTCTAATGGCAATAATTTATCTACATCACAATTTTCTAAACTGTTAACTCCAAAATCAGCTAGATTCTTATACCCTTTATCAAGATACTTCTTAATATGACTATTATATGTTAATTTAGCTTGTTCAGTAACAGTTCTTCCTGCTTTCCCACGATCTATATTTATTATCGGTTGTTCTGTAATTTTTCCTCCCATTTGACTTGTTTTTCTAACTAAAGCAAATCCATGTAGAGCATCTTCTCACTCACAACTAATATCTACAATTCTAATTTTACCTCTACTATCACGTGTGATTAATATATCGTGCATAATATTTATTTAATTAACATACCTATATCTTTACGAGTTCTTGAAAGAGCTACATATTGTAATTGACGAAGTAGTTCATAATTATGACAAGTTAAAATATTATCCATATCAACTAGTACAGTATTTAGATTTGAGCCTTGACTTTTATGTACAGACATACAATATGCATAATCTAAGCTTTTTCGTCTAATTATTCTTCCTTGATAAGTTAGGTCAACAGGAGTTAAAAATGAACTCATTAAATTAAAATACTCTCTTCAAATTTTGTTAGCTTGTAGTTTTGATTTAGTTTGAATTGCTGATAGGCGAATACTTTCAATCATAACCGACAGACCTTTTAACTTATCATCAGAAAGATCTCTCGATAAAATAAATATATCAAAACATTCATTAAAATCTAATGAATACAGATTTAATAAATATCCAGGATAATTATCTAATCCAACATAGCGGTGACATTTAGTAATCTGTTTAATAACATATTCAGAAGAGTTAATAATAGTATTTTTTAGAAAATTCGCTTTTCCATATTCTGAGTTATCATATCCAACTAAAATTTCTCCAATATGGTATTCTTCCTTATCATTAAATAATGAATCTCTAATAACTTTATTAAAAGCCTCTATTCGTCGGTTAGTAAAAGCTAATAGTTTGATTAAAGTTGGATCTTGGGTTTCTATTGCTTTTTTAAATAGAGGAATATATTCTGATATAAATTTTCTTCAATTATTATAGCACTTAAGAGTTCCATTATTTGAAGTAATATTATAAAATCTATTTTTAGGCTTATCTCTTAATTCTGTAATAATTTCTAATAATGGATTATCTTCTTGTTGGCGATAAACTTTATTTAGATGAAAATCGTTTGTAGTCTGAAAAGATTTTGATAGAGTATTTGATTTAACAGGATATAATTGTTTTTCATCTCCCTGTCACAAAACTTTACAATTTCGATCTTTAGCTCTTTCTATTATATAATCAAACAATGTATCATTAATCATACTACATTCATCAACAATTAATATTCCGTTTGTTGGAATACTATTATCGATAGTATTTGATACAAATTTAAGATCTTTATAATCTAATTCCATTATATCTACATTTGGACGTAATTGTAGCAACTGGTGTATTGTTATAACATCACGTTCTGTATAATTAGCTAATACTCCCTTAGCTTTATGCGTAGGTGTAGCTAAAACATATGGAATTTGATTTATTTCTAAGAACCTTGTAATTAATTTACATATTGAACTTTTTCCCGAACCCGCTGCACCAGAAATAGATAGAGTTATTCATTCTTTGTTTACTAAAATAGAAAAAACTTGAAGAAGAACATCTTTTTGTTCTTCTCCAAGTTTAAAATCTAAATATTTATTTTGTAAAGTTTCTATTAACTCTTCTAAATTCATTATTTTCCAGTTGAACCAAAACCACCTTCTCCTCGTTCAGTTTGAGAAAGTTCTTCTACCTCTTTAAATTCGACTTTGGGATAGGGAAGAATCATAATTTGAGCTACTCGTTCACCAACCGAATAGATTTTATCAGATGGATTTTTAGTACGTTTGTAACGAATTTTTAATTCTCCAATATATTGAGAATCTAACACTCCTACAGAATTACAAAGAAGAAGATCCTTTTTTGAATTACTACTACGAGGAAAAATTAACATTACGTGATTATCGGGCAGTCTAAATGCTAAATCAGTTCCATATTCAATATAATCTTCAGTTTCTGTGATTGATGTAGCTACAATGTCCATCCCCGCATCTCCAGGATGAGCGTATTGAGGTATAACAGCGTTTTTGTCAAGTTTTTTAATTTTGATCTCCATATTTGATATTAGTTTCATATATATAAGCTGCTGATAAAATAGGTTCTAATTTACCACAATAAGGATGATCTAAAAATTCATCTTGATGCTCTAAAAAAGATTCTACAGCAGCCTGAGCATCTTTTGCATTTAAAGTCATAGTTAAACATCCTTTAATTGGAATACTTAACGTAAACTGTTTTGTTTTTAAATCAGACATATTAGTGATTTTTATCCTCCACAAGCACTATATCCGCAAGAAGAACATATATTACACCCTCCTTGATAAATTAATTTGTCTCCACAATCTGGACATTTTTCATGAGAAACTATTCCGTCTTCAACAAACATTTTAAGCGCTCTTTTAACTCCTGTTTTCCAAGTATTTAAAGTAGAAGAATTAAGATTCATTCCATCAATAATTTTGACTACTTTATCTACTCGAATTCCTCCTCTAAGTAAGGCAGAAATTAATTTTGCATAATTCCAATATTCTTGATTAAATACTCTAGATAATCCTCCTAAACGATTTGTATATCCATATTTATCTTTATATTGAAAATCATACCGTTTTTCATTATCTGTTTTAACTTTGATAATTTCTCCTTCTGTAATTGATTTTGGAACAGGAAACTCTTCCATATCTACTTTTCCAGTAAATATTTCATAAGGTTTATTATTAATCAGTCCAACTAAGGCAATCCAATCTTCATCTCCATTTTTAAATCGAACAACTTTTGCCGAAAGAATTTCAGGACGTTTAGTTATTTCTGAAGATATATTTTTAGTCACATCTGTACTAAGAATTGCACCGCGTTTACAATTTGAACGAAATATTGTTATTCCCTTTAAATTATTTTGCCAAGCTTTAATATACAAATCTTCTACATCCTTAACTGTTGTATTAGATGGTAGATTTACAGTAGAAGAAATACTAGCATCACAATATTCTTGATATAAAGCTTGCATTTTAATCCTTTCAATATAAGGAATTTGTTCGGCAGTTACAACATAGTCAGGTAGATTTTCTTTATTTATACCTTTATCAATAAACTGCCTTTTAATAATAGGAGTAAATACATCATAATAACGTTCTTCATTGTGTAAAGATTCTGTTTTACGAGTATAATGTGTAGCAAAAATCGGTTCAATTCCTCCAGTTACTTGAAGCATTGAACTTAAACTACCTGTAGGAGCACAAGTAAGTAGCTGTGAATTTATAAGACCATATTTTTTAATTAACTCTATGACATCTAACATCTTAGCGGCAATTCCAAGTTTATTAGAATATTCAACATCTTTTTGAGTAAGATTTTTTATAAAATTAGTTTCTAATACTCTTGAATCATATTTTGGGTATGTCCCAAACTCTTTTGCTAATAATGCCGATGCTCTAAGAGATTCTATCATTATTAAACGATAAATAGGCTCTAAGAAATTAAGAGCTTCTGGAGAACCATATTTTATATGTTTAAGAATAAGTAAATCACCTATTCCCATTATTCCTAATCCTATTTGCCGTCAATCTCGGACTGAGTTACGCTGTTCCTGCAAAGGGTGTAATGGTAGACCTTCGTCCAATACTTCGTTCATAGCTTTAACAGCAATATGAACTGATTTAACTAATTCCTTATAATTAAAATTTCCTTCTTTAAAGAACGCTGCTAAATTAAGACTTCCAAGTAAACACGATCCTCCAGCAGGCAAGGGTTCTTCAGCACAAGGATTAACTCCTGCGTATTCAAACTCAGGATTATTACTTAATAAATTTCAATCTTTAATTTGATCTCAAAATAATAATCCAGGTTCAGCATAATCTCAGTTCAATTCTGCAAGTTTATGAAATATTAGATAAGCATCAATTTCTTTTTCAATAACTTCTCCAGTTTCGCAAGTAAATCTACAGAAAAACTTCTGTTGATTGATAACAGCTTGCATAAATTCATCAGTTACTCTAACAGATATATTAGCTTTTGTAATTTTATTTAGATCTGATTTAACAACAATAAACTCTTCTAGATCAGGATGTTCACAGCTAATAGATATCATTAATGCACCTCGACGACCTGCTTGCCCAATTAACCCAGTAATGTATGAATAAAAATCCATAAAACTAACTGCACCAGAAGTAGTATTTGCAGCATTATTAACTTTAGTACCATTAGGACGTAGATTAGAAATATCAATACCACAACCACCACCATATGAATACGTTCGAGCCAATTTAGCACCTGTTTCAAAGATTGATTCAAGATTATCCTTAGGACTTTTAATAACATAACAATTAGACAATGTTATTTTCTTTCCTTTGTATTGTAATCCTCTATTTGCTAAAATACGTCCTCCAAATAGGAATTTTTTGTCTTTAATTAACTGTTTTACTTCTTTATTACCTCCACTAACTCGATTAAATCACTCATCTAAAGTTTCATCTTTATACTGATATTTATTTTTTCAAATATTTAATGGAAGTTCGTCATTCCCAAGCCAATCTTCAACAGTCATATTACAATCCAAATAAAGAGTTAATAAGCAATGTTTTTTCAAACTTATTGATTATATCTTTCTTATCGTCCTTAATGATTTCTGTAAATGCATTATAGAAATTAAATACAGTTGAATCTTCATCGCCAACATAATATTTAGAAGAAGAATCGAAGTAAACTCCATTATAAGCATCTATAACTGTAGATGGAGAAAGTTTAACTTTTCCTCCAGTTCCAGTATATTCTTCTAAAACACATTTTTCAATTCAATTACCTAATCTATTGTGTCGTTCTTCTACATCACTAGAAAGAACTGTATTTTTCATTTTCTTAATTGTTGCTTCAAAATGAGATACTTTCTCCATTAAAGCAGTAATACGATATATAAAATTTTCTCCTGGTTTAATTTCGTTTACTTCCATTCAAGATGGATCAAAAACACACAAATTTGTACATGCGCGATTTAACATTCCACGATATACTTTATAAACAGGAGTACGTACATCTAAACCGTATACTAAACCATATACTTCATCATGATTTTCAATACAATATTTTTCTGGTAATATTGCTTGAATTCATACTCTATTATATGTTACATCGTCCGATTCAGCAGTTGTTGTAATCTGAGTAGGAAGTCTAACCTGAACAGTAAAATTGTCTGTAAATTTAGACATTTGATCCAAAAACGGAGAAACATAATCAGAAGTCGGAAGATATTCTTTATTTTTAATAATAGTAGCTTTACCTTCTAGTAGTTTCTCAAGGGTAATTTCCATTTAAATACATTGGTTTTATTAAGTTAATAGCTCTTAATACTGGTTGCTTAAGACCTCTCTTTTTATTGATTAATTGATTTGATTTTAAATCTAGCGAATAATCATTGAAACCAGTTAATTGATAATTATATTCATCTAGAGCTGCATTTATCATGTAAGCTTCTAAAACTCTAGATTCATTTTCTGTTAAATTATCATTAACTGTACATATAATTAATCTTCCAGGATATTTTTCAGTAAATGCTTTAATAAAATCTTTTTTATGTCCTGTTGGGCGACTACATCAGGGTCGAGATGGTTTATCAGAAGTAAATAATCCACTGCCTATATAAACTAATTGATATTTTAAGGTTCATCAACAAAACTGTTGAGAAACTTTATTTCATGAATCTAAGTATAAATAAACAGTACTATCTCTTAAGGAATCCTCTCTAAATTGGAATATTGTATCGACATTCACCTGTTTTATTTGATAATCAATTGTATAATTGAAGTTATTTTTCTTTAAAACAGTAGAAAATAATTTTATATCCATAAAAAGAAAAGGGAGATATACTAGTTGTATCTCCCTTTTAAAGGTATTGAATCAGTTATTTATTAACTATATGTTAGAAAGAAGAAGCTTCTGTTCCAAATACAACATATGTGCCTTTCTTTGCAGAAGTCGAAGGTGCATACTTCAACTCAAATGCAATATCCTTACCATCCTTAACCTCATAAACGATCTGAGCATACATATCTTCACGATACTTAACCATCAACTCTTTAGCAAGCTTCTCTGCATCAGATTTCTTTGAAGCAGTTCCTACTACTTCATCGTTTCGAGTCAGACAAATCTTAATAACTCGTTGTGTTTTACGCTTTCCTTCAACAACATTATTAACAAACTTATAAGGACGTTCGCGAGTATCCTTAGAGCCAGGAGCTACTGCAATAACGAGGCCAGCGCCAGCAAGACCAGCAAGACCGTTCTTACTTAGAGCTTCTGTACAAAATACCTCCAAATTCTTTCCTTCAATAGGACACTTAGCATTCTTCCAAGATTGAGTTACATTCTTTACAATTTTCAAACCATTCTCTTCTGCTAAATTCTTTGCTTCTTCCAAACTGTAAGCGTTTACTGTAAACTTTTTCATAATTTTAAAAAATTTTAAATATTAAACATTAATTCTTATTATCTCTTTTTGTTAGTGGTACAAAGATACTATTGATAATATTAAAATACAAATAGAAAAATAAAAAAATTACATTTAATTTTTATTCTTTGATTTGGATTTTATACAAATTCAACAATTTCCTCGTAACCATAAATCTCGTAATATGCAACCATTTTTAATAACTTTGTTAATTCTTCAAACCCTTGTTTTACAAGCCGATTTGGGATATTATAACAATGAGATCGAAACTCTCCAAATGTTTCAACAACAATAATATTAGATAGAAATTTATAACTGGAATCAATATTATATGTATTAACACAATATTGTTTTAACATTCATAAATACATTGCAATTTGTCTAGCATAGTGATAATGAACAAAACTACCATATTCTTTCATAAAGAAAGGAAAAGGTTTAGAAGTAGTTTTTAAATCATTTAAAACTATTGTTTTTGTATCGTGATTAAATGTTCAATTATCTGCTTTCATTTTTAAACGCAATATGATCTCCTTATCTTTATAGGTTACAACAATATCTAAAAATATAGAATCTTCGTTATATGTTTCTACTTCTAAATAGAATTCATTATTAGGTTTAACTACTTCTACTACTTTTTTATTTGAGTGTAGTGAAGATAAACATGCTTTACAAACTTCAGTATCCTTATCAGATAATACTACATCGTTTGACTGAATATATTTAGAGTTTATATAATATTCTAAACCTTTTTTAATAATACTTCTAATTCTATTTAGAGTTAGACTATTTACGTAGTATTTAACATCCTTACAAGCTAAATGAATTGAATCTCAAATTGTTTCATTATTAGATCTATGATATCGAATTCTGTCAATTACCTCGCCAAGTTTTGCTGTAGGCTTGTGTAGGTTCTCACATAATCTAAATGATTCACTTTGTAAAAATAATTCATGAATAGCACTTCCTAAACGCAATGATGCAGTATCTTCAGATTTTAGTCCGTTTTTATAACTTTCAGGAGTTCCTCCTTGATCAGGATTAATTAATTTAAGCTTAGAATTACTTATGAAATTTCTATAATTAGGTCCAAAATACTCCTCGTCTGATATATCGAGGTGATATGCTGAAGATATAATAGGTTTAATGTTAAAAGAAGATAGAGATATCTTTTTCAATTATTTTATTGTAAGATTTAAATCATATATTCTATGATGTCCAACATCATAGTATCTATTATGAGGAGCATCCATTAAGTAACAAAAAATCCCATTACTAAGACATTCCTTAAATGTTTCAGCTTTATCGTCAATCATAATATCTACTTTGAGTTCTTTTAATGTATCGATTTTAGATACATTCCAAGGTAAAGTGTATATTTTTGCTTTAGGTAAATTATTACGCTGAATAGCTTCTTGAGTCCATTCAATAGGAATTGATCGAGCAGTTACGTAATAATCTACTTCAAATGTTGGACGATTTATAATAGGCATATTAATCCAAAAATCCTTATCTTCCTTAAGTGTTTTTAAGTTTTCTGACATATTATAATCTCCATTCCAATAATCTGAAATATTAACTCCAAAGCGTTTAGTATATGATCCTAAGAAATCGAATACACAATCATCTAGATCTAAGGCAACACATGGTTTAACTACTGGTGCAATTATTCTATCATCACCCTGAGGATAAATATGATAAAATTCACAAAGAATAAGTGCATTAGTTGCAACTTCTGCAATATGTAGTAACTTTTCGTTAATATCTACATAATCCTTTCCTAATTCAAACTCATTTAAATGCTTTTTAAGAGAAGATAGCACTTCTGTCCAACTCATTCCATACTTCCATTGATTTTTATTATATTTACTTAATTTATGAGTAAGTATTTTAGAAATTTCTTTAATACCGTGAGTTGGAACTAAATCGTATCTAATATCCATGTTATTCTATAGGTTTATATTCTCCGTTTTCATCACATTCACATTCGTCTATCCAATACCAATTATCATCAATTTTTATCATTTCTTCATTATCAATAAAAAACCAATCGTCACCTATATTTGCAAAACTATCAAACGCTGCATCAACACAATCTTGATCAACATAGTCGTATGTGTCAAAAGATCTATTATAAAAAACTTTTACTGCAGTATCTATTGCAATATAAGAATCTTGATGTTCACTATAAGTAGCACAATTCTCACACAAATAATCATCTAAATAATCTGATCACATACCTTCATCAGATAATATATGAGTTCCGCAGCAACAACAAGTGTTATAAGAAGTATAACTTCCATTAGAATCTGATAAAAACCTAATACAATCTTTTAAATTATCATTATAAACATTACTTAAATAAGAATGACCTTCTAAACGATAAAAATAACGAAAAGAATCTAAGTATGGAAATCAATCATAATCTGATTTTACGGGTATTTTCAATTCGGAATACTCATATTGCCATGTTTTCTCATCATCTAAATATTTAAAAAAACAATCTTCTTCATCACTAAGTAAACTATTATTATATCTTATTCTTCATTTATTCTTTTTAGCATATTGAATAAATTTAGAATAAATTTCATCTGCAGAATAATAAACTCTATCAATATAAACATTATTGTCTATGGTTCATAGTAGAGCTCTTCCAACTAATCGATTGTATTTAGTTAAAATCAACATAGAACAATATGGATTACTAGTATATATTTCAAACCAATCTTGACTGTCTATGTGACGCATACAACTATTACTTAATGTACCTCCTCCTGATCTATTATAATGAGTTTCATTATATCAATACGCAATATCTTTTCCTGTTACAATATTTCATTTATAATCTGCACCTAATACAATTGCTTTTAAGTGATTATTAAATACCTCATAACTATGATCTGTATATTGCTTAATAAGTATTTTATGTAAAACTCTAGATATTTTCCCAGATATTCAGTTCTTTTTAGTTAAATTGCCATTCGAATAAACTAAATTTTTACCTTTAGGTAAAAAACTTAACATAAATGCATTAGGATCAAAATCTAGATAACATGCATAATCGGTAATTCTACTAGCTAATTCTGCTTTACCTCACATTTCCGAAATAGATGAAAATGCTTTAATAGTTAGTAATTCAGTAGCTATTTCATCATCAAATCATTCTGTAATTTGTGATAAATAAGAAGCAAGCGTATCTGAAATAAAATTTAATGATTTTTGAACAGATTGATTATTCATATTAAAAGATTATAAATAGTCCGCGTTAAAAAGGTCTAACGCGGACTTAAGTATAATATATTATTGTTGTTTTTCAGATGGAGTAGATTCGTTATTAGCTCCAAGAGCTTTACAGAAAATATCTGCAAATTGTCCAGCTAATCCGAGATCAGTATGAGGATCAACTTTTGGAGAAAATCCAAGTTTCATATCAAGTTCGTTCTTTTCTTTATTTAAAGAGAGTATTACAATAACTTGTTGCCCATTTGAATTTTCAAATGTAACTTTACATGTGTTCATATTTAATTTCTTTTATAGGATTTAAGTTAAATGACGATGGCGTTACTTTAATAGTATTGTCTAAAAGAAGATTTTTAGATAGACTCTCAGGAGGATATAAATAGCATTTAATTTTATTTTGATTGAGTAACGAATTATAAAAATGTGCACCAAATGCAATTTTACCCCAATCTAAATCTTGTTGAAGTAAATATTCAAATGCATCTTCACTATATTTTTCTTTTGATCTACCAGATGGCATAAGAGGTAGTAACACAAAGTATAATACTGTATATTTAAATTCTTTATAAATATCCAAGAATTTATTAACACTTTCAATATCTTTGATAATATAGTGAATATTAATATTTGTATTCCCAAAAGTATCTAATTTATATATAGCTCTTCTCCATGCTTTACTAATATGTTCTGACCACTCATTAGCAGAAACAGCAACTCCTCCAACAAAACGAGAGGTATAGTCAAGTATTTTAGTACTAAGATCAGAGTCTTCTGCTATAGTAATACCGTTCGTTGTATAGTTTGGAACAATTCCTAAGTAAAACAACGTTTCAAGAAATTCACAGAAGCTTTCGTGCAAACTTGGTTCGCCTGTTGACGTTGGCGACAGTAATATTTCTATTACCACAGAGTACATTTTCATCCTATAAAGGATGTCGCGCCCTTCAAAGTTTTATATTCTTCGTTAGAAGGTTCATCCATACTCGTTACACTACTTTAACATATTACCTTTAAAGTTAGCACGGTGTTACCATATCACTTCTGACTTAGGTTTCACCGTTAGCCTCATTAGAGACCTCCGAATTTATTTCTTCGGATTGGCGCGATTCAATACCAGAATTACTTCCAGTATGGGCGATTTCGTATTTAATTTGATAAGTATATTTTGAAATAGAAGTTAAAGATTCAGAAATTAATCTACTAAATGCTTGTCCAAGACGAATTTTATTTTTGCTTAAATATTCGCGAATACATTTTTTAGAAAAAGACCGATAAAGTAAATCATTATTGTTATATATAGAATATACATAAACTGAAAAATCATTATGATGCCTAAACGTATATGGACCTTTCCCATTTATTTTTTCTCGCATCTGTTTAGAAATATTATGCGAAATCATTCCGTATTTTTCTGATGCAGCTTCAAGCCCCTTTACAACATCTACCAATTCTCCAGACATATTGTATACATCAACTGTATATCCACGGCATTCTCTACTTTTCTCAATATTTAATCGTTTATCTTCATCTGATATTGTAACTCTATTTTTGGCTATAATATCTAACGAATCTCCATGATAAACAAAAATATGTTTTTTAGGTAATGTTAAACCTTCGCAGCAATTTTTGATTGTATTTCGTCCACAACAATATTTACGGTTAGCTTCTCTAATCGATCCAATAGTTTCAATAAATTCTCCTTCTAAAGTATAAACGTCAATAGATTTCCCTCGGGCGCTAGTTTGAATTTTTTTCAGTAATTGTTTTTGTTCTTCAGTCATAGGAACATTTTTGTTTCACGCAGACTTACCTTTATTACTTTCTGAAATTTTTTGTCGTTTTTCTTCTGAACAAGGAGTATTAATTGTACCTATTCCTCCTTTAATTACATTATATCCAATAGACTGATCATAAGATTTAAACTTTTGGATATAATCTGTTTCTAAATCTCTTAATACTCTAATATCTTTTGGTACTTCTTTTAAAACTTCTATAATTTCAAACTTGAAATTTTCTTCTCCGTATTTAGTAAACGCGTTTTGTAGATGATAATTCTCATGTTTACCTAAACGAAGTAATCTTCGATGTTCATAAAGCCTTTTTCTTAAGTTTACTGACGATCCTATATAAAACTTATTATTAATAGTATTGAGGATCCTGTAAATTCCACATTGTATCATAATATATTTATTTTTATTATAATACAAAAATAGGCAGTATTTACACTACAACCAAATATACTTATAAATTAATACTAAAATTATTATTCACCAATTGCCACTTGAAATGGCCTTTCGTTTTCTGTCATTTGTCCAAAAAAGAATTTAGCCTTTTCACAAATATCGGTATAGTTTACTCCCGAACTTTTAGCACTAACATAACACATTGGACAATTAAGATTACACTTAGTATTAATTCCAATATCATAAAACTCAGGATAATCAAGTTCGCTAGCCTGTCCTGTTCCTAATCGGAGTGTTTTGAGATTATACCAGATTGCATTATAATTTTTATCTGGAAATACTCTTCTTTTAATTCCCCAACTTGTCCAATCTTTCATAATTTAATCTCCCAAATAATATCTAATTTTATAATTTGCTTTACCTATTTTCTTATTTAAAATTCCCTCGAAACCAGAAATATAAAATTCTTTTACTGAATTCTTACAATAAGGATAATCTACTTTAATCCATTTATCTGGCAATTCTTTATAAAACTGACTTTTTAGTTCTGATTCTTCGATGTTAGATTTAGAACAGTAATCAATACAAACATCTATTTCTGGTTCCTGCCTATATCCAACGATACTATCTAATATCTCATATATTTCTTTAAGATGTTTTTCAGAAGTTATAGTACAAAATAATTCAGATGAACTATTAGTTATAATATCTGAATAGCTTTGAATTGGAATTAATTTACCGATCTTCATATACTTCATAGTTAAATAAACTCCTTAAAGAAGAAAGAATTACCGCCGCCTCAATACACTCTGTTGTATCTTGTTTTGGAGTAACCATTAAATCTGAACTGTCATCGTATAATATTTCAATTGTAAATAAATCATCTGCTTGAAGTGTAGATCCACTTATTTTAAGAAGATTATTAATAAGCTCTTTAACTGTGTTAATAGCAGTTTCCTTTATACGAATAAATACCTCTGTACTGCTATTTGTAACTATATCAGTAATACTTTGTATATTAATTATATTCATATCCACTTGTTATAATATATCCTCCATTCGGAAAATGCTCAGAAAGCAATTGTTCAATTAGTGCACACATATTTTCAGTAAGTTCTTGATTTTCTCCATATTCCACTTCAAATGTAATTGAATATGTTTTAATAATACACGGCCTATGATATTTAACTTTAAATGGAAGAAAAGAATTTAAATAATCTTCAATGTTTTGAATTATTGTCTCAAAATCACTTTCTATAGAGCAAAACACAGTAGTTGATGAATTAGTAATTATATCAACATAAGACTGAATATTAATGCCAACTTTCATAGTATATATTCGGATATAAAGAATCTCTTATAGCCTGCCATGTTTCATAATCCATATGATCCTCTAAAACTATAAAAGAACAATCTTTATACTTATCTAAATCATTGTTTTTAATTGCTTCTCGTAGTGCATTTCGATAGTCATCTATATCAAACCCATCACATATTGTTTTAGGTGGATTTTTAAGATATTTTCTTATTTCAGGTAAGAGTACTTCTTTTTGTTCAAGATACCGCTGAAGGTCTCCTATATTTTCTACATATAAAAAATCTTCAAATGCACTGCTATATCTATCCCCTTTAACTACAAATAATTCACTACTACTATTTGTAACAATATCTGAGAAAGATTGAGTTTTTAAAATAATTATTTTCATTTTAACTTAAATGATAACGTTTACCAAATCGTTCAAATTTTTCTTGATATTCCCATGTAGGATTATCGTTTTTAGAATACATTGCAAAGGTAGTATCAGGGATCATTGCTCGAATTGTTCTTAAACCTTCAGGCAGATATTTAAGACTATGTTTATTTATATTAGGATCCCAATTTTCGTAATCTTCATAAACAAATTTTGGTTTTAATCCAAAATGTTTAGCAACTCCTGTACGTTTTGTATTTTCTTTAGTAATAGGAATATTTCTAATTTCATAATCAAAATCTGATCCACCATATATCCATTCTAAATACGTAGCTAATTCATCATCACGCATTCTATTAACCTGTATTGGTTCATTATATTCTAGGTTCCAACAAGGATGAATTAAAGAAAGAATTAATACTAAATCTTCAAGCTCTCTATTTTTAAATACAAATAATTCGCTAGAACTATTTGTAATAATATCAGTTATAGATTGAATATTAAATTCAAATAAAATTTTAGTATTCATATTCTCCGAAACTAAATAAATCCGACAAATTTTCAATTTGCTCTTTTAATGTATCTGTATTAGGTATAGTAGTTTCAATTGTATAACGAGTAAAAATTAAACCGTACCGTACAGTATCATTATATATTTTAGCTATTTCTAAAAGACTACTACCTACATTTGAGAGCATATTTTCAAGTAGATTCCATTTGCCTAAACGAGCATATTCTAGAAAAATATTAGAATCAATACCAGAATTTTCATAGACAATTTCAGCTAGAGTTTCTATCTGGCCACTAGACAAATCACTTAATGAATCATAATCAACTATTTCTTTAACATTAATTGATGAATTATTTATACCATAAACCTTTAAAATAGTATCAATAAGTAATTGTAGATCACTAGTTGAACCATTACTTATACAAAAGGTTTCAGTACTAGAATTAGTTATAATATCTCCAAAAGATTGAATAATAATTTTCATATTTTAATAAAATAAAAATAGGAGATCAAAAGATCTCCTATTTAGTTTACAAATAATATTTTTTAATAAGCTTATAAAATAGTTTCTTATCCATAATAACAGCTTCTCCAACAGAACAAATATTTATTTCCTTCTTTTCCTGTTTATTTCAGATTAATACGAAATCTTCGTTATTAATAGATGATTCTTCTCTAATCTTAAAATAACTAGGAGTATTTTGTACACATTTTAGTTGTATTCCTAAAGGTAGTTTTTGTTCTGTATCAATTAAATCCTGTTTATTATCATCTGCTCTTTTACTTTCAGATCTTGAAGTTACTATTCCAGTAAATCCTAGTTCTCTTAACTCTTTAGCTATTCTAATTTCATACGAATGTCCTTTGACTCTAGAATATCCTTTAGATCGTTTCCTCTTTGGTTTTATTTCTTCTGATACTGTCTTCTTCATCAATATATTGTTTTGCTATATTAATTAAATTAATTGTTTTATCTAATCCGTACTTTTTATAAAAATCTGAAATATCTTTACAATGATACTTTCTCGGAATAAATATAATAAATAAATCTGGATATTTTTTTCTAATCTTATTCATACTAGAAATCCCAGCAATGTCCGAATCATAGAATAAAACAATTTTCTTAAACTTAGCTTTTAAACGTTGATATTGTGAATCAGTTATAAAACAGTTTTCAGAAATTGGAGCAATAGCTGGAAGATTACTACATTCATATATAGTCATTACATCTTTTAGAGATTTTGTAATAACTAAATATTCTCCGCCATTTCTTGGAAGTTGTTTAGCACCTTGTAATTGAATTTGTTTTCAATTAGAAATAAACTTATATTTTCTATTACCTGGATAGTAGATTCTTCATTGTTCTATATCATCTTTTATTCCTCCAAAATATCCAAATACTAGCTGGTTTTCTTTATATAAGTGAAATATTTCTCCATTTAAAAACACATTTTTACATGAGTAAACTCTAAATTTCTTTAAAGTTTCCTGCGAGATTCCAAACGATTGTCACCAATCTAATTCAAATCTATTTCAATCTTTTAACTCTACTTGAATAATAGCATTACCTTTATCTTCAAACTTCGTTTCAGAATGTTTCTTAATTTTTGATGGATTAATAGTTAAATCTTTTCTAGAGATTATTCCAAAATCATTTGCAATTATTTGTAATGCTTTGTAAAAAGAGCAGCCAAATTTATACATTACTACCGATACACAATCTCCAGAAAAATCTCCTCGAAAATCTTTAAAGATAATTGTACCTTTTTTATTTCTGTAAAAAGCACAAGTTGGACGAGAATCAACTCTAAGTGGAGACTTAAATAAGCCTTTTTTGACAGGAATACCTAAATAATGCTCCATTAGAGTTTCTTCTCGCACTTTTGATAAAATCAATTCTTTGGTAACTGTCGGTTCTAATGTATAATTCACTAAATATATTTAAATACTAGAAGGGAAGGTCATCATCTTCATTTACATCTGCTGCTCCAAAATCTGATTTCATATCACTTAGCACATTATCAGATTTTGTCATATTTGTTGGAGTTGCAGTGGCCGCAGCTTGAATTCGAGACATTTCATATGAAGAAAGAGTCAAATCCTTGCCAATTACTTTAGAACTAATATAAACAATCCCCTCTCTATTAATACTAGCTACATAACTAGGAAGACTTGCATATCCATTTTTATTTGGAAGCAGTTTAATTTGAGTTTGTGTACCAACTTTTGAATCGAGAATCTTTTTCAAAAGTTTTACGATACCATCAAACGAACTTGCTTTAAACTGAGCCTCTCCTTTTTCAATTTTTTCACCAGCTTCAGGATTCAAGGCCATAATAAGTTGTTTACATTTAGCCATAAATTGTTCAGCAGGAGAAGCCTGTTCACGTTCAACTCCATTACGATCAGTTGTAGTCTTACGTTCAGCCGAAGTTGGTTCAAACATCTTATCATCGAAAATACCAGAACCGTCTACAGCTTCAAAATGAATATCAATAGTACCTACTGCATTAGGACCAAAGTCCTCTCCACGTTCAATCCCTTTAAATATTACATCATGAATTCCACATTTAAGACGATTATTTTCTACCACTCGTGCAGTCGCAACTGCACCCATATCAAACATATTTCCCATAGTTATATTAATTTATAATAATTTATTAATTTTTCTGTATTAATTAAAACGGAAGAGAATCTTCTTCATCAGAAACTGTAGAGTTAGTAATAATTTCGTTTGCGATATCTTCTAACTCAATTTCTTCATCTTTTAATTCTTCTGAAACTATTTCTGAATCACTATCGTTCAAAGGAACTAGTTTAAATATATGTTCTTTAAATGGTTGTAATTCAAAAACAGTTCCATATTCTAATAATATTGTCCTTTGATTTCCTCTAAAAGACACAGTATTAGATTTTGTTAATTTATTTCCCGCTTTTTTATCTGTAAAGTATTCAGATTTAGCAATTACAGGAAATGTTTTTTCTTTTGATTCCTGAAAATAATTGATAGATATTCTATCTTCAGGATTAGCATCCAGGAAAGCTAAAGCAGTATCTGAAATAATTAATTTATTTGCAGTAACTTCTACAATAGCTTTTCCAGTAGTATCTCGTTTAACAGTAACAGAAGTCGAATTAGTAACAGTTAAATTTGATACCTTTTTAGTTGTTTCATCAAAATCAAATGATATTTTAAGCATTTCTTAACGAAGGATAAATTTGAGTCCAATCATAAACAACTGTTCCATCTTCTTGATATTTACCTAAAACAATATCTTTATTTCTAAGATGAGCAGGTCTTGCTCCACATTCAACAAATTTATCATTAGTATTGAAGCTTAAAATAGTGTTAGATTCATCATCGCGATACAAATCATTTATACTCGGTTTTTAAACCTATTTTTGAACCAATTAATAATAGGCTCTTTTTGTTTATAAGATAATTTATTAATATACTTTTGCATTTCTCCGTTAATGACTTGCACAGGAGATAATTGCTCTAATAAATATCTTGCAAAAACAGCTTCTTCATATGTAATAAACCAAGGGCTGCGATATGTTTTACCTTTTATGGCAAACCTAGCCATAAAACGTTTTGTTCTATTTATATCAGAATGTTGATCGATCCCTTTAATATCAAAACGTGTATTCTCTCGACAATGTTGATTATAGTTCTGTACAGTTTGATTTGCAAATCTAAGATTAGATTTTCGATTATCAAATGTATTTAAATTAATGTGATCAATCATTTGCCCTGGTTTTGCATCCATTATATATCTATGATAATAACCAACGTCATTACTTACAAGATATATTAGTTGAGTAGATTTCGTAGGTTTAGTAGAATGCCATTTATATAAACTAACTCTATTTATATCTTCTAAATCTATTTTAAATTTATGAAGAGGTTCGTTATTAATATTATATGTAACAATTTCGGCATAATTTTTATGTAAAATTATTTCGTTTGGATCGTACTTGCTTCTAGGATTTGAATCAAGAAACTTTCCATATTGTTGTAGTTGTGTAGCATGTTTACGACATAATGTGCCTCTCCCATAAAAAATTTTTCCACAATGCTTACATATGTGATTTTTATAATATTTTTTATTCATGTTTTTTTTGGTTCGAGATTAGACTATATCATATTCCTAATTTTAGGAACCCTCCTTGTAGTCGTTGAGGCTATTTTAATCGCCTGCTGATTGTCCAATCTTAATCATTTTTACCCTTTGGTAGATTAAGCTCTAAGGAGTTTCCAGCATATACGAGGTTTTCGATAATTATTACTAATTAAAGGGGCATTTTTAAGTTAACCCAATTGCATCGCTTTTAGAAGCTAAAATACGTCCTGTTTTCACATTGTTATCGTAAAGGCTTTTTATCCTTTACTTCTTATAGTTTCCTATAAGGTCAGCATATGTTTTCACCCACAACTTTATTTGTTAAGGGCATCGGACACTCGTGGGAAAATTATATTCTTAATTTAAGTTTCATTTCCTATGCGTTACGATACTAAAGACTCTTTAATTTCTTTAGTTATCTCGGCATTAGCGTGCACTTTATCAAGATCAATATTATAAGTATCTTTAATAAACTGTTTAGCCTTCGCCGATATTGCCCGATCATTATCTATAAAATCACTTTTATAGACGGCAAAATTTTACCTAACAGGTCAATTTGCTTCGCTGTTAAATCACTATTTGCAATAGCTGCATCTTTAGCATGACAGACAAGTATTACATTTCGAGTACACTTAGCAACCATATTAATAACTTGCTCTAAAGCATCTCTCATAAATTTATACCCAGCTCCCATTGCCGCGTCAATAACGTCGGTACCAGTAAACTTCTCTCCAGCAGGAGTTTGTTTATACAGATGTAATGCTAAAGGTTTAACTATATCTTCTAACGCTGTAACTGTATCGATTGTAATAAAATCGTAAGGTTTTCCAGCTTTAATTACTTCTTGACAAACTTCTTTAATATCTTTTACAGACGTTACTCTAACTTTAAGTGCTTCAATATATGCTAATCCACCTTCAGTATCAAGCATCAAGTTATTGGGAAGTTCTGCAAGAGCTGAACTTTTTCCTTGTTTAACTTTTGAGAATATAATTAAATTTCTCGGATCTTGTGTTTCTGCAGGTAGTTTAGATTTTGGCAATTCCATAATTAAAACGTATATTCAGTATTAGTTCTTATTATCTTTTTATCTATATCATTTTCTGATAAATCTTGTTGTATAATACGTTTTGTTTTACACGGAATATTTAGAGAAGGTTCTCTAATTAATTTTATATCAGTAATTTGTTCGGGTAAAGGTAATTCCGTTCACCAACCTACGGAGCCATAAAATCCACAATTTAAGACTTGATTAGCAATTCCATATCGATTTTTACTTATAATCAACCCTCTATATGTGTCTCTTAATCCTCCTCCATTTTCACCTAATATTTTATATCCTCTACAAGTAGAAAGTTTTTCTCTAGCAGGATAAAATATTTGTAAGGTTACATCGCTATCGTTTACAGGAGCACTTGAAGCCATAATATCATTTAAACCTGGTTCAGATAAATCAGCCTTTCTTCTATCCATAGAAGACGATTCTCTATTTTGCTGTATAATCATAAATCAAGATATTCGATATTTACGCTTAAGCGTTACCATATAAGAAGATGTTAAATCAATTTCTTCCTTTATTTTCCTACCTTCTTCTAATTTGAGAAGCAGCGCATGATCTATAACCCCAATAACTTTCTGATTGGGATTATTAGGAATATAGATTTCTCTTCCATCTATTTCCTCGATCTTTCCAAGCTTTTGAAGTATAGGAATAGTAGTTTTATACAGAATTCTTGCAGATAAACCAGAATCAAATATAATTAATCTATCTTCAATACTCTGTATTCACTCTTTTGCCTTTCGTAAATATTCATAATTTTCATCAGTTAATATTGAATCAAACGAAAGAACATTATTAGTCGTTAAATAAATACCAAATTCTTCCGCACAATACAAAGCCATTAATTTAGCTAATAGGATTTCACTACCTAATTCAAGACTATAATAAATAAAATATACTGGATCTGTACTATTACGTAGCATTTGATACATAAAAAACAATACGAGTGAAGTTTTCACATTGTTATCGTAAAGGTTTTTTATCCTTTACTTCTTATAGTTTCCTATAAGGTCAGCATATGTTTTCATCTAAATTTAGATTTAGATGTCGGACACTCGTGGAAGGATTATATTCTAAGCAGATTCACCTTCTATGCGTTACGATACTAAAGACTCTTTAATTTCTTTAGTTATCTCGGCATTAGCGTGCACTTTATCAAGATCAATATTATAAGTATCTTTAATAAACTGTTTAGCCTTCGCCGATATTGCCCGATCATTATCTATAAAATCACTTTTATAGACGGCAAAATGATTATTTTTAAAAATTAAATATCTTTGATATTTTCTTTCTAAGTATATTGTACAATCCGAATATATTCAGTTTAAAAAATCAATTCCATGATTTTTATCAGCGCAAATAGAATATATATTACTATTGTGACGCGAATCGTGAACTCATCTTCATTTAAAATTAGATATTGTTTCAAGTTTTTCAAGAAATTGTTTTGTTCCTAATATTGATATATTAGGTGTACAATATTTATTTTTATTAAAAGAAAGGCATCCGTCTCCATCAAAATAACCTCTAATGAAATGTCTAACTAAATCTTCCGAAACAACATTTATATCTGGAAATGTTAGAATAAGCGATTTATTAGGAACACAACCTTGTTTAATTAAACTATCATGAAGTTGAGCATTACGAATAGAAAATCGGCATCGATTTAATAATTTTATATCACAACAAACATTAGTAGTTGATTTAAGACTTTGTTTTAATTTTAATAAATGTTGTACATCTATGATCTTTAAATCACATGATACTTTATTATCTGTCTGAGATATATTTCCATCTGCATATAAAAACCCTAATCAATATGCTTTTTCTTCAGTATCAATTTTATCAAAAAAGTCTGAGTCACAATTTGGAATAGGATATTGCAAATTGTATTTTTTAAAGAGTTTAACTACAACTTCCCAACTAACATTTCTTGCTTTACCGACTTTTGCTAAAGAATTTCCAGCTAGTAATTCTTGATACATTTGTTTTACTAAAGCCTCATTAAATTTATGTTGAACATGAGCTGACTTTCTATAAAAATAAACTCCAGATTTAGTTAAATGATGTGAAATCATTTTTGCAGAAATTGGATATTTATTTGAAAGAGTAATATATGATATATTTGGATTTTCGTGTAATTCTTTAATTATCTCTTCAAATAATTCTAGTTTATGCCTCCTTGTTTTAGCTGAACAATAATTTCTAATAATAAATAAATCTATTTCTAATTTGTCTAAATTTAATTTCTCAGAAATTTCTTGAGAATTTAATCCAGATTGTAACAATAATAAAATTTTATTTTTATCCATAGGAAATTTTTTTTACTTTTTGCAAAAATAAAAATTTCCTCTAATAATACCAAAGATATTAATTTTAAAAATTAATCTTTCTTACCTCCACTACTTTGAGAAGATATTAAATAATAGCGACTATCTTGAATTCCTCCTATTAGTTTATCTAATTTTGAAAGACCAGTTGATGTACCAATGTTTTTTCCCTTACGTCCGTCCTCAATTAGTTTTCAAAGAATTCCAATATCGCTCATGAATTACATACTTTCATATACATCAAATGAAGAAACTGTTTCAGGAGTAATTCCCTTTTCTTTCATTAATTTTAAATCATTCCATTTACAACTTGCAACAAATTCTAATATTCCACTTTTAATAAGTTTATTAGATTTTGCTCATTCTAATAAATCCATAATTTCTTTATGTTTTTCTTTTGAATGTCCAATTGTTTTAGAATAATAAAAATAAAATTCATCTAAAGAGTAAAACTTTTTAGAAATGTTTCTTAAACTATATACTTTTCCATTTACAGTACAAAAAGGTTCATAGTTATCAAACAATTCTTTACCTAATTCTCCAGAACGTTTAATATAGCTTTTAATAAAATTCTGATTAAATTCTATATCATTAGGAATATATTTATCAGGATTATAGTTTTTCTTTATAATTCCTTTTTCTTTTAAAGAATTAAATAAAGGTTTCAGATATTTTTGTCCTCCGTTATTTAATCATTTAGAAAGGTATTCTGGATGGCCTTCTTCATCTTGAGCTAAGAAAGTTAAATAAATTAATAGTAACTCATCAGCAGTAATATTATATTCAATTAGAATATTTATAATTGTATTTAATTCCACTAAAATTAATTTTGTTAATCAAAAATTAACTTCAAACTTTTAGCTCTAGTTTATTAGATGTTTAGTTTGTGGAATTGTTAAAATCTATATTCAATACTTTTAATTGTATCTCTTTGTCTAGTTTCAATTTGCTGTCTATTTAAAACTGCATCTAGTTGATCTTCAGTAATAGTTATATAAGAATGAGTTGAAGAGTTTGAATACCAATTTTCTTCCATTGTTCCAGCTATAATTAGACTAAATACTTCTGAAACTTTATCGCCTTCTTTTCTTAGTATTCTGCCTAAACGTTGATTTTTTTGGATAGATGCGCTAGTTCCACTAAGTATAATTGCTACACTTAAGTTTGGAACATCTAGTCCTAAATCTGCTGCTTTATTAGTATTTAATACACCAACTGGTAAACTTGAAAACTCTTCTAAAGTTAATCTATTTTTCTTCTTTGTTTTACCGCTATGTAATGTATACCCATATTTTATTTTCTCAGCTTCAGCAATAGTTGCAGAAAAAGTAATACATTTACAGTCCTGTCTATGCTCTAATATTTTATGTGCTATTTCTAATTTTTTTGGATGTTTCATCACAAAGTCTTTCCGTTTCTTTAAACACCTCAACCAATCCATAGCTATTGCTGTTATTTGATCGTATGAAACTCCCATATGTTTAGCATATGCACGGCGTTTAATAATATTTGTTACACATCCCATTGCGGTGTCAAACTCATAGTTAAAAAAAGAAAAATACGAGTTAAACTTTTTATTTAACTCTCAATACTCACTTAAATCAACTTTGAGTAATATTTTATACTCTCGATAATCAGATAATCAATTATTTTCAATAGCTTCTTCTACAGTGACTCTATCAACAACAGGACAATATTTTTCTAATAGTTTATGTCTACCGTCTAATCGTTCAAGAGTTCCTGTTAGACCTAATATATATTTATATTTTACAGTGCTAAATATCTGAATAAAAGTTGGACTACAGGCAGTATGGATTTCATCAATAATTAGTAAATCTACAAAATATCTTTTTTTAATAATTGTATTAATAATTTCAACCTTACAACTATTAAATAAATGATATTTAATAAGCTGTCTATCTCATTGTTCTTTTAGTATTTCTGTAGGAACACTTATAAGAACTTGAGTATTAGGATTAGATTTTAACATCGATTGAATTAACATTATAGACAAAAATGTCTTACCATACCCCGTAGTACATTCTAATATCCCCTTACCGTTATTATCTAATCATCGTTTGATGCTTTCTTTTTGTCGAGTTGTTCTATCGAGCAATTTCTCAAATTTTACAATTATTGCAGTCGTACTGTGTACAGTTATGACAAATATGAGACGCTTCCTCGTATGAAATTGTTGAATAATTATTTAAATTATAAATACTGTCGTCTTCATAAACATTATAATATCACGAATGGTATAATTTATTTGGAGAACTATGTACATATGTTTTTGTAGCTTTATTTACAATACTGTAAATAAGATTTAGACATTTTGCTAATTCATTTAAACGTCCATATTCTCTTGTAGTATGTTCTTTATAATATCCACAAGATAAATTAATTGCAGAAACATTAATAGTTTCTTTTAATATGCCAACATCTGTAAACGTTCCAACTGCGGGTTTATATTTATATGTTTGTAGTAAATCTGAAATATCTTCAAGAAACTCGTTAGAAGTTATTTTTAAACTATTTGTTTCTACAATTATATCTGAATTACCACGTCTATCAGGTTCAATAATAAATCTAATATTATTAAAAAACTCTGAATTTTGTTGCGCTTCTATAGCACCTTCACCTCCAGATTCCTCCTGTACAGTAAAACATACTTTAACATCAGGTAATACTTTTAATAACTGTAGAATAATACAAATTCCAAATTTATCATCCGCACCTAATCCACAAGTTTTTTCAGTATCTTTTGTAACAGCCCAAATTAAATTATCTTTAAACATAATTTTTCGAGGGGTGCTAAGACGATGAAATTCATCCATATGTGATACTAAACATGGATATGTTTTTGGAGATGTGGTATTCTTAGTAATAAACAGATTTCCTACTTTATCTATTTCATATGTTATTCCTTCTATACGATAACAATAGTTTATAATATATGTTATCATTGGAAATTCAAAACCAGAAGGACTATTAATTAAACACAGTTCTTCTAGTAACTGTGAGTCTAGTTTTAGCAAAATTAGTAAATATTTATAATTAAACCTAATTAAAAATTTTAGTAACTAATTTGGAATTTTCCAGAATCCAATTAGTTATTATCTAAACTCCAGTTTTTATATTCTGCTACACGCTGAATATTATCTTTAATGGTTTCCCATTTATGAATATGATAATCTAGATCATTATTTAACAATAGCAGTACTTTATCACGTAAAGTTTTGAGTGTAACCGACGGAAGATCAACAATTTTTGGTAAATTAGGCATTTGACACAACGCTCTAAATTCCGAGTAAGAGAGTCCTGTAGGACAAATTCTCAATTTAATTTCAGGATTAATAAGTAGACGTTCTTTAATTACATCCATACGATTACGCATCTTGTTATTGCTATCGTATTCCGTTAATTCTTCCTTTTCAGCATCAGTCAATCAGATACCTTGTGCTAAGATAAATTTGTCAGAAATCATTTTCTTATTAATAATTTCTAACTTATCAAAACAAGCGTCCATTAATTTAGCAAGTGTAATCTTTTCATAAATTGCTGGAAGTCCTGTAAACATTGTTGCAATTGAATCAGATAAAGAAAGATTATCTGCTGTTTTACATTGATTTATATAATCAAGAATATCTTTACGTGTTTTTAGTGTATCAACTTCACATTCAGTCAACAAATAACGTACAAACAATTCAGCATTACAATCATTATAAATCCGATTTATGTTTTCTCTAATTGTTATTTTTCCTGGATTGTAACGATTAGTGTTGTATAACATCTCATTACTATGCTTTCAGAACTTCTTCAACTCTTCTCTTGAACAGTCCATTAACTTAACGTCTTTCCCGTTCTGAAAACGCCATGTAAACGAATTAATATCGTTATTCTTATTTTCAATTGCTTGTTGCAATATACTTCCAAATTCTGTACTCATATATTTAAAAATTAAATTCTTTATTACTTATATTTTCTTGTACCTTAATAAAATTTATGAAATAACAATTAGTATAATTATAGACGCAAAAATCTTTTTGCTCTTGATTATACCATTGAGTTACACCTGCTTCCACAAATTTACATGTTAAATATCCTATATCTCCTATTTTAAGTTCAGTAGAATAGTTTCAATTAGGTGGTTTAGTACAAGCAATATACTTTAATTCGCTGTTTAGTTCTTTATCAACATCTTCAAATACATAATTAGTATATGTACCATCTTGTACAGCAACTAATTTACATTTCAGAGTTAACATATTGAACTATATTGTTTATTCCTAACAAATGAAATCTTGTATTATTAATAGTTTGGAACATGTTTTGATGATAGTGACCATAATACCAATCTTCTATGGTATTTGTTTTAGAAAGTTCGTTATAAAGACGTTGTAAATAATCTCTTTCATAGATCAATTCATCCATTAGAGTTAGATCATCTTTACAAAATTGCTTAACTATAGGATTATCGAATCCATAAGGATAAGCACAAGTAGGAGCACAATGACTACAAATTATCTGTATATTTTGGAATTGTGAAAAATCATCTAAATAGGCAATTTTTTCATCTTCCCAATAACCCCAGCCATTTTGTTTCCGATAAAGTCGATCTATTGAGGTTCCACCGCCAATAGTTAGAATTCTTTTATTTTTAAATTCTATAATATCATAATCAGATAGAGTAATTACTCTTCCTGATTTATATTTAGAGTTCTGAAACACAAGAGGATTATCCTTTACTGTTCAATTAGAATCGTTACTTCTAATTCGTTAATAACTGCTTATACTTCAAATTTGTATAAGAACGGACTATATCTTCATCTTCGACATTACTCGTTAAGAGTTGGGTATTTCGAATCACTTGATTCTACTTCCATTTCAGGAATAGTCTCTGAACGTTCCTCTAATGAGGCTTCGCTGCTGATTGCCATCTCAGGTTTTCCAGCAATTAACCCAATTTCATTTGATGATTTCTCATCAAAAGCACAAATAATTTATGATTACCTCTTATTAAAAAAATCACACAGTTTTGCTTCTCGCAAATTTTTTTGAGCTCGCTTAACTTCTGTTCTTCTAACTTTGGAGTAAATCCTAATCCTACATCTCCACATAAAATAATACAGGAGTTAGATATTTTATTTTTAAATCCAACTCCTGTTTTAATAAAGTATTTAAGATAATCTAGATTTCCGTGAATATCCACATTGTTATCCTATAGGCTTTTTATCCTATAGTTCTATAAGTATTTTGACATTCCTTATAGGTCAGCATATATTTTTATCCTATAATAGGATATTGAGAACTCGTGGTGAGATTATATTTATTCACTCACTATGCGTTACACTGTCTTATAGCCTTTCGCAATCTATAAGATTAGCACGGTATTAAAACTTAGCAAATTTCCTAGTTAAAAAGTAAGTCGCTCCATTATATAAAAAATCTTTAATTAGAGCTCTTCTTCCATGTCCAGTAGCAATACGTAGTCTTCAGTATTTAGTAGTTTTTCCATCTACAGTTTCAATATTATATAACATTGAGGGGATTAAAGGATTTTTTTGAAAAAGATCTTTAAATATATCAACAATCTGATTAAGAAATGTAATAGAATTAAATACAAAACTAATAAAATACTTCTGCACACATCCGTCTCCATCTAAAAATCCTCTAATTATATCTCTATGAAATTTAGAAGGAATATTTTCAAACGGAAATCTAAAATGTAAATCATAAGTTTTTCTACTAATTATATTGTATTTATTTTCTAATATTTTAGCCATATATTCAGAGGTTCATTGTAAAACATGTTGAGGTTTTCTATGCCCTAAAGGATTCTGATACACTCTTAACATCTGGTTGGGGCAGATTTTAGAATGAATCAATTCAATTGCTTCTGAATCGTCAATATTATTAGAAAATGCAATTCTATAACTAGTTACGTTTTTTCTTTTCTCTAATCTAATACATCCATCAGCAATTAAAAATCCTAGAATATAAGCTTTATCTTCAGAATCAATTACGTCAAAATAATGTTCGTTAACATATTTATATTGTCTTCCTTTTTTTAATCCTAATTCTTTTAGGATTTGTCCTACTTTTCCTGGGTAAGTTCCAATAACATTTGCTATTTCTTGAAGAGTTTTTCCAGATTTATACATTTCTGCTGCACACTCTTCAAATCCATCAATTAATTTATACTTTTGTTTTCCCATAAATTTTACATTTTTCTGTATACAAAAGTAATAATTTTATTGATAATATCAAATTTTTTCTACCGTTTTTTCTCAATTCATCTACTATATTACTATAGTAGCGGGCAATTTCTTACCGCAAAAATAAAGATTATCAATATCATCTGGTATTTTAATCCGTGTCTCCTTTGTAAGCATTCATAATAGATTTTTCTTTACGCAACCAAGACCCTTCCTCTTCAGCAATATCAAGCGCAGTTCTACTAATAGACTCTTCTTCTCAATTTGTTATCGTTAAGCTTTTTATCTTAACTTCTATAAGTTGAATTCCTTATAGTTCAGCGTACATTTTCATCCTAATTTATTAGGAGTAGATCACTCTTGGGTTTATTTTATTCTTTTTCAAGTTTCAAAACCTACGCGTTACACTGACGTATTATATTATTAATACGTTTAGCACGGTATTAGCATCTCAGCTTTCACCGTTTTTGATCTATTTTATACTACATATTACTATGCAGCCAGGCAAAAGAAGTTTACCTGTTCTTGAACTAAACGTCCAACTTTTTCATCATCTCCATTTAGCCAATTAAAAGTAGCCCAATCATTATCTGAAATTGCTTGATTTACCATATCATAGATAAGACCTGTTGTTTCAATTTCTTTATCTACAGTTAAAGCGAATGGTTTAATGTTATCATCCCATTTCTCTACAATTCCTGGAATTTCAGGATAGATAAATATAGCATCATTTTCGTTTAAATAACCATAAATCCAATCGTGATGAAGTTTTTCTTCTTCTGCTCGGTCTATATAATATTGTTCAAGTACAGCTAGACCTTGAGTACCATAAAAATTAGCAAAGGTGCGATAAAGATTATGATTATACAATTCGTGTTGTAATTGACGTACTAGTAGTTCTACCATTTTATCTGATAAAGTACAGATACGTCTTTTCATTACATTTACTTCAGTTTTAGCTACTCTTGCGTCTGTAATTTGGTCTTGCGTTTGCGTGTTTGTTTTAAGTCGCATGTAGGATCATATTTTGAAATAGTTATACACTTATTGTTTCTTCAATAAGTATCTTCTTTAATATTTTGATCTGATTCAAAGTATTTTGAATAAATTAAACAACAAGTATTTTTGGTAACTTCAACTATTTCTAAACGATAATTATTCATTAATTATAGATAATAAATTAACTACTTCATTATGCATTGATTTTAATTCTTTAATAAAAGTTTTCAAATCAGTTACATCTAGTTTTTGACTTAATCGTTCATGTGAAATTGCCTGGATACAGTTTTTTAGAGTCATACTATAACCGTAAAGTTTCCAATTTGTATTTGTATTATTACGAAAAAACAAATCAAATCTACCTCGATTATCAGACTCCATCTTGAAATCAGCTTCTTCTATTACCATATATATAGTCTGTAAATTGTATCGTGGAAATTAAAATGAAATTGATCTTCTAATAATGTATACAGATAAGACGAAATATAAAATTCTTTATCATTAATAGTAAAATGCATATCAAAATCAAATTCATCTTCATCATCAGTAATCATATACTGAGTAATATCAGCATCATTAAACCATATAATATTGAGTCCTTCAACAATAGAATGTAATTCTTCAAACTCTAGATGTAAAACCTCTTCTCCCATAGCAATGATATTAAAGATAAGTTCAATCTTACGAGGAATTACAATATCTCCAGTCCAATTATGTTTAATACAAGGATACCAATGATTACCTACTTTTTTAACTACTAATATATTATTCATTTATCTTGTCTTCTTGTAAGTTTAAACACTCTGCTGCATGGCAAGCATATAAATCTGCCATTTCGTTAAACGAATTTTCATTATGCCCTTTTACTCAAATAAATCTGGTATCGTGAATCTTTAAATATTCATATATTTGTCGCCATAAATCTAAATTTTTCTTAGAGAAATCGTTTGAAGAAATTCACTTTTCTAAATGTCCATTATTAATACTTCCAACAACATATTGTGAATCAGAATAAATAGTAATTTGTGTAGGAGTATCAAAATATTTTAATGTTTCTAATACTCCATAAAGTTCCATCCTATTATTTGTAGTATTTTTAAATCCTTGATAGATTTTTTTTATTATTTGCTGATTTTGAGTAATTATTGTTGAGTATCCTCCACAATTGATAGATGGCTTAAAACTTCCATCAGTTCAGGCTTCGTACATATTACTTGTTTAAGGATATAGTCTTGTAAATACAAAAATATTTCTTCTCCTTCAAGACCATAACACCGCATTAAATGATACACAGCATGCCCAATCTCATGAATTAAAGTTAATACTCCAGAATCACTTTGTATCCATATGTAACATACATTATCTGGAGTTATAAAAACTTTTCCATCAATATCATCGGTATAAAGATTTGTTAAATCACTAGGACAATTATGTACACTACATATATAATTATCTACTTCTTGGATATTATCTGATTGTAAAATAGTTACAATACTATTAAAAATTGGGATTTTTACTATTAACTTTTTCATTTAAGATTATCCTACTGTATCTATTATTTCTTCATATTCAGTAAATTCAAATACATCAATTCTTCCACCAAATATAATTTCTTCTTTTGTACAAAGTTCTTGAAGTTTTTCAATAAAGTCGTTTGGATCTTTAGAAGTACTAAATTTTCCTTTTATAACAATATCGTTAGTCATTTTGATAAAGTTCTTTTTCAATTTGTTTGGCTGTTGTAAAAAACACTTCAGAAATATTTTCCTTAGTAACTGATACTGTTACAATAGGAGTTTTAAGAGCACGCCCCTCAGATATCTTACGTCCAATTTTCTTGTTATAAACATCTTTTCCTGAACAACAAGCTACTCCGAAAGAAAGTAAATTTGTATCATAATCTAGCGATCCACAAATAGTATATCTTGGATAATTTTTAATAGTTTTACCAAAACTTACTTTAATGTTTGATAAGTCTACGAAAGCTTCTACTTTCATTCTAGGCGCTGTGTGATAAAATCTAGATTTTTTCATAATTTAGTCTTTAAAATTTATAATCTATGTAATATAATATTTATCAAAAAAGAGATTAATAAAGCTCATAAGTATCCTATAATTGGAACTCCAAATAAACTGACTATAATTATATTTCATCCATATAATACAATTAATGGATAAATTCCAAAAGTAAATATTAGTTGAATTACTAATAATATTAACATTAATTTATGAAAATCTTTAATATTTTCCTCACTTTTAGATATTACTTCAATTACTTCTTTTAATTCTAAAAAAGTTAATTGTGTAAATTTAAAATATAATCTAAAAATAGTTTTTATAGTATTTCAGTAATTATTAATTATCGTTAACATAAACTTTTTTATTTCGTTTATATTTATTCTTTAATTTATATATTTTATATTTTGGAAGAGGTTTACCGTATAATTTAATTTCCTCTTCCCTAGAAAGTTTTCTAGAAGTTTTAATATAATCTAATGTAAATTTATCCATAAGTAAATACTTTAGAGGTATAGATAAGATTCGAACTTATGTATAAGGTTTTGCAGACCTTCACCTAACCACTCGGTCACTATACCTTCATTTTCTATTTTCTACTATATTTCTTAATGTTTTCTTCTCTATCTCTTTTAGCGTCCTCTACTGAATAATTATATTGATAATGATATTTTGGATAACGTAACGGTTTATGTTCATAATCAAATATCCAATCACATACATCGTAATCATTAACTAATTCTTTTTCTTGAGGAATTACAAAATTAAAAGTAGGATCATCTAAATGTTTTAAAGATTCTCGAATATACTGACGAACTCTACGTTTAATAGTACGATAGTATGTACCATATCCTCCCGCATCTTTTATAATCGGTCGTTTATAACTTCTAGACATAGGTAGAAAATTTAAGTTAAAGTTTATTTTTGCTTAATTGCTTTATAAACTTCTTTTAACCACAAGTTATTTTTTGATCTTTGTGCCTGTAGTTGTTTTAGTTCAGATATATTATCTTCTAGGTTATTTAATAATTGAGTAATTTGTTTTTCTCTAGCGAGTTTGTATTCCTTATCTGCTGATTTCAATTGTGTTTGAGCTTCTGAAAGTTGATTCTTGTAATATTCAATACTACCTTTTTGAGAAGTCAGTTCTAATTGATCAAGCATAAATTGTTTGAAAGCTATTAAATCTTCAGAATTAGGATTCCAATTAGTAACTTTTATAGTCATTTTTAGAACAATTTCTTCGAACAGTTCTAGTTTAATTAATTGTTCTTTATAATACTTAATTGTTTCACGTAAATCTGAGCGATAACTTTCAATAGTGAAATTTTCAGAAACCACTTCAGTTAATTTTTTACAATCTTTAATAATCATTACAAGATTACAGTCATCGCTTTGAATTGTTTCTAAAAACTCTTCTTCAAAAACATTACATTTCTCACAACTAATAAAAGCGCGTAAACAATTTTTGGCAAATGTTTCAAAGGAAACTTCTTCAGTATTCTGAAAAAGAATACTTGTACAACCTGTGCATTGCATCTTTTTATATTTTAATAGTTAAGGTTTATAATCGTAACTTAAAGGTTTAACAGCAGAATATCTGACTGTGTCCATTGGTAAACTACAATTATTTTTTTTGTCTCAAACTAAATCTACAGCATCATCAATTTCAGAAATTCGATTGTGAATAGCGGTATCTCATGTAGATAAAGTAAGAGGTAAAGTTCTTGCTATTTCTTTAATTCGTCTATAAGATTCCGTTAATGTTTCGTGGTGTTGTATATATAAAGCTTTATCGATTCTAATCATACGTGTTGACAAAAATGTTCGAATTGTTAGTTCATAATCATCTGCAATTGATAAGTCTCTATTATGCCCATGTAATTTATTATAAGCATCTCTTTTTCAAGCTCGAACATGATTAGGACAAGTTCAACCCATACGAAGTGTTTCACAATTAATATGTGGAGTAACTGCAATTAATAATTTTTTACCATCTAATACTTCACATCGAGTAGTACCATGCATTAATCCTCATCCGTCTCCATAATCGGCAGGGCCGTTTTGATTCATTTCACAAGCATGGGAATAAGCAAATCCTGCACCAGGATATGCCTTAAATGCATCATGCAACACTTGTAAACAATCACTAGTTAATTCATCATCGTGATCTACCTCTACAATATATGAACCAGAACACATAGAACCAAGTACACTTTTATTAAATCCAATATTCCCCTTATGTGAAATATTCTTAAAAATATAAATTCTTGAATCATCTAATGATTCCAGGGTTTCAATAACTGTATTATTAGTAGAATCATCTAAAATTCACCAGTCCCAGTCAATGTAAGTTTGTTTCACTAATGATTTATATAACCTAGTAATTTCTTCTAGAGTTGTATTATATGTAGGAGTAATGATAGAAAAAATCTCGTTTTTAGTGTAATTTCGAATATTATTTTTAAAAATTTTTATGATATTTTCTCTAATTTCTTTTTGAGACGGACATTTATCAAAATGTACTCAACGTCTTTGAATGCTTTCTCCAAACGATGATAATTTTTTATAAGAGTTTTTCTCATTTCCGATTGTAATAATGGCATCAACTTGCTTCATATTATTACCTAGTTGAGTGTCTGATGTTAAACTCGTAACTAAAATTTCTTTTTCTGCTGCTTCTGGTAATTCTCTTTGAATTAAATTATTTCAATTCCTATTAGAATCAATAATAATAGTATATATTTTATTTCGCATAATTAAATTTCAGTAGTTTTTTCACATGTTAAACATGTACAATAAGTAGTGTTTCCAATATTACACATTCCCAAACTAATTAAATTTGAAAATACTCTAGCTATTCCTGAAACACCATAGCCATCTTCTACATAAATTTTATGTGTAGTATTGCGCTTACACTTAGAACAATAAGTTATAATATATTTTGCTATAAAAGATATAGTTTTGTGTTCCTGCTTAGATTCGAACTAAGATATTCTGATTAGAAGTCAGAGATTCTATCCCTTGAATTACAGGAACATCCAATTCTATTGATATTGATGTATTACTATTCCATTGTTTGGCCACCAAATACTCACATCGTCGTTAAAAATAGTAGTACCCAAATCATCAGTATTCATTTTAAAATTATTAATACAAATAATGCTTTGAGATTGAAAACTACTTTTTAGTTCTGCAATCTGTGACTTATGATTAAGAATTAAATACAACATGTTATTCGGTTTTAAGTTTTTGAAATTGAACTATTTCGTACATATAATCTAATTTTCCAAAGAGTTCTTTTAAGAAATATTCCTCTGTTGGATGTTTGATATTATCATAAACTTTCATTACTACTGATTCTGAATTAGTATCAGGATCTGTATTTTTGGCACAATAAGTAACAGAATAAAGTTGCATTATTTTGAAATAATTTTAGTAGCAAATAACATTAAATCAGACGTAGGAACTTTGATAATTAGGTCTTTAGCTGTAGGACGCATATATACTTGATATACTTTTGGATTAAATCTAACTATTTTAGAATAATCTACTTTATCGTATAAAAGAAATTTAATTCAATTTTTAGAAACTATAATTCAACTGTTAAACGTTTCAAAAGCAAAATATTTTGCTTTCCCATTTAGTCATCCTTTTTCTCCATTTCTATTTTGATATTCAATTCAATGAAATCTATCATTTAATGGTCCAGATCTTGTTTCGCCTTTAACTCCTTTTACATCAAATCCTATATTATTTCAGTACAAATCAATGTGATCAAACATATCTACTTTTTTAGAAGGATATGTAATAGTTCCTCCAAAACTATCGATTAAAATTTGAGCAAATTCTTTCTCTTTTTGCTTACCTATTTTAAGGAAATTATTCATTAGTAAGACTGAATATTAACTAAACTTGGTTCATATTTTAATAATACTTCCCTAATTCACTTTTTTGATGGATTACCTAACTTTTTTTGTATATTACCATATGTTCAATTATCACGTCTAAGAAATAAAACAATTGCTTCTTTTAAATCAATGTTAGGATACTGATTCTGAATAGGTCTGATATCTTCTTCAAATATTCCGATAGGTAAATTCATATTATTTATTCAATAAAGTTTTAAAGAAAAGTGTTATTACTTCTTTAATTTTAATATTATTTCGTTTAAGATAAACTAAATAATATATTATCATAACTAAGTTAATTATAGGTATGATACTAAAAGTTATTTCAGTAAACAAATCAAATTTAGTATAATTTTTACAATTAACATATAAATCTACTGATAATATTATAATAAACGTAATAATAATTGTTAAAAAATATATAATTCACAACATAATATATATAAGTTTAATTAAATTTTGCGCGCTGTAGAGGTGACGATCCCCTTCTTCTGGTTTTGCTTACTACTATAGTTTTCACTACCAAAAAGTACATCTTGTTTGTAGTCTGGAGCACGTCTTCATCATATCAAAATTGACTTAGATGCTTGATTATCTGCTCTCTCGCGGCTAGAAATTATTCTATTCCGACGTCGTTACCATCAGCACTACCTGTTAAGGATTCAACGTTATCATCAAGTACATTTATAGTATTTCTACTATAAAGCTCCATTTTAAAGACCAGCGTTCTGCCAACGTAAACTACCAGCGCTATTAATTCTTGCAATTACCAATATATTCCTATATAATCTCCGTAATTATCTACTAAGTAAGAGTTAGCTTCTAATTCAGGGATTATTTGTTGGAAATCTAAATTTGAATTTTTAATAAAGATTCCAAACTTTCCTTTTGTTGCTTCAGAGATAATAATATCTTCTATTTCACCTATACTATCAATAACTACTATTTTAGTATTATTTAATGAGTTATCGGCAGCAACTTTTCTCATAATATTTGCATTTACCATAATATATAATATATATCATCAATGTGATTGTATATAATTCTAAATCCAAGCTGAGTTAAGTCAGATGCAAATTCAGGTTTATGATAATCTCCAAAATAGACGATTCCAAATTTTCCTCTATTTGCAGCTTTCCTAATTGCTTCAAATATATCATCTAATGTTTTAGGTTCACACATAACAGTCCAATTAACGTTATGTAAAGAAGTTATTAAAGCATTATATTGGTCCATTAGATCTATTTTTAGTGATATTATACAATATATAACTATTTTGAGTAAAGCTAGCTAAGCTACTAACTAATAAAGGTAAATCATTTATAATAATAGAGTGTACTATCCAGAACAACATTCCAATCCAAATAGCTAAAAATGTATTAAATGATAAACCGCAAGTATCTTTTGTTTTATAAATAAAAATACATTGTGGTAAGTAGGCTAAAGTAATTATAATACAAGCAATAGTTCCAAAAAGCATTACTCAAGTAATAAATTTTCTAAAGCATTAAGAAATTTGTCAACTTTTTCATCTTGATAAAAACAGTCAAGATCTGTTCCTCTTAATTTATTTACTGCATTTGGATACATTTTATATGCAACATTAAATATAGCTTGACCATATCTAATATGCTGCGGTCGAGCATTAGCCTCAGAAATAATTTCAGCTTTATTTAGTTTCATCTTCAAAAAATGTAAGAATTTCTTTAAATTGTTTATAGTTATCTTTTGAAATAATAAATTCTCCATATTCCCCATATTTACTGCGATAGCCAAATATATATTTAATACCTATTATTACTCGTTTCCAAAATGGAAGAGAACATAAATGATATTCCAAATATATTTCTTTATCGTCTTTATTAAAATGAAGAATTAATAAGTGTTCTGAAAAATTACAAGAACATAGTATTGTAGAATATTCAGGTTGAGTCATGTTTATATTTATTTTTGTCTGTATTCAACAGTTAATATATTGTGAACAGTATCAAAAGTATCGTTATAGTAATATATAGTTATTTTATTATTTTCTTTATCAAAAACAATTGCTTTACTTTATCTGTAACCGTGTAAATGATCTGTTTATTTTCAGTATTAACAACAATTTTATCCATAAAATTAGTTTAATAAATACACAGCATCTAATAAATTTAGATCAGTAAATCCAACTTGAGGATTAACTTGAATTAATTTACTTTTTTGATAGTCAAAGAAATCAGTTCTATCATCAATAATTATATAATCCTTATATAATTTTCCAAAACTATTCCACCAATGTTGAATTTCTGAACCTCTAGATTTATCTTCTTGAGATACATCAAACATATGTTCTGGAGTTTCATCTATAATCAATTCTATAAAATCATTATCCTTCAATAATTTTTATAACCAGTAGAATATCTCCAATCGCTAGAAATAACTATTTTTGAATTAGTTATTCTACATAATACTTTTATACGTTCTATACAAAATGGATCTAAGTCAGATTTTAACTCATTACGAGGATAAATATACCATTCTGTATAATTCAATACTCCATCGATATCTAAGAAAACAATATTATTCATAATTTAATTATTTTAGTACTCAGGGTGGGACTCGAACCCACAATTCATAAAGAACTACATCCTAAGTGTAGCGAGTCTGCCTAATTCCTCCACCTGAGCTTTTGCGGAGAGCAATAGAATCGAACTATATACTTATTTCTAAGTACAAAACAACTTAGCAGGTTGTTCCTATCACCATCAAGGTTTACTCTCCTTATTCTTTCCTACCCTTTTATCTATAAAAGACCTGCTGAACTTATCCGAGTTTCTATGAACCTAATCATATTCAAGGGTACAGGCAAATAAAAATTAAATACTATCTGTTACAAAAGAGTCAATAGCTACACTATCAACTGAATCTACAATAATAGAATCAGTTTTAGTTGTATCTGTTACTACTTCTACTGAGTCTACAGTTGTATTTTTTACACCAGTAGTATTACAAGCTATCATTAGACTAAAGAACATGATAGCTACAATAAAAACTTTCTTCATAAACAATTAATTAGATTTATTATTGAATTTTTAATCTACTAGACAACTACAAAAATACGAAAAATATTTTTAAATTAAAAGATTTATACAGATATATTATATCTAATTTGAAGAATCATCCAAAAACTTATCGTATATATATTTCAAAATTAGTATCTTCAAATATACGTTTAAAAATATGTTTGTAAAATTCTCTATGCATTGGATTTACTTCAACTGCAAGTTCGTGAAATAAAACAGGAGACTCTTTAAGAATATAATTCTTAACCTTATTTAAGCATTGTTCAAAGCCGAAAATTTAATTAAATATGGAAATTGTTCTGCGAAGGTATTAATAATCCACCCCTCTGCTCCTCCAACAAAAATCGGATGAATTTTACCTAAATAAGAATCACATAATTCTAGATCTGCATTCAAAAATAATTTACGATATTCCTGATAAACTATTGGAAATTTATTTCGCACTTTTTTATCAAAAACATTTCGACAATTCACAATATTTATACGATACATCTGTTCTGCATCTAGAATAGATGTATCCTGGACAAACTTTAAGGTCATATTTTTAATATTAACAATAATCTAGGTTTACTAACAAAAAGAGAGACTATAATTAAACTTAGACTATTGTTGATTTGAATTTTTATTAATTTTGAACTTCTGAATATGGATAACTGGAACTGCATTTATATACCAGTTAATAATTCTGCGAACAACATTGTTTGTTGTTTTTGCTTCAAGTAATGTATATCCTGGATAATAAAGTCTTATATAGTCTGTATGATAATTATATTTATCGCAAATCCATACTTGAAATATCATGACCAACAATATACCAGCAAATGGCACTAGTGACAAAACAATTCCAAAAATTGCTCTATCAAGTCGAATTCCAGAATCTTCTTTCGCAAAAACAATTATAGATATAATTGCAGTATAAACCGCAATTATTTCCATTACTATTAAAATGATAACAATAAACATTATTTGTTAAGAATTAACATTTTATTATCCTGAATAATTTGAGTTTTATTTCACGTACCTCTGATGTTAAATGTATATTCCTTAAAATCTTCTCCAATCGTATAACCTATAATAATTGAGTTGATATTTTTTTGCATAACTCAAGCGGTATAAATTTGATTATCTATTTGAATATAAACATCATCGTATATTTGTATGTCTTTAATCTTTTTTAATGGATCTACAGTAATTTCATTTAATAAAGGTTCTTTTTTCTTTGGAAATAGGAGATTCAAACAATACTTTAATAATTGTTTGATCATTTTTTTCTTTTCTTATTCTTGTTATAATCCTCGTTATCTTTAAATTTACGAGGTTTCTTTTTGTTTCTAATTTCCTCTACTTGATCACTACCTATTTGGTAATCTTTTAACCGTTTTGGCATAATTAAGAAATTAAAAAATAAAGAAGGAGATTTACTCCTTCTTTATAATTTAGATTTGAACTAAATTTAAAATTTCCTGATTTATAGCAGCTTTATACAAATCAGTAGTAGTCTTCAATTCTCCTGTGAATAAAAAGGTTAATACACTTGCAGAATATCCTCCAAAGTAGAAAGTATTTTTTACATTCCTATAAGTATCAAAGTTAACATGTGAATGTTCATCATAATAATCATTTGTAATATTCCACATAACTATTACAAAATTATCCACAAATTCTTCAGAAAATCCTGCCCAAAATAATTTCCTGCGTGCTGCCTCAATATTAGATGCATTTAAACTAACTGGATCTAACTCTCCATCACTAATACATATGATTCCTGTAGGAAAATCAGATTCAGCAACTCCCTGTTTTTTAATTTTAATAAATAAATCAATAACACTCTGGAAATTAGTACTTCCATACGCTTCAGAATCATCATTAAACCACTTTTCTATTGGAGTGTTACCATACCATTTACACAATCTACAATCATTTGCAAATTCCATAAAACCGTTAGAAAAAGGTCCAGTTAAAAATTCTGAGAAATACAAAGCTAGCGCTTTTCCAATATCGTAAGAAGATACTTTAGTTCCTATAGCATGTGCAATCATTGAGCTAGAAGTATCACGAACAACAATAAATTTTGTTTTAATTTCTTGATCTTTTGCTTTATTAACAAGTGTGTAAAATTTCTTATTAACTAAAGCTTGTTGGTCCTTAGGAACTTCTGATAAATTACGTCCAAAAAAAGTAGTATTTGGATAAGGAGCAAATAGTTCGTGAACAAATTCAGTAGATTTTACATTATCTGTTGAATCGGCTGTAATCCATTCTGTAAACTTTTCCCGAAGATTATGATTATCAAAAAACTTGGATCTAGCAAGTATTGTTAACGCTTTGCCATGTATAGTTTCAAATCTAATTAGATCATACTTACCTTTAGAAATAAGTTGCTGCCATTCGTGAGCTGTTCCAGAAGACTTTAATCTAGCATATCAACGATAGATATCATATTTATCTTCATAGTTAAGATTTTTTGTACTTCTAAATAAACCTGTAGCTAACCACTTTGCGATTATACAATTAGCTTGCGCTTCAATAGTTTTACATTTAGATCTAGCTTTTACTTGAGGTAAATACTTCTTAACTAGTTCTCTAGTAGAATCTTTAGATAAACCAAAATGAATTAATTCTTCGAACCTGTTCCAATCAAGTACACGTTTGTCCCAGCCATTGTATATAAGGTCATATCGTAGCATGAGAAATATATCTTTCCAAGAGCCTATAAATGGAATAAGATAAGCGTTTTTCCAGAATATTTCAGGAGATTTAATATGAAGCCAAATTAAACGCATAATTCCCTCATAACGCATTTCAGCTCCTTTTTGAGAGAGTTCTGTTTTGTTTACTTCTCCATCGTGTATATAATCAATTTTACGTGTAATCATACGTAAGAAGAAGATAAACTTTACAGTTTGAAGTTTATCAACTGCCCATAGCTTCTCACAATCTGAACAAATTAAACTGAAATCACGTAATTCTCTATACTTACTAATAGACCCAAATTGATCTACAAAAGGATCTCCTGTAGTACTATATGTCTTAGCTCCATTTTGAGTTAGTGTTTCTGCTGATTTTTGTAAAGCAGCGTTAACAAATCCATTAGATGTTGAAGTCTTTTCAAATAAAGAATCAAGTTTGCAGTTAAACATCTTATAAAAATTTAAATTAAAAAAAATAAGCGAGTGTCGTATTAAACAACACTCGCTTTTATTATTTTAAAAATAACTACTAACGATATAAACAAAGATGATTTATATATTTTGTATTTTCTCCTAGTGCGTTTTTACAAACATCTACAGAACTATTTGAAATATATAAATAATCTATCTTTTTAATATTGTATTTTGTTGTTAGTTCAGATATTATTCTATTTATTGTAGCTCCAGATGAAATAAAATCATCGATAACTATAATAATAGGATGATATCTTGAAGATATTTTTTCTAGAAAATGATAACAATCTATAGCTTCTACTGAATGATTGTTATTATCTTCAGGTTTGCGTAATATTTGAACTCCTATATTCCATCTAAAATCAAGATAAGTATAAATATAAGTCGCAATACTACTACATAACATCGCTCCTGATAATCCTGTCCCTACTAAAATAATATCAGTATAAGGATTATTATTAACAATATTGTTACTTACATCTTTAACAAAAGTTAGAGTGTCTTTTAAATTTATATGAAATACGGGATAATCAAGAAGCCACTTTCTAGTATTACTTAAATGTTCTACTTGCATACCTTTTCAACATACTTTCTTACTTGTTCATAAGCATCTGAAAGATTTTTACAATTGTCGAATTCCTTTTTAAATTTTTCCCCATCTTTAGAAAATTCAACTACACTATAAAACGTTAGTTGATCAGTAAACAGACTTTTCCTAGCACAAATACGGATACTAGAAATATATGTAGGATCAATAACATTTTTATTAATTTGTCCAAATAATTGTAACATAATATACTTTGATTAGTTAAAAATAGGTTACATTAGCTATATAATTTAAAAGATTATTGCTGAAAATTTGCTGGAGTAACCTTATTAGAAGTATTAATGTATGTTTTACAATGTTTGCCAACAGGTCCTACTTGTACCTGTATTTTTAATGTATTGCAACTTGTAAATAATAAAGTTAACAAAATAAAAATGTATTTCATATAATTTTAAATGCGGTGTATTCCAGATTCAAACTGAAGTCTCTCGATAGACAGTCGAGAAGGATAGTCCCTACCCCAATACACCAAAAATTATTAATATTCTTTAACTTCTTGATCCGTAACCCTAAAAACCTTTTGACAATCTAAACAATACATATTTTTGTAGTTACGCATTATACTGCCCATTGTATGTCCAAATATCTGCCTAATTTTTCCGTTTTGTAATAAATCGGAAAAATATATATCATCGTAATCTGACCAAATTGGGCTTCCAAATGGGTACCATCCTCCTCTACTACGACTAACAATCTTAAATAACTCAGGATTTGTTTGAAACAAGTTATTTAACTGAGTAGCAACATTTCCTTCTCTATTTTCAACACAGTTTTTATACCAATCAGAATCTACTCCAGCGTGAGTAAACAAAGTATTTTCTACTTGATATGCTATTGTGAATAAATTTTTATTATCCTGAAATAGAGTATATACATCAGATGCAAACTTAGGATTATATCTAGACCATCCAAGATTTCCAGTGCGAAAATAATAATGATAATCATGGTTCCCGACTAAAAGAACTACATTTTTTCTATCTTTAGCAAAATCAATTATTTCTTCAAAGTTAACTAAAGCATCTTCAAATGTAATTTTCTCATGCGGATAAGGATCTAAATAATCACCTAAGAATACAATTGTAGAGTCCGATTTATCATTTTCAACTATTTTCCAAAAAGTTCTTCCATGAATATCTGGTATAGCAATTATTTCCTTCATATAATATAATATTTTAGTGTGGAATTTTCAGGCAAGTGCTTTTACTAAATTAGCTTAAATTCCTAGGAAGTAAGTTACAAAAAGTCCCCAATAATATTTTGCTGTATGTAACTTTATAAAAATTATTTCCCTTCGCCAAGCTCTTCAGCTCGGAAAGTTTTTAGATTTAACGTCGGATTTATAAACCCTTAACCGATTACAGTTTTTCTATTCAAGGAAAATAATTTAATTAATTTTAGAATAACGTGGAGCTATTGAGAATCGAACTCAAATTTTTAGAATGCAAATCTAATATAATAGCCCCGAATAATATTTAATTATAAATACAGTAGTTGATAACATTCAATTCCTTTTTAATTATCTTTTGCCTCATACTTATATAAACGGTTTATGCGCGCTACCGTTTAATTTCATATTAACGCATCTAGTGATATTCATTATAGCTATTAGAATATCTCCAAAGATCTACTCCGTAGTAAGGATTTCAAATTCCTCGTATATTTATAATTAAATATTAATATAATTAAGAGCCTCCTGTAGGATTCGAACCTACGCGCTCATTAGAGACATGCTTACAAGGCAAGTGCAATCGGCCACTATGCGAAGGAGGCAAAATATCTATTTTATAATATCATAAAACTTTTTAGAATACCAATACTTAGTTTTTAAAGGTTTATAAAACTTAAGAACCATAGAAGCGTAACTAACCTTATCAAATTCTTTACATAATGATATATAATTATCACACGTATATATCTCATCAAGAATTCTCATTCAGAAAGATGCTACAAAATTATTTCTAATAATAAGTAGAAATAAAAATCCTAAACAAATATAACAAAATAATAACATAACTAAAATTAACTTATATTCTGAGCGAATAAACAGATTCGAACTGTACAATATTCGCATAAAAGAAGGAGATTTCTTAATATTAATTCAAACTAATATTTAGATTGCTATTGGAAACCTTAAATATACTTTACCTTTGAGTTACCATCCAAGCATTTATTGCTTGATGTGATGGAGCTTTATCTGCTATTAATTTATCAAAATCTATTTTTTTAATATCACTAAACCTAACATTATAGTTACATCCAGAAGCTAACATAACACCCGCTATATTCTCAGCATTTACATGAGCTATAACAGTTAAGATATTATTTGCAGCAGCATATCCTAATTCATAACCTATATTAGAATTAGAAATAAGTCCAGAATAAATAGCTAATACACAATTTGAGTTTGTAATTGTATGCAAATTGTTTATAAACGCTTTTGACGCCCAACTTGTATTAGATTCTTCTTCCTTTTGAGTACAAGATACTCTATATTGTGCAGGGAAAGTTACTTTGTGACCTTTACTTATAAGTAAGTCTGCAATAATCTGAAGTGCATATGTTCCTCCATCCTCAGAATAATCTCCAGTAAGATAAATTTTTGCCATATTGATTTAATTATATACTTGTTCTCCCTGAAGGTAACGCTCCTTCTTCCCGATCTTAAAAGGATCGTGCATCACTTTAATGCTTAGGAAGAAAATAGAAAGTAACTTTTAAGATTTGAACTTATTCATAATTTATCCAAAGAAATTATTTTAACCAAAATTTGCTGAAGTTACTTTATTAGTAGCGACTAGCAGAATCGAACTGCTATTTTAGGACTGAAAATCCTCTTTCCTAACCATTAGAAGAAGCCGCCGCGTAGAAGAGGCCAGTCATACCTCTTCTGTTATAAAATAGCTATTTTACCTATGATATAACGTCATCATAAACGATAGATTTATATTGCTTAAGTTTCCAAAATCTATAAAAGCTACGGTAGCTTACTACCATCCTATCCTACTTAAAACCCGAATAGAAGACTGACTTATTTTCTATATTTCGTTAAAGCATTCTTAACCATTTCATCAATCGATTCACCTTCGATTGTAGCGAGAATTATATCGTTTTCAAGATAAGTAAAATCAAATTTAGGTTTATTTTTACATAACTTATTAATTTCGAATTCTTCGATTCGTTTTAGATAATTATCAATATACTTATCTGTGTAACCGTCATGTTCATAACCAATTCGAACAATGCGCTGATCTAAATTATCATTGTAGTGTTCGTTAATAAGTTCAAGTGCCTTATCAGTTTCTTTTTGAAGTTTCTTTAGTTGTTTCTTTAAAGCAATGTAGTTATCAGATGGCATCCAAGCCTTCTTTACCTGTTCAACAAACTTATTCTGTTCCTCTTTAGCAAGTTGTTTAATTCTAGTAACAAGTGCTAATCTTTGTTCTTTATTAAGTTTCATCTTTTAAAGTTATTAAAATGTGTAGCGCACGGAATAGGATTCGAACCTATATAAGACAAGTTAACAGCTTGTTGCTTGAACCATTCAGCCATCCGTACGTTTTAAGTTACTATACTATTAATAAACAGGCTCTACCAATTGAGCTACCTACATTGCACTACAATGGGATTGGACTCGAACCAATAACCTTTGTTCTCCCTACAATAATTTTTAAATTTGCTGTTAGTAACTTTATGATATATTTTAATTTGTTTTAATCGTTGATTTAAATAATAGTGCACAAATCCAACAAAGTTTAACAGATGTCCACCATGTTATTTTAGCAGGAACTAATGTTCCTAATATTACAGGAATTGTTGATGGCCATAAAATCCAAACTATCGTTCCTGTAAAAATTGCAATAATACTAATAGTTATAAGAATTAGTATACTAAAACCCAAAAAAGTAAGTAATTTTTCCATAATATTAAAATTTTTGGTTCAAATAGTTAGACTTGCACTAACATCTCTTGGTAAAATCCAAGGCTTTACTACTTAAGCTATATTTGAAAGTGCTAAGTATTTATCTCATTAAAGGTTCTTAGCTCAGGAGAGGATTTTCAGTCTACTAGGGCATTTGCTCCCTTATCTTTGTATTTATCTCCTACCTACGTTTCACCATATCACATTTATGCAAACGTTGTTATTGTCCTAGTTGTGATTCAAATAACCGCGGTTGCGGCGGAAAGAATCGAACTTTCAAAACTCGTGGTTATGAGCCAGAGGGGTTACCAAACCTCACCGCATGTGTAGATCCACTAAGATTTGAACTTAGATTACATGAGTATCAGTCATGTTTCCTAACCAGATTAGAAGATAGATCTATTTTTACTTAAAATACGGTTGATCACAAAATGGACATTTATTTTCAACAAATCCTCCTTTCATTGTAGCTCCACAAGTTGGGCACCCTATTTCTCCTACAACTACGTTAAGTTCTTGTGCAACATCTCCTGCAAGTATTCGCTTATCTTTACTATGATAATCTTCTTTATTATAATTCATTACAGGATGAGTATATTCTGAAAATAACTTTTTAATTTCTTCAATTCCGTCACCAATAGATATTTTGTGACAAACAATATTATTTAATAATTCTTTAATTTTCTGTTCCATAATATTTAGTATAAGTTGAGGAGAGTGTGGGACTCCAACCCACATTACGCTATTAACGTAATACTAATTTTCAAGATTAGCTCTTCATGCAGCCAGATACTCTCCAAAAAGAGATTACAAAGATAAATATAATTTTTGACTTAACAAAAATTACTTATCAAAATTGTAATTATTTATAATATCAGAGTATTTTTTAATTACTAAATCTCGAACTTTTTTAGATAAATTAGATACTTTATTTCTTATTTGACAATAACATTCAGATAAATCTTGAATAGATTCAATTCCATTTTCTACTAAGATTTTATCCTCTGTTCGTTTTCCCTGCATAGTATCAAATAAAGTATCTTCATTAAAAATAGGTAGCTCAATATCTTTTTTGGTATACTCTTCAACACACTGAAAGTAGTCAGAGGATTTATTATCTCTAGATCTATATATAAGTATGTGCTTTCCTGAAGGAAGACGATATTTAAATATTTTCATATATATATTATTTGTTTTGTACACAACGCACGCTGAAGCCGTTGGCGCGATAGCCGTTGTTCAGCGGGCTGACGTTGCCCGAGCTGAAGTAGAGGCTGCCCGCGTAGTTGTAGCCTCCGTAGTACGGCGACGAGGACCAATAGTAGCCGTAGGAGCTCGCGTCGGCCAACTCGCCGCTACTGCTGTAGTGCAGGCCCGCAGCAGGAAGGAATAGCGAGCCCTTGTGGTCCGAGTTGTGATTACCCCCGAACCAACGGCCCTTGCGCTTGTCATCCCATGTCGAGTTGAGATGGTATAATGCTTTCCATTCCTGCCAGGTCGGCAAGCGCTTCCCGACGGCCTTCGCGGCATCCATTGCCTCCTGCCATGTGTAGTAATGATGGCCGTCCTTCTCGTAACCGCCGATGGCCAAATTCTCTGTGTCCCACAGCAGGCCGCAAAGCTCGATAGATTGTGGATATTCTTTTTTATATTGTATACCCGATATAAAACCATCTATCCATGTTTCACGATTAATAATTTTATTTGCATATTTTAAATATGCTTCTTCTGCTGTTTTACGTAACGTTTTCATAGTTTAGTTTTAATAGTTTAGTTTTAATAAAAGTGTACCGTAAGCAAGATTCGAACTTACATTACTTGACTGAGAATCAAGTTTCCTATTCCAATTAGAAGATTACGGCAAACATAATTTTATTTAGCAAAATATGCAGGATTATATTTAACCTTACGCCAAACAGTTTTAGTTATATCTTCGCCCTTTTCACTCTTTACTTTTTCAACAAACTTCATGTCTAAAGCTTTAAAATGAATCTTTTTCATAGTAAATTAAGTTTAGAATTAAACAAACGTTAGTTGGGATACCTGGATTCGAACCAAGACTAATAGAACCAAAATCTACTGTACTGCCATTATACTATATCCCAATAGTAATTGCTCTAGCGCAATTTAACTGTACTAGGGCAAACTGGAACCATCTTTAAAGTTACATCCTCTGCATCTTTATTTACTTTCTTTATATAAAGATGATCTTCTGTAGAATGAATCTCAAATGTAGTACCATCGTTAGCTACTACAACAAAGCTATCACCTTCTTTAATTGTCATAGCTTTTCCATAATCTGTGATAATTTTCATATATTTGGTTATTTAAAGAAAGTTCAAATAAGTAGGAGAAGGAATATACTTTTAAAACGCTAGCAAATCTATCAATCTCCTACTTTAATAATCCTACACGTTATCCCTTCAAAGCTTTATACACGTAAAGCTTCTCCCCTAAATAAGAATCGTGTATTATTCCTATATCCTCCTACCTCGGATTATGTATAACTAATCTTACGGACAATTTTAATTCTCTATTTTCCAAGAATTATTAAGTAGTGGTTAATTCTATACTCACCTCATCAGAGTAGGTGCACAAGGTTTAGTATATAGTATTAAAATATAATTAAAGATATACTGAATTAAATAAAATTAAGAAATATCAAAAAATGCTATTTTTATCTCCGTCGAGAAAGGCATAGCTACCTTTGTTTTCACTTTTCCAGAATGCGTCAGTCTGCGGGTACTTATAGTGATAACCTGTCGCTCAAGTTTCACAAACGGTGAAACGCGCAACCTCCTTTGTTAATATGCGAGGTTAACATAACCTATATCGTCATATAGGATTTGAAAATATAAAGATCTTTCTTAATGAATGTATGCTTCTCCCTATTCTTGCCAGAACTATTAAGTAGTGATCAACTCTACACTCGTATTAACAAGACGAGCACATAAGATCAGTATTATTTTATAATACACTATAATCTTCATAAAATGGATGATCGCTGTCATCATCATAGGTATCAAGTCCAACCTTTAATCTATGATCAAGATAACGATTGTGATCCCTATTCATAACAGTAAAGAGTCTGTCAACATAGTATTTATCATCTTCATAACTACTAGTTTCAACATTCCATACTCTTATACTTGTAATACTACTATCTGGACTATCCTCAATATTCTTTACAATTGTATTGAATTTTGTTTCAAGATCTTCATTTTCAAAGACCTCAATTTCTTTAGTGCCATAATAAGCATTAGTTACTATAAGATATTTAATTTTTGTTTCCATAATACTAGAAAAGAACCTAGCAAACACGATATGAATGCTTAGGTGATTCTTTAATAAGAATCTGAAAAATGTGAAGATCTTCTTTAATAAATTTATATACTTGTTTTTATCTTCAAAAGTTCTTATTAGTTTTTGCTTATAGCTATATGTTTCGTAGAACTTAAAATTCAGTACTCACTAAGGGACTTGAACCCCTGACCACTTGGGTATAAGCCGAGTGCTCTAACCAACTGAGCTAAGTGAGTAAATTGAAATTTAGTTTATGTAATCGTCGATTTCTAGTTTGAATATGATGTCAACTATATTTCATATGTATGTTGATAGATAAGCTTACCATTCTGTTCAAGATATTCTTTTGCTATCTTTGAAATTTTATAGAAATCAGTAAGCCATCTATTAGAAAAACTATTAGACTCTCTTATAAACCAGTTTTCATCATCATTTTCAATAAGAACTGTGTAAGATTTATAAAGAATAATCCCAAAAACCTCACCCGCAATAACTACCGTGTCATGTATTTTTATAGGAGTAAACTTTTCTATAGGAGTTGTTTGATTATAATGCTCTTGAAGATAAATTATAATACTATTAAATACAGAATTAATTTTATTCATTTTAATTAAGTATAATTTTTATATAAAAAGGACGCTGATTACTGGTTCAGCGTCCGAAACCTCTGTAGACTTTCTACCTAAGGTAGAAGTAAAATATAAAAGAGGATCACGGATTTTGATCCTCCGTCTAGCTACAAAGTAGACTTTGACAACTGCTGCAACAGTCTGCCTGTTTCGCATTGAAAATTTGCAGATTTTCGCACTTATCAGGACTGACTATAACACTATATTTACGATCGATTGGTATTATGTTATAGTCTTATTTCTTTTTCTTAAAAATACACAGTTGACCTTCCTCAGAAATTAGATATTCACAGTGCACAAGTTCATATCCTTCTTTTCCGAAAGAGTTTAACCAAGCGTCAAAACTCCAAAATTTCTGTTTTGCTTCTTGGTCATATATTCTTATTATATATTCAAACGTTTCCATATAGTAAAAAATTTATTTACTAAAATATTTAATATCAAATTCGTTAAGACTTAATGATACTAAATATTCCATAAAATCTGTAGTAAATTGTTTCTTTCGAAAGAAATCAATAGGTATAAAATCAAAAGAATTGTCAATAATAATAACTTTATAATTTTTATAAACATCTGGAAAATCAAAAATGTAATCTGATTTAGATATTTTATATTCTTTGTCGTAGTTATAACAAAGATTAATAAAATTATTATTATTAAAATCAATCAAATTTACGTGATATTGTTTTCCTGCATAATCTGTTGTAGAATAGATAATATATTGATCTAATTTTCTAAGTTCACGTAAATTTGATACTTTAAAACTTTTATCATTATTTATACAATAATTTATTTTGTTTAGCAATTCTAATTCGATTTCTGTAATTGCTTTAACGTCCTCGATAAATTTATAAATTAGTTCACTATCACCTAATTTGTAAATTGTAACAACATTTAAATTAATAAGTGTATTGGTATAGCATACTCGATAAGAATTAATTTCTCTAACTAATTTAATATTACATTTCGCTATAGTATTGTTAATTTTCTTTCCAATATAAGCGGTAATATGTAAATCTTTTGCAACAAATAAGTAATACATAATTTAAAAATTTATAGTAGAGTGTGTCAGATTCGAACTGCGACTCCGCATCCCAAATGCGGTATGTTACCATTACAATACACACTCTATCATAAATAATGTTGTACTCGGAGTGGGACTCGAACCCACAAGATCGCAAGATCACTGCAGCTTAAATGCAGCGTGTATACCTAATTCCACCATCCGAGCAACATATTATTAATTACTCTCGAAAATCATCGTAAATTTCAATTTCATTTTCATCTATAAGAATGATTTCACATCCGCAAGTTTTCTGAAATTCAATTAACTCTTCTAGAGTATTAATTTCAATAGTAGATTCATATGTATAATCCGAAGATTTAGTTACTTTAAATTTCATAGCTATTCAAAAACTAAAGCGTTCATAATAGTTTCTTCTCCAAGAAGGTCAATTACTTGTTTTACAGCATTACTAGATTTAAAATATACTAATCTATCAAAAGTAGATAATGCAGTTGTTCCTGCGGTTTGCAGTATATTTTGACCCATACTACGTACAATTGTAATAAAATATTTATATTGAAATTCATTATTCCAATCTGGAGTCCAACCTTCATTAACTATTTCTGCTGCCTTAAGTAGCTTTTCAATCGATTGAATTCTACGATGTATTTTGGTTGAAAGATCTTCTGTAGAGTTACTTTCAACTGCATTATTTTCGATTTTAATAGTTATTTCTATTTTGTATAAAGTATGACAAATATATATATAAATTATTAGATATGCAACTATTTTAAAGAAAAAATTAAGATAATTACAATCGATACAATTAAGCTAACTATTATTGCAACTCCCTCATACTTAAAGAGTTTTGATGGAAATCGTATCATTGTTTCTTCCAAATTTAGTACATGATAAGAGTATAAAATACTAAAATTGTAATATTTTTCCTATTCTATCCATATATCTATAATAAACCAAATACCTAAACTTACTACAAATAAAAGAATAAAGAAATAAAATCCAGGTAGCCATAAACAAGCAAATAATGCGCTAAGAACTATTGAACTTATTCCAATAGATTCTATGATTTTTAGTATTTTATCTACTTTCATCTTTAGAATCATTTTTCTCTTCTTCACAAATAGAGTCTAAAATTCTATTAAATGCGTTAAGAGATTTTTCTGGAAGTTGCTGTAAAGCTTCACTATTTTGATATAGTTCTACAGCAGTATTTACTGCAAATATTTGATAACAAGTAGTTCGATTAGGAGCTATAGTGTAAATTAATCCAAAACTAATTGCAGTAATAATAGATATTTTTGCAGTTTTCTTAATAGTTTCATCAGTAGGAGTATCGTCTGTTGCGTTCATCCATATTGCAAAAAGTACTCCACCTGCAATAATACCTGATACTATTGTAATAACAGATGCAATAGTAGATATTTTACTAAATATATCAATCAGATATACTGTCCAACCTAACTCACTCATATTAGTATTGATAATAACGATAATGATTTAGATATTCTTTAACAACTTTACGTTCTGATTTTGTAGGAATAGAATCTGTAATTTCATAAAAAGCTTTTCCTGGAATCATATTGTAAAGTTCATTAACTCTTTTATGCGGAATATAAACTCCGCAAGAGGAGAATAAAATAATGAAGCATATAATAAATAGTTTCATTATTCTTTTTGTTTTAGACGATAGTAATAGGTAGTATCACTATTAATGATTTCCGTTTTATATATTTCATATCTATTGTTACGAAAATCATTAATAACTTGAGTAGCAACAGAATCGCTTTTTGGAGCTACTGAAATTAGGAGCCAAGTAGTACATATAGAACTAATTAATAGAATAGCTACAAAGAGCGATACATATTCTTTTTCTGTATTTGATGTTATAGTAAACACTAGTAAATTTATTGTAATTACAAGTAAAATTACTACACAAAAAATTATTCCCATGATTTAATCCTCTAATTCAAGATTTATTACAAGTCCCCAAACATTTCCTCTGTCATCTAGATTACATTCAAATGTAGCAATGTAGTCTTTCAGTTCTTCAAACATATAAATAAGATAAAATTAGGAACTACGGAGGGACTCAAACCTTCAACTCCAAATATAATTGCGCACGGTGTTTTATCAACTTTAATTAAACTACGTAGTTCTGGAAGTAAGCTTTTAAATACAGTGTTGATATGCTGCCATCCACTGTCTCATACTCTCATTATCAGGTGCAACAAAATTTCGAAGGTTTTTCAAAAATTTTGAAGTCGAATTAATTTTAGAGTATACTCTATAGAAACCAAGTATACAATCTCGTCTAAAAACACGTTTGTCTTTGACAATATCATATACTTGATTGAGAAGTTCTGCTTTATCGATAGCCATTTCTTCTTCTTCAATAGTGATTGATAAAGCACCTCTTTGAAATGTTTCTACAGAATGAGAACCTTTGATCAATTGAATTCCAGCTTTAATATCCAATAAAGGATATTTTTTTAAAAATTCATTTAATACTATATATGAAGGCAGTTTTTGTCGAACATATGATTTCAGATAATCCTTAGTAGTCCAATTCTTTCGAAACGCATTAAAAATTATTGCGAGTTCTATAGGACTTTTGTTGGAGTTTATAACAATTGTTCTGAGAAAATACTTTCCTGGTTCTTCTTCAGCAAGATTTCTGAATGCTTTGAGTCGGTGTTGTCCATCTATAACTGCACCAGATTCAGTAATATAGATAGGAAAAATATATTCATTTTGACGCATAGCGTTCATAATCTGTGAAACAAGTTTCTGATCAGTATCTCTATTCTCAGGAATAAAGGATAAGTCCCAAGGATCTGTTACATGATAGATTTGTTCTGTTTCACAGTTTTTCAGTGATTTTAACATGATACTAGAATATGTTTTGAGGCACGTCTTGAATACCATGAGAAAGGATGAAAGATTGTGCTGAAGTTACTGAAATGTTTTTATTATTGAGGAAATAACCTCTTTGTGTGCGAACAAGACGATTTCCTTCGATGTCTTTTCTAGACCAGAAACCAGGTTTATGTTCTTTAATTGATTTCCAATCTTTCTGACGAATGATTTTATTAGAAATTATAGGATAGAGATCAAGTTCGAGATTCATAATTTTTAAAGTTAAATTATTAATAACTAGGTGAGAAATAAAATAATTGCAATGAAAAGAGAGAAAAAGTTAGGTATAAGAAGAAAAAATAAAGAGTAATATTTGTGAGTTTAGAATGAAAATTGAGAGATTGGGAAAAATGATTGAGAGTGGGATAGGGATGATCAATCCACTCTCAATCATTTTTCAACCTCCTTAAAACCTAATCATTACCAAACTACGACCTCAACTTTCATTTTTTCGTATCACCTTCAAAGAAGTTCCAAGCCCAGATAACCGCAACGATTGCGATCATGATAAGGATGACACCTTGTAAAGAAATTACACTTAAAGGTAACATAGTAAGTATTTTTAGATGTTTAAAAATTTGTTTAGTATCAAAAATTGCTCATATTCACCTATAAAACAAACAGAACGAAAAACAAAATTTATTAAAATTAAGAATGAATATAAGCTTTAATTGATGCTATTTCTCATCTTTCTTAGAGAATAACGCATAAACAAACATTGCGAATAACATAAGACCAAGAATGATGAAATAATTCGCAATATCTTCACCAAGTGTTTCACCTATTCGAGCTAATGGTAACATGATAAAAAGTGTATTTTTATTTGTTTTTATGCAAAATTTTGTTATCGCGCGATAATATATGACAAATTATTTAATTTTCCAAATAAAAATGAATAAATTTTCTACTGGAATTTATTAAAATTAATAGCCATTATCTACTACAATTTCCTCCCATTCTCCACTAATCCATAGCGCATGACCATCTTCAAAAGCTTTCTCCATAATTAGATGTATTCTTTTGACTCTACCTCCAACTACTTCTCGGGTATATACAAATGAAACCCAATCATCACAGAAAAATCTTGTAGCAGATAGATCATTAATACTTGTTGCTTCACAAGTATGCCATTTAAAAGATCGATCAAGTTCTCGAACATAAAATATTTTACTATCCACATCCCACAAAATAGCAAGAGAATCTTGTTTTACATCATTTGCAATAACAGTTTTATTCTCCCAATTATATGCTGTAGTTCGAGTAATAGGAGAAACGAAAGCTCGAATTTGAGCATTACATGTTATTACTCCTAATAATACTATCAAAAACAAAATGAATTTTTTCACGATCTTGTTTATTTATATGTACTTAATTGATAATCAGATGGTTAATTACTATCTTATTGATTGTTAGATGTTTCAACTGCGTCCATTAATTAGAGTCTGATTATCAAGAGATTAGATACTATTTTATTGATAATCAAATAGTTAAACTGTAGGATTCGTGTCCATCGATATGTGGATTCACATTTATACTGAAAAATAGACAGTAAAGATGTCATTCAGAACACAAAGTGGGTGCGTGTTAAGGTCCACACGAAGTGGGGACATTAAGTCTAGTTCCCACTCCGACAGGAGTGGAAGTATTAAGTATAGTTCTGTATGCATTTTTGCAATCGAGTGTATGCATTTTTGCAATCGAGTGTATGCATTTTTGCAATCGCTGAAAAAATGTACAGAAAAATTTGGAAAAGTCAAAAATTTTCTGTACATTTGCATTAAATAAAAATAATAGTATGAATAAAAAACAAACTATACAACATTGTCAAACGCCAAATAATATGACGGCTGAACAAAATTTAGATCCAATAGATGTGCTAGTATATACGTATTTAAAAGCACATATGAATCAAAAGACTAAACAAGCGTTTCCATCTGTAAGATTACTTGCTAATGAAACTAAATTAGATATCCGAACAGTTCAAAAGTGTTTGAATCATTTGGAAAATGCAGGAGATATTATAGTACACAGATCTAAAGGTAGACCAAACGTATATGAGTTTAATCCTAAATCCAAAAATTTTGAAATGTTTAGTTATAAATTCTTATATGAAAACGATAACTTAACAGCGGATGAACGAGCTTACTTAATTGTAACTCAACAATATATGTATAAAAATGATAATTCAGGTTATGGTAAATTATCTTTAACCAATAAAGAATTATCCGAAAGAATCAATTTAAGTGAATCTGCAATTAGTCGAAGACATAAAACACTACAAGAAAAAGGCGTGTTAACTATTTCTGACGAATTTCAAAAGGATTGTAATTCAGGTTTATCGTTGCAGTTAAAAATATTTGATTTAACAGCAATAAAACAAGATATGTTATTTGTAAAAGAAAAGGTAGCCGAACATGATCTTCAATTAAAAGAACACAATGAACGACTACTAAAATTAGAAAAAGAAAATGATGAATTACGTAAAACTATTAAAGTACTTATAAATGACAGCAAATCTAAAACTAATCAAATTACCTCAGAGTTTACTTTTGAATAAAGACTTATCACTTAATTTAAAATGTCTTTATATTTATTTATTAACTTGTGCAATGAAATGTAGTGGTTATCCAATTGTACAAATATCCATTAGAAAAATTGCAGTTGATTTAAATATGAGTGAAAGATCAATTCGAAGAAAAATAATAGAATTAAAAGATAAAAAAATTCTATTTCAATTAAATGAACAATATTTCACAAGTTATACTACAGGAGATCAAGGAACAAATCTTTATCTGATTAACTATAATTTAACTGAAGATCTTCCTCCTGCATCAGAAATATTACAACAAGTTGATTATGATAGAATACAAGATTACATATCTAAATTAAATAATTAAAAAGGAAGGCTTTTACACCTTCCTTTTAATTTTTAGACTATTTAAAAACAATAAAATGAAAAAAATCAGTATTCCTCTATTTCACAA
>ENA-OOWZ01000033-OOWZ01000033.1-human-gut-metagenome-genome-assembly--contig:-NODE-33-length-86258-cov-9.885967_pt1 | contig 86258 bp, 61 predicted proteins | sample MGYA00241580_ERZ501329 | MGnify/ENA primary metagenome ERZ501329 (study PRJEB25962, sample SAMEA2042923) | human gut metagenome | biome: human gut; feature: human-associated habitat; material: faeces... | reverse complement strand
TATCTACGAACTTAGCACTTGCATTAATTTTTGCTAATATAAGCTCTTTAGCATTATCCGTTGCTGCTGAAAGAAGAGCACTTATAGATAAAGAAGCATCAGATACATTTGCAGTATCTCTAAGTTGCTCTATTTGTTGTTTAATATTAAATACAGTTCCATTACTTAATGTAATAGTTTCAATTTGATTATCTTTTAAGAATTTTACAATAGGGTCTAGATTAATATTTGCTACAATTCCATGATTATGTATTCGAGTAGTAAACATTAACCGATCAAGTAATTCTACTGCTTCATCATTCTTTCCCGTTTTTAATAGGTCAATAAGTTCACGATATTTAGTATTGTAATAGTTAGAAAGTAAGAAATATACTTTAAGCGATACCGCAGTAATACCAATCACTTCTTTACCTACCATATTTTGTTCTTGCATAACAAACTTACTTGCGGGATTATCAGAAGTTCTTAATTTTTCTTCTTTTCCTAATGCTGATTTCTGAGCAGCCTTTTGAGGATCATCCATATTAATAGGAATGTGTAGATTAATTTGATTCTTTGGATTTAAAACTACATCTAAAATTCCATCAACAACTCTATTTTTTAAACCCTCGTTTATTTGCTCTGTAGTAAGTTCTGTTTGTGCATGTTTATTTAAGTCTCTCAAAAATATATAACGACTGTTTGGTTCTACCGATTCGTCAAATGCAATACTATTGTAGTCTCCTTCTAAAATCGATTTAAATATTTTTAAATTTCCATTTAACAGCACATCGTCTACTTCCTCTTTCGTTACATAATATCCATTTTCATTATCAATAGTATAGTGTTTGTGATTTGGTAAAGGAAGTTGTCTAACTTCATTTAAATCATATGTATCTGCTAATCTTGAAGGATAATATAAAGTTCCATCGTTTTTAACAGAATATCCAAGTATATACTGTTTATCAATCATGGTGTTAGCTGTATATTTCTATACAGATCAGACTATATCTTATCTTAATATATTATTCATTAAGACCTCTCCATTTCCACTTTTTCAAGTGTACCTTCGACAGTATTTTCATCTGTCTCTTTTAATAACTTCATATATTTTTCACACTCTATTTTATCAGGAATTACCTTATACATCATATGGGGACACATATAAGGTTTAATTATTTCTATTAGCTTTCGTCCTTCTCTAGCGCAAAAACTAATTATATAAGATTGTTGTCGTTTATCAAAAACCTTTGTAGGATATAAATCTCACTCAGTATTAAAATATTTAATTATATCCTCAGCTTGTTCTAATTTGCAATAAGTAGATATAGTAATATAAAATCCTGCATAAACTCTATCTCCATTTTTATTAATTCTAGAACGTCTTGATAACGAACCGTCGTCCATAATTCAAATTGCTAAACCTTGAGGACCAAGTCTTTTCAATAATTTACTATTATATTTTGTTCTTCCGTTTTTATACTCAACTCTTCGAAGAACTTTACAAAAATCTGATACAGAAGTTTGAAATCCGTATCTAGTTACTGCTTTACCTTTAGAATAACCATTTACTTGTTCTCATTCTCTAAAAATACCTACTTTAACTCCATTATCCTTAAGTAGTTTTCATTTTCAGTAACAGTATTCTTTTTGTGCTTTGCAATGATTTATATTTAAATAACCTTTTGTATGTATATGTCCATCCCCAATAGACATAGCAATTATTAAATTTCTTCCTGTTTTATTTAAGCGTGTTTTTAATTGTTTCATACTATTAAAGTCGAATTATTAAGTTATTAATATTAGTCGTTGAACCTTCCATTTTTATATGGCTTGGCTGCTGATTGTCTTCGCCATAACGCGGTCAGAGTTTCCAGCAATTAAAAGAGTTTTAATACGACATGATAAGTTTATCGTAATCGGAGCCTTCCATTCACGTAACTACTTTAGCTACATAAACATCATTTACTTCACTATCTGTAAACATTACAATCTCCATAGGAGCAAATGACTGCATTGATTGTGACGGTATGCGAGTACCTACATGAAGTAAAGACTTTTCAAATGCTTCATATTGATTAAACGCTAATTGTTTTATTCTTTGATTAAAGTTATATATTTCATTTTGGTTTAAACTTACGTAACTAATATCTGCTGTTGGATTGATTTTAGCTTCATGCAAGTTTCCTTCACTATTTCTGGTATGTAAAGTGATAGGAATATTATTTTCTATATTATAACGAAATTGATAAGGTAATAATTTTTTAGTATTTTCGCTAGTATAATTAAATTGATATGTATTAATTAATCCTGATTTTCTTAATTCACCTAATCGATCTATAGAATTTATAATAATTAAATCATGAATATTTCCATTTGTATCTGTATACTTATAAAATTGTTTCTCATCATTTGTTGAAAATTCTTTTTCATTATAGTATACAATATTATCAATAATTTTAAAATCAGGATTTGGAGTAATACTACCTGTAAATACTTTTGGAACTTCTTCTGTTCTTAAAACTTTTACATAGAATTGTTTTCCTGTTCCATCAAATAATATAATATCATATGTTAATTTATCTGGATTTCCAATATTATAGTTACTTTGCATTCGATTATAAAAGAAATTTTCTTTTTCTTGTCTAATCTGAGCAATAGAGTCTCCTTTTTGCAATCCAAATTGTTGAGCTTGCCTTTTCCCCATTACAATTTGAGTTGGAGTAACATTAACATTAGATACTTTAACAACTCTAACATTTGGATTAGTAATACCAAAAGCAGTATTATTAATAATAGATTGATTGTCAGCTAAACTATTTAGTTGTAATTGTATCTTTTGTTGTAAATCAGATAATAGACTATCTATGTTTAACTGTATATTATCGATTGGATGTAAACCTAATGCAGATGATAGTAATGTTTTTTCATACTCTGTTAAATCCTCCCAGTTCTTTAATTGTTTTCTACGAGAACTTAAATAATAAGATGCTCTTACTGCATCTAAGTCATATATACTAAAACGTTTATTTATTTCATTTCCAAATCCATCTAAGCCTACAACTACATCAAAAAATGTATTTGACTGTTTTAGATTTTTAGGTTTAATTGTTCAGTTATAATATTGTTGTCCTAAAGTTGCTTGGTGCTTATATAAATCGTATTTCTCTAAGGAATCAATTTTAATAACAGTAGGATTATCTTCTTCATTAAATATTACAATTGTATCTTCGAAATCAATATCATTTGGCTCAATTGGAATTATAAAAGGATTTATTTCTCCATCAATAATAGGTTCTGTTAAAGCACGTTCAACTTTACTTTTTATAATATTTCCGTTTTCATCGTATAAATGATCAATACCTTTTGTATTTACTAAATTATATAATTCTTCATACTGATAATTAAGTCCATCAATATTATAGTATTGAATCATATTATGAGAAGGAACTAGTACAGATGCTATACCAGAATATTTACGTCTAATTCCACTTTTAACTAAGTTAGATGTTGTAGTAGCAATAAAAGCTCCATTAATTGTTGCTGCGCTAAATGGTAGTTTATAATCTAAATTTGCATTTTTAAAACTTTCATTAGCTAAATAAACAAATGATTGTGCTAACCCTAAAGTATCTTTGTCATCATTCATAAAAGCTTTAATTAATGATCTACCTAATATAGTATACAGTTGATCTTTATCTTTAGCTTTAATTGTTTCTGACAAATCGTTCATGGATTCTTTAACAATCTGACCAATTTCTTTATAAATCTGAGTTACTAACTCATGTGTAAATCCATTTTGCTCTAAAGCACTAATCATTTGCGTCATTTCGGTAACCTCTGACATGTCTAAATGGTGATCAGCGTTCATTTGAACTCCTCCAAACTTAGTAGACATTTCAATAGTAGTAAATGCATCAGAGTTACTTCATTTACTTGAATCATTTATATTTCCTGCTCCAACTTTGATTGCAGATTTATTAACTAAATAAGCAATAAACTTATCTTTTAATTGCTCTTTGTTAACAATATTTTCAAGTATATCAATATTAGATTCAGAATATTCTAAACGATTTACGTCTTCATTAAATTTCATTGCTCAAGATCCACCAAATACTTGATCAATATCGTATAATGTATTTATTATATGAGTTGTCTGAATAGTATTGTTTGTTTCTAATCCATTAGATTCAACTTCGGTTAGATCTCTAGCAACTTCAATTAATCCATTTGGATCTAAAATCGTTTTAATTGAATTTATTTTATAATATTTATTAGTTCGAATATCTTTAAAGTATACAGGATCAAATGTATTATAATAATTTTCTAAAATAATAGATTTGTTAATTGGAATACTATGCATTTTTTTAAAGATATTTTCTAATGAAATATCTGAACCATAAGAAATGCGTCTTCTTTCATTACTTATATCAAAAACAGCCCATTTTAATAAAGTTGGTCTACCATACCGAGAATCGATATCATGCATAATAGTTTTTTTATCGCGCCCAACTCTTGCATCTAAGAGTGAATTATTTTCTGCTCTAGATTCAAGTGGACTTGATAAACCAGATCCATCCATAGTATCTAATCCAGTATTTTCATCTCCTAACATATTTCAGGCTGTTCCCGCTTCATCGTTAATTACAGCAATTTTAATATTTGAAGCAACTCCATTTTCTAAATTTTGAGCAAATGGATGATAAGTAGCTCCAAATATTACCATACGTTTATATTGAGCAATTAGTCGATTAGCTTCACTAAATTCAAAATATTCTTTGCTATCTAACTTTCCGTCTTTGTTTTTATTCGGATGTGCATAAACACCCCCTATCATCATATTATTATACTCATTTGATAATAGAGTATCAGTAATAAAATATGATTCTAAAATGGGATTTAGTTTAACTTTTCATTTTGGATTAAGTAAAGCATCAAAATCAACTATTTTATTGAGATTAATTCTTTTACCTTTTTCATCAGTTACTTCAGCTAATGTAATTTCTCCATTTCTTTTATTAACTAATGATTTAAATTCAGGTTTATTAAATGTTTGAGAAATAAAACTATCCTGATTAATATTTAAATTAAAGTTATTTACAAGTAAGTCCTTTAGGAATTTTCTTTTTTCTCTATCTAAACGTTCTAACGTTTTATTTTGATCATTATAGACTTTAAAAAAGTTTTTAATAGTTTCGTTAGTTCGAGGGTATTTACTTAAGGCAGTTTTATATGCATGTATATCTAAAAAGAAATCAACTCCCTTAGCATTAAATGCAGATTGAATACTTTTTAAACTGTGATTATATTTCGCAATGAATTCATCAATCTGTTCTAATGATGTAAATTCTGTATCAAAAGCAAGACTATAGTCAAACAATATATTCTGAACTAATGCATTTATTTGGTTTTTTCTAGTTTCTCCTAAAAGATGATATAAAGGATCTAAAGTTCCATCTCCTTTTAAATAGTTATTTAAAATTTCTTTAATGTTTACTTCTCCTAGAGAAGTATTGATGGTTTTACCTATATTATATGTTATTAGAAAATGTTTATTTTTATCAGAAAAAGTAGTCGGTTGTAAATAAATTAATCCCTCTAAATTATCTACTAGATTTTGATAAAAATCGTGCATGATAGATAATCTTGCAACTTCACTAACTTTTAAATTAGCAGGTTTTTTAATTTTTCCATTAATGTTTATATCAGATCGAATTCTAGGAGATAATAAAAAACCACTTTCAATATTTTGTACTATTAAATTATGTGCAGCTACATTATTTGGATGTTCAATTGTTTCTGTAGGTGGATTAATTAGTCTATCAAATATTTCGTTATGATTATATACCAAACTAATAATTTGATATAATGGCAAGTTATTTCCCTCTGCATTTTTAATAATATTAATAGTATCCGAACCATTTGTTACACTTAATACATTAGCTACTTTTCATATATCTTCTGTAAATGGAACTAAATTAACAAGATCGTGTTCTTTAGTTAAAATATCACTATTGTTTCCATCTAATAACGTCGTAGCTAACAATGGAACAAATAGTTCTGTTTTTGTATATTTTTCAACAGGATATACCTGAGGAATAATTTCAGCTATATTTTCTGGAATTATAAAAGACATAAAGTTATATATCAGATTGTTCAAAGATTGATCATTAATTTCTCCAAACGATCTATATATCATTTTGCCATTTTGATTTAATTCATAAGTAATAGTAAATGTAATAGGTATATTATCTATAATAGATTCAATAACAATTCTATCATTACCTATAGTAATTCCGTACTGATTTAATTTTTCTTTAAATAAATCAGGATTAGATCTTCAATAAAAACCTGATGCCTGAATTAAACTTCTAATATCGTATGCTTGCTGCGATACTGGTCGTTCTTTTAAATCTCTGCTAGCAATTGTCTTTTTTTGTGGATCAAAGCCATATGCTGTATATTGCGATGGCACTGTTTTAAAAGCCATTTGAGTAAACATAGCTTTTATTTCAGAAGACATTTGAGGCGAATATATAAATTTCTTAATACCTCGTAATTTATCTAATAAATATGTTCTATAATTTTTAGATATAATTCGGTTTGAAAGTATATTATTTATATATGCGTCTATTAACACAGACATATCTGCTTTAACTCCTTTGTTTAATTCTGAACGATATTCTATTAAATTTTCATTTTCTTGAATAGTCTTAATAAGTTTTGTCATTACAGAATTAAATCCTGTTAAAGTAATACTAGTATTATCTATTTCTAAACCAACTGCATTTACTTCAGGAAAGTAGTCTAACAATATTTTTGATAAATCACTAGCATGGTCTTCCGCGTTTGTATCTTCATTAGTACTAAAGCCAGTATAGTGTATTACATTAGGACCTCTGTATATATAACGATCTACATAAGACGAATTTGTCTTTGTATATTTTGGATTAATAGTAATAAACGGAATCTCACTCTGCAATAACTTATCAAACTGAGTTAAAATTACATATGCGTCATATGCATTATTAAAAGCACTATTACGATCAATTAATTCTGAATTAAATACAGTTTCAAAATTAGTTAATATTTCTGAAACTCTATTATCAAAATTTGCAAGATTCTCTAAATTTAATGTTATAGATTCAGAATTACCTAAATATTTTGAAATATTAGAAGCTAATGTTTTTTTATAATTTAAAATAGAATCATTTAAAAAAGTGATATCAAATTCTTGTTTCTTTTCATTAGCATTAATAAACTCCCCAGAATATCTATTAAATATAGAACTTTCGATTAATTTAGCTCGAAATTGTCTTAACATATTTGAATACTGTCCATTATTTCCGATGTAAAAATCAGGGGTAGAATCAGTTTCTGTATTTAATTTTAATCCTAGTTTATTATCTACTTGATCTATGTTATTAATAGTTAACGGAGAGGTGCTAATAACAGCACCTTCCGTAAACATATTATATAACCTATCTGAGTCATTAAAGAATTCATCTAGAAACTCTTTAAATGATTCAGGTTTAGTTGTTTGCATCCGTTTTACTAACGGCAAAAATTTTGCAGAGTAATTACATTTAGCACTCATTATTCTTTAATCTTTCTAATAAATAATTTTGAACATATTCATCTAATATAAGCAAGTTTTCACCTAATAGTTCAGGTTGTTTAAATATTTGATAATACATATTAGCTGTTTCAGCAGATATTTCTTTATTAGAAAATAGATCACTTAAATAGTTTGTTATAGACTTTCTTATATTAGAAGGTATTATATCTTTAATACTAATAAAGTATTCATACATTTGTTTATAACTGTTAAATGAATCAAATCTAAGTAATTCTCACTTATTATTGATCTTTGTTATTGTATATCCACTAGTTTCATTTTGCAAAGATATATAAAATGGAATAAAATTCAAAGTATATGTTGGATTATCCTGAATCCGAACAAAATTATTTGAAGGTAAATTTGCGTTTTCTAATTTATTTTTAATTAGATTATCAATATCCTTTACAGTAATAAGCCTATATTCACCTGTTATAGAATCTATTTCTACTTGAGAATATGTGATATCGTTAGTTAAACGTTTTAATCTATCATTAATTTTTTCAATATTTTGATTAATATCTAAATTAGTCTCAGGAGATAGATTATTTTCTTTTAAAAACGTATTAAATCTATTTAATTGTTCAACTTGTTCTTTTTGTTGATTAATTTCTTCTTGTTGAATAGATGTTTTAATAATTTGTGTTTTATCAATTGCATATATAGGTCCATGAAATTTAGATATATCTACTTTATAGTCTTTACGAGGATCTGTTAGGCCAAATATATATTGAGCAATCGGTTCTTCGGTTCTATGATCCTGTGCATAAATGCCATTTTTAAATAGACTAGATGTTGTTATAATATCATTAAGAACATCTAAATTTTCAATTCCAACAGATAGCGCATCTAATGTTTCACTTGCTGTATATCCTCACACAGAATTAACTGGAACTCACTTATATGCTCCATTAGACTCTATGTATCGTTGATAATTATATCGAACTAAGTAAGTCTGTAATGTTTTAGGATCAATGTATTCTCTAAAATTTAATTCATACATATCTCCTAATTTTTCAATTAACAAATAAAGATTATCAATTGAATTACTTGAAACAGAAGTTATTTTCTTATCAATACTTTTAATTTTTTTATTGTCGAGACTATATAATACAAATTGATCATATTCTTGTTTTACTAAGAATGATTTTACTTCATTTTGTCCTGAATTCTTGTTCAAATAATTTAGTGTAAACATAATTCCAGGAACATTTTTATAACTACTTTCTTTAGGAGTTCTATTAGATTGATTATCTCTTTCCTTAGTTATATGCAATCTTAAATTATTAAATAGAGTTTTTCTTATTCCTGAATTAGATTTTGCTAAGTTTAATATTTCCGTTGTAATTTGTCCTGCTCTAGTAGTATAAACAACTTGATGCTTCTGTTTTGCATATTCAGCATAAACTTTATTTATTGGTTCGCCTAATTTTTTAGCCTGATCTAATGCGGTTTGTCTTTCTGCTATTTTAGCTCTAGAATCTGTAATAATTTCAGATAATTGCTTTACTTGTTGAACTCCAAATAATACAAATCGAGCATCAGATTGAACTAAATACGTAACGTTATTTTCAGAATCTAAAGTTGGGTGCATATCCTTCTTAAATTCCATACTATTAAGCATAAGATCACTACTAATTAAACCCATTGCCTTACCAGTAATTGCTTTTGCAACGGTGCGAGTGCGTTCATCTTTAATAGAATCTAACTCTTCATCTTTAACTACAAAGGTAATATAATAGGGAAGTATTGTAAAATAATTATTAGCATTTAAGTTATAAACATCTCGATTTACTATGCCATCGGAATCGTACGTTATATCTTGGACCATTTTAATATCACCATTGTAGTCTCCAAAACTATTAATAGTTAAAAGAATTGGAATGCGTACACTTCTAATTCTTTTATTATCATTAATTGATATATCGGCTACCAATAATCCTTGTTTACCCCTATTATATGGAACAATCTTTAACTTAGCATCTTGTAACGAATTAACAATAGCTTTATTTTTATTTCTATTACTAGGAGCTAATTGATTTAATGAAATTTCTAAACGATTTTTTGTTTGATTATGTGTTTTATAATGCCCATGTAAAAAATAATTTGATAAACGATAAACATACTGTATATACTTTGATTTAGGAATAGATTTTCTAAATTCAAATTGTTTATAAATAGATTTATCATTCTCATTTACATCATAATCTCATAAATTATTTGTAAATCAATCTAAGGTTAAATCAGACTCTATTGTTATATCTGTATTACTTGGTCTTAATAATGGAGCACTTTTTACAATAGAAGTACTCTCATCAGTTTTAGAATAAACTTTTGGTTTAGATTCTAAATTTGTCTCAGAAACAGTATCTTCAATTGCATTCTCTAGTGGAATTTCTTCTGACGGAACTGTATTTTGAGATGATAATTGGGTTTCGTTTAGATTACGTTCACCAATATCACTATTAGCAATAGTTGGTTCTGATTTTTGAGATTTATCAATAGGAGTATTTACTACTGTAGGTTGATTCTCCTTTTGATCTTTATCAATTGTTGTTTGAGCAATAGGAGTTTCAGGCGTAGAAAACTCTAGTTCATAAGTTAAGTTAGAATATACTGGATTACTTTCAATATTTAAAAGCGATCGTAGTCTTCAATTTTTAAACGCGTCAATATCATTTTGTTTAATTTCAATGTTATTATTAACCGTTTCATCAAACTGTGTAGTTATATTTAAAGTATTTCTAAGATATTTATCACTATCTAATATAACTGATCCTAGTGTTGAACGTTGTGTTAAAGTATATAGATTACGTAATGTACCTCACTCTTGAGCTTTATTTCTTCATTCTTTATCAATAACAACATAGTCAAATTCAGATCCTTGAACTGCATCTAAATTAATAACTTTAGCATTTTGTGGCAATCCTGTATATTTTTTAGGATTATCTGTTATGATTGCTATATCGTTTGATAGATGTGATAATTTGTTAATATAGTCTAAAAGTTGATCATTTGTATCTACAATTTTTTCTCCAACAAAAGTATTATTGTTTTCGTAATATTCTAATTTAATTCCGCTATTTCAATAAGATTTTGCATGATTCGACAACTGGATTGAATCAATATCGGGATTATCTTCATAGTATTTAATTCCTTTTTCTAATATTGCATTTAATGTTATATAATTATCATTTTTTGCAATATTATTTGGACGTAAAGTAGCGGTTAGATTTGGAGATTTAATTAGATATGTATCTTCAATTCCTCCAACTACAGTTTTTGAGTTAATTGTAATTATAGAACTATCTTGTTTTTTATCTCCAAATGCATATACCATTACATTATTTGTAATAGCTCAATTGGATATTAATTCTAATTCAGGGCGAGTAAAATGACTTATCTCATCAATAAATAAAATTTTATTTGGAGTATTATCAAATAAACTAGTTACCTTTGGAATTATAAAGTCTTTTAACGTGATATAATCATTATGTAATTCATAATCATCGGTAGTTAACTCTCTTCCAAGAATAGCTTTAATAAAATCAGCTTTATTAAATATTTTACTATTATCTGCTTTAATTGAAGTTGCTAACTTACTAGCTTGCTCAGAAGTTGGAGCTAATGAAATAAAGGAACTTGTTTCATTAAACAGTGTTTTTAATAAATAACCTACAGCAGTAGTTTTACCTGTTCCTGCTCCTCCAAATGTGCAATAAAAATTATATAGCTTTAATTTATTTTTAATATAGTCGCTTAAATTTGGATTACTTGGAACTAAACTATTAATAATTTTATTAAATAGTTCCTTGTTGTAATTCATTGCGTATCCGATTCTTACAGCATGTTCCTGTGAAAAAATTGGAATTTTATCAAACTCATCACTAGATATAATTGGTTTTAGAGCTGCATAAAAATTTTGGCTCGGAGTAATCATAATAGATGCTAAATACATTAATACATCATAATCAGTTATAATATTATCCTTATTAGTATTTAGATCAGTAGATTTTTGTTTATACAACTCTTTATCGTCAAATAATGCAATTAATTTATTCGCTAAATCATCATTAGTAAGTTTCTGTTCATAAATCGTTTCAAATACCTCTGTCTCAAATTTAATTGCTGAATCCTCAAAAGTATTAAAATTTTCTTCAGTAACTTCTTCTGTAGGTTTATACTTATTTCAAATTTCATTTAAATCAATATGAAACATATCAAATACTCTTTGTTTAATAAGACTATTCTCATTTGTTAAAGAATTAACAAATAATTGTTTCATATTAATTGTAATATCTTTTTGAACGCGAGCTTTTTGTTCTTGATTTTTCTGTGATACTTCAAGTAAAATATTTAGTTTATTTTCTAATAATTCAATATCGTTTGATAGATTATAAAATGTTTCAAAATCAATTTCAGGTAAAGATAAATTTCCTAGGTATTTATTAATAGAATTATTTATACCTTCTCCATCAAAGTTTACACTAGCATTTAATATAGATTTTATTCCTTTAAGAAATAATAATAATTGTTCTAATTGAGTTTTAGCGTTTTTATCCTGAATAATATAATCTTTAATGTTTTTACTTGCTATAAATTTGTTATGTTCATTTGCAATAATGTTTAATAATTGGCTAGGTTGCCCACCTAAACTAATTGCAAATACATTCAATAATTCATATATAGGAGACGCCTTAACTTGGGATCTAATGTTATAATATTCATTTAAATATTCATCTAAACGATAAGTTCCAATTCTTGGAAATACATAATTAAAGAAATCTTCAATTTGATTTTCATCTAAATCAGTTTGTTCTAATTGATTCCTTATTTCAGCAAATTTAGATAACACTTGTTCAGGATCCTCATCTAAAGATGCTTGTAATTCATCTAACAAATTATTGAAGTTTTCATATCCAGTTATACTATAGTCAAATGAAACTGGATTTCCCATTAACTCTAAGTCGGGATTATTTTTATATAAATTTTGAAGTCAGGTAATATAACGTTGTTTATAAGACAAACTATTTTCGTCTTGCTGTTTTTTAACAGAGCGTAATAAAGTTAATACGTCTAAATCTCCAAAATCTGCTGATAAATTATTATTTTTTAGATAACTATAAAAATTTAATATTGACTGAGCATAACTATCTATATCAGTTGTTGTAGATGATATTGGACGATGTAATATATCTTGTCCTTCAGTAGATATCGGATTAGCAATAAGTAATGCTGTATTTTCAGTATATTGTTTTTGAATATTCTGGAGTATTTCTTTTTCCGAAATTAGTCTATTTATTTCCTCAGAATTTTTTTCCTCATTACTTTTAAGTTCCTCTATTTTAGCATTAATAGCATCTAAGTTATTTGCAATTCTACCTAATGTAGAATAACGTAAACCGTATATATTATCTGCAACTTTTGTTTCGTCATTTATTTTTAGTAGAGAGTCTTTTAACTGTTGACTTAAATTTAAAAATAAATCGTATGCTTTATAAACTTTAGCTTTTTCATCTAATTGCGTATATGCACTAAAGTTTTCTTTAGCCGTTTTTTGTAAATCTTCATTTAGTAAATCTAAGTCTTTTCCATACATGGTTTTTACATAATCGTGCAGACCCATATTTACAAATGCCTGATTTATAGCACTATTAGTTGCAAAAATAGCTTGTCCAAAATAATATCCAGTACGTTCTCCATTTAATATAGCGTCTCTACGTGCACGTAAATTATTGATTTCTTGATTTAATTTTTGTATTTCTAAATTTTGTGCATTTTGTTCTGCAATTGCTTTTTGCGTTTCATTAGTAATAGGAGTGTTTGGAGTAGGTTGATTTAATTTAGATAATTCTGCAGATTTACGAACAATTTGTTCTGTAATGTTATTAAAATCACTAAATATTTGTGTAGTAACTCCTGATGCTAGTACAGCTTCAGCTACTTTGTCATAAGGTCTCCCTTCTTGATCATATACTTGAAGTTTTTTTAATGTTTCATCAGATACTTTTAAACCTTCTGATGACATTAACTTATCTACTCTATCAATGTAATCAAGTAATTGATCATATACAACATCGTTTTGACTTTCTCCCTCCTCTGCATTATGAAACTTAATTTGAGTTTCATCTCCAGTGTTTACTAACTCATATGTTTTTCCTGATAAGTTTACATCGCCTAATTTGCCCTTTTTATGTAAACGAGCTAATTCATTTCTTATATCATCAGTACGTCCTTGACGTATTAAATAAACAATTTCTTGAGCAGTTTGATTATCAGATGTAGTAGCTAAATTACTACTAATTCCGTGTAATCTATTTTGTCATTTTCCATGTAGTTGAAATACGGGTCCTCCAATTGCACCTCCAAAGAAAGACATAGCATAACGTTGAGCAGCATCGCTAGCTGATCAACCAAAATCTAAACGTCTTTCACTTTCAGTCATATCAATGCCTAAAGCATCTCCTGCAGCAAACAAAGCTTTGGTTAAATCAGAAGTTACTTCTTCCATTACCTCTTCTGTTGCTTCATTTAATGCAGAATCAACTAATTCATTACTACTATACTTTGCAAATTGATTTTGAAAGAATTGTTTTCCTCTAACAATAAAATTAGCAGCTTGTTTAGGAGTTGTAACTGATCATTTTGTTAAGTTTTCTTTTACTTCTTGCGCTAAATCTTTAACTGCTTTCTTAGCAGGATTTTGGTCTAAATATGTTCCTTTAAATAAGAAATTTCTAAAGTAATCCATATTCATTAATCCATACATTCCTCCCATAACACTTAACATACCTAAACCTGCAACAGCATCAGTTGCTCCAGCATTTTTAAATTCTGAATAAGCTTGTTGAGAAGATGTACCTGCCATATAAGCAAGTGCTAGATTTCTACCTAATTTTTGTACTCGAACTGATTCTGGAGCTCCAGTTAAAATTCTTGGTATTTGTCCAATAACTCTTTGTTGGAAAAGTTGTAAAGATGTATCTTCAATCATCTTTCCAAGATTTTCTCAACTAAACATATTTTGTTGAGAATAATCAGAAACGTTAGAATCAAACCTAGCTGCATAACCTTCTATTTGATTTAATTTTTTAATAAAATCTGAATCATTATCTCCTCCAATAATTCCGTTAATACTTTTCATTAAAGTAGGAATTAATTGCGCTAATTCAGTTCCTGCAGATAAAGCTCCATACACTGATCCAACATATGGTATTAACATAGGACCTACCTTAAATACTAGTTTTGATATAGTTCCTCCTAAACTTTTATCTAAACCATCAGAATCAAAAAAATCATATTTGTTTCACGCAGATCCGTCTACTGTTAAAGTATCTTCAATACCTAAAACTTGCTTACCATATATTTCTCGATTACCTAATGTTTCATAATAAGTATCTCCATCTTCATTAAATTTGAGATCTCCTTTCTTATGCTGTAACGTTCGTCCATCAACTACATGTGTTCCATCTTCATCTCATGTAGCTAATACTAATGTAGGTCTATTTAAAGCTTTTCAAATTCCACCTTTTTCATTTGGAGTTCAATCTTCAAACTTCTGAGTTTCTCAATTAAATACTTTATTCTGTTGAGCTATTTCTCTAAAACTCATTGTTTGATTACCTCTACCAAATACATATTCTAATCCAGCAGAACGTCTTTCAGGATTTGCAACCTTTTGTATTGAAGGCAAATTATCTTTTACTTTACTTCCTGCAGGAGCAAAATAATCGAATGGATCATATTCATAAGTTTCTAAGAGTTTATTTTCAAACTTATTATTTGCATAATCATTATAGACAGTTAAGGCACTCTGATAGAAACGATTAAATTTATTTTCATCAAATTGTCCATTCTCATTTTTAAAAGCATCAATTACTTCAGGAATATTTTTATAATATTCTCTAGTATTTATACTTGTATTATCTGGAGTAATATCATTATTAGCAAAATCCTGTAGAGTCATATTAGGTTGGAATAGCAGTGTTGCAAACCAATCGTTCTTCTTATTCTCCATATTATTGCTTAAATTAAAAATTTGTTTTTATTGCATTTTGATTACGTTTAGCAATTGCTTGATTTAATATATCTCTATAGTTAGATGTTGGAACTAATTCATTATTTGATTGATATGTCGCTATTTTTGTATCTACAATAGGCATAAATATAGAAGATTTATACATACTTCACCTACTAGACTTAGCTTCATTTGCTGGTTTTTTAGATTTAGTGGAGAAACTCTCTCCATAATTGATTTGCGTATCATAATAATCGGTAATTTCTTCACCTTGTTCTGTAGGTAAATGGCTAATTCATTTCGAATCTTCATCTAAAGGCATTACTCTACTACTTGCATACCCAGTCATTATAATAAATGGTTTAACTGCGTTTGTATTAAATACAAAATTTCCTGTTTGTGAATCATAAGTTACATCTAAACCTAGAGTTTTCGCCTTTTCAAATTTTTCAACATTAGTAATATCAGGGAAATCGTTTAAAAATTTTTGAAATTCTTCAAATCGTTCTTGAGATTCAAAATCAGGTTTATATGATCCATCTTGCTCAATAGTATATGGAAGTAGCACTCTATTAACCTGACTCGTACCGTCTCACAATACTTTATTAATATCTATATCCCTCACTTTTTGATCTCCAAAATATATAGATGATTTATCTACAATTTTCCCGATATCTGCTTTATCAAGTAATTGTTGTAAATTAGTTTGAGGCACTATATTGCCATTTTTATCTACAGGAGCACCATATGATTGAGCATAAGCACTAATTGCTATTTTTGAATCTGCTGGACTTAGTAACATTTGACGACCTTCAATAATTCTTCCATTTGCAAGAGCTTCTAATTGACTAAGCTCTGTTTCATCTGGTTTTTTAGAACTACCACTGCCACTACTTAAACTATCAGTCATTTCTTTTTGGAATGCTAATTCTCTAGAATGTGTAGTATGTTCAGCTAACGCTAATCCGAGTAAATTTAATACTTCTGTTTTTGAATTTGGATTTCCACCTTCTGCTGCAGTTTTAACTCTTAAAGCATGTAACATATTACTAGGAAGTGTAGTATATAGATACTCTAATGCTCTTTCTGTACCCTGATCTTTATTTGTTATTTTATAATATCCATCGGGTCCTCCCATTAATAAACTTCTAAAACCATCTTCGATTTGTTCCTTGTTTTTTAAGGTATATCCTTCAATCGTTTTAGTTCCAAAATCTTTTATAACACCTTTCAGATAATTAACAATACTTTCCATTCCAACTGAATTAGAAAGATTATTTAATATATCTTGTCGATATGCTAATTCAGGTTGATGTTCTCTTAAACTTAAGAGCTGTGAATTAGTTAAAGCTTGGTATTTATCTTTATTAGAATAATATTCTGAAGGATCTACTGTTGAAATTCCATCATTTTCAGAATATACATACATTCTACCTTTATCATCAACAGCTGCTTCTGCTCACGATCTTTCTTTGGATAACTGTTCTGTAGCAGCATCATATAACTGTTTATTAAATTTAGTTCTATTTGCTAATGAACGTAGTTTAATAATATCTGAAACATTATAACTTTGATTAGCCGCCCCAAATAAGTTAGCAGAAAAATTTTTACTTTTATCTAATACAGCATTTGCTTGACGCAAAAATGTATCTACATCTGTTGGAATTCCATTTTCTGATATAATTTCTAATGCCTCTTTTGTAAATGTATCATCATTTGACAAGGTATTATTTGAAGTATCAGTAGATATATTTCCTTGAACATTCTCATATGCATTATTAGGAATAAAGGGGGTATAGTATATACCCCCTGCATTATATTTTCTTATTTTCATGAGATGTTGCTTTTATAAATAATCTAACTATATTATTATTAAGTGATTTAACTGCTTCATTAGCAGCCTTATTCTGTTGTATTCATATTTCTTCGTGTGCAGGTCTGTGATAACGATTATATGAACTTACTTTTCCTCCTTTTCTTTGAGATAAAACGTTAGTATATGTTTCCGCATTAAATTGTGGACGCTTAAACAATGAATTATAGTAAGGAATTAATGATTTAACCTTTAAATTATAAAGTTGATTTTGGATACTATTATATTCTTCAGGTTTATATTCACTTAATCAGCTTTCAAAGGAATAATTATCTCGTATGTCTTTGTTAGCATCATCTTTATATCAGGTATCAAACTGGTCTCTATAAGGCTTCATCAAATCTCTCATTTGTCCGCTTAACTCGTGTTCTAATTTTCCTTGCAATAAAGTTGAATTAATAGCATTACGTTTTTCTTCATTTAATGCATTTTTAGCTCTTTTTTCCATTAATCAATTATTAAAGGATGTAAAATCGTTAGCTAATTTGGAAGCTTTATTTTGTGCTAACTGCATATTAACATTAGCAATTATTTGTCTATTTTGATTAGCGACATCTGCTCTTACTTGAGCATAACGTCTTTTTAAATCATTATTTCTGTTTAAATAATCGCTAAATAATTCAGAAGTTTTTAATCTTCCTTCCAATCGAGTTTGATTTGCTTGGGATTGACCTTGTTGTTCTAAAGCATTTGCTAATACAGCATCAGAAGTGACAGGTTTATAGTTTTCTTCTCTAACTGCTTTATTTTCATAAGCAATAGGTACTCCATAAGTATTAAAACTATCGTAAATTTCTTGAGGTGCACTTAATGTAGCATTGTATCCAGATCTAATTCCCTTTTCTATTTCATCATGAAATTTACGATTATAAACTCTTGATCCTATTAATCCTGTTAAACTATATAGACTATCCTGATCAATTTTTGGAAGTTTTGCATTTATTGTTTGAGTTCCTCGTCCTAATTTTGAAACAAAATCAAATAATCCTCCAGGAGCAAATTTCTGGATTTTACCTCCACTTTTATGTGAACGTAAATATTGTATTAATTCCTTCATATCATCAGTTTCGTATTCTGTACCGCGAGGTGTATTTACAAAATATCTATAAGTTAAATTGCCTTCACTGTCTAGACCATCCTGTATTTTAGTTGGAACTATTTGATTTTTTATAGCTTTTTCTGTTGCTTTTTTTGATAAACCAATAGGTGTAAAGGATTGTTCTCTTCCAGCATAAGGTGAATGAAACAATAAAAATCCATTATTTAATGTTGTATTATTTCGCACCTGTCCATATACAGGAACCTGTTCTCCAGTTCATCCACTTTCTTTAGATCCAATAACAAATCTTGTTCCGAACTTGTCGGGGTTATCTATTTGATAACGAGCAATTGCTCTATTTCGCATAGTTTGCATCATACGTGGTCAAAAGCCTTTCGCAGTATATTGTGCTTCTCTAATCTCCCTTGGAGCTGCTTTGAAACGGTTAACAAACTTTTTACCTCTTTGTTTAGCAGAATCTGTTATTGTACTTACATTTAGTTTTGCTAATTCTGATTTACTAATTAATTCTTTACTTGCTTTATCATAATCAACTTTTCCATTCTCTCCAACATATTTTTCAGCTAATGTGGCATCATTTTTTAGTTTTTCATCAACTAAAGCTTGTTTTCTTGTTTCTATATTATTAACTGGCGTTACCTTATTTTCTTTTGGAAGTTTTTTAGTTGCTAAACGTTTATCAAATGCTAAACGTTTTAATCCTATCACAGATTGTAAACCAGTTGCAACATTTCTAAGATCATCTATAGTTCATTCTTTTCCATCTTCTGTTAAATTAGATAACGATTGTGCCGCATTTACAAGTCCTGCGGCTGCAAAAGTACTACCAATTAATTTAGCAGAATTTTTAAGAACTTTAATTGTTTTAGCTGTTTTTCCAGCAATTCCTACACCTGGAATTAAAGTAATCGCATCTAATCCTAAGCTACCCAATGCTCTTCCAGCATCACCTCAATCAAGACCGTCACGCTTTACGTCGCTAACAAACTGTGAAATTGTTGAACCAAATCCTAATCCTGCAGCAACTGGATTTCCTCCTGTTGGAATTGAAGCAATCAAAGCACTTAAATCTCCAGCAATAGCTCCTAACTGTCATTTATCTGCAGGTGTTAGTTCTCCTTCTTTAAAGATATTTTTAACAGATGCTCCTTGTGTAATATCTGATAGATTATTAATAACAGTTTGCTTAGGTTCAGAGTTTACGCCTTTAGTTGTAATTTCTTTAAATACATTTCCAAATTGATATTTTGGAATTTTACCTCCAGTTTTATATTGCTGTTGAACGTAATTTGCATTAGCCTGTTGTAAGGCAGTACGTCCTTTATATTCATTAGAACTCCCTTTTGGACCTTCAAATAACATATTTATATTAGCTCTAGTAGCTGGAACTCTTCTATCCTTTATAGCACTAAATAAATCTAAGTTTTTAACTTGTTTATAATCATTCCCAACTTGTATATAAATAGCTCCGTCATCACCTCTATAAATTCCATAATTAATCTTATCGTTTTGATCTATAAGTTCTCCGTAACGAGCTACTTTTAAATTATTAGAAACTTTTTGTCAATTAAAACGATTAAACTTTGCAGGATTTCCTTGATTAATTGCAGAACGCAATTTATACGGAATTTGTGATGCATCAGTATATTCAAAGTAATGTGATCCATCGGTATTTTCTCTATTAGGATCATAAGCAATATAATGAATTTTTTGAGGGATACCTGATAAATGTCTAGGATCATTAGGATTTATATATGCCTGTAAACTTGCTCCGTTTGGTAAATCATATGCGTTACTTAATGTTGTTGCATATAAAGATTGCCCTGGATTTAGTTTAACATTTCGAGTAGCAGTTCACAGTGTAGGATGATAATGTTGTTCTCTATTAAATTCACTTCATGTAACATTATTTGGTCAGTATTGTACTCCTGCTGAATTAATTGCATCAAAATCAAACTTATTTCAGGCATTTCTAAATGGCTGAAAAATAGTTCCGATGTTATCTACATTTCGTTCTACTTCTTCTGGAGAATATAAAAATCCATTGTACCCAAATCAATTTTGATATTTAGTTCCAGCTAATGGAGACGATTCTGTAAATACTGCCTTATCATACCCATTAAACAAGTCTTGTCAATTATCTATTCTTATTCTTCCGTTAATATTTGAAAATTTTGCATCTTTTCAAGTATCCTTCTTTAATCCTAGAGCCTGTCGAATTTTCTGAGACTCAATTTCTTCTTGTTGTTGAGAAGTAAGTATTTGTTCATTTGATTGATTTTGAAGAATACGAAGATCATTTAATACTTTTCAGTCATTTTCAGTTAATGTTCCAGATTGAATTCTATCTCTAATTGCAGCTAATTCTCCACTATATTTATTATAATAATCTCTAACCGCATTAGTATTAATTCCAGATACATTATAAGATTCGTCTCCTTTATCTCCTAATTCAAAATAATTAATAAGATTATTAATATCACTAATTATAGCTGTATTAGATGGACGATTAGAATATATCTTTTTTCCATTTTTGTCAGTAATATAGTCTATATATCTATCTGTAAAATTAATATTTGTTTTTTCTAAAGGTTGTGCTTTAGGTGCTTCTGGAGCAATATACCGAAAGTTTCGCAATGAATCTAAAGCTCTAGCAGCGTTATCTACTTTTGAACCAAATATAGAATCAAATCACATTCCAGCTTTAGAACGATCACGATTCATTCGACGTTCCTGTCTGTTATTTAAACCTTGTAATTGAACATTTGGACTAACCTCATTATTTAATGAACTGAATGTAACGTCTTCACCTCGATTTAAAGCATCAATAACTCCTTTAAAATATGGCTGTTGAGAAGAATTTAAGTTAGATTTGCCAAAATTTAATAATTGATCTATAAATCCTTCGTTATTTGCATCATACGAAGTTCCATCAATTATCAAGTGACCTCTCTTAGGGGGCATTTGATTACTTGCTACTGCCATTGGCCCCCCATTATCAAATTTTCTTATTACTTGTGACATAATTATTGTAGCTATATATTAAAAATGGAAGACTAGAACAGATCCAATCTTCCATTTTATCTGTTGTATTACTTCTTACAACCACCTTTACGTTTCATTTTACCACCTTTTTTAAATACAGGTTCTCCTTGTGGTGCGCCAACTTCTCCTGCTCCATTTTGAGCTTGTTGTACAATCATTATAAACCCTTGGCAAACTCCCATTGCAGCTTGGCAATCTTGAGTTTGTAAAGCTTGTACTGCAAGTTGATATAGTTCCATTAAAGGATCTTGTACAGTTTGTTCTGGTGCTGGTTGTACTTGTCCAGCAGGCATTTGGCCACCTGATTGAAATTTTTTTATAAGCATACTTAAAATTTTTAATTTATATTGTTATTTACTAAATATCTCTAACCATTTGTCAATTGCATCTATTCTGATATTTGATTTTCAAAATTAGTAATATTTTCAGTAAATACAAAGTAAAAATAGTTTAATTCTCGATTTTTTGAAAGTTAACTATTTTTTATTATATTTGCACTATAACCTAAAAATAATAATCAGAATGTATTTCATTCTCTACGGAGATGCTACATTAATAATATAAAACAAATAGGTTAGTCGAAAAGCCGAGTATTTTTCCCGGGCTTTTTTCATTTCTACATAACTAGGATCGTTATTATCTTGTATTTTTAAATATTTAAAGACTTGTTTCCCAAGACGCTTGTAGTCTGAATCTTTTTTAGATTTATATGCTCGCCGAGCGCCTTTAACTAATATTCTAGTATTTGGTCTACTAAAAATACGTTCTCCTCCGAGTAATTCAAATTGAGAAGTTCCATCAGATCCAATTACATGCATTGTAGACAGACTTTCTTCTCAGTCTTCATCATCAAAGTCAACATCATCTCCAGGTTTTATCCCTGAGTTTTGATTTACTTCTAAAACGTATTTAACATTATCTTCACTTATAAATTCTTCTGAAAACGGAATCCCCTGTTTAACAGATATTACTTCTTCGTCTTCATCGATAAAAACAATATCTAAAGGTATTTCTGTATCTTTCATCCAAAAATCTACATGCTGCGGATTATCATATACAAATAACATTCCTTCATCATCGTCCATTTCAATAACATCTTGTAAACCTTTTACTTTCTCTTCTTCGGTTTCAGCTACTAGAACTTCATATTCTTTATCTTCTATTTCGATTGTTATTTGTTTCATTTAAAATAGATTTTGTTTTATCTTCAGTATCTTTTATCAAAGCTATGGATAATAACTTACCAGCTTTAATCATTGCTTCTTCAGTTCCCTCTTTATATAATTGTTCGAGTTGTTCTGTTAGCTCTTTATTTAGTATTAATTCACCGCCTTCTATTTCTGCGTGTTGTATAATATTACCATCAGAATATGAAATGACAGGAATACCTTTTTTAGTAATACATCCTTTTAAATTTGAGTTAGTATTTTCTAAATTATTTTTTCGTGCATGTAACGAACCTTCAACAATTATGTTTAGTTTACCTCCAGTTTTATATATTGGTAAATTCGTTGTTAAATTTAATAGTATTTCTCTAGCTTTTTCTAACACTGGTATCTTCATTCCTGTTTTTCCTACTAGCATCCTATTTGGATTTAAACCTTGAAAACGTATATAGTTTTGACTAGCTAAATCACTTCCATAAGTGTTTTGTTTTCTTAATTTATTTTCAGTAGATACGTCTGTAATTAATTCATTATATCTATTAGCTTGATCAATAAATCTATTTGCTTTTCTTTTTCCAAATAAAAAACGTTTATTTCCCAAGTTTTGAGCTGCATCGATATCTCCAGCAGATCCACCATATGCTCCTCGCATATCGTCTATCTCTCCAGACTTATATGACTTATGTGTTTTACCCGCCATAAATCCACTAAGCGCTCCAACAACAGGAATTGACATAAGAGTATTATTTAATCCTGCACTACTAACCCCCGCTCTAGATGCTGCAACATTATCCATTTTATCTAATTGTAATCCTGCAATCGCACCTATTGTATTTAAACCACTATCTATAAGGTTAATGCCAACTCCAACAGGCCCAGCTAAAGATAACATTGATTTCATAGATGATTTCATTGCTTTTTGACTAGCATCTAAATTATTAGGGACTACACTATCTAGAACAGATGTAGCAGTAGTTAATCCATTAATGTTTCCTAAATTATTTCACTTAAAAGAATTTCTAGGAATAACTGAGTTAGAAACTCCAGAAGTAATTGAAGATAATGATTTTATAGAAGGAGCATTAAATTTTAAACTCGGAAGCTGTCCTCCCATTAAAGAAGCAACTGTATTTAATTGTTGTGCGTCATCCATTTTATGAATAACTTAATGTCATTAAAGTTTTTAATCCTGTAATAATAGCTAACTGTTTTCCTGAATATTTAACTCTTACTTTTAAAAACTTATCTCTAATTCTAGTTGATTGTATATCACTTTCAGTAGGAACATTCTCTTGAAGTTTAATATCCTCTTTATACAAAATAGGTTTAATAACAAGATGTCAAGAATCCTCTCGATATTGAATATTACCTTTGACTCTTCCGTATTTAACTATATTTTTAGCTTCTTGAGGAATAATTAAACTATATTGATTTAATATTGGATCTCAATTAACTTTAACATTTCATTGTACATCTTGATTATATATATTGAAGTTTTGAGAACGTTTATAACTCTTATTTGTGTCTCGGATAGGACGTCAAGGGTTATCGTCTCCCCAAATATAGTTATTTTTATCAGCAATACTATTTGCAAAAGTATCTGCCTTATATATCCCTACCTTATTAAAATCATAAGCGTCTCCAATTATTTCAAATTCAAAAGATTCAGGTTCGGCATTATTTGAAATAATCACAAGATTATTAAATATCTTGTGCAATCCTGTTAAATTATTTACTACAAATTCAAATTCAAATGGGTGCTGTCTATTATATCATTTAGTTGGAGATATTTGATTATCTAAATCTTCATCAAAGTAGTTTATATCATCAAATATTCCAGCTCTACCATGAACAAAGAAATAATTAGACAAAAATTGATCATAATCATCTTGTTCTATACTTTCTAATTCAGACCGATTAACAATAACTGCTATGTTTTGAGTAACTGTAGAACCTCAAATATCAAATTCACTTGATTGTGTTTTAACAATTGGAAATACAGTTATATTAAATACCAAATCAAAATATTTGAAACGCATACTTCCAGATGAAGTTTGTTCTTGCATTGCAGAAAGTTGAATCTTTAATTTTGTTATATTGTTTTCATCTATTGATAATACATAACCATTGTATGTTTTATCATATTTAACTACGTTATCGCCAAAAATTTTTATTAATTCTGCAGGAACTTCATCTGAAGCCTTTTGATAATCATATTCTCAAATAATTTTAGGGTACTGCTCATCTACATTATTTGGAATAGAATAAGTTGTTATAGAGTTGATACGGTATCGATATTCCGAGAATAGCTTAGAGTTATAATTAATTGTTGTTTCGAAGTTTGTTCAGCCTGTTTCTTTCTTTTTTCAGACAGCTTCTGCTAGATTTATACCTGATACTTGACTACTTGCATATACTGTTCCTATTAATTTAGCTCTATCTCTGTCTAATGAATAAAATATATTATTTATATTTGCAGAATATAATGGAGTTCAAGTATAACTAGTAATTCATTTATCTAAACGCTCATTATAACACAACGACCAAGTTTTATTACTGTTATAGAAAGTAAACATAACATCACCTTTATACATATTAAAATGTGTTTTAATGTTGCGTGCTCCAATAATTGGATATTTTTCACTTTCCTTTAGATCAATATTGTCATTTAAAAAGCGTTGTACTTTAAAATCTGAAAGTAATTCTAAACCTTTATTTTCACTAAATCGCCATATTTTTTTTGCATAAGCGTCTACTCCATAAACACCTAATGGAGTACGAACTATTGATTCTTTTCATGTACTTCCAAAATCAGGGGAAATCAAAGTAATTTGATTTTGTATTACTCCTGCTCCATACATATGAATTGGTTGCCCTGTATTTGTTGCTATTAAAGCCTTTTCATTAATTGGAATTATTCCAAGTCCGTGTTCAAATACACAAAATAAATTGACTCCTCAGGGTAATAATTTTACAATTGCACCATATTGTCTATCTAAGTCCTTATAAGATAATCCTTGAAATATTCTATATGCGTTTTGAAAACTATCTTCAACTTGTACATTACTGAACATAATTCTAGTATCAAAAAGTTCTTTAATATAAGGAATATCTGGCACAATTTGATAACGTTTAGCACTTAAAGAAACATTATATCCTTCGTTAAGTATAAAACTTTCAGGAATTTTGCCTGACGAAAAAGTATTAGTACTTTTAAGAGGATAAAAACTTCTATCATTTCCCATTAATGCTGCTTCTTCGGTATGAGTGCTATCCTCTGATCTTAGTCCTAAATTATAATTAGATAATACTTTAAAAGTAATTCAAGAACCAATTGGAACAGTATTGACATCTGCTCGGTTAATATCACCTCAAGATTCTTTAGACATTGAAGTAGTTCCACTATAGTGATCTCGTCATGTATTCGGATCTAAAATCATTTCTGTTACAGGAGCATCAGAATCAATAAAGTTACGTTGTAAACGTAATGTGACAGTATTAGTAAAACAATCTCCTCTATAAACATCAACAACATAATCTTCTTTAGAATCTAAATTTAATTGGTATCTATCACTAACTGCATAATATGCTGATTGATCGTTTGCTCGGATACCAAAATATTGTTCTATAAAAACACTAGAATAATTACTAATACGAATATTATAAATACAATTGTCATCTAATTGCCCATTTGTTGCTAAAAATGGGCAATAATTACCTCTTACTAATTTTCTATAATCTCCTGTATAGGTTTTCGATTCAACAAAATTAAATTGAGAGACGTCCTCTGCTGATCCAGCTCTTGTTGAGAATCCCTTTTGATCAATAAATTTTAAAGGTACATCGTCTCCAACATATAGCAATTTAGCTTTATAATAATTTGCAGTGTCAAATGCTTCATTCGAAGTTTCTGTTCAACTATACATTCGTCTATTTCTACTAATTTTTCCACTCTTACTTTTAGATATAACATACTCCATTCCATTAAAATTAGATTGTAAGAGTGGACTAACGTTTGCATCTAAACATAGAAGCGCGGATGAGCCCTTTCGTTCAGCTGTAATGATCCTATCTTCAAAAGTAGTAGTTAATACTCCAGAGTTTTGAGACAAGAAACTTTCAGTTTCGTATAGATTGTCATTGGAATTATTATATATTAGAGGTACATAACCTACTGCATCAATGCCGATACTCAAGCCTTGAGCTAATATTGTTGGAATACGCTTTTGTCTTACAAAGAAATATCCTTTTATTTGATATTCTGATAATTTTTGTCTTATTTCGGAACTAATAGTAAATTTCAGATATAATGGCTTAACCGCTTGTTTATCTATAATAGATACATTTGGCATCTGAAACACACCTTTAGTATTAGCTAAATTACTCTCCCCAATAAATAAATCTAATGGTAAATAATTAAGTATTTTTTCATTTTTGTTGCCTGTATCTACCATTAAATCTCCATATTTGCCGTTTGTATTAATATTAGTAGCGTTAAGTTCTGGAAATGCAACTCCGCGTAAATTGTATACAGGAGATAAAGAATCATCATTCATAATATATACTATACCAAAACGATAGATTTCAGTGGGTCAATATCCAAGATAATAGTATATATTTAAGGGATTATAATATTCATTTTGTGTAATTCCGTTTGTATTAAGCTGTGCATAGTTATTATCTACATATCCTATTTGATATTCTTTGTTATCAGACTGTGTACATGTTGCTTCTATATAATAACTAATAGCTTGTAAATCTCTATGATTTAATTGTATACCATTAACATTACCAAAAAACAACATGTTTTGAACCTGAGCTTGAGTTTTAACTGCTGTAACTAAATTATATTTAATATTTAATTGTTCTTCATCAATTTCATTTACATTTTCAAATCCGTTAAAAGAAATTGTAACTTTATTATCAATAATATCATATGGTTGAATTACTTCATAAGTTTTTGAATATTTGATTCCATTTATATCACTTGTTGTTCTAGTATAATATAAGTATAATTTCGAAAAAGTTGTATCTATATTATATAATTCAAGTTCAATTGATTTATCAGTTAATTCTTCAGCTAATGCTCCAGATATAGTAGAAATATTTGTTAAAGTTCCATGAAAAATTGGAATAGAACCAGACTCAGCTACTATATCTGTTTTATTATAATCATTATCAGCAAGTTTAATATAAAATATATAATTACCTGCTTTTAATTGACCATAATAATTAACTGCTTTTAATTGTATATTAGGAATTGTTCGAATGTTTCTAAACAATCTAGTTTCTTCATCAATGTTATTTAAATCATATAAATTAGTTTGATTAACCTGATTCCTATTAATAATTTTATATCGATTATCTTCAATAACACTATATCTTGTATTAATAATTCTTGGAGGATTTTTATCATCGTTAATAATTAAGTTGACTGATCCATCGTACGATGGTTGGCATTCTATATCAACAGGATTATTTAAGTCAACTCCTAATTCAGAGGCAGGAACAGTAAAATCTTTAATCTCACTTAAGGATTTATTATAGTTTTCAATAGTAACTAGAGTATCCTTTTTTTCAATTATATTGTGAAGCGGATTATATTCGTGTGCTAAATCTCCCTCTGATCTATATTGTATTGTTTGAATTCCTATTTTAGCCATTAGTTTCTTCTAAATAAGGTAATGTTAGACCACTTACTATTGCGTTTCAACAACCTCTACTACGATCGTTGTTTATTCAAAATGCAGTTTCTCCTTCACCTTGAATACTACTTTCTTTAACGGTTACTTTCCCTGTTTGATTGTTATATTGTAATGCTTCGATAAATCTAGACATGTTTGCATCTGTATTTAATTCTGAGTCGCCTTGAATAGTATTTCATTTTACATTAGATGTGTCTTTTTGTGCTAGCTGATTTGCAGGGATATTTGCCTCCGCTGTATAAGCAGTATTTAAACTCTCTAACCATTTAGTATAGTTTGCATTATTTAAATCAATAACTATTAAATCTGTAGGAACTAATACTTCAAAATCTTTTTCAATAGTTATATTTGTTTTTCCGCTTTGCTGAAATACTCCTGAAGGTTTGAAATTATTTGATTCACTTAGATTTGAATTTGATACGATTGCTTTTATTCCTTCTGTAGTTAATATATTATTTTGATTATACTCTATACTATCTCAACTGTGGCAAATTGACATAAACGTCCAACGTTTATTTGTATTATTTGTATTGTTTATAGTTTTATTAAGTTCATATGCAATATACATTTGAGAGGATTTACCTTGTGTAATTACATAAGCATGTTGTCCAATAAAATTAAATACTTCATTAATTTTCTTTAATTGTTTATCACGTTCTAAAGTAGGATTAAAACTAAAGTTATCGTTAGTACTGCTTGTACTTCCACTATTAGGGTTTGTACATAATAGTATTTTATAATCACTTTTGCCGTTTGCGTTTTCTGTCTTAACTAAAACTCCATATCCTCCTGTCTTAGGAATTTCTTGAGGATATTTATCGCCTCACTGCGCATCATTTCTTGCTCTAAATACAACGTTGGCAACTATCGCATTAATTGGATAAAAAAGAACTATAAACATAAAATAACTTGAAAGATATGTGTCAAGTATTCTATTAGCTTCATGCATTTTTTTATCAGCTACTTCTCACTTTCTTTCTATATATGTTTTAGTAGAATCGTTCTCTTCGTTTAATCCAGGGGGTGATTTTCATAAATCTGGATTTGTTGAATCATATTTTTTTATTTTTTCAATTGCACATCATATTTTATCAGCAGCTCCTCTTACCAGTAAGCCATAATCGTTACCTGAATTTTGATATCCAGACATATAATTATATAGATATTTAGGAACAATTTTAGCAAATGATGGCAAAGTATAGGGAAAATTGACAATATATTCAATATCGTGAGTTACTTTTATTTCTCCAATTCCTTCTGAATTTATTACAATTGCATCTTTTGGAACATTATCAATACTATATGAAAGTTCTCTATTTAAATTATATTGTGAAAACAAAGTTCCTTGATAATCTATATTTGTTTTTGGAACAAATTTATCAATGTTAATTTGAGTATCAACATCATAATCTAAACTAAATGTACCTGTTGCAATTTGATCAGACAAATAAGTATTATCTTTTGGATTAGGTTGGCTTTCAACAACATATTCTGTAGGATAACTAATTTCACTTTCGTTAGACTGAAATTCATCATCTTTTGTTGAAGTTTTTGTTACTTTTATTTCAGAATAAGTTGGGCCATAATCTTTTAGCATAGAAAGCCATTCATCTCAGTAAATCTGATCAAAATCATTTTTAGTAAAATAAAAATTATTAAATAGAGGACATGTAATTAGAGGCTTAGATGCGGTTTTAATTTTATTAGTTCCGTCGTATATTGTAACTCTAAATTCATATATTTCGTTTTGCAAAAAATCAGAATCAAATGAAATTGTAGGTGTATTTTGCCCTTGTAAATTTTCTATTTCTTTACTTTCAATGACGGGGGTTCCATCCAGGGTATAGATTTCATATTTACCGCTAAGTTTAGTTGATAACAACGGAACGTTAATTGTAAAATTAATACTAACATCTTTATTAGAGATACTATATTTATAAGTATCTAAAAGATTAATCGTACTACTACTAAGAATATTATTTGAGGATAATAAAAGCTTAGTCTTAAATGGATCGTATATAATTTTTCCTGTAGTAGCTCTATTTTGAGTCAAATCGTCTAGTATTGGAGTAAACACTAAAGTAGTTTGTAATACATTACTTTGTATTTCTCCTGAAACTTTTGCGTGTAATCTATACGTTAATACAGTTGCATTAATTGCATCGTATTTAGCACTAATAAACTTTATATTTTGTCCGCCTATTAACTGAGTAGTAAAGTCCTTTCCATAATATGCATCTTCTATCTGGTGTGCTGTTACAGTCATTTGTGAATTCTCTACATTACTATCGCTAAGTATAACAGTATTGTTGTCGTTATCTTTAAATACTTTAAACGATAGCTGTTCTCATAATGGAAATCCTCCTTCAGTATTATTGAACAGTTCGTCTGTTAAAACTATTTGAAAAATTAGATCACACTCTAAAGTAGTACGTTCACTATTTGATTCAAGTTGAAAAGGAGAGTAAGTTAAATTTTCAACGAAAATATCAAATTTTTCAATATTAGCAATTCTAGATTTTATTGCCATTCATCCGACAGTAGTTCAGTTAACTACACTATAATCTCCGTCGATATTGGAACGTTTACTTGTTCCAATTTTTGTTTTATCTACCTTAATTGGGATTAATTTCGATTCTTCAGTTAATATATAATGATCAACCGTTCATCACGAGTTAGTATAGTTTAAAGTTTCTTGCTCAGAATTATATAAATAGTATAAATCTCCAGGATTTAATTTTAGTTCGTCCTTATTACTGTATAAATAAGCTTTTAAGCTATCATTTAAATCAGTATATGTTACTTCTCCATTAAGTTCAGGTATAACTGTAATGTCACTACTATCTCCGTCATGTTCTTCTCCAAAGTTTCTTTTAGGAGAAGGATATGATCCGATTTGACACATTTTATCCACTGGATTGTACGATACAATATAAATAGTATTTCCGTATTCTTTTATCCCAACAGGAATATAATTAGCTCCTAATTTAGCTAAGGGTAATGGATAATTACCCATATCATTTTGAAGAACAAATTCGTTTCCATTATAAGTGATTAAAGTTCCATTAACACAATCTGTTAATACTGTATTTGGAGTGGTTAATGGATTCATATCTTTAATCATGCCATCATTAAAAGTATTTGTAGCTTCTTGTCTAGACATAATTTATTTTATTATATTTGTTCAAAACCATCTTTTGTTCTCCTATAAATATATTTAATATTTCTAGTTTCATAATTTTTTTGGTATAATGTTCATCCTACATCTGTAGGAAAGTATAATACGAAGAAGTGTTTTCTTCCTCTATCTAACATACACTCTTCTAAGATTTTGTAGGCATATATATAATCGAACTTAACTCTTTGTCTCCTTCTTCCACGAGACTTAAACTGAGCTTTATAATTCTCAAATTCTTTATCTGTTAATCCGAAATAATATTCTCCGTTAAATATTTTTTTAGCTCTTTTATATTTAATACGTAGCTTAATCTTATTTTTAATCCTTCAGTAATGATAAAATATCAAATTATCTCTAAAGAATTTGCCACAGTAAAGAGTAAAATAGGGGGATTTGAGTAGCACATCTCCCCCATATACATTATGTGTATAAAAAGATCTTAATCCAAACTTTAAAATATATTCAACTTCCTTTCTGGTTAATGAAGGGAATTTTTCTCATACTTTATCTACATAATCATCAACATATTTGATTTCCATTAGTAATACTGTTTACCTTTATTAATATTATCAATAAATATTTTCTTTAAGGCAGAATTTATATAAATTGGTTTTTCTCTATATCCGCCTTTATATTGATATCGATAATAAATTTGATATCCTTTGAAATTAGACATCAAATAATCAATATCATTAAATTTCCCCATATTGTACATATGTCTAAACGTTTCTCCCGTAAATTGCTTTACGTGTATCATTGCTTCTTTATGTACAGTTGGTAATACAAATGTAATATTATTATTAATAATATCCAAAATAATCAAATAGAAACAGTATGTTAAAACCTTAGCAACTAAGTCTAGTTTGCTATCACCTTTACAATCTTTACCTCAAAATTTCTTTTTAGTAGTTAATCTAGAAATATTAAAATTATCAAATAAATCTTTTGAAGTAAAGCAGTATCCTGTTTTGTAAAACATTGATTATAATATTGGTTTGAAAGACTTCATATAACTTTTTCGATCTCATCTAGTTTTAACATCTAATATAGCATCCATATCGTTTTGCGTAAATTTAATAGGGATTCTTGCTGCACTACATGCTCGAAGTCATTCTCTTCTCGTTAATTCAGATAATTCAATTAAATTTTTATCTCTTAATGCAATACCTTGTTTATATAAATCACAATATCCAATATATGCAGCTAACGCAGTTACTTCTTTATCGTTTAGTAATGGTAGTCCTTCGTCATCCACTATTATACCATGATATATAATTATAACTCCTTTATAATCTCTATCAAATCTTAAAGAATTATCTTCTTGATGGTATTTAACTAATTTTCCAGGATGATAATAAGGATTATTTAAGCATTTTCAAGCTTCAACATAATTTTCAATAAATAATGTTGTGATTTGATTAAATACTGTTTGATTAGTTGTCATTTGTGCATCTAACAATGGTAGATGAACTGATTCAATTATATCGCAATTACAAGGTAATTCTATTTTTTTATCAATAGCATCTGCTTTATAACGGTATAAACGAGTGTGTTTATTTCCAATTTTTTCTCAACCATTTAAAGCTATATCTTCAAAAGCAGTTGGAGTTAAATTTGTTCCATATAAAGTTTGAGCTAAAGAATAAACTGAATTAAAATTATGTAGTTTCATTATTTAGGTTCTTGAGTATTTGGAGTTACAGGAGTTAAGAAAGCTTTATAATATCTTAATTTCTTTTCAGTAAGACGTTTTTTAACTTCATTAGAAATAGAAGATAGATTTAAATAATGTTCGGAATTACAACAACTGTATTGTTCAAGTTGTCTAGGGTCTTTAAATATACCTATAACAGAAATGTATTTGACAAAAGGTACATTAAAAATGAATCCATCATACATTCCATTTTCATTAGGAGTTGTTTCTATATAAACATAAGGCTCATCTGCTCCACGTTTCTTATATTTATGAAACTGATAAGATGTATCGGTATATATTACATATTGCTTTTGTCTATCGATACTTCCTACAAATTCAAGAGCTTTTGTTCCTAAATCATTAACTATTTGAGGAATTTCAAAGTGTAATGCTTTTTCTCCTGCTGAAAAATTACAACATCTGGCTAAATCTTTACAGTCTACCTCAATACAGTTAATTGCTAGCATCATATCTTTTAAAGAAATTAAGTTTCTTAGATATAATTCTTTAATTACAACTAAACGCTCTTCAATTACTTCATCTTCTAATTGTTCAATAGACATTGTTGGAGTTGAAGTAATTCCTCTTAAACCTGAAACGACATCATTATATATTGCACTAGCAATTTCATTTATTGTCATGTTATAATAATATTAAAAAATAAAGGCAAGACAGGAAAGAATCCCGTCCTGCCTTTAAAATAAGTGCATTTATTGTAAAACTTATTCTCCTGTAAGAGTAATAGTTTTGGTTGCTTCTGTAAATCCAGTTGCAGTAGCTTTAACTTTAACACTGCTTCCTGTAGCTGAAGATTTAACTTCTAACTGATCACCAGTTAGTACAAGATTTCCACTGTCATTACCGTCAGGTAGAGACCATGTAATATCTACGGGAGCAACTTCTCCACCCTCTACGTTATATGCATTAGCCATCAGAGTAACCGTACTACCTTTAGCAATGCTATCGTTTCCTATGATTTCTATAATTTTTTCTTTTGCCATAACATCCTCTCCAAATGCAGTTTTAAGTTTAGCTTCAAATGTTGCTTCTAATGTACTAGGAATATAGAATACATGATTAGTAATTGAAACTAATCTTTGTCCTACTGAACCAATACCGCTCAAATTCTTTCTTTCAGCGATATAACGGAAAGAATATTGTGTATAAAGTTGTCCAGGAACAGGCTTTTCATCTCCATTGATAGAGTTGTAACGAGTATTCGGATAGCTTGGGAAACGAAGGTTTTCAACCAACCAATCACCTGTTGCAAATGGTACTTTATTATCAGTTTTTGCTATTGTACCAACAGCTGTCGATACTGCATACTCACCTTCTGAAGGAAGCACAGAATTTGGCGTATATTTTTCAATTACGACCGATTCGAACATATCCGTTGCATCAGAAGCAGTAATGACTACATTAGCTCCATTTACAGCAACAGTGACATACTTATTATTCTCAGGAAGAGCTAATTTAATTGCATTTGCAATCTTTGTAGCCATTAACTGAGTAGTATTATCAGTATTATCGCCAACTACTGTAAATTCAGCATAAATAGGCTTTTGAAACTTCCAAACTGCAGTTGCGTAATCGGCATAAAATTTAGAATTATTTTTCATATTAACTGTAACGCGATATTTACCTGCATTTGAACCTGAATTACCAGCTACAGCTGTAATTTTTGCGGTAGCTTTTGTGCCTTCAGTACCTTGAGCCTTATAAACTTTTCCGTCCGCAATATTTGTACTCTTATAGTCTACTTTATATTCACCAACGCGGAAAATTCTTAGTAAACCAGTAATTGCTTGTACATTTTTGTCTGTTACGCTATTTAAAATAGTCTCTTTTGTGTAATCAAACATAGTTTTAAAAATTTAAAATGTTATTTACTTAGTTATTGGAACTCCAGTTGCTATTGTTTGATTAATTGGTAAATTAGTTTGTAATCTAGGATCACTTGCGTTTTCTAAAACTAACTTTACTGTATCATTAATAATTTCATAGCAAACGTATTCTGGAAATTCTAATTCAGCAGACTCACTTATACCTTCTATTTCAGTATAAGATAAAGTTATATTTTCAGGTTTTTTAATGTAATCTATATGTACATTATTTGGCTTGTAATAATCAACTTTATCTCCACATAATATTTCAATAGAAGAATTATTAGAAAAATTATTAATATAATAATATGGACGTTTAATAGTTGGCTTCATATAAGCATTATTAATAATTTGTCCTAACATATCTGCTGTGGCTCTACGCGCACCATAATAAATCGATGTACCTTTTGTAGTACATGGTTTTGTACCTTGTGATTCATATTCTACAACACAATTTAATAAATGTAAATAATTATCAGGAAGATTTCCTACATAACGTTTACTAAAATTACTTACTGTATTTGGTTGTAATTCAATACTAATATGTCTTGTCAAGACTTTTAAATCATCTGTACTTTGTTGATTAATATCATAGTGGTTGTAAACTTTATTTATATATTGTTGGACGGCTTTTTTTACAAAGTAATTATAATCCTCCAACAATAAGCTTGGAGCGCCTAATTTGTTTATCTCTATAAGCACAGATTCATATACTTGTTTAGCCGTCATATAATTTTCTATTTTTTAGAACTACTAGGTTCTGAGTTATTAATTAGTGGTTTATATTCAGGGAATGTTTGAATCTTAATCTCATCTAGTATTTGCTTATTAGCAGGATCTTTAAAGAAGAAGATAACGGCTTCATCATTTACGCCTAAGCGAACATCTCCGTACATAAATATACCACTTACTTTCTTAATTATGTTTTTATCAGTAGCTTCAATGAATAATAAACGTAATTGCTGATCTTGTCCTGTATACAAATCGATAATTAAGTTAGGATTAGCTTCTGCTTTTTGATATAAGAAATCCTGAATATCTGAATCAGGAGCATTATACATACGTTTACCTAAAAGCTTAACTTTAGTTGCGCGACCTTCTGCAGAGTCTTGCTCGATAAAAACGTTAGCTTTAGTAATAAGTTGTTTTCTTTTAATACGTCGTGCAGATTCTTCTCCAGGTTTTTCTACCCAAAATTCTGCTCGACCATAGCGATTTTTATCTCCATCTATAATTAGATTTCCTTTTTCATCTCTAGCGCCTCTCTCTTCAACAATTAACTCACTATTTTTAATAGCTTCCCATTTGTGCCTTTCTAGAATATTATCAAGGTTAAATGTAGTTCCATCTTCAACTAAAATTTCCATATCAGCGGGTATAAAACCAGCACGATCTGGGTCATTAAGGTCTTTTTCACTAAGAATCATTTCAGATTCTCCGTTAGGATTCATACGAACTTCTTTTACAAATGGAGGATACATTCCATTCTTATCTTTTACTGGATTAAACCATACAGATTTTACCTTGCCAAAAGCACTTCTTAGAGTTATTGTATTTGCCATATTTATTCTTATTAAACTTGTTCTTATTTAAAAATTTATCTAAAATAGTCTTAATCTATAAATTAATTGTAACTTCCCCTACACAATTATAGAGGAAGTTACAATTTATATTATATTAATTAGTCAGAGCTAATTAAAATAAATGAACGATAAGGATTGAATACGCCTACGCCTGCGTCTATGTTATTGTTAATCATTATATTACTATAATGTACAGACTATATCTTAATCCTTTATTCTGTTACCGTTTAAAGGATCCTCCCCGTTTCAAGATAAATATCTTTACTCTACTCAGTTATTCATTTACGTTTTTCTCGTAAATTATCTTTTCGATAGTCGTTGAACCTTACTGTTATAACAGTCTTGGCTGCTGATTATCTTAATAAGACTTCCCAGCAATTAAAGGAGTATTTTACAATATTGTTACCAATATAGGGGACCTACGCTGCGTAATTTAAGCCCCAGTTAATATATTTAGAAGCTGCTACAGGAGACGAAACTTGACCGCTTGACGTTCCGTTTTGTCCACCAACACCGTTAATCCAGTTATGAACAATATCACAACCTTTAAATGTAAACATTTGAAGTGCTGGTTTACCAGTTGCTGAATCTGCCGTTAGATCAAGAAATATACCGTATTTCTTATCAGGATATTCAAAATCAAACGAACGATCAATCTTAAATGTAATTTGATTCAAAAATTCTAATTATCTCTAATTAGGTTAGATCATATCTTCATCTTTATATTTAAAAACAAATCCTTTGTGACTTTTTATTATTCCAGATAGTACTCTATTAATCTGAGAACTATTAAACTGACTATTATTTTTTACACATTCCTGCACAGAATTATACTCTGATATAAAATTTCCTGTTTTCTTATCAAAAATCTGTATAGGAAAATGCTTATTTTTTGTATTTGTATTTATTAGTGGAGTTATATTAGAATCATTTCCTTCATAATATTTTCATTGGTAGTTTCCAGAGCTTCCACCTTTGTGAATGGCATTATATATATTATTAATCCTTAATTCATATTCTGCTTCACTGATACTATTTCAAATTCTAATAAATTTTCCACTTATTGTATATTGTGCAATTTTTACTTTATTACTATTATAATCAAACTTTTTAATATAACTTCAGTAGTATCCTAAAGCTGAATTACTTTGTTTTATACAATTGTTTCTAATACTATGCTGTGCTGAAATAAGGTTTTCACATTTTAAGTCTCTTACTGCATCAAGAGCAGAAGCATAACTACGTAAAAATTCTCCATTTAAATCAAACATATATACTCTTTTTTTGCTTTCTCTACAAATAGAGCCCTTTCCACCTAAAGCAATATTATATACATTTTTACTTTTTAAAAGAGTCTGATTTACAAGTCTGGCTTCTAAATCTAACGCTTGTAATCTTCCTTCTTCTGTGTCTGGAAAACATGCAATTGTTGTTCTTTTAAAATTATGATAGCCATATTTTTTTACGGCTTTATGTAAACCTTTTTTATTAGTATCTGCATGAGCAGCACAGTATATTCCTGCACCAATATATCCATCAAATACATTTGGATTTGTTTTATGTACCCCTATGTAGAATTTCCCATTACATAGGTTAATAGTAATATATACTATATTTTTTAATTCCATAAGATGTTTATTATTTCGACTATAATTTAGTCTATGCTTATTGTTATTAATAAGACTTACTGATCGTTGAGCCTTTTCCACGTATTATTTATACAGAGGAACTTGGTTGCTGATTGTCTAATTTAAATTATTTTTAAACATTCACGCTTATCGTTTCCAATTACGTTGTAGTTAATTTAACTATAAAGAGTTTCCAGCAGTTAAATAAATTTATTTATTATAACTTTCGTTATAAGCGAGCAATCAAATTTTTACCCGCGAATTCATAAGATTGATATGTTGCACCTAAATCAAGATATCCATTAGAAGCTTTCGAGAATAAGAATGTTCCAACAGTCTTCCAATCACGAATCCAAGATGAAAGTGCATTTTGAACTTCATGCCACATCAACGTGTTGCAAATAAAGATATATTTGTTACCCGTTGGTCTTTCCGATTTAGTAGTCATTTGAGCAAGTACCTTATTAAAGATACGAACATTTAGATGTCCACTAAATACATATTTTCCAGCAAAACGTTCAATTTGGCTGATGATACCATCGCCAGAAATAATCATATTTGTGTTAACTTATATTTTCATATAAGATCAGACTATATCTTAACTTTATATACTGTTACTGCATATAAAGTTCTCCCCGTTTCCATTTGATCAAATGTACTCTACTCATTTATTCATTAAGAGATTTCTTCTTAATTATACTTTCGATAGTCGTTGAACTTCCTTAAATAAATTATTTAAGTTTAGCTGCTGATTGTCTTCATCTTTCATGTTCAGAGTTTCCAGCAATTAGAGGAGTTGTTTTAATTAGTTTACTAATTTAGCAGCCCATTATTTCTTTAGGTTGCTGTGTTTCCTAGTTATATCAATAAATTACTTTATTGTCTAGACTATATCTTTAACCTTATTTCTATTACCGTTATAAGGTTACTCCCCATTTCCATTCAATATTGAATGTACTCTACTCATTTATTCACTATAGTATTTCTCTATAGCTATACTTTCGATAGTCGTTGAACCTTACATAGATAAAAATTATCTAAGTCTTGGCTGCTGATTGTCCCAGAGGGAGTTTCCAGCAATTAAAGGAGTTTTATTGCCACATATTACTATGTGCGACCCCAAAACACTTAGGGTCAAAAATCTTAGGTTTGCCAAATTTATCTACATTAGTTTTACCCCAAAGTAATGCATTATTACGAGCAAACATGTAGGTATCTAAGCAATCTTTTTGTGCAGGATTAAGTTTGTAAACAGGATCGTCTTGCTGACCTTTACCGATTTGGATGAATACATCTTCCATTGCGGCATACTTAGCAGACCAGCTTACATCTGCACGATGAGTTGAAATAACATTTGTATTAACTTATATTTTCATATAAGATTAGACTATATCTTTAACTTTACTATATTTAAACACATATCCTTTAGTTTTGTTTTGAACTCCACGTAAACATTTTTTAACTCCAGCTCCATAAGTTTCATATGCAGATTGTACTGAATCTCAAGTTTTGATTAAATTTCCTTCTAAATCAAACTGATCTACTTTACGTTTTTCTATAGGATTAGATAGTACTTTCATATAAGGAACTTTCTCTTTTGATACTTGAAAATTTTTATACAAACCTCCAGTTCTTATTGCAGAATATAATCTAGATGTTTTTTTATCTCCTAAAAACGTGCAACATTCTTTTGGAGAATTAAATTCCTTATAAAAACTTCCGTCCAGATTATATAAATACACCTTACCAATTTTATTGTATACTGATAGATCTATTTGAAAATTTTCATTATAACTATAATAGTTTCCTTTGCTTTTTGTTTTTTCTGCAATAGCTCTTAGAATTAATCTCGGAGTTGAATTATTTAATTTAGCTGCTTCTCGCACAGTTTTATAACAATTAACTAACTGTCCATTTTGATCAAATTGATAAACTCGATCGTGATTTAAATGAACTTTATAGTCATTCAGATCTAATTTATCAAACAAAACATCACTTCAAAAATATCCACAAGATGTACAATTAATTTTACACGCTGTTCTAATATTAGTCTGAGATATATTGAAATATTTTGCAGCTTCTGTAGCTGATTTTCAAGTTTTAATATACTCTCCAGTTAAACTATACTGATGTACTTCAATTGAAAATAATTCATCAGCAGAAGGTAAATTACCACCTCCTGGAATCATATTATATACATCAGACCTTTTTAAAAAATCGTCATTAACGATTTCTGCTTCTAAATCTTGAGCTTCTTTAAGTGTATCACACACTTTTAAAGTAATTCGTTTAAAAGAATCAACTCCATATTTATTTACTGCATTTTGAAAGTGAGTTTTTGATTTCTTATAAGTTGAGGGTTGATTTATTTTAACTCCGTTTCCTATATATGAATCAAAACCATAAGGGTTTATTGTTTTATGATACCCAACATAAATGTGTTTATTTTTTATATTGACTGTGCAATATACTATATATTTAAAGTTATCCTCCATTTCGTATAATTTTTATACTACTACTTTCGTATAGTCGTTGAACTTTATTTAGCGTTGAACAATCGTTCCTACGTAATCTAAATCTTAGCTGCTGATTGTCCCAGAGGGAGTTTCCAGCAATTAAAAGGATTTTTTACATACTGTCACCAATATGGGACCCATATTTCGCCTAGGTCCGATGCTTTTCGGTATTACTCTGATATTTTGTGTACTTTATTGTTAATCATTATATTGCTATAATGTTCAGACTATATCTTAATCTAAATATTTAAATACATATCCTTTGCATTTTTTACGTTTTCCTTGCGCAACAGATTTAGCGTTTGCGTACCCAGCTTTTACGCACTCTGTCATTGTAGAATAAGTTTCTAATAAATTTCCATTATCGTCAAAACGCCCAACAGATGACCCAACGTATGGTTTTTCAACTGTTGTAATATTTCGGTGTTTTAATTTTTTCATGTATGGTAACTTTTCATAGGAGAACTGATGCCCAAGATATTGATGACCTAAACGAATTGCTCTAGGTAAATGTCCAGGTCTTCCATCACTTGGTTTTAAATATCTTGCTGCATCATGTAAACTTTCAAATTCCATCTCAAATTTACCATCTAAATCATACATATAAACTTTAACTTTATCGTTTCCCATAGAAGTATCTCTACCTCCTAACGCTAGATTATAAGTATCTTCTCGACGTACAAATTCTTCATTTACTAACTCGGCTTCTAATTTATATGCATCTGTTTCAGAAGTAAATATTTTTAATATAGTTCGTTTAAATGACTTAACTCCATATTTTGCTACAGCATGTTTAAACGGAGTATTGGCGTTTTTGTAAGTTGCAGGTCTATTTATATAAACTCCACAACCTAAATATCCATCAAATTCTTCAGTTAAAGTTTTATGTACTCCAATGTAAATTTTATTATTGACTGTACAAAGTGTTTGATAAACTATATATATATAATTCATATGTATTTATTTTTAGATTTATTCCATTTCGGAGTTACTTTTCTCCTACGTCTATTCAGACTAGTCGTTGAACGTTCTAGAGTGTTTCTCCTTGAGCTTACTTTATCTCTAGCTTCGCTGCTGATTGTCCCAGAGGGAGTTTCCAGCAATTAAGAATATTTTTTTAATTTTACACTATATTATAGTTATAATATTAGCGGAAGAGAGCTACACAAACCAAACCCTCTTCATGCATCTCAGGTTGATAGTTCGTTAAGAAACGCGTATTCATACCAGGCTGACAAGCAGAAAGATCAAGTATTTCACTATAATCGTCACCCTGTAATTTACCAACTACTTCCCAATCGTTGTCGCGACGTCTAATCGGACGATTTAGAACAATAACCTGTTGACGAGAACCTTCAATAATAAAGGTATCGTTTTTCTGATAGTAGTTTTCAGGGAAATGGAAGATAATATCTGATCCATTTGCGCCATTACCTTCAGGTACAGTTAGGAAGTGTACTCTTTTAATACGGTTTACATTAATATCCCATTCAACCATGAACGAGTTAATACTTTGAAAAGCATTAGGTCTACCTTTGTCTAGAGTATATACATTCATTAATGCTTCAGTAAGATGCGTAGCAGTATACTGATCATATAATGAAGATACAATACCTAAACGAGCAGGATTTGCCATGCTTTTGTTATCCTATAAGTTTTTTATCTTATAGTTCTTACAATTTACCATCTTGTAAGGTCGGCATACGTTTTCATCTAATAGATGTTGCGTACTCTTGGAGATATTATATTCTTTATAAATAAAGTTTCAATCTCTATGCTCTACGGTGAATATATATATTATTATATATTTTACCTCGGTGTTGCCGCTGAGAATTAGGACGGTTTCGCCGATTTTACGCAATTTTTCAATAAGTATTTCTACCTAAAGGGGCGCTCATCCACCCAAGAACTTCATAAAGTCCTCTGCAGTACGAGTCGAAGCCATTTCGGGACGTACTGTTGTAAAATTAGATATTCTCATAATTACTTATTAAAAATTTTGTTTAAAAAATATAACTTTTATTCTTATCTATAATATTTATCGTATAGATCAGAAAGTGTTTTAGGTTTTTCAGATTTATCGTTAGCATTAGTTTTATCTACTACTGTTTGACTAGCAGAAGAATTTTTATTACTTTTTGCTGTACGACGTTCCTGTTTTAAAATATCTTTCCAATATTCGCTAATATTTGAAATAGCATCTTGTCCAAAAAGTCTATACCATGCTAGTTCAACTAAAACTTTTGGATCATTTAAATCTTTAAAAAACTGACTATATCCATTAGTATCTTGTTCTAGTAAATAAGATAATATTTTAGATTTTTCATCATCTTCAATAACTAAAACATCACTTTCTGGATCTTTATAATCAAAAGATATTTCTTTAAAATTAGAAACAGATTCAGTTAAAGCAGAACGAAGTTGATTATATTCCTCTTCTTCTCTTCTTTGTGCTTCTAAGGCAGCTTCTTTCTCTTTTTCCTTATAGTCATTTCGAATAATCTCAACTTTCTTTTTAAATAAATCTTCATTCTCCTTTGCTTTATCTAATTCATACTTTAATTCTTCATCTGACATACTAGTATATCTTGCTTTTAAATCTGCAAAGTATAATTCATCATCAGAATATGAATCTACATCGTAGTGTTGTTCTGGAGCCTTATTATTTAATGAAGCTTTATATTCTTCAACAGCAGTCTGTTTAAAATAATCTATTGCTTGTTCTAGTGTAACTCCATTATTTCTAAGCCACTGTACAGTGTTTATTTCTGATTCAGATAAATCAGGAGTAGAAAGTTCTTTGAGAATTGTTAACTGTTCTTTTCCGCTTAAAGAATTAAAATCTACTTCTTGAATTTCTCCATCTTCTGTTTCATATTTAATCTTTGAAACATCTTCAATACCTTTCTCTTTTAAGAATTCCTCAATGGGATTAATATCTACTTCTTCATTTGAATCACTATTACTTTGATTCTCTAATTCAGGTTGACTAATCTCTCCTGTCTCAGTTGTACTAGATCCTTCTACCTCAACTTCCTCAGTTGTAGTAGTTTTATTATCTTCTAGTAAACTATCAAATAAATTTGGTAATTCTGCCATTAACTTATTGTTTCTTATTATTAATTTCACAAAATTAGACTTTTAAAAACTAAAATCAAAAGTAAATATTATTGTTTTTTTTGACATTAATTTTAAAAAAGATTTTATGAAATTACTTCTTGTTTTTTGTATCTATAATCTCTATAAATTTTGATTCTTTTTGTGAACTATATATATTGGAATTTACTACTGTAATTTCGCCTACAATATGTTTTCTTTGAAATCACCTTAGCGGTCAACACTTCCTAGGTTTAATTGTTTCTTTTTTATAATGAGAAATAATATAATTCTCGTTTATAAATTTAGGAGAAACAACTATTTCAGAAGGATATTTTAATTTTAAATTAAGAGAATAATATGGATCAATTAAAGTAGTATCAATATCTACTCCTTTTTGAAATACTGTATCAACAAGTCTAATAGTATCTGTTTTTGTGATTTCTACTTTTTGATAAGCTAAAAACTGGATAGTTTTCGCTTTAATTTTATTATCCTTAACAACACTATCCATTTTTTTCATAATAGAATCTTGTTGATACTCGAACTGATCTAAAGTTAATTGTAACGTTCTATTCTCTCCACTTTTCGCAAGCAATTCAGTTTTATAATTACTTTCAGCAACGCTATAAGCTTCTTTATTTTTTTGATTACTGTGATATAATCAAGCAATTATAAAAATTAGTACTACATAAATACCTATATTAATCAGAACCTTTTTCACCTAAATCTTTAATTTTAACAATTAGTGAGATCATATTTAGTTCGATTAATTTATTTTTATCATAATAATCAATCGTTTTATTTAATATATCAATCTGTTCTTTAGTAAATGTTATTTCTTTATCAACAGCAGTCTTAGTATTCCATGATACGTTCCCGTTATCTAATGCTTTCAATTCAAATTTACTAATTTCATCTTCATCAAAACTTAGTTTTTTGATTATGTGTTCGATTGACATCATCTCAACTAAATTACCTTGTGTAATTGCCGTTTTAACCATTTGAGGCAAAAGAATTCTTTCTACTACATTAAATTTCATATTAATCCTTATTTATTAAATTATTTATTTAGAGCCACACAATATAAAATCAAACTCTTGGAACATTCTTGCACCGTCTGTTTTATTTATTTGAAATACGCACTCGTTTGGACGTTTAACAATTACTTTACAAACAAGATCGTTAACATTTTGTCCAGATTGTGGACGATTAAGTCAAAAATCATATGGTACTGTAGTAATATTTAATGTATAATTAGTATGGCCAATATTGTGATATATATATCCAACTCAGTTATCATTTAAATCTAAATCGTTTGGCATATTAGGATTTAAAGCATATTGATATTTTACAGAGGAAACATTTATGCCAGACATGCTCCCATATTTAGTTAAAATACATGTAAATGGATCTGTTATTGCAGTAGGTATTGCAACGTGTCCAGAATATAATACTCCTGATTGAGTAGCATCGGGATCTGCACCTTTAATTCACTGCACATCGTTAACGTCACCACTAGGTGTAGGATATGCTGGAATACATTCGTAAGTGTATATTTTCACTGTAGAATCTCCTGTACCTAAGCCTCCACTAAATTGATCAATTAAATTATATTCATGCGTACTATATTGATACACATATACAAAATCGGTATTCATAGTAGCAGGATATCTTACATATAATCTAACCTGTTTCCCCATAAGACGATAATCATTAGGTAATACTATTCGAGTTTTAGGTTGAGCTACACTTCCCATTACATCCACATGTAAGTTATCTCTAATATATAACGTTTCTCCATTACATTGTATTGCACCATATCCTAAAATTTCAGTTTTAGATTGTGTTGTGCCTAAGTTATCTCATGTGAAATTTCCATAGTTAAGATAACCAGATCCATCCTTGTTAAACTTGATTCCGTCTTTCGGCGTAGATTCGTATTCCTTTGACGTCGTTGTTCCACCTTGCTGAGTTGTAGTTACTTTAATTGCAACATAACTTGCTTTAATATAATCTGTATTACTATTTGTAAAATTTCTATAAGTTAAATTTGATTCAGTTTTATACTGACAACTAAAAGTAAATGTAATATTATTACTGCTTGTAACAGTTCCTCCGATTTGAATTGTTTTGTTGTTTATATCTTTAGCATATATACAATTGCTATATCAAGTAGAAGTTCATACAGTTTGATTTGTAGAAAATAATCAAGCAGGTCTACGTCCAATGATTAGATCAATGTTTCTAATTGTAACTTCATTATTAACATCTCACATAATATTGCCATCGGCTAAATAACCAGATCCACTTGGAGTAAAAATAGTTGTACCATTTCCAAATTTAGCAGATCCATCATTCTTCAACTCAATTTTATATGTGCCATTAGCGTTAGGACCTAATTTAATATCTCCATTAAGAATAATTAAACCTTCATTATTTCCTCCATCTAAATAGAGAGTTCCATTCTTATTTCAATATATGTGACCTTGTGCTAAATAACCAGAACCGTCATTATTTAATAATATTCCAACTTTTCTATCAGAATTTACGTACGATCCAAGAGCAATACATCCATCTTTGATATATAAACCTCCACTATTGTTTTGCGCAAACTCTTCTATTTGACCTAATAATGTTGTAGCTTCTGGAGTATAGTTTTGATTATAATTCCCTTGAATAAATATTCCTATTCCAGACATTCTACCAAATACTTCATCATAAGCTAATCCGTCTAATCTACCTAAACGTATTTTAATATTAGAATTATTTATATAAGGTTCATCAGTAATATTATCATTATCATCATTCTTACTGTAAGAATAATCAGTATTGTCTATTACATCGATATATGGAGCTTTATAATCCGCCGAAGTCATATAAACAGCACCTCGACGATCAGGATGAACAACATTATCAATTCGTACAAATGTATCTCCTTCAATAATATTTACATCACTTAACTCTGTAAATTTAATTCAGACATCTAAATCTTCTACCTTTGTTACAACTCCCTCTGCATTATATGGAACAACTCCCTCTATTTTCTGACATCTTACAACATCGTTTATTCAAAATACCGTTAATTGAGACGAAGTTTCATCTTTCATTTGATATTTCTTAATAATTCCGTTAAATTTTTCACTTACTCCAGAAATGTTATAAAATCCATTATATAAAGTATCTAGAAAATCTAAAATACTTAGTTCTCCATATTGAGTAGGATATAATTCTTTAGTTTTATTTCATACAGTTTCATTTGTAATAACTCCTTCAGGGGTTCTTCCTGTTAATAAGGTTGTAGCATTATTAACCTGAGTTTTATTTTCAATATCAATTGGAACATAAGGTTGAGTAGAGTAATTTGGAATAAATATATTATATCATTCTTCTAAAGTATGTCACTCATTATTTAAGGTTCCAAAACTAAAATCATCTTGAATAGCATCTTGAATAGTATATGCTCAAGATGATATATCACTTTCATTATATGATAGTTTTGGAATACTTTGTACAAGCGCACTATCCGAAACTCAAAAAGAACCGTTTGTACATTTAATCCGATTAATGATATATTCATAGACGCGCATTGCTTTGCGTACATTAATATAGTCAATATCTAATACGCTATTTGCAAAGTCTAATACAGTATCATTTAAAGTATTTCTCTTATTTGTACTTTTTAAAACATTATCAACAAATAAGATATTTTTAATAGTTCAATTCCCAGAGATAGATTCATCTTCTGCTTTTTTAGCAAATTGATCATCTGTATATCCATTTAAATATTGCGCATTTAAATTTTCTACTAATAGTTTAGAATTGATAATAAACGGAGGCTCAGTAGTAGTTAAAACTTTAATTGGATTTTTTACAGTTAAATCATTAATTTCTCAAGAACTGCCTGTTTGCTTTATTGTATACGGTTTATATTCTCCGTTAACTGTAATGTAAAATCCTCCGTCTAGTGTAAGTACAACTTTATTATCTCCAGGATATGGTATAGAAACAAGATTATTACTACTTTCTAAAATAATAATGTCAGGATCATTCTTTTGACTATTTGATGTGCCATTTGAACCAGCGTTACCATAATTTAATTCATAGTATCTATCTCGAACTCTTATATAAATTCGCCCAAAAGTATTTAGTACTAAATCCTTACTTATTGAACCTATTGTTTCTGCGTTTTTATGTAAAGCATCTGCCATAGAATTTTTGTTTATAAATTTTGTACAAAAATACAAAATATTTAAATAAAAAAAAAGTTAAGAACAAATTCTTAACTTTTTAATAATTATTCTTTGGGCTGTTCCTTTTCTTTCAATTGTTCTTCTAATTCTGCTATTCTGATCATTAATTCTTTATATTTCTCTTCTGTAACATTTTCCTGAGAATCTCCTCTTACAGATTGAAATAAATCGTTATATTTTTCATATAACTGTTTTTGTTTGTTTACTGATTCAAACATTATTCGATAAGAATCTACTTGTGACTTTAATTTAGTTTCTAAATCATCTCGTCTTAAATATATTTCTGTATCTCCATCTTTCACAGACGTAGCACTTGCTGGGACAGTATACTCTAACACGTTTCCAAACACTTCTACACGAATAGACATTATTTTTTCTACAGGAATATTAGGATTTCTAAATTCACCTGGCTTTAAAGGTGGCTCAATAGGATTTCCTGTAGTTAGGATCGTACCTACATATAATTCTGGATTTTTTGTTATACTATTAATATTTAAGAAGTATAACTTATCATTAACTTTTGAATTAGCAAACATAATCATAAAATATTTTAAAGTAAAAAGAGAGGAATATATTTACACATACTCCTCTCTTGTGAAATCTAAATTCTAGCGTTCTTCTCTTTTATATCTTGTAACCTCATTTAAATAAGATTCTGGATTTAAACCTTCTGTTTTAAAATAGTCACATAAAATGCAACATACTTTAGCTAAATGAAAGTTATAATCCATTTCTTCACTCTTACTTAAACGGTTTGAAGATTTATATGAATTATACGCATCTTCTCCTTCTAAAATTTTGCAAGCATCTGCTAGATGATCTTTACAAACCATTAGAAGTTGTTTTGGATGACTAAAATATTTCTTAATGAGTTCAGGATGTAATATCATATTCGTAATGTTTAAGCTGATGCACTATTTCTTATACTTACAACGATAGCATGATTTCTTGTTCTAGCAATGTTTGGCACAACATAATTAGAATGATTAATAAATACATCATAATCATACGTTGCACTTATTTGAGGAGCTGTAGCTCCTTCTTCTTGAGGCATAATAAAGCATTCGTATGTAGTTTTAGTACGAGTAACTTCTCTATAACCTACTAAACTTCTAGTACAATAACTAAGATTTTGCACTATTTTAACTACGACAAGATAATCAGTATTTGTGGTTCCATCAGGATTTGTAAACGTAGCAGTATCTACTGAATCTACTGTTACTGTAATTTGATCTTCAATTGGAGAAGTAGTAACAATATTATCTGGTAAATTGAAAGCTAAAACTATTAACTTTCGTTGAAGTGTGGCGGGACTTTCGTTGTTAGGATTTGAAACTGGAGTCCCTATAACTGTTGGATTAGAACTAGTTGTTGCCATATTTCATAAATAACGTTAGGATAATATTAATTACGCACAACTACCACAACCTGAATATCCAGCATAACCTGCGCCGTATCCAGCATATGGATAAGCACAACTTACAGGAATTGCAGGTACTGGTTGTTTAGGTAATCCGCATTGAATATCCGAAAGTTCTTTCTTAATCGGATCAATCAATTCCCGAATAGCTGCCGTCTGAGCCAATTGAGACAATTGATTACTATATTGTAAATTAAGATTTTGAAGAGAATCGATTTTCTGTTGTGTAAACAGATCTTTAATACCCTGGAATCCAGCTTGCATAGCAACAGTTTGATTGCCAATTTGCTGTCCAACATTACAGAAACCGTTATTAATTGCAGTCATTAGCTGATTAGTTTGCGCCTGAACAGCTAATTGATCTTCATAACTCATCTTAGTTAAATTAAGATTAACTGCATCTATCGATCTCTGTGTAGTACAGCAACAATCTTGCATTTTACTAATTATATTACTATCTCCCATTTGGATAGCATTAATTACTCGTTCTGCTGAAAAACCAACATCGCAACCCACTTTATCAATAGCACCTTTAATTCCACAAATAGCGGAATTCAAAGTATTAAAGTCACAATTAAGATTAGTTGCTAGTTCTCTTAAAGCGTCTCGGTTTCCATCAATTGCACGAATCGTTAAATTAGTATTTGCATCATTGTTTAATTGATTAGCCAAACCTTGTCCGTTCCCAAATTCTCCATTACCGTTCATCCATCTCATCATTCACATTCAAACGAGATACATAAACGGGTTGTTTCACATAGCCGCTCCGCCAAACATTCCACCACCGTTAGCTAAAGCAGCTGTTTCTAAACCTTTATCGTTATCTCGAAGTAATGCTACTGTTGCTGGATCAAGGCTTTTGTTGTTATTGTTCATTAATGCGGCAACTAAATTAGCATCAAGACCACCTCCAGATGTAGGAACATAGTGCTTTTCAATTACGTTTTCCATCATAATATAAAAAGTTAAAAGGTTAATAAATATTATTACATATATGTAATGTTACAATTGCACTACAAATATAGAAATAACTTTATTAACCTTTCACTTAAAGTCAAAAATTATATTATGATTTTTTTAGAATTTTTTTATATACGAATCTAACTCAGTTGAAAATATATTATAATTACTTCTAAAGATAGGATCACTAGAATATAATTCCTTAGCTTTATTATATCAATATACTACGTTTGAATGTCCACAATTAAATTCTTTAGAAATTAAATTTACTAAGTTATCTTTATCATGTTGTTTCAAACTATAAAATTTATATACAATTAACTTTTTTATATCTGTGATATTACGTTTAGCGCTTTTACTTAATATTTGATCTTTAGGAATATTTAGTAATTGGCTACAAATATCAATTGCTTTTTCAAAAGTATGAGGAAAATCGTCACTACTTAATAATATACGCATTATATAAATATACAAATCATTCAAACAAGTATAACTATTTCTATCACAAAATATGCAATTGAAATATTTTCATTAGAATTCTGTTTAATTGCATTCTGTTTGTAAATAGTTAATTGTCTTTCTATTCTTTTGTTCAAAAGTCATCCAAAAATAGTTATGATAATTCATAAAATTAAAATTATTAAAATTAATATTATCATAAGTTATTCTTTATTCGGACTGAAAACTTAAATTAGCTTTTTGTACTGTAATACTAGTTGGAAGTTTAGTAGATGGATCAATTACAATTTCATGTAAATAATGAGTTGAATTAATTGCATAATAGTATTTAAACAAATTTGTAGTTACATTAACTGAATACAATACAGATATGTTCGTATCGCTTCTAATTGTAAGTAACTCACCTGTTAAAGCACTTGTATATATACTTTTAAAATTTGTTTCCCCTCCAAATGCAGTAATAATATTTAACGCAGGTGTCTCTGAGTTAAGATTTGTTACTTCAAACGGAATATTTACAGAAACATTTTTAGTATCTACATAATTCTTCACAGCTTTAGAACTCGGATAGTGCACATCATCTGCACTATCCGTAATTTCTATCTCTTTTCTTAATATAGTTTCAAAGTTAGCTATTTGTCCATTAAACTCTTCTTCAGTTCCTTTATATCCGCCTTTTTGCGCAGATTCGTAAGCCGATGTTCCAGCTGTTCCAGGAAATATCTCTCACTGTTGAGTTTGTTTGTTAAAATATTTTATTGACATATTTTTTGATTAATTAGATCCCATATATACATAAGTATTTAGTATAGCTGAAGATTGCTGTCCTCCACTAGCAGGTAAAGTTATATTTAAGTTGTCTCCTAGTACAGATAAAGACAATCTATTATCTCTCCAAAAACCGCTAACACTGTATCCGCTCTGTGGTGTAAATACTGTTGAGTAAGTATTTCCATTTGGATAGGTATTTGAAGCTAACATATTAGCGTCATAATGTACAATTTTAGTAGCATTTGCTGGAACCTTTATAGAAACAGTTTGATAAAATACTGAAAATACACCATAGTTAGTAGTAGATGTAGCTCTAGGTATATCAGAACTACCAGCATGTGTATTTGTATAGACAGATATTTCTTCTCCAGTATCTAATCTAATGTTAGCATAAGAAGATCAGTTAGAACCTGTGCTAATTGCAAAAGTATACTTATTGTATATAGTGTAACCTATAATTAATTGCACTACTCTTGTGCTCTGGATTGATTTAACTCACAAACTAGCATCTGAAGAATCTTGTCTTCTTTTGAATAGAAGATTATAGGAACTATTGTTTCCTCCATTAACGTTTCTTAAAAATACTTTATTTGAATCACTTTGATACTGTACTAAATTAAACCCAGTACCAGGTGGAGAATAAATATATACATCATCGTATGCATCATTTACTCCATCAAATTCACATAATACACTCGTTCCCTTGCTTATATTCAGTGGGCTTGAAGATGAATAATTACTAGGATTTGGATATATCAAACGGAAAGTTCCAAGTCCAGCAAGCTGTGTTACAGTAACACTTTTATAACTTACGTTGTCTGGAGCATAGCATCGTACAACCATAGATCTACTAGTAGTTCCATTTGCGTTTGATGTAGCAGTTAATGCTCTTGTAGAACTATTTAAAGTCAATCAATCATCGCCAGATACTTGAGGTTTTACAGCAAAACTTACTGGACCTATTGTAATTCCAGATGTATAAGTTGTACTATATGTACTATTATCTGTAATATTAACTGTTCCACCTGCTGCAGGAATAGTTGGATAACTTACATTAAATGTATATTTTGTAGTAGCACTATTAGCTTGCTGTTGAACAGTAGCTGTTTTTGTTGAATTAGCAGTCAAAGTACTTCCTGAATATGGACTTTTTGGAGTTCATGTATATTTAAGAGTTTTCGTAATTACAGGAGAAGTTGTTACACCCGAAACTGTAGCACCTTTTGAATTTGCAGTTACTACTCCAGTAGAAGTATTAAGCGTCGCAAATGTTCCTGAAGATCCAGGTCAAGAATATGTTCTTGCCATACTGCCTGCTCCGTATGTTGTAGCAGGAATTGTAGTTGTTGTTCCCCCTGATGTAAATGTAAAAGTTATAACATTATCACTATTCGTAGATGGACTAGAATTTCCTCCACCTGCCCCAATCTGTGCATATGTTAAGTTTTCTGTAGTAGTAAACATTACAGCAGTTACAGCATTAGCTTGTTGGTAAATATCTACTGATTTTGTATCAGATGTTACGCCGTTCATTGTTATTACTAAATTAGCTTTAAGTATCGCCATTCTAGTAGTATACGTAGTTCCACAAGAACTTGCTGTTACTACTCCTGTTGAAGCATTAATAGCACCACCATTAACAGAATTTGTACCAGAATACTTTACTGTAGCACCTGATGTTAGATTAGACAATGCTTCTGTGTAACCAGATGTATAATTTTGAGTTCGACTTTGAGTATAAGAAACAGTAGGACTAACTCCTGCACCAGCAGCATTTACGTCTCCATAAGTTAATGCACTAATAACAGGTTTACCGTATGTAATAGATGTTTTAGCATTAGCAGCAGTATAAAAAGTTGCTTGAGCTATAACTGTACCAGTTGCAGAACTCTGTCTTAAATATATTGTATAACTTTTTCGATCTCTAATTACATTATTGTAAGAAGTTTTATTTAATGTACTAGTAGTTGTACTAGAACTATTTGTATAGTTACTTTTACTTAATGATAAATAATCTGTTCCACTTAAAGTTAAATATGCAGTTCCAGTTCAATACTCTGTAGTTGCTGTTCCAACATCACCTGTACTATATACAGGAGTTTTTGTTCTTCTAATAGAACCTCAAGTAATTGTTTTAGATCCAGCTCCAGCGGGTAAATCTCCAGATGGAACGGTTAACGTTCCAGTTCAATTTCCATAATTATAACTTACTATTTCGTTAGCAGCTTGAGTTAAAGTTAGTGTAGCATTGGCAGAAATACTAGAATTTGAATATCTTAATGTAGCAGTTCTAGCTGCTCCAGCTACTGTAGTTCTATCTGCTGCAGTAACTTTTACTGCATAATTATGATAAGAAGACTGAGCTATACTAAATCCAGTTCCAGATATTGTTCATATATTACCTGGTGCAACAGTTGTATCAAAATTAGTACTTTCAGATGTATAAGTTAGATGAGCATAATACCCATCAATAGTTTGTCCTCCAACTGCAAACGTTGTTGTTTGGTTTGTAGAATTTGCGTTAGTAATACTAGTTGCAGTTACTGCATTAGCTTGTTGATAAACTACTATTGTATCTGTGTCTGTACTTGTAAGAGTATCTCCTCCAACTGAACTTGGATTAGTAAATTTTAAAGTTAAACTAGCGTTTACGCTAATACTTCTACGTGCTCCGATTACTGTAGTTCTGTTATCTCCAGTAACTATACCACTAGAATTTACAGACATTCCTGCTGCAGAACTACTATACGTTCTACTCACTACTGTTTGTGCTCAGAGACTATTAATTTCTGAATCACTGGATGTTTTTACAGTTTCTGACGAAAATACATATTTACATTCTCCTCTACCTTCAGGATTCTTAGTACCACCTTTAGCTGGAATATCACCTGCTGGATATGTTAAATTAGTCGTATAACCTGATTGTGGTTGAGCTGTAATTGATTCTACTTTATTTAGTGCTTGAGTTGCTCTAATATCACTTCTACTATACGATCCTGATTTAGTACCCCCTAAAATATAATTAGCAGAAGGAATTCAAGAAAGAGTAAAGGTTCGAGTTATAGGATTTGATTGAGTTGCAGCAGATATTGTATAGCCCTTAGATGATACAATTACTTGACTACCAGCCATACCTGTAAATGTACCTGTCGGAGTCATTGAATAAACCGCATTTCCGTTTAATGTACCATATGTAGAAGCTGGAGTTGCAGAAGATGTAGATCCAGATGTAAACGTAAAAGTTTGAGCATATTGTCCTTCTCCTTGCGGAGCGTACGTACCACCTTTAGCTGGAATTGTAGGATAGGTAATTGTTTCAGTACCTTGAGCTACTGCTACTTTTGTTACATAATTAGCTGCTTGTGGTGGTTGAGCAAATACTTTAACTGTTCGCCCGTTTAAAGTAACATCTATTTCTGTTACTCTTCCTCTATGATCCGCAGTACTAAGAGCACATAAATTATCTATATTAGTAGTCATATTGGGAAGTGTCCAAGCTCCAGTAGACGTATTAAGTCCAGTACTACTAGTGCCTTCTTCTAATACTGTTATATAAGCTAAATCGACTGTAAGTGGATTTGCTTCAGTTCCTGCACTTCCACCTTTGATACTAAAAAAGAATACAGTACCTACTGTTCCAGTACCATATGATACTTTAGCTGTATAATTTTGTCAATCACCCGTTCCATTTACAGATGACAATCACTCAGTACTTCCTCCTGTACCTAGAGGATTATAATCGTGTTCTAATTGATATCCTTTAGGAATTTTAGCCACAAAAGTACAATAATAGGTATGGCTAGTAACTCCAGTATAAGATACACCAAATCCTCCTAAATTAGGAGTTGTGCCAGAACCTTTGTTTTGCCAACGCGTTATATATCCCCCATTTACTGAAACAGGATTCGTTCCTGCAACTCTTGTTAAAGTACAATTACCAGAATTAGCGTTATCATATACGCCCACAGTTTTTACATCAACCGTAAATGCAGGGTTAGCTAATCATCATTGACGTAATCTAACAGCAGGTGAAACAACCAAAGACTGTTTATATGTAATAGTTGCTCCAGATGTAATATTGTTAGTTGCTCCAGATGTGTATGTAGTATATTGCGAATAACTAACTACTGGTGCTCCTGAATCTCCACCATTAGCAGGAACAACTTTAGTATATCTAGCAAATACATTAGGTATAGAATATGTAGCACTATTAGCTTGCTGTTGAACCGAATAGGCTAAACTTGCGTTTCCATAAGAAGCAGTTCCTGTAGCAGTTAAAATAGTTCCTACTGTGGTTCCCCTAGAAGGAGCAGTAATTTTGTTTCCAGATAATGTTCACCCGTTTGGAGTAGAAGTAGCAGATAATGTAGGAGTAACAGAAATACTACTTGTTGCTGTAGAAGATCCGTTTCAATATGTCTTATAAGTACCACCTATTGTAACACTTCCACCAGAAGCAGGAATTATTGTAATTCCACTTAATATTAATTCATATCGAACTATTCCAGCAGATTGAGTTATAGTAACTTGAGCTTCTTTTCCATCATAACTAACTTTATATATTCCAGATCTAGTTGTTGTAGTTTTATTCTCATCAAAAGTTATAACTCTTTCAGATAATGAACCAGTTCCCCCTACTTTACTAAACGTGCCTAATGAATTAATATCTATTGTTTGAGCTTCGTCAAAACTACCTGTTTGATATCAATCTCCATGAGTTCCATTAGAATATATAGCTCTTTTATATGTAACACTTCCTTTGGTTTGAGTAGCAGTAGCAGATAAAGTTACAGTACCTCCTGTATTAGCTATATTTGTTGTAGGTGATTTAGTAACATTTATAGAGGTAGTAACTCAATCTTTACTAGTTTCTATTTTTTCTTCTTCTGATATTTTATAATAAAACCCATTCCATGCAGCTAAATCAAATAATGGAGATATATCTCCTTCACAAACCCCACAAGAATGAAACTGTATAGTGCCTTGCAGAGAATTAAATCCACAAACAGTATTATCTTTAAAAACTCTATCGTTTCTAACTTCATAGTACAATCTTCAACCATTACCTAATTCAACTTTAGGAGTATCTACACTATAAGGTAATTGAGTATTAGTCCCATTTCATTGAGAAAATAATCAACCGTTTCCGTTGTTTTTAATAATTACTCATATAGTAGTAGTCTTATTATTTAAACTAGTTAAATCTGTTGTGTAAGTTGGGCTAATACTTCATTGATAATTTCCTGTGCCGTTAATACGTTCGTATTGTGCAACTTTACCCATAGAGTCATCATCCACAATGGATCAATTACCTTGATCGTTACTTTTTCAATTTGTATCAAATTCTTCAGACATTAATTGAGCACAACCATCTGGTTTATATACTAAACTTGATCCACAAAAATAAGGAATATTTCTACATAAACCTTGCAAATTTACAAAATTATCTGTAAACGGCAAAACATTTTGAGTAGTTCCTGTTCAATTTAAAAAATATCTATGATCACCTTCAACTCACTTAGCATTTCTTAAATAATAAAATGTATTCCGATTATTTACATAAAAAGTTATATTACCTCTAGAAGAATGCTGACAAACAGCTCAATATTTAACTCAACGATTTAAACGATCCTCACTAACTGTAAGATCACCTGCTAACATTGTAGAGTTTTCCATTGGAACTTTAAAACTAGTTGTTCCATTACTCTCAGATACATATGCTTCTCAACAAATAGTATATGGTGTATTAGGTTTAAATTCTAATCCATTAAATTCTAAAGCATCTCTAGTATTCATTCATGCACCATTAGTTTTAATACATGAAATTTCAAACGTAGTAGTATCAAGTCCTAATATATCATTAGCAACACCTATACTAGCTCAATGTTCTACACTACCGCCCCGAGATTGATTTCTAAGTATATTAAAACCAGGTCCATTTAATCCATATGCGTCATAGATATCAAAATCATATTCTCCCTCAACTACTTTATATCAAAGTAAAGTTACATTTTGAGTTGGACCTCCTTTTGCTGCCGACGGAAATGAATACGCTTGAATACTAGTATTGTTGGTATCAGCAGTAAAAGTTGCTTGTTTTACTTGTGGTTTAATTGATTCAAAAAATAGTTGCAAAACATTAGTTTCAATAATATTATTATACATTATAACGCTTAAACAGCCCTTGCCATCTAGTTGTTCTTGACTAGCGTATCCACAAGCAATTAATGTATAAACTTGCCCTTTTTTTAATATTCCTAAATTTGTTCTCGCAAATCCGTATTGAGCAGAAGTTTCTTGAGTTCTATAATCTACAATTAAATCTCCTGTCATATTTTATATATATTAGAATTGTAGTGGGCATAATTACCCACTACAATATTATTGTCATTCAAATTTCTCATTAGTCAGTTCATTTAACTTAGTAGTTAACTGTTGAACTTTTAAATTAAGAGCTTCAACTTCTAATTCTAATAAGGATTCTTTATCAATATATAATAATCCATTTTTCTTAGTTACTAGCTCAGGAAATACTTTTTGAACATCTTGAGCAATTCTACCTATTGCAAAAGTCCCATCTTTCTTATAATTTCAAGAACGAAGTGGACTTATATTAAGTGATTTATATATATAATTACGTTGTACGTCTTTAATGTTTGTTTTTAATCGAATGTCAGATGTTGTAAAATTAACTCCTTTATATACTTGATTCGCAGTAAAATTACCTTTATTATCAATAGATGCTATACATCCAACTTCACTATTTTTGAATATGAAACCTCTGCCTGCATTATTATTAATGCTAAAATATATAGCGTGATCTCCAGTTACTGTTCCATGAGTACCATATGTTGCAGTTGGTCCAAAGTACATTCCGTAAGCAGGCGCTAAAGCGATACTACTTTCTATTAAACTAATACCATATCCTTCAGGAGAAGTTTGCGAAACACAAAAGCCTCCAGCCGCTTTCATTCTAGCGGTAGTACTTAACAAACTTGTGGACACGATTGCGGTTCCGTCTCATCTTAAGAAATTATCCGCATTGTATGTTGTTCCTTTACTGAAATAAATAGTAGGATTAGAGGTCGATGCAGATATCGATATTGTTCCATCTGAACCAAGAACTATTCCGTCTCCAGTTGAGGTTAGAGTAGTTCTAGTTCCAGTTGATATTTGTTTTATATAACCATAGAAAAATCTATTAGTAGAAGTTCCAATATAAACAGTGCCTTGAGGAACGATATCTCCTACATTTGAGAGATTTCCACTAACATTATTTGAACCATCAAAAGATTGTCCTCAAAGTGTTTTAGCAGAAGATAATTTAGTTGCACTACTAGCATTTCCACTGAAAGAAGTAGCGGTTACGCTTCCTACAAAAGTTATATTTCCTGTAGAATCTAGTACTGCTAATTGTGATCCATCAGCATCTTTAATATAGAAATTAAAATTATCAGCAAACTCTATTGATCCAAGATTTCCCTTACTAATATTACTAAATTTTATTCCAGCAGATGCTGCGGTATCTCTATTAATAGTTAATCCATTAGTTTGAGTACTATTAATAGTTATATCTCTTGAACGAATTTCAAAATTAGTATTTAAGTATGCAATATTATCTTCCTGTGTATAATTTCAAAATCAATCAACTCCATTTTCAACTCTATCAGATTTATAAAAATTTAATCCAATATTATTATTTGTGCCTCCAAAAACAGCAGTATTACCGTTAGCTAATTTTATTCCAAATAAACTAGTATAATCAGATTCTATTAACGGAGCTGCTAGAGCAATAGTATAATGATCCCTTCCATTTATAAGAGTACTAGTATTGCCAGTTAAAGTAATTGCTTTATCACCTGTTGAAAATGTTTTCTTACCCGAAATTGTTTGCTCTGTAGCTAGGGTTACATAAGTATTGTTATGATTATGATCTGATCTAGATGCAGTAGATGCTGTATCATTTCCAGTTACTGTGTTAGCTAGAGCAATAGATGCAGAAATTTCTACATACTGAGTTCCTCCTCATCGATAGGTTTTATTAGTATCTTTCGCAACATATATTTTTCCCGATTCTCCTGTAGGTGGAAAATCGCTAAACGAATCATATTCTAATACATCATCGACAAAAGATGGTAGCTGGCTAGAAGGAACTAAACCACTACTATCTAATGATGCTACTCCATTAGCTACTCCAATTTTATTATTTGGAATAAAATCTAAATTTAAATCGTTTTCTAATTGTGATAAGCTTGTTAAATTTTCTGTATCATATACAATTGCGTTACTATCACTATATGGACGTGATACTTCTAATCCTGCATCTGCAACATTGATTACAGTTCCGTTTATATTATCAGTATTTTGACCTACACGTACCTTAGAATCAACAATATTTAATAAATTTTTTTCTCCATTTATTGTCGAAATGGTTATTATATTGTTTATATCTTTTACAAAATTAAGAGTTCCTGTCATAGTTCCGCCAGCTAGCGGTAAATAATCCGCTAGCTGTGAAACTGTGGCATGTCCTGCAGAATTAATCAGTTCTTCTACTAAGTTTTGATCTACACTACATTTATATTCTTTACCTCTAGTACAAATAGTTGGACCTTCGTCAATAAATGAAATACAACTTTCGAATTCTTCTAAAGTTCCGTCTGTTTCATTACGACTCTTTTCAGCATCATAAGAGGCTTTAGTTGTAAAATGTAAAAAACTTATATCTAATGCCATTTATTTATATTTTAATTTTATACAAAATCAACTCACTGAAACATTGAAGTTACATATTCTTTCACATCATTAGCTTCAACTAATCCGTTTTGTTCAGAACTAGCTGTAGTTATACTTTGTATAGTAATTGATCCAGTTAGATTTTGAGTTGTTCCACTTTTACTATTAGCAGTTAATGTTAAATAATTAGAACCACTTGCAGTAACACTTTGTAAAGCAGTATCTGCTTTGTTTCCTTGTGCTGTAGTAGCTACTCCAATAACATCAGCACGTAGTTCTTTTTCTGCAATCGTTAAATTAACTGCTGGAGACGTTGCAGCTTGTCCATTACGTAATGTAATTACTCCTACTGCTCCACCAATAGACTGGACACCTGTACTTGCAGCAACATCAATTTTATTTTCTAGTTTAGATATAGCTTTATTAATTGTATCTGTTGCAACAATAGAACTACTCTCAGTTCCTTTTTCATATCCAGTTAGAGCTATATCACTTCCTTTTAAAGTTATATCTTGATTTAGAGATAATCCATTTACCTTTCTTGTAGTTGGAACTTTATTATTAAGTTCAGATTGCAGATTATTAATTTTACTAATTGAAAGATTTGGAATATCTGTCTCAAGTATAGGTAACTTTGTTACTTCAATTAACCCGTTTGTTTGTGTAACAGACCTTACAAATCCACTATCTTTATCTGCTACCGTTAATTCAGCTAATTTAACATCTATTTGATTATCAACTTCTGATACTGTAGTTGCTGCTTCAGCAGTTGTTTTAACTGCTGCTAATTGTTGAGATACTGTTGATTCTGAACTAAATCCACTTCCAAGTTTAGTATCAATATCTGTAACAGATTGCTTAGTAGCAATTGTAGAGGTGTCAACTGAAATTACGTTTTTATTAATGGTAATGCCTGAGCCAGCAGTATAAGCATCTACCAATGATGCAAGATCTACTTCAATATTTTCTATACCTGCATCAGTATTAAATGCAATTGTAAGAACTTTAGTTTCAGGATCAAATGATACATTTTGTACCATTCCATCTTTAACAAACTGGGTAGCATCTATACTTGCAATTTCTACACTATCTTGCCCAGATAATATAATCTTTTTTGTTTCAGTACTATAAGATAAAGATAATTCTGAACTTAATGTACCACCACTTAACTTTAATATTTTATCTTCAGAAGCTACACCAGTTACAGTTACTGTGGGGATTGTAATATTAACGTCTTTATTACTTCCAGGAGATACAGGTTCTCCATTAACCTTAATAGTTTCAATAACGTTTACTTGTGCACCAGCCGCAATACCACTGAGTTTTGTTTTCTCAGTAGTAGTATAATCTTCTGTAGATAATCGTTTACCAACAACTTTATCTACTTTTTTATTTAACTCTGTATTAACGTAAGATGTATCTGCTTTTTGACTAAGAGCAGAGGCAACTTCTGTTGCAGAAGCTACATCTGATAAATCTAAATCAATAACTGTACCGTTAGCGTTAGTAATAGTTAGATGTTTTGTTTCTTCATCTCAATGAGCATCTCTAACTCCACCAAAAACATCAGTTGCGGTTTCACTTTTTGCTATTTTAATTAATCCAGTCGAAGTTTCAAAATAAATACGTCCAGGTATTAAATTTAGTGAAGGTACCGTTGTTAACTTAGAAAAACTTAAATTAGTTGTATTTGCCATTTTAATAAAAGATTACTTATGAAATTTCATTTCAAAATATATCTAACTTTCCATCCGTTCCTACTTGAATTGCAGAATTAGCAGAAACAATTTTTGCTACATTCACTACTAAACTTCTAGAAGTACCAGAACCACTTATAGTTAATGTTTCATTAGGACTAGTTAGAGATGTAATACCTCCTGATACTGCTGTTTGAATACTATTACTAAGAGCTTGCATTCCAGCTACAATTGTTTGATCTGCTCCAACATCAACTCCACCAGTAATAGCAGTACCAATCTTAATTGTTGAACCTTTTAAACCTGTTAAATCAAGTTTTAAACCATCTGCTGATTTAGATAATGCTGAATCTGTAGCAGCGTCAAGTTTAAGATCGATTGTATTTTCTTCTGAAATTGTAATCGCCTCACCTGCAGTAAGTGAATCTTGTTTATCTTCAACAGAAGTTTGTAAAGATTCAATATTAGACTTATTAGTTCTAATTTGATTAAGATCTGTATCAGAAATTAAACCAGAACCTTCTACTTTATCAACTTTATTATTAAGTTGATTAGTAACTGTAGTAATCTGTTCTTGTAAATCTGTATCAGTAGCTTCAAGTTCTGTTTTAACTTCAGAAATAGCACCATCAACTTGAGATTTTGTATAATAACCTGAAAGATCAATAGTTCCACCTAGCGGATCCCATTGAGTTCCATCCCAAGCATAATTAGTTCCAGCAGGAGTAGTTTCATGAGCTGCAACTACATTCCATACATCTCCTTTTTTATTTCCTTCAGAAGGAAGTTCTTCATAAGTATCTTTTGTACCTTTATAATCTAAAGCTGAAGCGACAGAAGATCTTAACTCATCTACAAGCGTTTTTAAAGCTTTACCTTGAGCAGCAGATAAAGCAGCATCTGTTCTATCGCTTTCAAGAGAATTGATAATTTCTACAACAGTTCCAGTTGCAAGAGTTTCCCAAACTCTATTAGAACCATCTTCATCAAAACTCTTTAATATATATGCGGTTTTATTTTCTTTTACATAAACAATAAGACCTTCTACTAACTGAATCGTAGGCATTGCGTCACGATCAGCAATAGATGCTTGGATTGTTCTATTGTCGAGTGGTAGATTCGCACCTAAATCAAACCCAGAACCTACCGAAATACCTTTACCAAAATATTCTGCCATGATTAGTTAAAGTTTACATAGTAAGTACTAGGTTGAGTCATTTTACCCGATAGATATACGGTATAGTTAACCGATTGTCCATCTAAACAAGTAACCTGAACGGTACTAGTAGTATAAGTTCCAGTTACATCAAAGTTGTTACTGTCTTTAATATTTGATACGTTCCATCCTGTTGGAGCAGCAAAACAAATATATTGTTCAGTAATTGGTCCAGAAACTTTAACAGTTTTCTTTGCAGATACAGTTTTAGTCATTCCTTTAATTACTTCTTGAGTAATATTATTTGTTGAAACTAATCCTGAGTAAGCTGGGCGATAACCTGTTACGGTTACTTTACTGGAATCTACAGATCCCGCAGGAAGTGGTGTTTGATAATTATTTCCTTTTGAATCTTTTGGTTGAGGACCTTGTGCATACACTGCACGATAATAATAATCCATCGCTCCAGCCACTACTGTTTCTGGAAGATCCTCTATTTTACTTGAACCATATAAAATTTTAGAAGCTTCAATGTTTTGTGCACCAGCTCTATTATTTTGTTTTGTACCTGCTAAATTAATTGCGCCAGCATTAAAACTAACGTTAAAATTAGCAGTAGTTGGAGCAACTGCTCCAATTTCTTGAATATTAGAATAGCTTTTTAAAGAAATACTAGCACTAGGATTAGTGAATGTAGGATTAACCGTAGGGAAAATGAGTGTATCAAAAATTTCATTATAACTTTTACCAGTTAATTGAGCTACTGTTGTGCCAGCAGCAATTCCTCCCAGTTTTTCTACGGTAGATACCGTTGAAGACAAGCTAGACGAATAATTTCCACTCAAACTATCTAATTTAGCTTTATCTTCTTTAGACATCAAACCGTCTAATACTTCTGACGCTTTCGCTAAAGCTACATCAGTAGTATCTCCACTAGTATAGTGTATAGTTAAACAATTATTTGTAGAATTTAATGTAACGTCTTGTACCTTACCTCCCCCATATGAATGGTTGTTCATAAATATTTCATAAGTATCGGTACAAAAGTATATCCCATTGCCATGTTGACTAGCGTCATACGAGCTTTTTGGGCCTCTGTAAAATAATACTGGAACTGCCATTTAATTATTGTTTTTAATTAATATCGATTCATGTAAGTGTTCCTGCAACAATAATTTTTTGTTCTAAAACATCAACTTGCTGATCTATTTCGGTTTTAGTATAATAATTAGTTAAATCTGCTACGGTTTTGCCTGATCCTCATAGTTCTCATCTATGTGTACCTTGCCCGTTATCTATTCAAACATATTCATCAAACAAATCATTTCCACTTGAAAGATGATTAGGAATTAAATATATAACATTAGTTTCTCCAGATTCAGGTAAAGATTGAACTATTTTAAAACTAACATTATCTCATGTAGCAATTTGTCCTAAAGTTTCAATAAATTGTTCTTCTGTCAAAGTTCCTCCACCTTGAACATATTGTTCATAAGCTGAATAACCTCTCGGCCCTCTATATTGCTCATCATCTGCATTCGTTGGATCATATCAGATCATATTCTGACAATCATCATAAGCAGGATTTTCAGGATGCATTTCCTTATATTCACAAGGTGATTCTGGTCCAACATGAATGTTTTGATCTCCAGGAGCTCCTTGAGGAATATAAAAATCAAATACTGCATTAGTAGGGTCAGAACTAATATTTTTTACATTAGCAGGTTCAGTATATTCTACTGTAGTAGTTTTATTAACAGTAACAGTAGCATTATCTCCCTTTTCTCCATATACTCTACCCGCGTCTTGTATTTCATTATTAGTTAAAGTAACTATTAAATGAGCATTTTCATTAATTAGTAAAGTTTTAATTCCAACTCCTCTAATTTCTTCAAGACTACAAATATTCGTTCATCCTCCCTCAGAACCATAATATTTCCATTGTATGTGTCCATCTGCTCTTCGTAATAATACTTCTCTGCCATCTTTGCCATCATTTCCTTGAGGACCTCTTACATTTCCTAAATCTCTAGCTTGGTTTTCAGAAGATAATCGAACTCATAAATGAAAACGTTCATCAATAAAAACATCTTCTATTGTATCTCCTTTAGGACCAATTAGTTCACTTAATGGAACTAATGAATACCAATCGTCTAAATTTTCATATTTTCATTGAAGTTCTATTCCATTGTTTCTAATTATTACAGGAACTCCATTTTTTCCAGTAATGTCTGACAATGGAAGTAGATTGTATCAATAAACAGAGTCATAAGAAAACTGTATATAATTACTAGCTACTCTTAAATTTACTTTATCTCCTTTAGGACCTTGTATACCAGGATCACCTTTATCACCTTTATCACCTTTATCTCCTTTATCTCCTTTTTGTCCAGTATCTCCCTTAGGTCCTATTAGATTTACGTAGATTCACGTTTCCTCATTTTCTCTTTTAACTCCTAAATTTGTCCCATCCCATTTAAATTGCAATCCAATTCCGTCTTCTCCGTCTTCTCCTTTTTGCCCTGGATCTCCTTTATCTCCTTTGATTAGAGCAGGATCTGGATTAGGTAAGTTTCCGTTATTCTCTCAACTTAACATTCCTGAACTAGGATCAAAGTGAGGAATAAAAACAGCACCTTTTTCGCCTTGTGCTCCAGGTTGACCTTGCATTACTAGAGTTCAATATTCATTATTTACTTTACTAACTAATGGTTCAGAGTCAATACTAACATCATTAGATCAATGTGTTTTTTTACAAGCAAAAAGAGCATTATCGTGAGAAACAAAATCGACAGTATATTCATCATTAAAGTAATGACTGTTTGGATTTCACTCCTCATATCTAAACGATAATCCACGATAGAAATCAATAGTATTATTGTAAGCAAATGTTTGACGTGAAATATTATTTTCGATATTAGAAGCATTTAAATTTCCTGAACTAATTGTTCTCTTCATAATATTGAATTATTTTAAAATAATCGTTTCTAGATATATCTCCGTTTTCTATATAATCTATTGTGTTCATAAGATCATCTAGAAATTTTAAAGTTTGTTTATCATATGTATATCCGAATTTTAATTTTTCTAATTCTGATAGATACACATTTAAAAAGATATTATATAGTTGCTCCACAATCACATTTATTATAATTTGTCTCTCCTAATATATCTTTACATATATAATTACACGAAGTCAAATCTTCAATTATACGTTGTGCTTCTAAATAACTTCCTTGTTCAATTAAATAACTTAAGATATATACAGAATCAAATAGAAAATTTCGCATATTTCTTATAGATTCATCAGATGAGCAATTATCATATGTACACTTACTATTAAGATTATCATAAATCATCTTCTTTTGTAACGAAATTAAACATTTATTTAAATAACAAATAGATACAATTTGTTTATTCGTTCAATATTCAATTTCATCAGTTATTAAACTAGATAATTCAGAATAATCTTCAACTTTCTTTGCAGATTCTACGGTTAACGTTTCATTTTGCCCGTCAGTTGTTCCTATATAAATATCTCAAGTGTTTCCGTTACTATAATAAAACAATTTCCCACTCGCATTATATGTATCCGCATCTGAAGATTTAAGATGTTCTAATTTTTCAATACAATATTTGTTATATATATATAAACCATCTTTAGGTAACTTATACAGATAAGGAGTTCGAATATCATTTGTTTCTAAATCTAAACATCTTATAGAATCTTCGAGAACAGTTAAATCATCTGTACTATAGGAATTATTTTCTAGGAAATCAATAAATACATGCTGTTTTCAATCACTATTTTCTTCTTGCCATTTTTCATAACTATGCTCAAAATTAGACGTTCCTGTAATATCTGTTACCTGTAAATAACATCCAGACGTCATAGTTATTTCTACTTCAATTGGACGTGATGCACTCATCTGTTTAAATATTTGTTTTTATTTTATTGTTATATGGATTTGAGTCATATAGCTGCATTTGTTCAACTTGGATTTGTTTTTCCTTTGTATCAATTACTCTATCATTATAATCCTTATTATCTCGGATTTTTTGCTCTTCTAAAGATATACGTTTACGTTCTAAGTCAAGTTTCTCTTTACTATTTTTATCAACTTGATTCAATAGTTTTTTATTTTCGGAACTAAGTTGTTCTAGTTGTTTTTGAGCTTCTTGAATTTGAGATTCGTACTGTTGTATACGTTGTTGTAATTGAACTAATTGATCATTTTCAAGTTTCTTAGATTTCATTGAACGTGTTATATAACGTTCTAAATCGTTCATATTTTTAGCTTTGAAGATATTAACTACTAATTCAGAATCGGCTAATCCTGCTTTAATTAACTCAGGACTAACTGATTTTAGAGCTTCCATATCTCTATAAGTCCTAGTACTATCTTCAATATGAATATCAAAATCGGTTATTGTATAATGTTCAGGTAATGCCGTAAATAATTTGGCATATTTGTCTCCTAAAATAATTGTTCCTTTAACTCCCTTTTTAAATACTATTTTAGCTAGATTTAACATATCGTAGTTTACTTCTTTATACATTAAATCCATTGCATCAAAATACTGTTTAGTTAATAGAGTAGATTGTTTAATTCCCACTTGTACGTTTGAAACCGCATCGCGTTGCTCTATTTGACCTAACTTTTCTTGGAATACTCCTGTAATAGATGATGCTTGTTGTTCAACAGATTGAATTGCAAGTTGTATTGCTTGTATTGCTTGAACTTTTACCGTATCATCAAATCCGTTAAAAATAGTATTTAATGATTGCCCTTCTTGAGAACTATCTAAAATAGCTACTCCATTCTTTTTTCAGGCTAATCATTTTTGAATTCTTTCTGGCATTTCAACTCCTAATGCTTCAGGAACATTAGCTAAGTCTAACCATTCACCAACAGTTCCACTAGAAGCAATTAAGTTGTCTCTATAGAACAATAGCATATCGTATTTGTCTTGCAAGTCAGAAGTAGCTAAAATAAGAGAGAATGGTTGTCCGTTTTTATCTAAAAAGAACGTTCCATTAACTGATAATGTACATTTACTTGGATAATCGGAAGAACGAACTACATATTTAGATTCACCTCTAGTAATATAAATATCATTTCCAATTTTTACACCTTCATGTCTAGTTAAATATCCTGTTTTTTTATTAACTTCAAGTCATTCAACTTCATAAACTGGAATAGTATTAAGTAATCTATGTCCATTTATTGTTTCATCAAATGGCAACATTGGAGTTACTTCTAATCCTCCTAATATACCCGTACTTGTTCCTTCTAAAATGGTTCCTGTATCAGTTCTAATTTCTGTATTAGCTGCGGGAACTCTTACAAATACACTGTTAAAATATGCTTGATTCTTATGAAAATCATTATCTAAAGATTCTAAAGCTTCTGAAGTTAATTCATCATGATATCGATTAATTATTTCCTCTTTAGTCATATATTTGCGAATAACTGCTCGATAAGAATCTTTTAAATAATAGGAGTTAGTATTACGCTCAATAAATGTATTTAGAGGATTTAATACTTCTAATGATACATTTTCTCCATTTTCAGTTGGAACTACTCGATAATAGCATGTTCCTGTAATTAAGAGATCTGAAAATAACTCTCGCATCTTATTTTTTAAATCTATATTGCGAGATTGACGTAAATATATTAGTATATTCTGTGCTGCAATTTCATATTCAGAAGTGAAAGATTCTTCTGTATCTGCAATTAATTTATCTAATTCTGCCTGAATAAATGGATCATTATTTGCAAGCTCTCTGTTATCTAATAATATTGGAATAATAGAATTTTGTAAATATGATTTTAAATACTTATAGACAGTTTCGTTAATTTTTAATTGCTTTTCTCGCATAATATTAGAAACAGTTTTAGAATCTTTACAAGATATTTTTAAATCAGGTTCTAATCCTAAATACTCTCCAATTAATACATCGATATGTTTTTTAATTAAAGGAGTAAAATTAATAGAGGTAGGAGTACCTATTCCAAAATTATCTTCTAAATGTCTAAACTGTTCTGCATCTCTAGTACAATGATAATAGTTATATGCTTTTCTAAGCTTAACTTTATCGTAGACCAGTTCAGCAATTGTCTTTTTAATTTTTTCAATATCTGTATTATTCATTATAATATATCGTTATTACAATAATCGTCTGTATCGATACATTGTGACTCATATCATTCATGTTTAATTGCTCGGAAATGATGTGCTCGTTCTATTTGGCGTTTACGTAAGTCCTTAGCAATAAACTTTAGAAATGATTCTTTATCTCCTTGATAGTTAATAACCATAGGAGACATTTCCTGGTTTAGATATAAGTTTAATGTAAAATCATCTTCACTTTCGATTACTTTTAAGTGTCCAATATACTTACAACATGTAACTTTTTCAATAATATCTAAAACCTCTTTTTCTAATTGCGTCATGTTGTTGGAATTATACCATATCGTTTATATCCTCTGTCATCAATATATCATCCAATATCTTTTCAAGTTTTAGTAACTTCGTTTTTAACTTTAGGATTAATTCCAGTTAATTCTTCATCCGCCATTTCACACATCCCAAGAGCAGCTACAATATCAAATTTTCTTTTATTTTCGTATGAATAGTTTAGTAACTGTTCAAGCATTTCATCAGAATCAATTCCATAACAGTAATCATTTACAAAGTTATTGATCAATTCTAATCCGTGTTTAATAATAGTTTCTGTTGCAGGTACTCCTATCATGGCCGAATTTCCTTTTTTTATATCTCCTAAACTAGATTTTGGACGTCGCATAAATAGAGAATCTTTCTTTTTTTCTCTAAAGTAAGTTAATATACTGATTTTTGTATGTTCAAGTAACGCCTTACAATTGTACCATACTAAAATCTTCATTGCGTTTTCATAAGCTTCTCGTATGTCTCTTGGGCGATCTTTATAAATGCAAACATATTTAGGTTCATTTAAACCAAATACTCTTCTTTTTACAACAATACAAAAATCTGATACATCGTATTGTGTTGCAGAATCCCCAGTACCCTGATCGATAGAGTCTATTCCTGCAACATATAAATTATTATATATATTACCTTCTCCATCTCGTTTTGGCTCTTCGTAAACTAATATTTTACTATTAGGGCTAGATACTGCTTTAACTTTATTACGAGAATTATCATCGTCTTCTCTGTCTCATAATAACGATATATGTTGCGGAGGAGTTCCCATTTTATGTACTCGAATTTGAGTAATTCTGTCTGCAATTAATACAGAGTCGAATATATTTTCACCTTGTCGTAGTAATGCTTCTTTAGGAGTAAAACAATATTCAGAACAATACTCTAATAACCGTTCTCCTGATTTTAATTTACGTTGTTCTTCGTAAAAAGCTTTAGCTCGTTTAGTATCAGTTACACCTCGATTATCAACAAACCCAGGACGCATCATAAATTCGTATGCTGGAATAAAGAATCCAGTATACTGTGCTGTACCATCGTCTGAATAGAAGTTTTTATATGGAAGTACTCCTGCGCTTAATGGATCTTCAAACATTTTAGCTAAACCAGCTAGAGCAGGCCCCATGTCTCCACCAGTATTATGGGTTATTATATCATTAGCTAAATATGTATGAGAATCGTTTGCTGTTAAATTATAGATTCTATGAACACCTATGTTTTCTATAGATTTTACAATAGCTGTTCTAGTTCCATTATAATTTTCAAGGATCTTATCAATATATGGAGAAACTAATTGTTTAAGAGATTCTTGTTTATATTTAATTAGTAACGGTATACTTTTATAAAAATTGACACAACTTAATTGATCTCTAATGTTCAAATCGTATCAGCCATTTTTATCTTTTCTACCTTCTTTAATACAAGGTTTGTGGCAATATATTTTACCCCAAATTCCGAATTTCTTTAACAATAATTGTATCTGTTCAATTAATTCTTTGCAAGATTGAGATATTTGAATTCCCTTTTTTGGATTTATATATCCATCTGTATCAAATAATCCTGCAAGTAATAAAGCAGCATCATTTTTATTTAAACGTAGGAAGTTATTAGGAAGTCTTTTATTATTTTTTGTTTGTCCATAAATTCCAATAGATCTTAATGTTGGAACTAAGTCTAAAATTCTATTTTCTTCATATAATCTTCCATCTGTTGTTGTATGAGAAGTTTCTAAAGATGTTTTATAATTAGATTTAACATAGTTGTTTAATTCTGGATCGCAATTGCAAAACCTAGGTGTTTTATTAATTCCGTATGAACCATCACCTATTAACATCCCTATTAATCTAGGATCTGGGATACTTTCTTCCCCAAATACTCCTACTTTATCACACATATATATTGTATTATGTGATTTTCTAGGCATTACATCTTTAGCTTCAACTCAAGTGGGGATTTTCTCAATAATTCGTTTATTGCCATTTCTATGGCTTTTCTTATACATAAAAAGAATAGGGTGATCTGTACTACATTCTAATATTCCTTGATCTGTAGTAATTCTAACACATTCTTTATGTAAAGGTTCTTGTATGTACGTAATTGGTTCTTTATTAGATTGCCCATTTTTAAATCCAATAATTCCCATATCTGGAGAAATATTTTCTATATTAATCTGTTCTCCGTTATTAATTCAAACCTTTGTTCCAGCACATACACAACCTCACCCAATCTTAATCCCGACTCTAGCTCCTCCTAGTTCAACTAGAGCAGTACCTTGCGTTCACGATGTTGAAAGTATTGGATTAGATCCAGCCTCTTCAAATAAGAGTCTATCTACACGTTCACCTCTAATTTTTCTTGGATGATCTGCTGTTATTCCTTCTATATCAGCCATTCGCCCAAATTCTATGCCTTCACTATCAACAAGAGATGCACGTTTGTGTTTTATATTATCGATTTTCTGACGAAGTCGTTTCATACCTCCGTCAGTATTTTGATTTAATCAGTTTAATTGTACTCAGCATTTACCTAATACGGTATCAACATAACTCTCAGTATATGCTGTATAAATAGTAGTAAAACCTTTAGTAGTAATAAAAGGACGAACACCTAAACAAGCTCCAATTTCTGAAAAACCTCAATTTTTGTTATCTCTAAGGCTTTTTATCCCTAGACTCTTATAATTTCTTATAAGTTCAGCATATATTTTCATCCTTAACTAAATATTAGGATGTTTCGCTCTCGTGGAAAGTTTATCTCTGTGATTCCTTTCTATGCGTTACGATGGTCAGTGATTAATTGACTTATCTCGCTGTTAACATAGTGATTTTAATCACCTTAGTCTTCTGCGATATAGCGAAATTTATTACTTTTATATTACTATAAAAGAGGGCAGGTATTAGTTTACCCCACGAGATTTTAATGCAACACAATCTTTATAAAGATATTCGCACATTTCTAGATAGTGAAAATATTCATATTGTTTTGCAAAAAAAGTTGGAAATGCTTCGGTACGTCCCGCACCAGCTTTTTTCTCTCCATCAACAGTTTTCATTCGATAGAAATTCAAAAAGAAATAATGATCTCCAGTTATCCTATATTTTCCAACAGTATAACCATCTACACAACGTTTATACTGTTCTGTTCAATAATCACGATAAGGTTTGCTATTTTTAGGATATTCTGTATAATGTCCTCTTTCCATAAACAATCTACCTGCCTCAGTAAATGGAGTTGGATCAAAATCTAAACCTTGAGTTTCATTTATAGGTCTATAACCAGTTAATTCATAAGATAATTCTGGATCAAAATATAATATTTCTTCATCAAGAGGAACATCTCACGCACCATTGCGTTTTCTATGTCCTTCCTTAGGAAACTCATAATATGGACTTTCCTCTTCGTCTTCTGTTTTTGATACAGTTACATCTTGAAATAATTTCTTTTTTAATTCTTCTTCATACCTGTCTGCAAATGTAGGTAAAGTTGCAGGAGGATTTTTTCTTGGTCTACCTCGTTTTCGTTTTACTTCTTGTTCCATTATTTATATTTTTATCTTTGGAGTTGATCCATATCTCCAAAACCTGGCTCGTTATCTGCTCTTAATTTGGATTGTGCTTTTAAACCTTTCTTATATGTAAGTTCGAGTTCCTTTAAATAAGCATCCATTTTTCCAATTTGAGTTAAACTTTCCATAATTTTTTTAGGATCGTTAATATATTTACCTCCATTTAATTCATCTCTTTCGTTAAAATCGATTGAATCTAAAAATACTCTCATCTTTTCTAGAGTTCTAAATGCAGTTTTAATCAAACTTAGAATTCTTGATGAATCTTTAAGTTCTATATATTTTCTACAAGCAGCTCTAAAAGTTTCATCATTAAACTCTTTTTCAGTAAGTCCGCTATCTTCCATAGCTGCTTGATGTTTCTCTTGTTCTAAGTATTCAAAATATGGAGATTTATAGTCTAAAGCTAAATAAATATATGCAAATTCTCTATAAGCACGTAAACGTTTAATACCTTTAGGATCTTCTTTACATTTATTTCTGTCTTCGTTTCATAGAGCTGCAAATTCTTTAATTAGCAAAATAGAATATTCATTAATCTCTAATCTCTGTAAATCATTATTAAATATAAATAAATCCATATTATTCCTTATAAAGTAAAAAGATATCTCTTATACCTTTCCGCCTTTTTTGTAAACTCCATATTGTTTCCATCTTTGTTGGAATCAATTAAAATCTGGCATACCTTTACTAAATGTTTGTATATCTGGCGCTCCACTTCCTCCATTTGAGATGACTCTTGTAAACGTTGTATCAGTTGGAGTTATTACTCTCTCTGTATAACCTTGACCTGGAGCATATATACGGTCAATAACTTTACCTGATGGGGAAGCAACACGTTGTATTGTTCTTTGGCCCCCTCCGTCAATGTTTGGTAAAACTGTTGTTTTAGCAGAGTTGAATGCAAAAGTTCAAGGAGTTAAATAACCTTTTTGGTAAGTTTCAACTTTAGATTTCGACTTAGATTTAGTTTTTGTGCCATTTTCAGCTTTTACGATTTTCTTAGTATCACATCCGCAGGCACATTTTTCAACAACTCCTCCATTTTCGAATACTTTGTGCATTTCACATCCACAGGAACATTTCTTAGTTTTTAGTTTGCCACCTTTTTTATGCAAAGAAACAATGTAATCTAATTTACTTGTAGGAAGAATTCCTCCATTAGCAAATTTAGAAGGGTCTTTATCTTGTTCTTCTAAGAACGTATTCATTAGAGTCTGAATAGTTTGTTTACCTTCGTCTGTTTCATATAATCGATTTAAATCTTCTGCAACTTCTTCTAAAGATTTGCCTTTAAATTCTTCAAATTTTGTTGGAAGTCATTCTAAAAATTTTTGTATTTTCTTTTCGTCCATTTTATTTAACAAATAGTCGTGTTATATTTATAATATGGTTCTATAGGAATATTTTTAATATAAGGAACATATGTATTAGAATTGTCAAGAAAGTCTTTAATTTTCTCAAATTCATCTACACTACATTCTATATATTTAATATAAAGATTATTCAGATAAATCTTCATTTTCATAAAACTTTAAATCTTTAGTAGAAAAGATTGCTTCTTGTAAAGTAGCATTATTGTCATATCATCTACATCTAATTCCTTTAAATAAGGATTCAAGATTCGCTCCTTTCTTTATCGTTTGCATTACTCTTCCTACTACATACATGACTGGACGATTTGGAATTGGATGTCTTAATATTACCAAATCTCCAGGATTAAAAAATATTTTATCTTCTAACATCATTAATTTTTATTTACAATTCTACATATAATATTTTGTTCTGTAATAGCATAATATCCTTGATTATCAAAAGGTATTGGAACAGGAATATTTCTACAATACACATCCTCTCCAACTTTTACATTTTTACATTCAGGTCCAATAGCAATTACTTCTGCACAAATAATTTCCTGATGAGATTCTTCCATTTCTCCAGATTCGTGACTAAAATACATTTCATGTCCATCTAAACCATAGATAATCCCTGAAGCACTAGTCTTAATACTACGATAGGGATTTCTATCATAAAGTTTAATGATTACATTACTATTACAAGCTACAATTTCTTTGTTAGCTGCAGATTTAACTCCTTCATTTTGTTTACATAAATTATCTGCCATTTCAAGTTGAGCTTGTTCTTGTAATTTTTTCATCACTTCTTTATCTGTTGTAGTTAAATCTTCTGATTGATCGAGTCCTGGCATATAATGTATGCCTGTTAATTCCATTTTTCTATTTCCTAAATCCATTTTATCACTTATTTTTTAAACATTTTTCTTCTCTTACTCGGACTTTAGCATCTAATATACATCCACATAAATCACAACTATCTTGACCTAAAAATTTTACATTATGCTGACAGTGCTTACAAATATCTAATCGATAATTTGCTAAATCTTGTTCTTTTAAAAAGATTTTATTGTATCAACCTATTAATATATGTTTTATATTAATCTGCATATTATCATTTTCTTATAATACATTTTGCATTTGATAGACGGACTTTTTTACTTAAATTACAACCGCACCCTTTAACGTATCCTTCTTTTCCGTAATTTACCACATCTTTTCCATCTTTACTAATATATAAAGAACTATTACAAATAGGACCTACTGGAGTCTTTTTATATAATGGACACTTCATGCATATCTTTAAACGTTTATTACTTAAATTCTCATTAGCTCCAAATAATTCTTTAATATGTCCATCTAATATATCTATAAATCCCATAATATTTTATTTAAAAAAGATACTCCAATTATATTTATAACCTTTTAACTTGCAATTGTAACGATTACTAATATACGATTGGAGTATCTTTTGATAATTCTTCTTTTATAAGTAGTTGTTTTTTGTAGTGTTTAAGAAGTACTTCTACTTCTTTTTTCATATATTCTACTTCAATTTCTTCAACTTTATTTGAATGATCAATGTGAATTAACTTTAACATTTTAATATTTAAATCTGGATTAATTTGTTGAAGCAAATAAGCATACATTGATAATTGAAGTGTATAGTGCATTAAATTACAATCCTGAATTGTATTTAAAGGATATTTTAGACATTCGTATCGTTTTGTTGATTTATTATAATAAGATTTGCGATCGATTTTTTTATTAGTTTTAAAATCTATAATTATTATATCGTTCCCATCTTTAATTAATAAATCAATTTGTCCTGCAACTCTCAATACGCCATCTCTTGATTTTACACTAATAAGAAATTCTGGATATACTGCTTTTTCTGTATCAAGTCGATAATGTCCTTTTTTAACACTAAATTTCCCACCTAATCCGTATCTTTTTAGTTCTTTTTCTGGATTTTGATACATTGCGTTTTCAAACTTAGCATGTATTTTAGTGCCACGTTCACAGGATTTATTTTTTTCATCTTCGTAACTTTGTAAGATTTCTTCTCGTTTAGTATTAAATTGAGATTCATCAATACTAAGTTTATGTAAAATAGATGGATCAAATTTTTTAGTTGCAAGTAACACTTTCTTTAAAGCTGCAAACGTTACATCGTCTGTTAATGATTCTAATGCTTTATATGCTGATCAAAAAGCAGAATCAAATATATTAGTATAATTATGAATTAGTGTCGTAACAGATATATAATATGATCCATCTGTTTTATCTATATAAACATGTTGTTGATCATTATAAATTACATTGTCATTTTCTTTATCAATAGATAAGTCATTATAAAACTTATCTTTTTCTAAAATCATTGTCATAAATTACTAGTATTTTAATACATCTCTAATAACGTGTCCTTGTCCAATTAAATCATGTACTACATTTGGACTAGTTGGAACTTCGCCATCACAACTAAAACACCACAATGCAGCTAATGGGGAATTATCTGTATTACGTATAAGAATTACAATATATCCTTTAATATTTTCATTTAAACATCTAGTATAGGAATTTTTATCAATTGTTTCTAAAGATTTTAAAGTTCTTATTACTTGGCCATGTTTTAATAATTCTGCATTTAAATCTGAGTACATAGATGATGGAACATTTTGCATTTCAGTTTTTTTAGCAGTTATTTTCATTTTTATTTCTCTTATTCTTTCATGAGAAATAGACATTCTTAAATACGGCATCCCATTAGTCATTGTGATATTATCATGATAAATCATTAGAGATGCACGATTAAATCCATAGGTAATATTTAAATTATCTAAAATAGAATTAATAACTCTATCTACTTCGGGAGATTTTTCAATAACATGATTTAATATACTATCATGTCTTTGGTTTATTTCATTTACTAATTCTGTTTTAGAATTTATAACTAAACGTTCGGTATATTCTTTAGTAATTATATTTAATGCAAAGACAATTAACAGTATAAACAATGTTCTTCAAACATCCTTCCAGTTTTTAATTTTATCAACTATAAATAAGAATCAATCTAGAAAAGTATTTCACATTTTATTACTTAGTTTTAAATTTTTTATTTTTACTTTGCAAATTTATTTATTATTTTTGTGAAATACAAAATAAAAATATTTAAACTAATAACTTGCTAAATATATTTAATATGAATGATTTTAATTTAGATTTTAAAACTTTACAAAAACAAATACAAAAGTTATCTAACTCAAGCACAATAGATTTACCTAATTTATTTATCGATATGATTGAACATTTAAAGAAGGGTGGGAAAATCTATATAAAGAAGGCTAATCGTGGTAAGTTTACAGCTAGTGCTAAAAGAGCTGGACAAACTGTACAAGAACATGCTAGATCTGTACTTAATGATCCTAATGCAACTCCGCTACAAAAGAAGAGAGCTAATTTTGCTAGAAATGCTGCTAAATGACATCATAATAAATAATTATGACTTCAGAAGATCAAAAAATCTTATTTGAGAAACTTGGAAAATAAATGAATTATACATTAGGTTTACCTAATTTTAAATTAATTAATGATGTTATTTATAAACTTTGTACTAAGTGTAAGAAATATAAACCAATGACATCTAAATTTTTTCCTAGACGCAATAATGTAAAGTGTGGATATGGATCTCATTATAAAGAATGTGAAAAGGAAAAAGAATCTAAGCGTATAAGAATTCCAAGTTTTAATGAAAATGGAGAACTATATTGTCATGTTTGTAAAACTTATAAAGATGTTTCAGAATTTTATAAAGGAGAGAAATATATTTGCCGACAAGGATATTCTAGAGAATGCAAAGATTGTGAAAAAGAAAGGAAGAAAATTAAAAGAGCTACTCAGGAAATTAACGATCGAGATCGATTTTTATCACGATTATTATCTGGATGTAAAACTAGAGCTTTAAAAAACAATATTCCTTTCGATTTAACAAAAGAGCAATTAATCGAATTGTTTGAAAAACAAAATGGAAAGTGCGCATTATCTAATTTAGAGATGCAAATTGTTATTAAAGCAGGCAAAAATCCTTTTAATGTTTCTATCGATAGAATTAAACCAGGGAGAGCATATTCTTTATCTAACATTCGTTTAGTATGTAATAGTATAAATACAATGCGTTCTAATCTATCAGATGAAGAATTCCTAAGTTTTTGTAAAGCAGTAGTTGACTATTTATCTATATAATAAAATAATGAAAGATTTCTTTATTAGATTATTCACTGCACAAAGTGGTTTAAGTAGTAAACGAGTTTGTGGAGTTTTAGGATGAGTGGCATGTCTTATTATATGTTTATGATGTACTTTTCATGGGATACAAGCTCCAGTTATTGTAGATACTCTATTTATATGTAGTACTACTCTATTAGGTGCAGATTCTGTAGTAAAAATATTTAATAGAAAGAAAAATGAAAACAATTATCAAAATTCGTAGATGAACTTGAGAATTTCCTCAATCGTTACTAGGAGCAATACTTCTTCCGTTTTATAATAAAACTAGATTAAAAACGTTTACATATAAAGATCAGGAGGTTTATATTTATGATAAATTTCCTGGAGGAATTTCTTTAGGTTATTATGTATTATTAGATTATAATAGATACGATTGGGACAACAATAATATACGAATTAGTTTAAAAAATTCTATTAAACATGAGGCTGGACATGGTATTCAATCTAAATGATTAGGTCCTTTATATTTACCTTTTGTAGGGCTATTAAGTGGATTACATAATTTAAATTGTAGGCGAAAGCGTAAAAAAGGTATTCCTTATGATTATTACAAATTTTTTGTTGAAGCCTGAGCAGATAAATTAGGAGGAGTTAAAAGAAATGAAAGCAAATAAATATTTTGATATAAAAGAACTAGTTCCAAAAGAGGTATATGAAGAATTAGGAGAGGAAAAATCATTAGCTTTACTTGACTCTAGAGCTTTAAAAGCATTAGAAGAAGTTAGAGAAATATTAGGAATTCCTTTAATATGTAATAATTGAGCATCTGGAGGTAGTAGAAATTATTGTGGATACAGACAGCCAGATTGTAAAATCGGAGCTAAAAATTCGCAACATAAAAAAGGCAATGCTTTTGATTTAATTAGCAATAAGATGTCAGCATCTAATATGAGATACGAATTAGAAAAACATAAATTAGAATTAACTATTCCAATTCGTATTGAAAAATGAGATCAAAATGGCAGAGAGACTACTTGATTACATATAGATACAAATAATTATAAAAATAACAATATTTATTTTTTTAAAGCTTAATGTATTATGGAACTAATGGCAGATATTATTTTAGGTATTATGGTAATTACATTGATTTTAGGAATGTTATCTATTATTCCTATGGCTATTCCTGTGGGATTAATATTAATAGACGCTTTATTATATGGAATAGATACTTTTACAACAAAAGAAAATGAAGAATTGACTTAGAGCATTAGGTTGAATATTTGTAATATTATTTACATTAATAACAACGTTTATAACACATAGTCCATGTTGTGTATTTATATTCATAGCTGGAGTTATATGTTTAGCAATAGATCATGTCAGACAAGGATAAATACTATATAGACGGATATGGAACAAAACGTCCTAAAGACGTTCCATTTTGAGATTCAGCAAAAGGACAATTAGTTAAGAAAGCTGGTAATGATTTACTAACAACTGGTTCTTTTGCGTTAGGATTATTACTTCCATTTGGGAAATTAAAGATATTAAAGACTCTTTCTAGAGTACTAAACGGTGCGGCAATTGCAGATTTTGTAACTAGTGATCGAGTAACTACAGTAGACGATGATATTAAAATGGAGAATATGGTAAAGCTGCTGTAACTGGACTTGAAGCGTTATTAACTGCTGGAGCAATAGGCAGCGGATTTAGTAAACTTCCAGGAGTTCAGAAAAGAGCGGCAATGTTTGCAAGAGACGGATTAGTAAAAGATAAGATGGTTGTACACAGAGCTATTGCTTTACCTAAAGGAAAGAATAAACCTGATTTACAATATAAACGTACAGGTGAGAACGTTTACGAAATTCCTGAAACTGAAAAGTATGTAGGAAGTTATGATACAGCAGTTAGCTCAGTTAATCCAAAAGATTTAAAAAGAACAGTAGTAGAACATTATAAATTACCAGCTAAGAAAGTTAGAGTTCTTGAACACGATGTTTATCCAGATGGGCAAGTAGATTTAGTAGCATCTATATCAAATGATATACTACCTACAAGTTATTCATTTATTAATAGAGCACATCCATATAAATTATCTGAAGATGTTTTAAAGAATATACCTATGTACAATTGAGAATCTGTAGCTAATAGAATACGTAATTCATTCGGAATTAGTGGAGGATTAGGTGCAACAGGAACTTACATATATTTAAGAAATGAAAAAGGCAGCCGTTAATTCGACTGCCTTTTGTTGTTTTAGGACTTTACAAAATATTTATCTTTAATTCTTTTAAGGAACCAACCAGATCCAATTCCAAATACATACGTTACTAACGCAATAATTGTTACATAAAATGGAAGCAATTTGATTGCTGCTAAGATTGCTACTATTACAACTATTATAATAGTAGCTAAAATTCATTTTTCTTTAGTTGTCATTTTAAATCATTGTGTGTTTGTGTTCTTTCTCTAATCTCTTTTTCAATATTTGCTGGACGTACATAACCTGAAATCAATCCATTATTAACATCTAAAGGAGTTTGTCCAGAATGAAATAATTTATGATTTGTTTTAGTTTTAACTCAATCCATGTAAGTATCTTTTCCTTTAACTGTATTAATTAGATAATCGGCTTGTCTTTTTAACATACTATCTGTTGGAATTGTAGTATCTAACATATCTTGATATCGTTCAGGAGATCAATGAATTAAGCCGTTATATTTCCCGCTAGAAGAGGGATTATCAACTTCTCCTCCACTTTCATGAATGATATTACTAATTAAACTAAGAGCTTGTTCTTCAGGTAATTGATTCGAAATGAAATAATTATATAGTCAATTTATATTCTCAGGATTATATGATCTTTTAATTGTTTTCTGAGCATTGATTAATTTTTGTAACTGATCTTGTTCTATTTTTAAATTTTGAAACTTCTCAAACAATCCTTCAAATTTGTTATTATATGTTTCTGGAATAGTATTTTTAAATTTTGTAGGATCATATGGTGCTCCAGATTGATATTTTGGAATTTTCATTCCAAATTTAGCACTTGAGATTAGTTTACTTAAAACGTTTTTGTATCTAGGATCCGTAGCATATCCTCCTTTAGCAACTTTATCAGCAAATTCATTTATAGTACCTGAGAATGCTTTATATCTATTATTGTTTAATAGATTTACATGATAATTAGCATAATCTTCTAGAGAGTTAAAATCTCTAAAACTGTCATATATATATTGATCTTTTCCATTTATAACTTCTCTTGTACGTCTTTTTGTTCCTTTTCCTTTAATTCCTCCTAAATTAAATTTGCCAGATTGTGATTTACCTCAGTTTGATTCTAATCCAGATTGTTGTACTAATGCTTTAGCAAAAGAAGTATCAATACCTTTAGAAGCTAATATCTTTTCATATAAAGGAGTCATAACTTTGATAAATTCCGATTTGTTTTGAAAAACTTTTGGATACTTTGTTTCTTCTTGAGGTATTTCTATAATTACTTTTTCTTGAGGTTCTTTTAATAAAGTTGGAGTATAACCTTCTAATGAGGTAGTCTTTATTTTCTTTTTAGGTAAGATTATTGTTTCCTGTTCGGGAATTATGTTGATTTTAGATTCTCTAATAACAGGTTGATATATTAACTGTTGTTTTAATCAATTATTCATAAATTTTAGCTTTTTGCAAAAATAAAATAAATTATTGATTTTACAAAATGTTGAGCGGTATTATATAGTGTATAGTGTATGCGATATAATATATGTGATGTATGCGATGGGACACATCATAAAAAGTCCCCCTGGCCTAATAAAATGGAAAATCAAATTAAAATTCACTAAGACCAAAAATTTTTCTCAGTTTGAATTTGAACCTCGCACTCCTTAGGTAAAGTGCTATAGTGCCATGTGTGCTACTACAAATCTATATCGAGAAGCTGCTGACTTCTTAGCCCTCTGGCAAGAGTGTCCTCGACTTCGCAGTGCAATTCGTTTCGGTAATGAGTCGTGTGACAATTCTTACACTATTATCGAAGCGAATGTAACAATTACGAGAGTAAACTTTTCTCATCGTAAAGTTACTCGTAAGGAACTGCGCATCGCACATAAACAATTCATTAACGATTACAAACAAGATCATGAATACAAAACCTTTTGATCGTTCTGTCGGAACGGTTATCAAAATCCTTAATGAACCTATTGTTATTAAGAATAACAAGTTATTGATGTCTTGTATCGTTAATGATTGTTTAATCGATCGAATACCTTTACGGTATTTTCGAAGACTCAGTAACTATCGTGAACTATCTGATTTTAACAGCTTCACGAAGAGAGTCTATCGTACACAAAACTTTATTGAATTGCATCAGTTGTTACAAGGCAAAACAATTAAAGTTGTTGCGAAAACAATTTTATCAAACGGAGCAACAGCTCCAATCTTTGAACTCATTAAAGGATGAAACTATTTTGCAAAAAAGTAATGTTCTACATTACAATGACAATAGTTCTACTCTTCTTGATGAGTGTTGATAGTTTAAATGAAAACGGGTATCTTGTAATATCCGTTTTCATTGTTATTATCACTATTGTAATATGCACTACGTGTATTACAAAGGAAGATTGGGATCAAATGTTCTAAGACAGAAATACTTCTGTAACTTGAACCTTTCGGTGCTTAGGTGAACCGTCATAACGTTATGATATCACAAACAGAAATTAATGCAGTATTAGAAGTACTGCAAACTATTCATGCGTGGTCTGATTCTCGAATCGCTCAGAGTATCAATAAACCTAGATCTTTCGGAGGTTTATGTCGAGATTGTGGAGTTAAAGTAGCTCCTACATATCTGAAGCGAGTTCTGTTGAAACACGGACTTTTACATTCCGTAAAAGATCGTCTTATATGGAATGCATGTAAGACAGCTCCAAATCATAAATTAGCAGAATTTATGATCAAAGAAGCTCGTGTACTTCAAGCGGAAGCTGCACGTGAATCTCCATCACGCCAAAAACTTATTAAAAATGCTGAAATTGTTGAGAAAGTTATCGATAACGTTCTCGATAAGCATTCCGATAAGGAGTTGGTTGAAGAGTTGCGACGACGTGGTTACACTGTAACTGCAACTATCAGTTTATAGCATATAAGAGAATGTGCTTCGGTACATTCTCTTTAATTGTATATATTACTAAGACTAAATGTATTATGTAATTACAAACTTTAAACCTTTAGCGATTATGAAAACTAGTGAATTGAAAATAGCTACGGCTGTAAATGTTGTTGCTAATGCAACGTCGTTTAAAAGTATCGACGACTTGAAAGAAACAGGCAAGTCGTTTGGTGGTATCAACTTTATTGTTGGTGATGTTATTACACTCCCAAGCGAATTTTGCGATGAGTGCTTTCAGAAAAGTACATATAACAACAAGCCTGTTCCGTATATGAAAATCGGGATCAACGGCAAACCTACTTGGGTACCTGTTCGAATCTTTGCCAGACAAATGGCAGAAGAGTGGCGAGAGGTATACAAGAATCATAAGCTCAATTATGAGCTTATGGAAGTAGGCGATGACTGTGAACGAGTTAAACTGTTGATGTCACTTGGTGAAATCAAAGTCGTCGAAACAGTAGCTGTCGACACTACTGCTTTTATAGGTGGAAAAGTCGCCTATACCGACAATGGGCAGCCGATACTGCGTAAGAGACCTTTTGCGATTTTTGAACGTATCTAAACGTTATAGGAGTGCAGGGATTCGTCCTTGCACTCTTTTTACTTCTTGCAACTAAGACTTACATAGATAACTAAGACTTACATAGATATGTAGTAACAAATTTATGGTACATTAACCAATTTTAAAAAGATTTTTAATATGAAAGCATTTGATGCACAGAATCAACCTGTGTTGCCTCTTCGTGGAGAGCAAACACTCGTTCCCGTAACCGCTGATAAGCTGAAGAACAGTGGTCTGCCGTTTATCGGCGTTTTCGGTCTGTCCGAAAAAGGTGAAGTAATAGAATTCTACGACTTCGAAACCTATAAAGCAAACATGGACACAATGGTGAAAGCAATCAAGATTCGGAAGAATGCTGATGCTGAAGCATATTACGTAGCCTGTCTGCGAAACAACAAACCATCATGGATCTCTCTCGGTTCTTTGCAGAGGACTTATCGTGAGTCTCCTGAAAGTCAACCGAGACGTGCCTGCGAGCTGTCTGAAAAGCTCAACAACATGGATAACAACTATACGAAACTGGAATATCTCGCAAACAAAGCGATTCGAGTGGCCGACATCATCAGCGGTAAAGTAAACCAGTTTACTCCAGATGGTGTTCGTGTTGCAGATCAGTATCGTGACATCCGAGTTCCTGTCATTGAAATCGCAAATGCGTAATTCAACACTTACTATAAAAGGTAAGTTTAAATGAGCAGTAAACATTCTTGAAACCAACTGTGGTGATTATCTAATACGTAATTATCGCAGTTGGTTTACATATAAAGAAAGGTATTATGTAGTATTACCTATGGATGAAAGTAAACAAGAATGGTGAATTATTGCTGCTTACGACGTATAGCGCTGATGAGAGTCGTTAAACAAAACATCGAAACTCTACTTCGTGTAAGTAGAGTCCGCTAAAGGTGTCAGAGATTCTACTGTTGTGAAATAGAGGAATACTGATTTTTTTCATTTTATTGTTTTTAAATAGTCTAATAATTAAAAAGGAAGGTGTAAAAGCCTTCCTTTTTAATTAAATTCAAATTCGTTAATTATTTCTTTTTTATCAAATAGTTGTTTTTCAAGTTCAGTTTTTTCTTGCATTAACTTTGAAACCATTTTTTCAAGAATTGTTATTCGATCTTCTTGAGCATTTAATCTAGTTTCGTGTACATCAACTCGTTCGTTTACATATAAAACGGCTTGACATACTTTGGCTAAATCAATTGCTTTAACTGTTCGATTATAACCCGCAGAATCAAGAATAGCGGTTTTCATTTCAACAAGGATTTGTTTTTCTTTTAAAGATTTATTATATTGTTGAACTGATCTAGTGCTCATATTTAGAGCTTCTGCTATTTCTTCATTGCTTTTTGAAGTCATAGCAAAACCTCCATCTTTATACGTTTGAGATTGTAATCCAATTAAATAAGCTTTTTC
>ENA-OOWZ01000029-OOWZ01000029.1-human-gut-metagenome-genome-assembly--contig:-NODE-29-length-89740-cov-74.757217_pt1 | contig 89740 bp, 80 predicted proteins | sample MGYA00241580_ERZ501329 | MGnify/ENA primary metagenome ERZ501329 (study PRJEB25962, sample SAMEA2042923) | human gut metagenome | biome: human gut; feature: human-associated habitat; material: faeces... | reverse complement strand
GGCAGAAGCAAGAACAGAAATCACATTGGTTTGCAGCAAATGCAAGAACGAGAACTACATCTCCACAAAGAACAAGAAGAGCACACCTGAGCGTATAAAGAAGAACAAATTTTGTCCCAAGTGCAATGCTAAGACAGAGCATGTAGAAAAGAAGTAAAGAGGATTAGAACATGGCAGAATTGGTAAACGTTACTGAACTTGGACCTGGAAAAGTCTATATTCATGAGAATCAACTCTATAGCGTTCTCGATATCAACAGAAACAAGACCGCTATGGCCAAGATGAAAGTCAAGATGAAAGTCCAAAACCTCAGATCTGGAGCTATCGAAGAAGTTATGTTCTTCGGTGGAGACCGTGTTGAATTGGCTTATCTTGAGAAGAAGACTATGCAATTCCTTTATTCCGATGAAAACTTTGGATATTTCATGGATAAGGATACTTATGACCAAGTTCAAATTCCTCATGAAAGAATTTCACATGAATTGAACTTCCTCGCCCCTGAAGCAGATGTTACCATCACTTACTTCCGTGGTGAGATTCTTGGAATAGCTTTGCCTGCCAAGGTTGTTTTGAGAATTGTTGAAACTGATGACAATGCTGTTGCCGGTGATACCGTCAACCGTGCCATGAAGCCCGCTACCTTAGAGACTGGATATCAAATCAAGGTTCCTCTCTTCGTAAAGAATGGTGAGAAAGTTATCATCCGTACCGATACTGGTGCCTATGATTCCCGTGCTGAGACCGGAACTAAGTAAAGGTTAAAAAGCATGAACGGCGGAGCAGTTGCTGGAATTTCAATCGCTTGCTTTCTAGTGGGCTTGATCGGTGGATTCTTTGTGTTTAGATTTATAACAAAACGCGAATTGAAAAAGAATCCTCCAATCAACAAGGATCAAGTTCGTGCATTGTTAAGAGCTACTGGAAGAACTCCTTCAGAAGCTGATGTAGAAAGAGCTATGAAAGCTATGAACGATGCCAAATCTCCAAACTATAATCCTTACGCTGGAATGAGCAAGAAAAAGAAGAAGAAATAAAAGACCCTGCCATGCGGTAGGTTTTTTAGTTTACTAATTATTTTTCTTTAATTACTTTTCTGGTCGAACTCATGCGAGTTGGGATCAAAATTCTTCTCTTCATGTTTGGCTAATTTTTTGATATTAGATTTATGTCTGAAGACGACGAACAAGGCCTCTAAGACCAATACTAGACCATATATCCAATCGGTCAAGAAGTAAATTTTATCTGTGAAGTACCATCCTCCAATCATATAATTTTCATTCAAAGACGGAATTGCTAAAGAGATGATTAAACAAACTAAGGAATATAGGAAGACTGTAGCTGCAGCTGCCAATGATCCAACCGAAATCTTATGAGAAATCAATTCGAATGTAACAAACATAGCTACAGCTATTCCCATCATCAAAGGACATGTAGCGCCGATGAATCCACAAGTGACCATGACATTCTTTCCACCTTTGAAATGGAAGAAAATTGGGAATGCATGACCGATCATTGCCATAGCACCGGTCAAAATCGTATAAAGATTTAAGTGGTCGTATCCCATAAAAGACATTTGGGAAATGGTTCCATCTCTAAATTGAGGAATAAAAGAGGTTAGTAGCAATACAATTAATGATGGAATAAATCCCTTCATAAAGTCTAGAATCATACATCCTACACCCCATTTCCAGCCAAATTCTCTCCAAACATTTGTTCCACCAGGATTTCCACTTCCAATTTTAGTTATGTCGACATGATGTATCTTTCCTATTATTACAGCGTTAGGAATGGAACCGATTAAATAACCAAATACTGCAAATATAATGCATGAAACAATAGCCCAAGTTATTTCCATAAAAATCTCCTCCAAATTGACTATAGAATAATACTACACATTGAGGGTTTTAATCTTTTTTGACTTTATAAACCATTTAAAAAAAGTTAAAATTTAGGAATAAGTTAGAGGGGCGTAATATGGAAAACAAAAAATACGATGCCAACAATCTAAAGATTCTGAAAGGCTTGGAACCTGTCAGAGATAGGCCTGGTATGTATATCGGTACTACAGATGTTACCGGATTACATCATTTGATATGGGAAATCTTAGACAATGCAGTCGATGAAGCCAACGCTGGATTTGGAAAGAAAATAGAAGTAGATTTAAACGCTGACGGCAGCGTAACTGTATCGGATGAAGGTCGTGGTGTGCCTTGGGACATGAACAAAAAAGAAGGAGTGTCGGGTTTTGACATCGTATATAGAACTTTGCACGGAGGTGGAAAGTTCAATGAAGACAACTATAAAACAGCAGGTGGTTTGCACGGTGTCGGTGGTGCTGTGGTCAATGCTTTGTCCACCTTTATGGAAATACATTCTTTTAGAGATGGAACAGAGCATATGATTCGATATAGCGAGGGCGGCTCTAAAGAAACACCTACAAAATTAGTCGGTAAGACTGATAGAAGAGGAACAATAGTTACTTTCAAGCCCGATCCCACTATTTTTGATGATGTTAATTTCAATTACGATACAGTTGCTGCTCACATGGATGACCAAGCTTGTCTTACCAAAGGCGTTACTTTTGTTTTGAAGGATAATAGAACTAATCAAAGTGCGACATTCTTCTATAAGGAAGGATTGAAGGAATTCTTCCAAAGAAGAAATGCCACCAAAACCCCTCTAGTTCCAGCAATAACCATCGAAGGATCATCTGATACTATTAGAGTCGAAGTAGTTTTCGGATGGTTTAAGGATGAATATAGTCAACGAATCTATTCTTTTGCTAATGGTGTTAGAACACCAGAAGGTGGTCACCACGAAGCCGGATTTAAAAAAGCGATAACTTCTTCATATAATGCATTTGCCTCGTCTCATAAGCTTTTAGGAAGAGGTAATGTAAATTTAGATGGTGATGACATAAGAGAAGGAATGTGTGCAATCATCTCGGTTTGGGTTCCGGAAACAATTCTTCAATTTGAAGGACAGACTAAATCGAAGCTTGGAACCAAACAAGCCCTACCAGCGGTAGATTCAGTCGTTGAAAATTTCTTAGGACATTATCTTGAGGAGCATTCCCAGGAAGCTAGCGATGTCATAGAAAAAGCTTTGGAGAGTAGAGAAGCTCGTCAAAAGGCGGCTGAAGCTAGAGAAAAGGAAAGAAACAAATTCAAAAGTGGAATTAAAGCTTCGATGCTATCAGGAAAATTGGCACCTCCAGCATCTAAAGACTATAAATCCAATGAATTGTTCATAGTCGAAGGAAATTCCGCCGGTGGCTCTGCAAAAAATGCCAGAGATAGAATTCATCAAGGAATTCTTCCTTTGCGTGGAAAGCCAAAGAACACCGTCGATGTAGCAGACGCTGATTCTTTATTGGATAATAAAGAATTGGCTGATTTAATAAATACGATCGGAGCTGGATATGACGACAATTTCAATTTAAAGAATATTCATTATGGAAAAGTCATAATCATGACCGATGCTGATGACGATGGATTCCATATTAGAAACTTGCTATTAGCCTTCTTCTATGAACATATGCGTCCATTGGTTGAATCCGGCCATGTTTATGTCGCATGCCCTCCTTTATATAGAGTCTATAAAGATAATCGTGAAATCTATTGTTGGGATGATGCCCAATTAGATGAAGCTAGAAAGAAAATTGGAAAAGGATATGACGTCAGTCGTTATAAAGGATTGGGTGAAATGAGCCCTGAGCAACTTTCAACCACTACTATGAACCCTCCTTTTAGAAAATTATTAAAAGTAGTCACTAGTGAAAACGATAGAGATGAATGTGCAGATCATGTACGTTTGTTCATGGGAAAAGATTCGGATCGTCGTAAGGAATGGATTCAATCAAATATCGATTTTGGATATAAGGCTGACTTCTTTGAAAGATTAAAAAAAGGGCAAGAATTCGAAGAAGCTAAAAATAAACAAAGCGATAGCGAAGATTCAGACAATAATGATTGAGAGGTGAAAAATGGCTGACAAGAAAAAAAGAATGAGAACTGGTGGTATCAAAAAGAACCCTAAGATGATCACCGAAGGTCTTAACGAAAATAAATTGGAAGAAGAGGATTTTCCGACCATATTATCCGATTGTTTTAACCGTTACGCTAAGATGGTCCTAACCGATCGTGCAATTCCAGATGTTAGAGATGGTCTAAAACCAGTCCATAGAAGAATTATTTTCGATATGTGGAAATCCGGAATCACATTCAATAAAAAGACTGTGAAATGTGCAAAGACTGTCGGTGATGTCTTAGGACATTATCATCCACACGGCGATTCCTCAGTATACGATGCAATGGTCAGACTTTCTCAATCTTGGAAAATGCGTGTTCCACTTCTCATTTTCCAAGGAAATAATGGAGACATCGATAACGATGATCCTGCCGCTTACCGTTACACAGAGTCAAAATTGAGCGAAGCTTCCTCACTTTTGTGTAAAGATATCGACGAAGACACCGTCGATATGACTTTGACTTACGATGATTCGGCAGTGGAGCCTGTCGTTTTACCTGCCGAATTCCCTAACCTTTTAATCAACGGAGCTAGCGGTATTGCCATAGGTAATTCTACAAATATACCTACTCACAATCCTACAGAAGTTGTAAATGCTGTAATCTATAGACTTAAGCATCCTTCTTGCCCTGTAGATGATTTGATGAATATAGTAAAAGGCCCGGATTTTCCAACTGGTGGTATCATTGATGACAAAGCTGCGATAGCAAAGCTTTATAGAACGGGTCAAGCCACATTTTATATTTATTCAAGAGCCACGATCGATAAGGATACTAACCAAATTATAATAACAGAAATTCCTTATGGTGTTGTAAAAGCACAGATGGTCAAGGATCTAGACAACAGAAGAATCAACGAAGGATTGGACAATATTACTGAAATAAGAGATGAATCAGCCGGTGATATTAGAATTGTTTTAGATATTAAAAAAGGTGCAGATCCTACTGCAATTTTGAACTATTTGCAATCGAAGGGTGCCTTGAGAACAACATTTGCTGCAAACATGCTTGCCTTGGTTAAGGGTCATCCTAGAACATTATCTTTATTAGCCATAATCGATGCCTATATTGATCATAGACAAGATGTCATAACAAAAAGATCTGCTTTTGAATTCAGCAAATATAACACAAGAGTAGAGATAATCAATGGTCTATTGAAAGCCAAATCAATCATAGATGAAGTCATAGCAGTCATAAGAAAATCTAATTCCAGAGTAGAAGCCAAAGAAAATATGATGAACAAATTCGGCTTTACCGAATTACAGGCTGATGCTATTGGAAACATGCGCCTTTATTCTTTGACAAAGATTGATATTGTGGCCTTGGAAGATGAAAAGAAAGATTTGGTTTCTAGAATCGATAAGCTTACGAAGATATTGTCAGATAAAACTGAGCTTAACAATGTCATCATTGAAGAGATGAATGCTGCTTTGGAAATTATTAAATCCGATAGATTGACAACAATAGCTGATGAACCTGTCGTCCAGCAAGGAAATGTCGATCAAAAGTCTTTGATAGCCAAAGAAGATGTCATGGTAGTATTGACCAAGACTGGTTATTTCAAAAAAACAAACATGCGTTCGTACCAGTCCACTATAAATGGTGATCCTATAAACGACATGCCAACCATTAAAGTTGGTGACCAAATTGTTTTAAATAGGCAGGCGACCACTCATGATGATCTATTAGGATTCACATCTAAAGGAAACTACATTTTAGTTCCTGTTTGGCAAATCCCTGATGCCAAATGGCACGATGAAGGAAAACATTTGAATAATGTTTTAACTTTGGATTCAAATGAAAAGATTGTTTCTGCTTATATCATTCGTGAATATAAGAAAGGTTTATATGTCACCCTTCTTTCAAAGCTATCCAAAATAAAACGCGTGAGTCTTTCTGATATTACTTCTGGGAAATTGACCAACAAGCCTTTGAGAATAATGGGAATAACAAAGGAAGATGAAGTAGTAAGTGCTCAAATTACATCCGGGGATTGTGATCTTTTGGTCATTGCTCAAGACGGAAATTGCAATAGGTTTAATGAAAATGAAGTGCCAATCGTATCATTCCAAGCTGCGGGTGTCAAAGCGATGAATCAGCCTATCAAACCAGTCGATATGGCTTGTCTCCTTTCTTTAGACAAAGGCGAGGATTCAAAAGCAGTATTTGTCTTTGAACAAAGAAAATCAGTAGTTATCAACACATCAGGTATTGCAAGTACTCAAAGACTAGGGGCTAAGACACAAACAGTAAGAATTCCTAAGAGCTCTTATACTAAAATTGTTGGCGTTGATATGCTCAAGAAGAATGGGCAAAAAATAAACAACATTCTTCTATCGATGAGCGATGGAACAGTTTCTTTAGACGTTTCCAATATAACCTGTAGCGATTTAGGTGTTTTGGTCAGAAATGAAAATATTCAAAGCAAAACAAAGAATTCATTAGTCTTAGGAATAGATGTGAAGGGTGGCATCATTGATGATGACACTAAAGTCATCAAACCATCAAAGACTTATGGTGACACTTCAAAAAACACCAAGTCTAAAAAAGATGATGTTATGGATCAACCTACATTTTTCGATATCATCGATTCTGAAATAGGTGATAAATATAAGAAGTAATTATATTTACGGGTAGAAAAGTTTAAGGTAAAATATTATTGTTCTAAGGGAAGGACATTGATATGTGGCACGTAGAGAGTATATATGAGATTCCTATATCCTTTTTCAAAGATAATGACATTGAAGCTGTTATCTTTGATTTAGATAACACTTTGGATCCCCCTTTGACAAAGGAGGCTTCTAAAAGAACTATAGAGAAGATTGAGGAATTGAAAAAAAATGGCTTGTTTGTCGCTATAGTATCCAACAATACAAAAAAACGTATTGAAAGATATGTAACTAATCTCAATATTGATGGATACGTCTACGATGCAAAAAAGCCTTCTCCGAAGAAATTGAAAAGTTTTATAGAAGAGAGAAAGTTAGATAAGAATAAGACAGTTATGGTAGGAGATCAGTTATTTACCGACAAACAGGTGGCTGAAAAATGCCAAATTAAGTTTATACTAACAAGTAGATTATCTAACAAAGAGATGCCTTGGACTTATTTCAATAGAATTCGTGAAATGTTCGTTAGGAAAAAGTTGATGCGAAAAGGAAAGTTGGGTAACTCGATAAAAAAGGAGGAATAGCTTATGCGTTCTACTTATAAAAAAGTGTCAGGAATGACGGCTGAAATCAAAATAAGACGTTGTTACGGATGTGGCTCATTGCTTCAAAGCCAAGATAGATTTGAAGCTGGATTTGTATCCAAGAAACGTGAAGGAAATGATGAAGGTCTTTGTGACCGCTGTTTCGACCTCCGTCACCCATCACAAGGCACAAATCAAACTTTGGATTATGATTTTGCACAGCTTTTGATGAAAGCTCGTGACAAAGGAGCATTGTTCTGCTATGTTTTTGATTCCTTTGCCTTTGATGCCTCTATCGTTCTAGGGTTGTCGGATTATATAGGAAAAAATATTCTTGCTATTTTTACTAAAAGAGATATTCTTCCAAATACCCTTCCAGATGATGTCATCATCGAAAAGTTTAAAGCAAGACTTGCCTCAATAGGTATTAACCCCGTAGGAATACTTCTAGTTTCAGCTTATCAGTCTTTCAATTTCGATGAGTTTTTCTCAGCCATTGAGCATTATAGAAATGGAAAAGATGTTTTCTTCGTCGGAGCTTCACAAGTAGGAAAATCTACATTGATAAACAATTTCTTAATGAATTATGACAACGAAACTGGAAGAAACATCACCTCTGAAAGAATTGGAACTGAAGGATTGACTTTGACAAAAATTCCTTTAGATAAGGATTCGACCTTGTTTGATACTCCGGGTATCTTTAACCCTACTTCAATATTGAACCAAGTTGAAAGACGCACCTTGAAATATATCATTCCTCATGTTGCCGTAAGTGCTGTGGAAGATAATTTGAAGAGCGGAGAATCAATGTTTTTAGGAGCTTTGGCAAGAATAGACAACAAAGGCCCAAATCCTTTGAATTTCAAGCTTTATTTCGCAAGAGATGTTATTCGTACTAAGACCAAAATTGAGCGTGCTGATGTTGAATTTACTACATTGTGTGGTTCGGGAGAAGGAAAACCTTCTTCTGCAACGGTTAAATCAATCTCTGATTTGGAAAAGAATATTGTCGAAATCAGGGAAGGTGAAGATTGCGTTGTTTCCATATATGGTTATGGAAAACTAGTGTTTAATAAGCCGAATTCCGCTACACTCGAAATTTATGTCCCAAAGGGTGTGACTGTAGAAACTCACATTAACTCTGCTTGGCTCGAATTCTAAATTATGTCCGATTCTATAATATTGTTTGGTGGGACCTTTGACCCTATTCACAAAGGTCATTTATTGGTTGCAAAAAATGCTCTAAGAGAATTAAAAGCAGATAAAGTAATATTTATTCCAGCCAAGAATCCAAGGTGGAAAGTTCCTTTGGAATGCAAGCATAGATTAAATATGCTCAAACTTGGATTGGAAGGAGAAAAGAGAGTAGAGATATCTGAAATCGAGTTAGAGAGCAAAGCACCTGTCTCTTATTCAGTAAATACTGTTGAAACATATAGAAAAAACTTTCCTTCAGCAAAGATCTACTTCTTGATGGGATTTGATCAACTCGATAGATTAGATGAATGGCATGATGTGAATAAGTTATCAGGACTATGTGACATCGTGGCCTATGCTAGACCAGGATTTCCAAAGAACCACGAAGCTGTGAAGAAATATAACGTCAAGGTAATTGAATATGCAGAATTGATTAACTTGTCTTCAACTGATATAAGAGAGCTTAGAAGCTTGATGACTAAGAAAACTGTCATCGACTACATCATAGAACACGAGCTTTACTTCACAAAGACTGTGCAAGGGTATTATGATCCAAAGAGATATAAACATGCTGTAAGTGTTGCAAATCTCTGCTATGACATGGCTTTAAGCAATCATTTAGAGCCTACAAAGGCCTATTTAGCTGGATATCTTCATGACATTGGCAAATTGATGGCTCACGACGAAGATGCTCCAAGATTGATGGCTAGATATTTTAAAAAATACGAAAACTTTCCTAAATGGTCCTGGCATCAATTCTTAGGTGAGATGATTGCTCAGTATTACTTTGGAATCAAGGAAAAGAAGATACTTGATGCTATCAGATACCATACAACTGGATGTGCCAAGATGGGGAAATACGGAAAAATTGTCTATTGTGCTGATAAATTAGATCCATTTAGAGGATGGGATTCTAAAGAATTGATAGATGATTGCTTGGGAGATATAGACAAAGGATTTGTCGATGTGCTAAAACATAATAGACAATATTTGAAGATGGAACAACATTTAAAAGAGGATGATGTTCTAACCAAAGGATGTGTCGATTATTATTTGAAAAATAAGTGAGGATTTAATATGGAAGAGAATAAAGTGATTAAGAAAAGCCGTAAAGTTGCTGAGGGTATTAACCCAGGACAAATAAAGAGCAAACATGTTTTGGATGTTGCTTTAAGATTGGCTATGGATAGAGGACTAGACACGGTTATATATGATGTAAAGTCAATTACACCCATGTATGACTATGTAATTTTGACAACAGGAACCTCAGATAAGAGGTTGAAAAGCCTTACTAATGAAGCTGAGGCTGCTTTGTTAGATAATAATTTTGAGGTTGGTCATATCGAAGGAAGAAAGGGTTCTACATGGTATTTAATCGATGGAAAATCGATTATAATTCATGCATTTTTACCTCAGGTAAGGGAAGAAGTCAATTTCGAAGAAAAGTATAAGTCTCTACCAAAGAGAATAATAACTGAAGAAGATTTAAAGATTTATTCCAAGACCAATGCCCAAAATTAATGTCTAACGGAGGACAGGGTTATGCCGAAAGAAAATGTAGTTTTGGTGATATGTGCACTAAAGAAAGAATATGAAGCACTTAAGAACAAAGTCAGAGAAGGTAAAGATGAAGAAATAGCTGGTATCAAGGGTATTATGTTTCCAATTCCATCAGGAAAAGCTTTTGCTTTTCAAGGAAGAGTCGGGAAAGTTAATACAGCCTTAGATATAGGAAAATTAGCTGCATCTGTTGAAATCAAAGCAATTATTAACTCTGGCGTCGGTGGAAGTATAAATGAAACAGTAAAGCCTTTGGATGTGGTAGTCGCAAACAAGGTAGCTTATCACGATGTTGATTTAACCGCTTTTGGTAATCCTTTGGGACAAATGGATAAAGAACCTCTTTGGTTTGAAACTGATAATGAATTTATCGAGTCTGTTGAGGAATTAGAGAATAATATTGACTTTAATATTAAGGTCGGTCCAATTATAAGTGGTGATAAATTCGTTACTAAAAAGAATCTTTCTAAGAAGGTTATAAAGTATTTTGGAAAACCTTTGGTTGTAGATATGGAAAGTGGATCTGTAGCACAATGCGCCCATGAATTGAATGTCCCATTTGCTATTATTAGATCTATATCTGATGACACATCAAATTCTTCAAATAAAAATATGTACGAAGAATTTCTCGAATTAGCCGCCAAACATGCTTCTTCTGTTACCCTGTGGTTGTTAAATTCAATAAAGTAAGTAAATAGTATTAAATTAGTAGTGATAAAATACAGCAAATTTGAGTTTGCTGCATTTTTATTTTTTTAAAGAAAAGTAGGTTAATCCATACAAATAAATATATTAATATTGTTTAATATATAAAAGTAAGTAAATAGTACTAAACAAGTATTTATAAAATGTGAAATTTATTGATTTCTTGTATTTAAAATAATCAGATAAAAGTACAAGAAAGAAATAGAGATGATCGGAAAAAGTGAAGAATAAATAAAAGTAAGTACTTAGTATCAAAATAGTAATTTTAATATATGATCTTAATTTATAACAGAGAAACATAATTTTTGTTATCAGATAGATAGGTTTATAATTACTTCGCATAATATACATTATGTTAAAATAAAGAATAATTCAAACTAATTTATTACTAAATACTTACTTTATGCTTAATATACTGAATTTTTTTTATTTAGAAGTTTCCTCCTTCTACTAAACTAAATAAGCAATCAGCTAACCATTTTATAAGTTTCAATATTCTATGTCATAAGACATTGCAATTTTGTTTTGCTGATACTAATTAAATACTATTTACTTACTTTAAGCTTTTCTTCCATAATTTCATCATATTTATCCACAATTGTTTTAGACGATAAATTGGTATAAATTTGAGTGGTTTTAATATTGCTATGCCCTAACAGTTCTTGAACTTCTCTTAATGGAGCTCCGTTTTCTAATAGATGAGTTGCAAACGAATGCCTCAGCATATGAGGAGTAATATTTTTAGTTATTCCAGTCTTGGCCTTAAGATTCAACAATAAATTATTTACATACTGTCTTTCTAAAACTGAGCCATCTATTTTTTCAAACAAGTAAATCTTAGGTCTATGGCCACATATCTTTTTGAATTCATCTAAATACTTGATGATCCAATTTCTTTCTTCTTTATCTATAGGAACGATCCTTTCCTTCTTACCTTTTCCAAAAATTCTAAAGAATAATGAATTCAAATTAACATTTTCTATTCTTAAATGTGTCATTTCCGAGACACGAAGTCCAGAGCCATACAAACATTCTATAATGCATCTGTTTCTGATTCCATCAATATCAGATGTATCCACAGCATTTATAATCTTTTCTATTTCATCATAGGTTAAAACATCAGGAAGCCTTTTTTCAGCCTTAGGAAGCCTAAATCCGATTAAAGATACATTAATATATCCGTTTAGATTTAAATAGCTATAAAAGCCTCTAACAGTGGTTGCTTTTCTAATAATCGAAGTGTTCTTCAATCCTTTTTTTGATAAATATGATATGAAGCATTCCAGGTCCTTCTCAGACAATTCATTTACTTTTTTATCTTTAACTAATTCAAAAAACTCAGATAAATCCTCCTTATAAGACTCCTTTGTCTTTGAAGAATCACCTTTTTCAACAATTAAATATTGAAGATAAGCATCTCCTGCATCCATCAAAGTCATTAATTCTTTTCTCCTTTTTTGTTTAAATACAGGGCTTCATCAATGGTTAATTGCTCATCTTTTTTTACTAATGTTTCTTTACCTTTGTCTATACATCCTTCTGCCATGCAACCAATCAATCTGATTGGTTGATCATTATAAAAAACATCAAAAATTTTCAATGCATAAAAACAAATTTCATCATCGGAATCAATGAAATGATCAATTGAAATTCGTCTCGACTTAGTATTAAACGATGCATCCCTTATTTTAATTCCAATGGTCTTAGTAACCTTATTATGGAATCTCAATTGATTTCCTACTTTTTTTGAGCAATAGATTAACCTGTTTTTTATTTCTTCATAGTCAGTTGTATCAAAATCAAAAGTAGAATCACATGATGTTGATTTTGGGTCAAATGATGCATAGCTCAATTCATCACTGCCTCCACCATTCGCCTCAAAATACACCCAATCATACATAGAGCCCAATGCTTTTATAACCTTAATTGATTTGTTATTCGCAAGATCGCCTATAGTATTGACGCCAAGTTCAACTAGTTTTGGAGCAGTTTTCTTACCAATTCCAAACATGTTTTCGATAGGCAATGGCCAAATTTTAGTTTCTAAATCCTTTTTATCTAATAGTAAAGTTAAACCTAATGGCTTTTTATAATCTGATCCCATCTTAGCCATAAATTTATTTTGACCTACCCCAATAGAGCATTTCAACCCTGTTTTTGCCAACAACTGGAATTGAAAATCAAATAGAAAATCATAAATTTCATCTCTGCTTTTGTCTATTAAAACATTAGTGGAATCCACATAACATTCATCTATTGAAGCCATTTCAATCAAAGGAAAAGTCTTCTTTACTTCATCAAAAAAGAATTGACTTTGTTTGCTATATTCATGGTAGTCACCTGGAATATTTATTAATTTTGGACACAGATGATATGCCTCTGAAATAGGCATACCTGAGCGAACACCATACTTTCTTGCCTCATAATTTGAAGTTGCAATAACCGCTCTGCCTATATTTCCACCAACAGAAAGAGGCTTGTCTTTATACTCTGGATGCCTATTCATTTCTACTTGAGCAAAGAAGGCATTTAAATCAATATGGCATATATATTTCATATTCTCATAATAGCATAAATTTTAACAAATTTCATTAAAACAACAATTTTTAAAAATAAAAGTTGGTTATTAAAGAAAATACTTAATAAATATAAAATATTCCTTGAATTTCCTAAATAAACTTACTTGAAGTTTCAATTAAAAATTTACTTAACAACTTTATTTTAAAACTAAGCCTTGCTAAGTTTATTTTTCTCTTTATTTGCCTCACTAAATAGTTCTTTAGCTGCATCCAAACTTGCTTTGCTATTTTCATTTCCACTCAACAACATGCCTAGTTGTTTTATTGATTCTCCAATATCGAGTTCCTTTGCGGATGTCACAGTAGTGTCATTTACAACACTCTTTTCTATATAATAAGTCTTATCAAAGAAGCAAGCCACTTGGGCCAAATGAGTAATACAAATAACTTGAGTATCCATCGATACTTGATACAATTTTAATCCAGCTTTAAAAGCAACATTTCCAGAAATACCAGTATCAATTTCATCAAAAATTAATAATTGCGAAGGATCAGCATTTTGCAAAACTACTTTTAATGCTAACATTATTCTAGATCCTTCTCCTCCACTCGCAGCATCTTTTAATGAGGCAAAATCAAATCCTTTGTTAAGTCTAACAACAAAATCAACTACATCGATTCCATCGACATCAAATAAGTCTTTTTGATGAATCTTAATATTAAATCCATTTTCAGCCAAGGATAGTCCAGACATTTCCAAAGATACTTTTTCAGCTAAAATCTTAGAGATTTTCTCTCTTTCTTTTGATAATTCTTTAGCATTTTTAAAGCATTCTTCTTTTAATTCAGCAATGTGTTTTTCTTTCTTTTCTTTCTCTTCCGAGAAGCCCTGAAGACTGTCGTACATATCTTTCATCGATTTATATTTATCTAAGATTTCTTTAGTTGACTTTCCATATTTTCTTCTAATTTCACCCAAATCAAAAAGTCTTTGGTTAAGTCTATCAATCTCATCAGCATCGCTATCCATTTGGGCTGAAGTAATTTCATTGATGTTACCATCAATCTCATTGAATTCTTCTTTTATTTCATTTGCCTTATCTGCCAAGGAAGTTCCATCTAAATCATTTAAACAAATTTTGATTTGATTCTTGATTTCTTCATATGAATTAATCAATCCGCTCAATTGAGATAAAGAATCATTAATCTTTTCCTCATTAGAAAGATCATTAAGTCGCTTCTCGCAGTCTTCAATTTCATTTTCCTTTATATGAAATTTTTCTATCTCCTCAATTTTAAATTTTAAGAATTCAGGATCTTCTTTTTTAGAATCATTAATAAAAGTCTCATAATCTTTTTGAGCTGATTTATAATTCAACAAGCTATTTGAGAATGAATCTTTCTTTTTTTGTATATCCTTCCCACCAAACTTGTCCAATATGTCTAATTGCCCTTTTTGAGTGAATAATGATCTATTAGAGCCTTGAGAATGAATGCTTACTAAATCTTCACAAACTCTTTTAACCATAGATTGAGTGGCAGTTTCACCATTTATTTTCCTAGTCACCGCTCCTTTAGCAGTGAATGAAGTCGAAATTATCAATTCATTAGAACCATCTAAGTAATCTTTTAAGTAATCATTACTTTCAACATACTTATCGTCTAAAGAGAAGACACATTCAATAAAGGCTTTCTTCTCAGGATTTCTTATCTTAGAAAGGCTTGCTTTAGCACCACAGCAAACAGATATGGCGTCTATTATTACACTTTTACCGGCACCAGTCTCTCCTATTAAAACTGAAAATCCTTTATCGAATGACAATTGTATATTATCAGCTACAACAAAGTTTTTTATAGTCAATGAATTGAGCATATCTTTTCATCTCCTTATAATGAATATAAGCCTTTTAGGATGATTTTATATCAATTAAAGATAAAATTTGTCTTTTTACCGATTCTACATCCAATTTTAAATCTTCATATAACTTTTTGTTTGTTCCAAACGTGATGAATTCCTTCTTAAAAGCAAAGGAAATCACTTCACCTTGAAAACCACTCTTAAACAATTTACTATTCAAAATCTGGCAAGTACCATCTTCAATCCCATAGGGATCATAGATAAAAATCTTCTTATAATTCATCAATTTATCTAAATTAAATCCAGCCAATAAATCAGTTATCATTCCGATATCAAATTTGTCAAATTGATTTATCAATTCAAAGCCTTTAGGACCTATTCCAAGAATCAATACATCAGATTCTCTTTCTTCAATGATTAAACCAGTCTCCAAAGGTTTATAAAATTTGGAATTATTATCTAAATCAAAAGCTTTTTCTTTAGCAATCCTTACAAATATCGGACCATTGTCATTGAATTCATACCCTACAACAAAATCTCCGAATTGTTTTCCAAAATAGGGCATATAACACCTGCAATTAGGAATTGAATTAATCATCGATACATCATAGATTCCATGATGAGATGAACCATCGCCACCGTTCAATCCCGCACGTTCTACAATACACAATACAGATGTTTTTTGTCTTGCAATATCTTCGAGAATCTCATCATACGCACGTTGTTGAAATGTCGAATACTCAATTACAATCGGATGTGCCCCTTTTAAACTCAAGCCCCCAGCAAATGTCATCGCGTGTTCTTCAGAGATTCCAACATCAAAGCATCGATTTTGATATTTATTGAATACATTTTGTAAATTTGATCCGACAACCATCGCAGGATCTATAACAACAGCTTTTTTGTCAATTTCAAGCCTTTTATCTATAGAAGAAGCTAACACTTTAGAATATGTAATTGTGTCTGATTTATCCAGAAATTTACCGGAATAGTAATCAAATGGTCCAACACCGTGATACAGCCCATTTGAATCGTCTAAAGCCGGTTCATAACCCAATCCTTTTCTAGTAAGCATATGAATTACTATCGGACCTCTTTTATTGAGTTTAGCTCTTTTAAAGGCATGATCGACTTTCTTCACGTCATTTCCATCGATAGGACCGATATAAGAAAATCCAAGATTCTCAAAAATATTAGATCCTAAAAGACTTTGTTTAATAGAATCCTTCATCTTTTTAAAACAAGTATAGATCCATCTTGTAATCTTGTTTTTTCCAAACAAATTATAAAAAAGCTTGGCGCCTCTTCCATAAAACAATGAGTTTCTAATCTTACTAGACCATTTTGCTAAAGCACCTTTAGCTTGTTGAATAGACATTCCGTTATCGTTAAAAACGATGATCATCCTGGAATTAGGATCAGCGCCAATATTATCTAATGCTTCGAAAGATAAGCCCGATTCTAAAGCTCCATCCCCAATTATAGCCACAGTAAAACTATTTACATCATTCAATTGTTTTGCCTTTTCCATTCCATAAGCGATAGAAAGGGATGATCCAGAATGACCCGTTGAGACTTTATCAAATTTGCTTTCATCCTTATCTAAAAAGGGTGCTATTCCACAATCTTCCCTTATGTTAGATATATCCCTACCAGTCAAAATTTTATATGTGTAGCTTTGATGTCCTGTATCAAATATCAAATCATCATTCAAAGCATCGAAATTACGGAGCAGTGAGACAGTTATTTCGACCATTCCAAGATTACTAGACAGATGCCCGCCATTTTTTGATACAACATCTATTATTTTATTTCTTAAATCATGGCAAAGTATCTTGCAATCTTTATAATTCAAATTTTTGACATTAGAAAAATTTGGATTTGATAAAGCTTCCTTTGATTTTTCCTTGTCTTTTTTAGCCATTATTCCTCGTCTGATCCTTTGGTCGATGATGAAGAAATCTTATCGACTTTTTCTTTCAATGAATCGAGTCTTTTACCCATCTCAGCCAGGACTTTTTGTCCTTTTTCTCCGATTTTAATTTGCTCATCCAAAGATAAACCATCATCCTGAAGATTAGATAAAATCTGATTTATCTCATTCTCTAATTCTTGATAAGACATTTTTGAATAATCAATTTTCTTTTCCATATCAATTTCCTTCTTTCACTTTTTCGACCTTGGAAGTGATCTTTCCATCAGCCAATGCTGTTTCAACTATATCCCCTATTTTAACATCTTTAATAGATTTTACTGAATGGCCATTATAAGAAACAAACGCAAATCCTCTTTTCAAAGTTTTATAAACGCTGGTAGCTTCAATCATCGAACTATAATTAAGATATTTTTGATAAGCTTTTGTATAGTCATTTTTTATCAAAGTAATAAGTTGCTTATCATACAAACTTAGATTATTATGAGCTTTTAATAAGCTTTGATTCAGCAGATATTCAAGATTGCTTTTATATTTTGTATATTTTAATTCCATGTTCTTTAGCTTTTCTTTAGGAGCTAAAGAAATTAATTTTCTTTCACATTCACTCAAAAACAGTCTTTCATTGTTTATCAAACTATTTAATTTATCCACCAATGCGTTTTTATATCTTTCATAATCGCTGGACAATTCTTTAATGCTTGGATTTATTAGATTTGCAGCATCCGTAGGTGTTATGGCAGTCATGTCAGCAACTCTATCACATACAAAGACATCGATAGTATGACCGATTGCGGTTATCACAGGACATGGGCTTTTAACAATCATAGCGACAACCTTTTCTTCATCGAAACAAGCCAAATCGCCTTTACTTCCTCCACCTCTGGCAAGAATAATTACATCGGGTTTAAAAGCAAAAGCTTCTTTAAAAGCTGTACATATAGAATCAGGGGCAGAAGCACCTTGAACAATAGCACCAAATAGTTTCGTTTCCTCGGTTGGATATCTTTTAGACAGTGTGTTCAAAATATCTTTGTATCCGGCAGCTTCGGATGAAGAGATTATCGCGAGTCTTTTTACAAAACGAGGAATAGATCTTTTCCTTTCTTCATCTAAAAAGCCAGCCTTATATAGTCTTTCCAAAAGCTGTTTCTTCTTCAATAAGTTAATACCTTCTTTACTCTTTAACACTTCCAAAGAAGAAATTATCAAAGAAATAGAAGAATTACCTTCATAGAAATTTAAACCAGCCCTAATCCTAATAACATCTCCGACTTGATATTTAACTGTCATCTTAGCTGCAGTGCTAGCCCAGATAATTCCTTGAATCTTTGCCTGCCTCAACGATGAAGTGGTTGAATCTCTAAGACCTAAATAAACATGACCATTTCTAATGTTTTTGCTTTCAATCTCAGCATCCACGTATAGGCCTTTAAATTGAGGCTCATCAAAAGTCTCTTTTAATATTGAACAAAGCTCACCGACAGTAAAGATTCTTATTTGTTCGGGATAATAGTTCACTTATCCTCACCTTCTTTGCCGTCATCTTTTATATCAGCATCAGAAGTATTTATGTATTTGCTCTTTCCAGCTTCAAAAGGAGCTTTTAATCCACCGAGAGGTTCTTTTTGAACATCGATAGCTTCATTCACTATCTTTTCAATCTCGTTTTCTGAAGGAACTTCCATTTCTTTGACATCCACTTCGACTTTCTCATTGTCTACAACATCACCTAAAGCATTGTGCAACACTTTGTTTAAAACTGCATTTAAATATTTGGTTTCAGCATCATCAACATATTTTCTTGCGATTTCAATCGCTTCATTTATCGATATTTCAAGAGGAACAGCTTTGACCAACACAGTCTCTGAATATGAAACCATAAAAATAGCTTTGCTGATCCATGAGAGACGATCAAAAGACCAATTTATAAGGTATTCATTGACACGATTTTTTATTTCATCTTGATTGAGAAGAGCTTTGGCAAAGACATCCACATAGACAGGATCAATATCTTTAAATTTGCACATAAAAGCTCCACAAAGTATCATCTTTGCATCAAAATCCATATGAAGTGATTCATAGATCAATGCATCATATACACTAAATACAGTCTTCTCTCTGATAGTTCGCCTTGTCATGAACATAATAAAACTCGTCCCCCTTAAAAAAAGCTTATATATATTATCACAAACTACTTAATTTTTAGATTGTCTTTCCAGATATTTCAATTCTGAAAGAGATATCAGGCATACAAGCCTTTATTGCGTCTTTAAACTCGACCAATACCTTATTGCCAATTTCCATTTCATTTGAACTAGAAGAATAAATCAAAAACACTTTGGCGACAAACGTATTATTGTCTTTTTGCAATGTCACATCATCATCAGAAAATGAGAAGAACATATTGGAATCGGGATTTTTATCTTGCACTTGTCTCAAAGCACATTTTACCAAGTCAATAAAAACAGTAGTCTTTACGAGAACCTTGTTCCTTCCATCATCACTTACAACCATATACAAACCTAATTTAGAGTTCATACATTAGTTTCCTTATCTAATGCCTTCTTAATAGACAAAGATATACGTTGTCTTTTAACATCGATGTCTAAGACTTCCACTTTAACAACTTGACCGACATGAAGGACATCAGAAGGCTTGGATATTCTTCTATTGGCAATTTCAGAAACATGAACTAAGCCATCCTTATGAACACCCAAATCGACAAAAGCACCGAAATCAGCTATGTTTCTAACAGTTCCTTCCAACACCATTCCGACCTTCAAATCTTCGATGGAATGCACTGCATTAGATAATTTTGCAGTCTTGAAATTACCTCTAGGATCTCTTCCAGGTTTAGACAATTCCTCGATTACAAGCTTTACAGTATATGGATCAGACCCGACATTTCCAGCAACTTCTATAAATTTGTTTTCATTATTATTCTTAAGAAATTCTTGAGCTTTTTCAACAGAATCGATTCCATATAATGAAACAATATGTCTAGCGATTTCATATGATTCAGGATGAATTCCTGTATCATCGAAAGGCTCATCGCCTTTAACCCTTAAGAAACCAGCTGCATTCTTAAAGGCAACAGGTCCAAATCCTTTAACCTTATGAAGTTGTTCTCTATTCTTAAAAGGACCATTTGCAGTTCTAAAATCGATTACAGATTGAGCGAGTTTTGATGAGACACCTGAAACATAGGAAAGTAATGAGACTGAAGCGGTGTTTAAATTGACACCGACATAGTTAACACAATCCTCGACAACCTTTCCCAAGTTCTCTTTCAAACCTTTTTGATCCATATCATGTTGATATTGACCAACACCAGCTGCTTCAGGAGGAATCTTTACCAATTCTGCCAAAGGATCTTCCAATCTTCTAGCTATAGATACTGAAGATCTCAAATTAACATCGTAGTCAGGGAATTCCTTCTCCGCTAATGGTGTAGCAGAATATACTGATGCTCCAGCTTCACTCACAATGATGACTTGAGTATCATATCCGTTGGTCGAAATGACTTCTTTCAAGAAATCAGCCGATTCCCTAGATGCTGTTCCATTTCCTAATGCTATAGCTTGAACTTTATATTTTCTTATCAAATCAGCAATAATTTTTAAGGCCTCATTATACCTTTGACCTTTTCCTAATGTAGGATAAACTACAGAAGTAGCTAAAACATCATTGCTCGAGGATATTACACAAATCTTGCATCCATGAGCATATCCAGGATCAAATCCCATAATTGTTTTTCCCATCAATGGAGGGAATAGCAAAATATCTCTTAGATTCTTTGAAAAGACACTCAAAGCTTCCTCTTTAGCTTTATCCAACAAATCTCCCCAAACATCATTGGTAACAGAAGGAAGAATCAATCTATCAAAGCTATCTTCAACAGCGACTTCGATCAAATGACCATATCTAGAAATCTTAGGTTTCTCATGAGCCAAGATATAAGAGACAATTTCAGTCTTAGGCAAAAGCAAGGCCTTCTTCAATACTTTTTCTCTTTCGCCTCTCGATATAGCTAAAACTTGATGACCTTTGATTGTGGCAACTCCAAGTCTCAATCCGACATAGTTATCATAAGTCAAAACTTCGCTATCTTTAACTTTAGATATTTCGAATATTCCAGATTTATAAGCCAAAGATTTAATGAATTTTCTATATCCTTCGTTGTCGGAAATTCTCTCTGCAAGAATATCCAAAGCACCTTGAATACATTCTTCAACAGTCTTATAGTTCTCACAAATATAGTTCTTAGCTACTTCATTTAAGTCACCGACAGGAGAAGTTAAAATAAAGTTCATCAAAGGTTCCAATCCAGCTTTTACAGCTTTAGATCCTCTAGTCTCCCTCTTAGGCTTATAAGGACGATAGATATCCTCCAGTTCAGTCAAATTATCGCATGAATCTATTCTAGCTTTAAGCTCAGGAGTAAGTTTTCCAAGACCTTCTATAGTATTTAAAACAGTCTCTTTTCTGTCCGACAACTCGTCAAACTTACTTCCAAGGCTCTCGATTCCACGCAACTGATTTTCATCCAATCCACCAGTTACTTCTCTACGATAACGAGCGACAAAAGGAACGGTAGCTCCTTGACTAAACAAATCTAACGCCGAATCAATTTTAGAAGTTGGAATATTTAATTTTGACGATATATACTCAGATTTTTCCATACTTCCTCCTTATAAATTATTTAACGACAATATTAACAATCTTGTTTGGAACAACGATAGTCTTTACGATTGTCTTTCCTTCAGTAAACTTCTTTACTGTTTCTATTTCGTAGCAAGACTTCTTAAATTCTTCTAATTCTTCCTTAGTAGCGTTTACCTTAAAAGGAACCTTGGCTCTGACCTTACCGTTGACTTCAACAGCATAGATTACTTCGTTTGCTTGGCTCTTAGAGCTATCGGCTTTAGGCCATGCCTCGAAGTCTATCAAATCTTTATGTCCCATTAATGACCATATCTCTTCACCTAAATGAGGACAAATAGGAGCAATCATCTTTGCCAAACCTTCTAGCATTGAAACAGGAAGTCTTTCAGCACGATAGAACTCGTTAACCAAGACCATCAAACTTGCAATAGCAGTGTTGAAATGTAAGTCTTCAAAATCATGGGTTACCTTTTCTATTGTTTGGTTATAAATGGTATCCAAAGGGGCATAATCATCTTTGGTCCAACGAGAGCGCAATGAATCATCGACATACAATCTATAAATTCTTTCGATGAACTTCCTAGCACCGCTAGGTCCATTAGGATTCCAAGGTAAACCTTGATCCAATGGTCCTTTGAATAATTCGTACAATCTCAAGGAATCAGCACCATATTCATTTATAACTTCATCAGGGGATACTGTGTTTCCTCTGGATTTGCTCATCTTTTCACCATCAGCACCTAAAATAATACCTTGGTGACGGAGTTTTTTGAAAGGTTCAGGGCACTTGAAAATTCCCATATCATAAAGGAATCTATGCCAGAATCTTGCGTATAACAAGTGTAAGACAGCATGTTCTGCTCCACCCACATACAAATCGACAGGTAGCCAATGCTCTAACAATTTAGGATCTCCGATTTCATTTTCATTGGTGGGATCGATATATCTTGCATAGTACCAACAAGATCCTGCCCATTGAGGCATAGTATTAGTCTCTCTATGGCATGGAATTCCATTCCAATCCACATTAAGCCATTCCTTAGCTTTCGATAGAGGAGGCTTGCCGTCTCCAGCCGGAGTATAGTCATCCAATTCAGGCAAGACCAAAGGCAGATCTTTGAAATCCAAGGCATGAATCTTATATTCATCATCATCTTCATGAACTACAGGAATAGGTTCTCCCCAATAACGTTGTCTAGAGAAAATCCAATCACGAAGCTTGTAATTTACCTTAATTCTTCCAGCTCCTTTTTCAACCAACAAATTGACAATAGCTTCTTTAGCTTCTTTGATCATCATTCCATCAGCCACACCAGAATTAATATGAACACCATCTTCGATGAATGCAGCCTTAGATATATCGCCACCTTTAACTACTTCAATAATAGGTAAGTTATGTTTCAAAGCGAAAGCATAATCTCTTTCATCATGGGCAGGAACAGCCATGACAGCACCAGAACCATAAGATCCTAAAACATAATCCCCGATATACACAGGAACTTTCTTACCATTCACAGGGTTGATGGCATAACTTCCTGTAAAGACACCGGTCTTTTCTTTATTCAAAGAGGTTCTTTCCAAATCTGATTTTCTTTGGCATTCGTTTATATAGTTTTCAACCGATTTTTTTTGATCTTCGGTAGTTATTTCCTTTACCAAAGGATGTTCGGGTGCTAAGACAACATAAGTACATCCATATAAAGTATCTACTCTAGTGGTAAAAACAGAGAATTTTTTATCAGTATTTTCTATCTTGAAATCCACTTCTACTCCTTGGCTCTTACCAATCCAGTTTCTTTGCATTTGAATAGTGGAGCTGGGCCAATCCAAATCATCCAAACCAGCTAAAAGCTTGTCACCATAAGCAGTGATTTTCAAGACCCATTGCTTCATAGGAATACGAACGACAGGATATCCACCTCTCTCGCTCTTTCCATCTATTACTTCCTCATTAGCCAAGACAGTTCCTAAAGCAGGACACCAATTGACTGGTCTTTCACCATAATAAGCCAAATTCTTCTTAAACAATTGAATGAAAATCCATTGGGTAAACTTGTAATATTTAGGATCAGATGTCTTTATTACACGATCCCAATCATATGAAAAACCACAGCGCTTTAATTGTCTTATAAAATTATCGATATTAATATCGGTAAAAGGACCTGGATGTTTGTTATTCTTTATAGAATATTGTTCAGCAGGTAATCCAAAAGAATCAAATCCCATCGGATGAAGAACATTGTATCCTTGTGCTCTTTTGAATCTAGAATAAGCATCGGTGGCTGAATAACCTTCTACATGACCGACATGAAGTCCTTGTCCTGAAGGATAAGGAAACATATCCAATACATACATCTTAGGCTTTGAAAAATCTCTTACATCAGTCTTGTAGGACTTATTTTCTTCCCATACCTTTTCCCATTTTTTCTCTATAGAATCACTATCGTACATACTTCACTCCTCCAAAAAAACTATATTTTTGACACAAACATTATTTTACGACATCCATCAATTCTTTTGTAGTTAAACTAGCAAGGTCTTTAAAAACTGAGCAAAATCTATTTGCTATAATTTAAAAAGTAATCAAACAATTTTCCTTTTCCATTCACCATTCTCATCTTTATAGAAAATAATGTCAGTCAAACTATCATTGTCATATATTTGCCATATGAAATCCATATCCATAGCCCATTGTTCTTCTTTAATATTTTCTCTTTTTTCAAAAATGAGGTGACCTTCAATAGAGTCTTTTAATTCCCCTACAAATTCATCAGTTTCGTAGAGAAATACGATGTACATATCTTGACCTTTTAAAGTCTTGAATTCCATCAAACCCTTTAAAACAGGATTAGATATCGATAATCCTGTTTCTTCTTTTACTTCTCTGATTACAGACTGAACAAGGTTCTCGCCTTTTTCAACATGACCACCGGGCAATGTCCAACCAGGCCAGTCATGTTTTGTACGCATTTGAAGCAAGACTCTGCCATCCTTGTCTTTGACAAGGCACATATTAGTCAATTCAGCTTTTAATGTTCTATCCATAACTTATATAAAATTTCCAATCCGGTTAATAATATCATTTAAAGCAAATAATATTATTAATTCAGTGTATTTTGAACACGCTATCTTATAAATTCAAGAAAGGATATCCTTTAGTTCAATCTCTTTAAATTCACCTTCTTTCAAATCTGGAGGCAAAACTAAAGAACCTATTTGAATTCTTTTCAAATCAGTTACTTGATTATCGATTTTTTCAATCATCCTTTTGACTTGATGGAACTTACCTTCGCAAATAGTTAATTCTAAATGATTTGAATCTATTTTCTTTATCCTTTTAGCCTTGGTCTTATATGGTTTATCATTGCCATCCAATAAAGTCATCTCATTCAGCAGCTCATTCTCGTCTTTAATAGGAAATTGTGTTGTCACCAAATAAGTCTTATCGACTTCCTTATTGGGAGAGATGATGTTATGCAATAAAACTCCATCATTTGTGACCAATAAAAGACCAGTAGTATCTTGATCTAATCTTCCGGCGACATTAAGACCTAATCTTCTATATTTAAGAGGAAACAAATTCAAAACAGATGGATAGACTTCATCCACATTCGATGACAAATAACCTTTAGGCTTATTTAACATCAATAAAACCTTTTCTTTATAAAATACAGGATCATCGAAAAAAGTTACGACATCATTATTAGGATCGATATCATAGCTAGAATCTCTAATTATTTGACCATTGACAGTCACAGCTTCCTTCTTCAAATAAGATTTTATTTCTTTCCTTGAAGCATATCCCAAATTCGATAAGAATTTATCTAAACGCATATATCTATTAGCCATCCTTTAAGACTGATTCTATTCTAGCAAATAAGTATTTATTTTGAATTTGTTTAGGGATATGAAAAGATGGATACTAAGATTTATAAAAAAAATCCAGTCAATTTAGACTGGATTCAATTTATGAAGATTAAAAATCAAAGTTTTGAAGCTTTATCAGGTGCAGAATAATTATCACCGTCTTTAGTAACATCTATAGTCAATTTCAACGTGAAAGAAGCCTTTCCGTCACCATAATTGTCAAATCTAGAAGTGTAACTTCCTGATAAATTTAATACCAATGATTTGAACTTCTCATTTTCTATCAAATAATCCATATTAGTTTCAGTCAATACTATGGAATCCTTTTGATAAGAACCCATCAATTTAATGTCTTTAGACAATGTAGGATCTATAACTGTAGAATCGTTCAACATATCGAAAATAGTAGGGACAGCTTTGTTATTCAAGGGCATCGAATAAGTAGTAACTCCATTCTTTGTTGATGTTTGAATAAAGGAAACAAAATCTTTGGAATAAATTGATTCATCGGGTAGATAGAAGAAATAATCCGATTTCTTGGCAGTCACTTTTGTAACTGGATTTGTTCCAAGGAGCTTCTTCCACACATAATGGGCCTGTCCATCACTAGTAACGCCCCTAGCATAAGAAAAATCCTTTATGTTAGAATCATCTTTGCCATAGTTATCAGCAAATGTAGAATCAAATTCAACATTGTTATCGAAGAAATTAACCCCATCCTTGATATTTCTTTTGGCTTTTCCCTTGATAGTTGACTTGAACTTATTTCCACCTTCATATTCTACATTCGTTTCAACTCTAAAGTCATGAGCAGAATTAGTTAAACTCTTATAAGCCGATTGGGCATCTTTAATGATGTTCAGTTTTTCATTTATCTGCTCATTATTAACGATGAATCCATCGATTACAGGTTCTTCCAAGGTCAATGGCTGATTCATCGATTTCATTTGAATGGTATATAGGAATTGAAGGACTTGACCAGAAACAGACACTGAAAATTGATAGGTGTATTTATCAAAAACTCCATCCTTGAAATCCAAATACAAATGATAGTCAGGAATTGTCTCAGGCAATTGCCCAACAAACATTTTTATAATTGGATTGTTTATCAATCCCAATATTGATTTGACAGTATTAGAAGCAGATTCCTTAGTAGTCAATTCAAATCTCTTACCATCACCTGTTACAGTCTTAATATCATCTTCTCCGTATTCAAATACGGCTTTAGCATAAATTGAATAATCATATTTAAAAGATGCATCTACTTGTTTTTCTTCATATTTGTTGACTTTACCATTCTCATTTTGATTGATGGTAACAAAATCAGTTCCCTTTCTAATTTGATGCTCTGTACCATCTATTAGCAAACCCTTAGATGAAACACGTTTAGCTAAATAATTGACATCTCCGGTTTTAGAATACTTCACATTTCCTACTCTAAGTCCTTGAGCCAATGTTTTGTTTCCTGAAGTAGTAACTGTAATATTAAGATTTTCGTCATATTCAAAACTATCGGCATCCCACAATGATTGACGCTGCTTTAAAAATGCTTCTTTAGCTGTCAACCATTTGGCATACAAGGTAGTATTGCTATTAATTGTCAAAGGGAAGCCATCAACAGGTTGGGTTAAACCACTATCTAAATACCAACCATCAAAAATATATTCAGCCTTGGTAGGAGTTGCAGGTTTTTCAATGGAAGATCCTTTGATAACTTCTTGGGAATTAACTGAAGATCCACCATTAGTATCAAAATTTACTGTACACTTTTCATCAGCTTTTTGTGTCTGATTTGGTTTGGCTGTAGAACCAGTATTATCGTTTCCACCACAACTAGTCACTGATAACAAACTCAAACAGGATAACAAAGTCAATAACGACAAACCAATCTTGTTCTTTTTCATAACTATTCTTTATAAAAGTTTTAACTATTGTTGAATGATTCAACATATCAAGTATAAATAAGTCAAAGCTTTAATAAGAATTCCTTTCATTTTTTCTTATCTTTAATAATATAATTAACCCCACACTGAAATGTCAATAACAAGCTTAAAATAACTTTAAGACAAAAAAAGTTTGGCCTTACAGCCAAACTATTAATTTCATATTGGGGCGGATAGCGAGGTTCGAACTCGTGCATGCCGGATTCACAGTCCGGAGTGTTAAACCGCTTCACCATATCCGCCATTACTCACACCTATTCTACCGAACGATGTGCGGAACGGTAATTAGATTAAACTAATTAGACCGATTAGTCAATAGACTTACGGTTGTAGAATTCGACGATAAGAGCCTCATCAATTTCAGGAGTTAACTCACTTCTCTCAGGGAGACGTGTAAGCTTTCCTTCAAGCTTGGTCTTATCAAATTCGACATAAGGAACACGAGTAGTAGCCTTCTCCAAAGCTTCCTTAACAATCTTTAAGCTCTTGGAAGAATCTTTCAAAGTGACTACTTCTCCTACTTGGGTAAGGTAAGAAGGAATATCTACCTTCTTGCCATCGACCAATACGTGTCCGTGATTGACCAATTGTCTAGCTTGACGACGAGTGGTAGCAAAGCCTAATCTATAGACGATGTTGTCCAAACGTTGCTCGCAGACTTGCATAAATGCGAGTCCGGTGATGCCATTAGACTTCTTGGCGATACCAAAGTATCTACGGAATTGACGCTCAGAGATACCATAGGTAAAACGAAGCTTTTGCTTTTCAAGAAGCTGTCTTCCGTATTCTGAAGGCTTCTTCTTACGGTCTTGACCGTGTTGACCAGGTCCATAAGGACGCTTGGCAAGTTCTTCTCCAGTTCCGAGGATGGAGTAACCGAGATGTCTGGAAACCTTCCAGACAGGTCCTGTGTAACGTGACATATTTAATTTGTCCTTTCTAAAGCTGTTAGACAAGGCGATGCCTCCCCATCTCCGGATGAATGATGTTCCCCTTTTTGGCAAAGGATACTTTTTTGATCAATCATCAGGCGAGATGATAAACATCGTGCCAACAAGCCTAGGAAGTATATACTCTAGGAGCTCTTTTTTCAAGTGTTTTTTCAATCTTTTTAATTTTTTTATTAGAAAGGAAGTATAGAATTATCTTTCTTCAATACTACAGTTCCTTCAACTCGTCCATTACTTCTTTAGCAGTATTGTAATCGGATGTGTACTTAGCAGAGCTGACATCTTTTTCGTAAGAGATAGTACCCAAAGCAGAATCAACTTTACCTCTTCATATGTTGGCAATTCCGTATCCGATTCTTTATGATAAGCATATTTGCTCCCTTTAATTTTTCCTCTTATTAGATTAAGCAAACTAAAAAAACTATAGAACCAATCCTTTGAAAGATTCTAATCATTAGAAAATTATTCCCTAAATTTTATGAACATATATTGTCACACAAAAAAGGGGGGGGTTTTTTAAAGCCCCGTCCTCAATTACTTATTTACTTTCCTTCTATACTTATCTGCCCATCCTTCAAAACAAGTTTAGCTTCCTTAATAACTTTTCCTTCTAGCATTGCAATAGCTAAAGGTGTTTCAATCTTATCCTGAATATATCTTCTAATAGGACGAGCACCATAGCTTGGAGTATAAGAATCTTTATGTATCTTCTTGACTACTTCGTCATCATAAGTCAACTCGATAGGTCCTTGTTCTCTATTGCTCAACCTGTTCTTAAGTATATTAAGAAACTTCTCTACTATCTTATCTATGACATCATCAGTCAAACTATTGAACATAACCGTTTCGTCAATTCTATTTAGGAATTCAGGACGGAATGTGCTCTTAAGTAATTCAGTTACTTTTGCTTTATTCTCGGAAGTATTTCCTTCTAGCAAGTATTGGCTTCCAAGGTTTGAAGTCATGATGATGACCGTATTTCTAAAATCGACAGTTCTTCCTTTTCCATCTGTCAATCTTCCATCATCCAAGACTTGAAGAAGAATATTGAATACATCGGGGTGAGCTTTCTCTATTTCATCTAATAGAATAACTGAATATGGCTTACGTCTTACAGCCTCAGTCAACTGACCACCTTCCTCATATCCAACATAGCCAGGAGCAGCTCCGATCAATCTTGAAACCGAGTATTTTTCCATGTACTCGCTCATATCGATCCTGATCATCTGACCTTCGCCATCGAACAAATCATCAGCCAAAGCTTTAGCAACTTCAGTTTTTCCTACACCTGTGGGGCCTAAAAACAAGAAGCTACCCAAAGGTCTATTGTTATCTTGAATTCCAGCTCTACTTCTTAAAATGCAATCGTAAATCTTTTGTATAGCTTCATCTTGACCTATGACACGATCTTCCAATTCCTTCTTCAATCCTAAAACTTTTTGTTCGTCGGATTTATTCATTCTATCAACAGGAATCCCAGTCCATTGACTGACAACTTGGGCGATGGATTCCTCTGTGACAACATCAGAAAATCCTTCTTTTGCAGTCTTTTCCTTAGACGCAGCTAATTTCTTCTTCAATTCAGGGATAAGGCCATTTTGAATTTTAGCGGCAGTCTCATAATCAGCATTTTGCATTGCCCTTTCCAAATCCAAATTTGCTTTATCGAGTTGTTTTTGGGCATCTTTTGCGGTATCTAGTTGCTTCTTCTCATTCTGCCACTTTAATGTTAAAGAATCTCTTTGACTTGAAAGTTCAGCTATCTCTTTAGTCATATCGGCTAATCTCTTCTTTGCAGATTCGGAATCATCATTCTTCAAAGAGACCTTTTCTATTTGAAGCTGAAGTATTTTTCTATTTACTTCATCCAAATCCTCAGGCATAGAATCTATTTGCATTCTAGTTCTAGCACAGGCTTCATCGACCAAGTCGATAGCTTTATCAGGCAAAAATCTATCTGTTATATACCTATTAGATAAGGTTACGGCAGCGATAAGAGCATCATCAGTTATTTGAACACCATGATGACTTTCATAAGCATTCTTTAAGCCTCTCAATATTGCGATAGTATCTGGAATGGTAGGTTCATCCACCATTACAAGCTGCATACGTCTAGCAAATGCAGGATCCTTTTCGATGTACTTTCTATATTCATTCAATGTCGTAGCACCAATACAATGCAATTCACCTCTAGCCAAAGCAGGCTTTAAAATGTTTGCTGCATCCATCGAGCCTTCACCAGTTGCACCAGCACCGATCAGTGTATGAATTTCATCGATGAAAAGTATGATCTTTCCATTGCTCTTAGAGACTTCCTTCATTACAGCTTTCAATCTATCTTCAAACTGACCTCTATATTGAGCACCGGCAATTAAGGATCCGACATCCAAACTCCAAATAGTCTTATCCTTCAATGATTCAGGAACATCACCCTTGAATATTCTCCACGCCAGTCCTTCAACAATAGCCGTCTTTCCTACGCCAGGATCACCGACAAGAATAGGGTTATTTTTAGTCTTTCTAGCTAGAATAGTCATAACCCTTCTGATTTCATCATCTCTTCCTATGACAGGATCTATTTTTCCATTAGCCACTTCGCTCACCAAATCTTTTCCATATTTAGACAATGCTTCATATGTATCTTCAGGAGTGTCTGATGTAACCCTAGAAGAACCTCTTATCGAACGAATAGCTTTTTCAAAACTTTTTCTATCATAAGAAGGAATATTGGATAAATTTCTCACAATTGAAGAATTGATATCGAATTGAGAAAGCAATAGATGTTCTACTGAAAGATATTCATCATCAAACGATTTCTCGATATCTCTAGCTTTTTCAATCATCTTTTCAAGATCTGATGAAAATCCAATATCAGCTCCACCTTGGACCTTATTCACGCTGTTCATGAAGGAATCGATCATTTGACTTACCTGTTTAGGATCTATGTCGAGCTTCTCCAAAATTCTCACATAGAAAGAATCAGGTTGATCAAACAAAGCCCTTAGGACATGGACAACACCAACCTCAGGAGCTTGATATTTGCTAGCAAGTTGCTTAGCTAGTGTCAAAGCCTCAATTGTCTTCTTTGTATATTGATTAGATGTATCAGCCATAAAGCACCTCCTCTGAGGTCTTTTCTCAACCTCGCAAGTATCATTTTATCTAGAAAATTAGCAATGTCAAGTATAGAGTGCTAATTTTGATAAAACTTATTTCAAACCCACTTTAGTGTTTTATAATTTCACATATGAGCGCATTAACTATTACATTAATTTCTATCTTTTCAGTAATATTTGGAATATTACTAATCTCTTCTATCTTTTCTTATATAGGTTATAAGGCTATTTGGAATGCTAGAACTTACGAAATCAACGATCCTGTAAAAATTCAGTTTGAAGATATTGAAGAATGGACTACTAGAATCCCTCTTTCTTTCAAAATCAAAAAGAAATTGCCGGATTTTGATAAAGAAGTGAGAGGGTTCATCTATTCACCAAAAGATAATTCCATAAAAAAGAAACCGATTGTGATAATGTCAGCAGGCTATGGGAGAACGCACCTTTCTTATTTATTAGATATAGGCATTCTAACTAATGATGGATTTGAAGTCTTCGCTTTCGATCAATTCGGTACTGGAATGTCTGGTGGGAGTAAGCAAAGAGGCATTCATTTTGGACGTATCACCTTGGATAGTGTGCTCAATTCAATAAAAAAATCAAAAATATTTGAAGGAAGACCTATATACCTCTATGGGCATTCATGGGGTGGATATAGTGTCTTGTCAGTATTAGGAAAGCATAAAGAAATTAGCAAGGTAATAGCAAGGAGTCCAGCAGGCAAGCCTGTTCTTTCCACCTATGTCTTAGGTCAATCCATATTAGGAAAATTCTTAACTAGCTTCTTATATATTGTCGGTATACCAATGATATTTCTATTTCAAGGTCCATCTGCCTTTGTCAGTGCTGCAAATCAGGTCAAGAAAAACAAGAATACAAAAATATTGATTACTTCATGTAAAGAAGATCCAACAGTTTTAACAATAGCCTCTCCAATACCAAAATTAATAAAGAATTCCCAGGAAAACGTCGAATTCTACATAAGAAATGATTTAAATATCCATAATGACTTGTTAACTAAAGAAGGATACGATTACTTCAAAGAAAAACAAGCTGAATTTTATTCAATAATGAATACAATGGATTCCTCATATGAAGAAAGAATGAATAATTTCCTTTCAACTTTGGATAGAACCAAGATTACTTCAGATTCAAATGAGAAAGAAAAAATTTTAAACTTCTTAAATAAATAAAAAATTGTTATAATTATTTCGTAAAGAAAAGGGAATGTAATTATGAAAAAATTATTAAAAGCAGGTTTTATTGCATTGATGATGGTAGGAAGTCTTGCAAGTTGTACAGATGGAGTTAGCGGAACAACAGTTGCAACCGGACAAGGTTCAACCACACCTACTCCAACCCAGCCAAAAGAAGATGGCAAAATGACTGTTGAAGAAGCTAAAACATATGCAGATGCTCATTATTCACAAGACAAGGTAGCAGAAAAATACAATCAAGGCGAAGCTGTAATAAATTATGACCTCAAAAAATGTGAGGGTCCTATATTGACTCAGCTCGGCCTAAAAGTTGGGGCGGATTCCACAACACAAACATTAAAAGAAGAAGATTTAGTCGTTTTAACATCCAAAGACATTGATTCTATGGCAAAAGCTATTGATTCATATGAAGGTAAAGATAAGGCTGAATTAAATTTTTCAATAACTGAGAATATTATGAAAATCGAATTCGATTTTCCAGCCTCAGTACTTACAGCTGCATTAGAAGCATTATTGACAGGGATTCAGAACAGCGGTGGTGCAGGAACAGGGGATACTAACACCCCAGTTATTACATTTGAAGACTTCGTAGGAAGTGGTGCAGGGATGTCAGGATACATAACTATCAACGAATTAGGTTTAACAAGCGGAGTTGATGCCACCATCGATTACACCTTAACCTTCAATTATGTCTATGACTATACACTTCCAAATGGAACAACAACAAATACAAAAGTACCTGATACAGAGTCGATTAAAGGTGATGCCACTGCAACAATCACTTATTCAATGGGCGAGACAACAAAAGAAGCTTAACTGTTATTGTTTTTGAATAAAAAAAGGATTGGACTTAAATTCCAATCCTTTTTACGTTAGATTTATAATTCGTTTTTTTACTACATGAGGTGCTTGAGCATCTCCGATAATTTTAAAAAAGCTTTTAAAACAAATAATTGAATAATGAAATTAATAATTTAACATTATTTCAAAATGATAGCAGCATTATTCTTCTTTCCACGTTTTAAGAAGAAAACTTTTCCATCTAAAGCGTTAGATCCATCTAATATCATATTTGGATCGACCACCTTTTCTCCATTCAAACTTACAGCGTTTCCTTTTAAGAATTCCCTAGCCTCACGCTTAGAAGAAGCTAATTTTGTATTTATCAAAGCATCGACTAAATTCATACCAGGCTCAACTTCAATAGCATCTAAAGAACTAGCTAAGTCCAACAAGGACTGCTCTTTAAGATTCTTGAAATCACCACTAAAGATAGCTTCAGTCATCTTCACACACTCATCGGCAGCTTCTTTTCCATGTACGAGAGAAGTGACCGAATAGGCCAAAGTTTTTTGACCCATTCTCTTTTCTGGAGCTTGCATGTGTTCAGCAACAATAGCATCGAGTTCTTCCAAAGGACGATCATCAAAAATATAGAGATATCTTCCGACATCGTTATCAGCTACATTGATGAAGTATTGATAGATGTTGAAAGGAGAAGTCATAGAAGGATCGAGGAACAAAGCACCTTTTTCGCTCTTTCCAAACTTCTTTCCATTAGAATCACAAATCAATTTGACAGAGAAGACCTGGCAAGGGCATTTCTCCCCTTCCTTCTTTTTAACAAAATCCAATGCAGTAGTTAGATTACCCCATTGATCACCACCACCGATTTGCATTACGCAACCATATTTTGATCTCAAATTCCAGAAATCACCAGCTTGAAGGATCATATATGAGAATTCTGTATATGAAATTCCAACTTCCAAACGAGATTTGACTATTTCTTTTGCCAACATATAGTTGATAGGCATCATTTTTCCAAAATCACGTAAGTAAGTGAGAACGTTTGTAGTTGACCACCAATCATAATTATTGACACAAATACCCTTGTTAGGATCAGAAAAGTCCAAATATTTTGAAAGCTGTTTTTTCAAGCACTCGACATTGTAGTTTACTTGTTCGGGTTCCAAAAAGCTTCTCTCGGATTTCTTTCCCGAAGGGTCTCCAATCATACCAGTTGCACCGCCGACTACAGCAATGATTCTATGACCAGCTTTTTGAAGCTTGGACAAAATATGAATCATGATGAAGTTTCCTAATTGCATCGACTTATTTGAAGGATCAAATCCACAATAGATTGTTTGTGGAGTCTTGAGCAAATCTCTAATCTTTTCCTTATCTGAATAACTATCCAATAATCCACGTTTGTTCAAATCATCAAAAATATCTATCATAAATTTTCTCCTTTATTCTTTTAAATAAATAGCATACATATTTTATGCTTCTTTTATTTATGTTCAAGTCTAAGAAGGTTGAAACAAATAATCTTTCAAATAAACAACATATGTTTTTTCTATTTTTCTCTTTCCGAGCAAACAAAAATGAACTGTCTTTTCGATTTTAAACTCTACCAACCCATCTTTTAAATAATATTCGCTTATAAACATATCCTTATTTAAACTAACATCATTTATATTTTTTCCACTTCTTATATGATTTTGAATTTTATAGTAGCTTTGAAAGAAATCTAATTCCAAATAATTGATTTGCATACCATCGATAGAAACTAGAAAAGAAAAAACGATCAAGAAAGAATACAAAAGAAATAAAGCTTTGCTTTTCATTGTTTGAATATAAAAATGGCTACAAAGACTAAAATCATCTCTATGAATAAGAAAGCCAATCCTAAATATCCGAGTTCTTTTCTGGATTTGACCTCATTATCTTTAGTCTTTTCCTGAATAATGCTGCCAATGATCGTCATGTTCTTCTCATTTTTATTTTCTTTTACCAAATCAAAACAATCCTTGTATTTGGAATTATTAATAAACCCTGTCCCATCTTCCAAATAGTTATTTATCACATCCAAAACTTGGGAATCTAATGATTCAGTTGCTTCGACTAAAGATGATCCACATTCAAGTTTAGATCCCATAATTTTCAATGTTTCTTTGATTTGCACATCGCTTATAGAGCCTTTCCCTTTTTCTTTCTTGTCGAAGTACCAATAACCTAAAAGCCCGAAGATTAAAAATATAGAGAAAATTCCCAATGCCAAAAAATTGGAGCATTCGAAATATAGCTTCAAAACAACTATCAATATCAATCCCATCACCAATAAAGATAATGAAGAATATTTCAATACTTTGTTTTTGTTTTTAAGATTCAAATTAATGTATTTCATTTTACAAGTCTCCTTTTCTTTTCATTGAGGTTGCTCCCATACAACTCGACTATCTCAAAAAATATAATCGATATCAGTTCCAAAACTAAACCTAGCCATTCAACATTAGAAAGAGTTTCATTGATCAATGTTATTACAGGGAAAAAAATCAAAGGTATCGAAATACACAAAGACATTATCAATCCTGTACTACGCATATCTTCTGTAGTTTTAAAGGTTTGTTCTTTTTGATTTTCAATATCGATTAACTTGGTTATATTTAATCTTATTCCATCATTGTTTTTATTGTTGTGGCATTCGATCATGTCTTTAGTAATTTCACCTATTTCCTTATAAGAAATCAACGAATCAAATTCTTTATTTATTATGGTTTGATAAATCAAACTAGAAGACTGACATTCTTTGCCAAACTCCTTAATAGCATCATCGATATCATCTGCCTTAGATAATATCAAGCCAAATCTTATTGCTAGGGAGCAATCAATCATATTATCTTTACTACTATCCTTTTTCTTTAGTCTATAAAAGCCCATAGAGATTGATGTAACTATTGTAATAGTTAGAAACAATAAAAACATTGCTATTGAATTGTCGAAAGCAAAAAGAGAAAAGCTGACTATTAATCCACACAACAAATCTTTCCAACAACACTTGATAAGCCTAATCAGTTTTTTTCCATTTTTATTCATAGTTTAATCCTTTCCCACCCATAAACGTTGAGTGAAACTATAAAAAGCTTCTTCTTTTAAAAAAGAAAAATAATCTATCTTTATCTCTTTATTTTCAAATACATTAAAGAAGAAAGAATACTTATATCCATCTTTTAAATCAGAAATGTAATTATTCATAAGTAACTCAAATCTATTGTGATGAATTTCAAAAGATTGATTACTCTTATTGAAATCCAAGGATTCAATAAAGCATTTTTTACCTATTGATTTGAGATTTAAATTTATTCTTTTATATTCATATTCGTTATTTTTAATATTGTATATAGTCATAAAAGATAATAAATATATACAAGAAGATATAAGGACAAAAAACTTACTTTTCATATAAATTAAACCTTCCTTCTATTCCAAACAAAGTATATGGTTTAAATATAAAATCAGCTTCAATGTCGATTATTCCTTCAATAAATAACTTGCCTGGTGCGTCTCTTATCGATTCTTTGAACTTGATTGAAGAATCAAAATCAAAGTTGCTATCATCTTGATTTATTATATCGAGTAAAACTCCGCCTTTACTCATATCAAATCTACCACCTTCAACTTTATTATTTGAAATTCCTAATAAAACATATTTATTACTCCAAGCATCAATGAATCTATCATTTACTTTATAATTTAAATAGAACAAACTATCATTAATATCTAAGCAATAATCATTTGAAAAAGATAATGTCAATTTTTCCTTGATTATGGGTTTATCATCATTGCTAAGCAAGTCATTTTCATAGAATCCTTCACTACCGATTGAAATCAACGGATTCAATATATAGTTAATTCTACCGGCTAATGAATCTATATAAAAGTTAATACTCGAATCTTGAAATTTCCATTTTTGAATCGTTATTTCAATCCATTCATTTGCTTTTAATTCTACAGAATTCATCTCACTAAAAATCAAATTTGAATCTAAAGTGGTCTTAACACTCAATAGAACACCATCAATATTCCGTGTAGCATCGAAAAAGATTCTATTTTGTGGAATAGGATTGACTTCTGTCAATCCCAAAGAGACAAATAACAATATTATTTTTCTCATAAAAAAGCCTCCAATTAATATGATTCTTGGAGGTGGATAATAATGAGTAAATTCAATTAAAAATTCAATAAATCTACTAGAATTGAATCTAATACATATAATTTTTCAGGTTTAACCTTTACAGTCTTATCTTGTATTATAAATTCATCTTTTAATAAGTCGATCTTGTCTTTATAAGCTACTAAAAAATCCTTGCCAAATCTTTTCTTAAACTCATCGAGTTTAAATCCTCTGGTCAATCTAAGATTTAGCATTAAAAAGTCAAATTCAAGATCATGGCTGTCTTCTTTCTCATCTTTCCAATAATATTGACCATTCAAATACTTCTCTATAGATCTAGTCCTTGTTATTCTAGTGTTGTCTTCAAAAGATGTAGCACCCATTCCAATGGCACCATAAGGGTTGGATAACCAATAACAAAGATTATGCTTACTTTCATATGATGGCTTTGCAAAATTACTAATCTCATATCTATAAAGACCAGCCTTTTCCAGCCTTTTTACTATATGTTCATAATAATCAGCCAACAAATCACCATCCGGTTCATTTTTGTGTTTGATTGCAAATATGGTGTTCGGTTCTATTTGCAATGAATAAAAAGAAACATGTGGAATATTCAATGCGATAACATTATCGATATCGTTATCGATATCATCTATATTTTGACCTTCAAAACCATAGATAAAATCTAGGCTGACATTATTAATTCCATTGCTTTGAAGTGTTTTAACACTCCTTATAACATCACTAAACCTATGTGTTCTTCCTAAATCTTTTAAAAGATTGTCATCTGTGCTTTGAGCACCTAAACTAACTCTATTTATTCCACATTCCTTAATTAATTTAACAAAGGAATCATCTACATCTTCCGGATTGCATTCAATTGTAAATTCTTTAGGTTGACCATGTCTTAAGACAAGTTCATTCAAAAGATATTTCAATTCTTCTCTTTGAATACATGAAGGTGTACCACCACCTAAATAAATAGTATCAAAACCCAATCCGGCATATCTTTTGTCTTCTTCTAAAAGGGCAGTAGTATATTTCTTAGAAAAGCCAGTACTCAACAATACTTTGGGAAAATCGCAATACGCACAAAAATGTCTACAAAAAGGAATATGAACATATAAGCTTTTTGGCTTATCCATCATTTAGAATTCCTTACTATCAAATTCGACAAGCTGAAGAATTATATAAGGCAATTCCTTGTCGTCAAAGATTATATTCTTATCTGTTTCAAGCTTCTCCAAGTAATCTAAAGCCTTCTTTACTTTCTCATCTTCCACATCTTTTTTAGAATCACCAATTTGCTGCTTCACACTTGTCACAATCATGTTATTAACTTCTTTTTCTGCGATTTCTTGAACAGTTTCTTTTTTTCCTTTATCTCTGTTTCTAATAGATGGCACAAGAAAATAAACACAAGCAACTACTAACACGATTACAAAGACAACGCACAATATAATAATTAAAGCTGAATTCATAGATTAAATCACTCCTTTAGGAATCGGTGAATAGATGAACTTCTTGGCAGTTTTGCTCTTTTTATAGAATCCGAGATTAGCCAATAAATCCATCGAAGTTCTAGCAGTCTCATAAGCGACATTTTCGAATATTTTAAATTGACTTATCGTATAAAAGCTGCCTATAGTTCTATGGGTTACATAGAAATGAGCAGTAGCCCATTTCAAAACCGGATGCTTTTCCATAAGTTTAACAATCTCATCATTCAATGGAGAATTGCTATTTTTGCTTTCTTTAGGATATTTACTAGTAGAATAAGAAGAAACACTAGCCATAGTAATGTTATTTTCACCCATGTGATAAACTTCATCATCATTGAAATTCTCAGCTTTAGGAGCCATAGAATCATATTTTTTATATCCGATCGAGCCTTCCTTGATCAAGAAACTAGAAGAATTGACATTCTTCAAATTTTCTTCTTCAGCAATTTTATCTGAGGCATCATTTTCTTCAATATCATTCAAGCTTCTTTCAATATTGCTTAGATTCATATCAAGCAAATCAAGGCTAGAGATGACAAAATAAGTCAAATCACCAGTCTTCAATGAAAGCTTAGCTCTATCTAACATATTTCCACCAAAAGAAAAGTACAGGCTTTCCGTTGGAAACCATTGGCCGGAATTTGGAAATATAGTTGAAGATAAATAACACTTGGTCAACAAACTTCCAGTCTCTTGATTGAAATAAGAGCATGGGCATAAGTAAGTATACTGATATAAGAAAGCTATAACCTTCAAGATAAATGAAATAGATTCATTACCATTTAAAAAAATTAATAAATCATTCAATTCACCTTGAAGCAAATCTTTATTTGAAAGAAAATCATTGTCTTTCTCATCTATATTTCTATATTGAAGCCTAGTCTGATCTAAATTTCCTAATAAATAATTGTTTATATTATTCAAAAGATTAGAATAATCTAAGGAACATATATTATTTAATCCTTCGGACATCTTCAAATAATTCTTTAATATTTTTAGTTTAGGTTCATCTGAATTATACTGACCATTAACAATGGAAGAGATGTCGATATTAGAAAGTCCAAGTCTATAATTATCGCTAATCCATCTCAATCCAAGTTTTAATGATTCATTGTTAAATTTCTTCTGGCCTTTCTTTGATAGTCCAGAAAACTTAGCGCATATCAAAAAGAACTTTCTTTCCAATGAGGAGACTTTATTCAACACCAATCTATTCAATGTTATATAGTAAGGATTTTTCTCGGGAGTTTTTATTGCTAAATCATATCTAAATAATGAGCGGTATTCCTTAACCTTCTCCCATGTAGGAGTAATATCAGGCAAATTAAAACGTGCCTTGAGTTCATCAAGGGACAAATATTCTTTGTCACTAAAAATACTGGCACGTTTCAATTGTTCATACATGTTCAAATCCTCTAAATTCCATCAACTAACTACTATTTTACTACTAATTTTAAATTTGTGTGTGTAACTTAGATAAACCGAGAAATTACTTCTTTACATCAGTAGGATCGACTGAAAGAACAGCGATAAAGGCTTCCTGAGGAACATAAACCTTACCGAATTCCTTCATTCGCTTCTTTCCTTCTTTTTGTTTTTCCAAAAGCTTCTTCTTTCTTGAAATATCGCCACCATAACATTTTGCGAGAACATCCTTTCTAACAGCCTTGATATCGCTTCTGGCGATGACTTTAGAATCTATAGCAGCTTGGACTGGAATTTCAAATTGCTGACGAGGAATGACGTCCTTCAACTTGTCGACTATAGCTCTAGCCTTAGGATATGCTGTATCCCTAAACACAACCGTCGTCAAAGCATCTATTTTTTCATTGTTGAGAAGAATATCCATTCTAGCTAATTTCGAATCTCTATATCCAATAGGCTGATAATCCAAAGAAGCATAACCGGCAGATAATGATTTCAATCTATCGAAGAATGAAAAGATGACTTCGCTCAAAGGAAGAATATATTTCAGCGATACACGTTTAGTGTCGATATAATCCATTCCTTGATATTCTCCACGTCTAGATTCACATAACTGCATCAAAGGTCCTACATAGTCTTGGGGAGTCATGATTTCAGCTTTCACAAAAGGCTCACTAGCTTTCTTTATCAAAGAAGGATCAGATGGGAAGTCGGATGGATTTTGTATCAACATTTGTTTACCATTAGTCAAAGTGATGTCATAAACGACGGAAGGAGCAGTGCAAATCAAATCCAGAGCATAATCTTCTTCCAATCTTTCCTGAACGACAGACATATGAAGGAGTCCTAAAAAGCCACAACGGAATCCACTCCCCAAAGCCACAGATGTTTCAGGTTCAAATACGAGAGCCGCATCGTTCAATGATAATTTCTCTAATGCTTCCCTCAGCTTTTCAAAGTTTTTATTATCAGTCGGATACAAACCGGAATAAACCATAGGCATCATAGGTCTAAATCCATCCAATGGTTTACTAGCAGGGACATCAGCATTGGTCAAAGTATCACCGACTTTCACTTTCTTAATATCCTTTATCTGAGCGCAAAGATATCCGACCTCTCCTGCCGAAAGAACATTTCTCTTTTGTTCCTTAGGTGTTCTAAAGCCTAGCTCTTGAACAACATAAGTCTCATCTGGATTCGACATCATCTTAACCCTATCGCCAAGTTTAACAGTGCCTTCCTCAATCTTTAAAAGGATAACAACTCCACGATAAGGATCAAATTTGGAATCGAATATCATTGCCTTCAAGGGTTTATTTCTATCACCTTTGGGTGCAGGAAGTCTCTGGACTATCGCTTCTAACAAGTCTCCAACACCAAAACCAGTTTTAGCGGAAACCATCATACAATCATCAGGATCTATATTCAAAGTCTCGATCAAATCCTCTTTGCACATCTCAGGATCAGCAGTTGCCAAATCTACTTTGTTGATAACTGGAAGCAGCTTCAAATTATCATCCAATGCCAAATAGGCATTAGCCAAAGTTTGAGCCTGAACTCCTTGAGTAGCGTCAACCAATAAAATTGCACCTTCACAACAAGAAAGAGAGCGTGAAACTTCATAAGTGAAATCGACATGTCCCGGAGTATCGATGAGGTTGAACAAATAATGTTCCCCGTTCTTAGCTTTGTAATCCAAGTTAACCGCGTTCAACTTGACCGTGATTCCACGTCTTTGCTCCAAAGGAAGATCATCTAGCATTTGGGTGGACAATTCTCTTTCTTGAACTGCTCCAGTCATCTCCAAAATACGATCTGAAAGTGTAGTCTTTCCATGATCTATATGAGCAGTGATAGCAAAATTTCTGATGTGATCTTGTGGGTAATCCATATTCAGCTCCTCTCTTTCCAAAACTTCATCGTCTCTTCTCTAACCTCTTGTGGAGAACTTACATATATTCTATCAGGATAGACTTCATCGAGTAGTTTCCTATAGTTAGAATGACCAAATCGCCTATCTATAAAGAGTATAACACCCTTATCATCTACATTCCTTATCACTCTTCCTGCAGCTTGTATTACTTTGTTGAATCCTGGATAGGTATAGGCATAGTCAAATCCGTTCAATCCCTTACCTGCATAATATTGTTTCAATCTATCATTGTCATATCCTATACCAGGAATACCAGTAGATACTATAACAACTCCATTCAAGGCATGGGGCTTTAATTCTATACCTTCTCCAAATACGCCACCTAGGACTAAGAATCCTAGATGAGTTCTCAAGGGATCTTCCTCAAATTCATCTAAGAATCTAATTCTTTCACTAGGCGTCATGTTTCGTTCTTGCTTGATACAAACAAATTCACCTAATCCTTCAAACCTCTCATAAGCCATCAGCATATATTCATACGATGGAAAATAAAGAAAATAGTTTCCGTTCTTTTCTCTGACCATCTGATAAATAGAATTCAGCACTCTAGGAAGCGAGATGTTCCTATCGGCATAACGAAGAGATGGAATAGAATCTACCATAACCAATCTATTCCTTCTTTCAAAAGGAGATGGGAGATTTAGTAACTTGTTCACTTCGTCATCTTTTGTTCCACCCAACAAACTGATGTAATAATCTACCGGTGACAAAGTAGCGGAGAAGAATAAAGTGGCATTGAATCTATCGCTGATATCTTTGATATATTCCGAAGCATCCAAGCAGAATATATGAATAGCATCGGCTTTCCCATTGTAATAGGTTATATCGTAAGAATAGTTTTCCTTTCCTTTCAAAGGTAATTTAAGAAAACCTTTAACAGCTGATTTCAATGAGACATAGCTATCTGGATATTTGGCATCAGGCTTCTTTTCCAAATTCAAACCCTCTTCCTGGAAGCCTTTCAATAAAGTGATGAAATCATCAGGAACTTCGTTCAATATCTCGATATCCTTATCAGATTTTCGCATATCGAACCAACTTATGATATCGACTATGGCTGATTTTAACTTTGAAGTCTTTCTTCCAGTCAATTCAGTATAAACATTCATAAAGAATTCTCTATCCAACCTAGCAGAATACATCTCTCTAGCTCTAGAAGGAAGATTATGAGCTTCATCGACTAACAAAGTATAAGGTAAAGGTAAATTCGAATCCATAATTTCTGGATTGCCGACTACAGGATCAAAGACGTAGTTATAGTCGTAAATGCAAATGTCGGAATTGACGGCTAAATCCAACGACAACTGGAAAGGACAAATCGTATTCTTCATAGCTATTTCTTTGATGTCATCTTCATCAAAGATGTTTTTCTCACTCAAAGCTTGCCTTATGACTTTGTATATCTTTGAATAATAATCCTTGGCAAAAGGACATTCATCAGGGTTGCAGTGTTTTTTGAAACCCTCATCATTCATGCAAATAGTCTCTTTTGCAGTAATGGCAACACATCTTAGATCAGCACCTTCCTTTACCAAAGCATCAACAGTCTTCAATGCTTGTCTCTTTATGGAGTTCTTAGAAGTCAAATAGAATATTTTAGAAGTCTTTCCTTCCTTAAAGTTTTTTATGAAAGGATATAAAACACAGACAGTCTTTCCTATTCCTGTAGGTGCTTCGACATAACCTTTTGATTCTTCTAAAAGAATTCGATCAGAAAAAGCTATCAAGTCTTGCTGACCAGGTCTATATTCTTTATATGGAAACTCTAGGAAATCGATGGATTTGTTTCTAGACAAGTTATGTTGACCTTTTTCTTTGAGTCTAGCTATAAATTCATGAATTAAATCGTTGGCAAACCTATCTAGTTCATCAAATGTAAAATCTTCTTCCACTATAAGTTTATCCTTGATATGGCCTTGCTTATAGTAAGAGACACGAACTTTTATCGATTTAGTAAGACCGTTGCTGTTTCTAAGAATCATCCACGCATACATTTTTGCCTGACCTTGATGCCAAACTATATTTTCGTCCTTGAACTTCTCCAAATCTTCGACAGTGGTTTTTATTTCATCAACTGTTAAAGAACCGTCAATGTTATGAATTATGCCGTCAGCTCTGCCTTGAATATCAAGAACGATATCACCAGTATCAAATGTGGTCTCCAAAGGAACTTCTGGAATATAGTTTCCTCCAGAAGAATCTTGAATCTTCTTATGCATTCTAGTGCCTTCTTGCATAGTTTCCGAATTGAAGATTCTAGTATCTATACTCCCTTGCCTGAGTATAGAATCCACAATGTCATGAACTGAAAATGAATATAATAAATCCACACTTCTATTTTACAACATAGACTACATACTAAGTAAAAGTATTGTTAGGCACCTATCCTCTTAGTCTCTTCAAACTTAGTTAAAAACAAAGAAATATTCTTCATTCCAATCAAAGAAAAAGTTTTGGACAAATCCTTATATGCAAATGGGTTATGCTCCAAAACAGCTATGTTCAAAAGTAAAAACACAGATAGCAATGAGGGATTTCCATAATCCCTTCTTACTGAGATACAAGCACATGAACCCAAATTCTTATTATCGAGCAATGTTTCTTGTGCTTGTTCTTCCATCTTAAGTAAAGCTTTAGTCTTTTTCATCAATTTGACCTCCTGTTTTTCTTATAAAAATTAGTGATGGATTATTTCAAAAGCAAAAAACAGGAGAAACTTGTAAATAAGCGTGATAGAATAGAAACCTAAATAAGGGGTGTTCTTTAATGAAGTTCAATCTATTCAATTATTTGTTTTACGCCATTCCAAAGCACATCGAAGACACCAGAGCTAAAAGATTCTTCGATCTTCATTCTAATTATTTAGCACTATTTCAAGAAACTCATCACTACCAAGAAGCTAGAACTAATTTTGAAGTAATTCAAGCAAACATAATAATCAAAGGTTTGATGAACAAGAAATTCTTGGAAAACAAAGCTTCTTTAGCTAAGAAGACAGGATTGACTACATTGCCATCCTACTTAAAGCATTTGACTTATATGAAAAATGGCGATGATTACATTGCTTTGCCTTTCTTTTCTAAGACCATAAACAAACATTATGTCATAGATACAAAATCTTTAGCTGATCTTCCTTATAGAGCATTAAGAACTCAAAAGACATTTTCATCATTCTATGAGAACCCATTTGAAAAGTATGGATATAGATTGTTCGATTCGATGTTTACGAATTTGATTCCAGTCATGAAAAGCCCAATGGGCGATTCTATGGCCTTTGTTGACTTAGAAGTCGACACAATCTATATAGTAACTGATCAGGGAACATTGGAAAGAGCAATCCCATATTTCGACCAATTCTTAGAGATTCAAAATAGAAAACATCTTCTTGATAAAATAAAGCAGTTAGTAGAGACTTATTATTCATTCGATAAAATAAAATTCATAGATTCATTATTTTCTTTGGGTTTCATATCTTTTAAATTGTATAGCTACTTGAAACAAGAAGAAATAAAGGCACAAAGAAAAGAAAACAAAGCCTTGGAAAAGGCTGAAAAGGAAATAAAGAAAGAAATAGAAAAAGAGGAAGAAGATGATAAAGATGACCAAAAAGACATTTAAAACGATAACTTTCGGATGCAAAGTCAATTTCTATGAAACTGAAGCTGTGAGAGAAGCATTGGAAAGGATGGGTTATATACACACGGAAGAAAATCCAGCCATATATATTTTAAATACTTGTGCAGTAACAGCTACAGCCGAAAGAAAATGTCTTACGAGAATCCATGACATAGTCAGAGATCATCCCGATGCAACACTGGTCATAATGGGCTGTTTCTCACAACTATCATATTCTAAGTTCAAGGAAATCCCTCAAATAAAAATAGTGGTGGGAACTGAAGGAAGAATAGACATACCAGCAAATATAGAAAAAGCTGTATCTGATCCTGACTTTCACTATTTCCAAATAGCGAAGAATACTAGAACCTTCTTCTATGAGCCTTTGATAATTCAAAATTTCTACACCGAAAGTAGGGCCTATGTCAAAGTTCAGGATGGATGCGATGGATTTTGTACTTTTTGCGTCATTCCCTTCGTGAGAGGGAAATCCAGATGCAGGAATAGAGTATCTATACTTAGGGAAGTACAAACATTAGTAAGGAACAATTTCCATGAAATAGTCATCACTGGAATCGACACGGATTGCTATGTCGATCCCGACAATCCGACATATGACTTTGTCGAATTGTTAAAAGACATAGATGAGATCTGTGGAACTGATTGTAGAGTTAGAATATCTTCCATAGAGCCGACCAGAGTAAGTGATGAATTCCTGGAATTCATGAAAAACTCCAAATCAATTGTTCCACATATCCATCTTCCTTTGCAATCCGGAAGTGATCAAATCCTCAAAGCTATGAGAAGAAGATACGATTCAAAGTTATATATGAGCACTGTGAGAAGATTAAAGGAAAAAATCCCTAATCTAGCCTTATCCACTGATGTAATCGTGGGATTTCCTGGTGAATCCGAGGAAGATTTCCAAAACACATATGACATATGCAAAGAAGTCGAATTTATGAAGATTCATGTCTTTCCATATTCTCCTCGTCCATTCACACCAGCAGGAAAGATGAAGAATCAAATAAATGGAAATATAGCTCATGATAGAGCAAAAAGATTAATAGCATTGTCAAACGAAGAAGCTGAGAAATACAAGGAATCTATAAAAGGACAGGAGAGAACCGTTCTTTTTGAATCCAAGGATAAAAATGGATATTGGCAAGGATATACTGAAGACTACGTTCCTTATAAGATAAAAAGTGAGGAAAACTTAAAGAATGTCTTCATGAAAGTGAGGATGTAAATATGGATTACATCAAATTTATAAGAAGCAAGGTCGGTCACGAAAGAATTTTTATTACCTGTGCCTCGATCTTGATTCAAAGAGAAGATGGAAAAGTCTTGGTAGAGACAAGAACAGACAATGGGATGCATGCTTTTCCTGGTGGATGCCAGGAATTAGACGAAACAATTGAGCAAACAGCTCTTAGAGAAGCTAAAGAAGAAACAGGCTTAGATGTACATATCGTTAAAAACTTGGGCTTTATAGAAAGACTCAACTTCTCCTGGCCTAATGGAGATAAAGCACACACCATAGTATTTGCCTATTTAGCATATCCGACCAAAGGACAAAAAGAAAAGATAACAGATGGTGAATCCACTTCTTTGAAGTGGATGGATTTAAAAGAAGCCTTAAATCTCTGCTCCAAATTTGAAGGAGAAGACCTCATAAACCTATATTCTTCACTTTTATAAAAATAACTCTTTTCTTTTTAAAAAGATTTGATATAATACATAGCCGTCGACAAATGGGGCTGTAGCTCAACTGGGAGAGCATCTGCTTTGCACGCAGAGGGTAGCGAGTTCGACTCTCGTCAGCTCCACCATTCAGAAAAAATAACGAGATGATACCAAAAACCATCTCGTTTTTATTATATTTAGGCTCTTTTTGATGTTTCGAGATATCTTGAGATTCTTTTGAAAGCATGAAGAGCACGTCTGATGATCCACTCCTAAAGTTCGCGTAGCATACCAATAGATAAATAACTCAAAGTGCAACTATATCGACACTTCGAGAGTGCGGACTTGAACTAAAGCAAAGCGAAGCATCAGCAAAAAGATTAAAAGTTATCTTAATATTGATGATAATCCGTTTTTAATTAATGAAGATGCTAATTTAATCGCGTCTTCTTTTTTCATTATTCTTCTTTGTCTAACCCATTCTCTATAAATTGAAACGACGGTCATATGGTAATATTGTTCAACCATGTTTTGAGTAATAATATCTAAATTTCTTATGCCTTTTAAATTATTTGTTTCATCTAATTTGGCAACAGCTTTACTTCTAATAATTTCTCTTAAGTAATCTTGTGATGGGGATAAAACCATCTTTCCATATATTGGACTTTCTTCGCTCATATCAAAGAATGCTCTTACTACTGGTTCAATGTCTTTAATATGGTCATATTGTTTGGTCTTCTCATAAAATTCAATAGTGAAATCTTCTTGAATATCCACTAAAACGTCATCAATTGTTTCATAGTGAAGATAGAAAGTACGTCTATTTAATCCAGCTTTTTCGCATAATTCTTTCACTGTGATATCCATATAATCATCATGAACCATCATTAATTCTTTTAGAGCATCTTTAAACATTTTCTTTGTTCTTTTAACTCTTGGATCGATATTCTCCATAGCTTTATTCTCACTTTCTTAAATCGTGTGTATAAGTTCACATTTTCCTTTTATGTGTTATTTAAATGCATTAAAATCGATATTATTTTATACACAAAAGGACTAAGTAACAAGTGTGAACTAGGAGGGACAGATGAAAAACTTAATTATCTATTTCTCAATATTTGGTAGCATGAAAAGATTTGCAGAAATGATTCATAAAAAAGTAGGAGGAGATATTTCAGAGACTAAACCTATCACACCCTATGAAACAGGATATAAAGAATTAATGAAATTCCCAAGTAGTGAAGAAATTTTTAATGCTGTAACGTATAAAAATAAAGAAATGATCATCATCCCAAAAGCAAGGCAATTTAAAATATACGACTTATATCCGTTCGTGGATGAAGCTTTGAACCCATCATTCCTTTCTTTAATAAGAATTTATAAAAGATGTGGAGGCTAATTAACATGAAAAGAATTTATAAAATAATATTTGGGTTATTATTTCCTTTTGTGTTGACCTCTTGCTCAAATAATTCTATTGATTCAGATATCGTCATTCCAGTTGATAGTGAAGAGAACATTATTATGCCTCAAACCGGTTATACAAAAAATGTGCCCAGTGAATTATTTTTAGAAAGTGATAGGCCAGGCACTGTTATTAAAGAGACATATGAATCAAAAGATTATTTAAGAGATTCATCTACTGTTAATAAAACTGCCTATGTATATCTACCATATGGTTATAATCAAGAAGATATAAATACAAGATATGATATCTTCTATTTGATGCACGGTTGGGGCGGACACGCTGGAGAATATTTCGAATATGGAAACATGAAAAACATGTTCGACAATATGATTGAAAAAGAATTAATTAGACCGACAATCATCGTTTCAGCGACATTTTATAATCCTAATAGTTCGACAGATTTTTCTTCTTCAGAAGCGGAATTTAGACAGTTTCATTTAGATTTTGAAAACCATTTGATGCCTTATATTGAAGGTAAATATCATACGTATGCTTTATCTACAACAAAAGAAGATCTAATTAATAGTAGAAATCATCGTGGCTTTGGTGGCTTTTCTTTAGGTAGCGTTACCACTTGGCTACAATTTATTGATAATAGCGATTATATTTATTATTTTTTACCAATGAGTGGTTCTTCTTGGTATTATGGCACTTATGGTGATTTCCAAATTAGTCGAAATGTCGATAAATTAGAAGAAGTTATTCAAAATAAAAGTTTAGAAGAAAGAGGATATTTTATTTATCACGCAGTTGGCACAAATGATTCAGTTAAAAGTCAATCGATAGATTTCTCTAACGAAATATTGTCTAGAGGAAAAATGGATTCATCACATTATGTCTTTTATCAAAAAGAAGGTGGATATCATGATCATAATGCGGTTAGAGAATATATTTATAATGCTTTTCCTCTTATGTTAAAGAAGTCATACGACATTAATACAAAGATTGAAGATGTGATAAATGATTCAGCTTTTAATGGATTTGGAAGATTAATATTCCCTGTGAATAAGTCATATTATTCAGGAGATAGGTTAGGCAATTTAAGACTGACTTGGTATAACAATATTAATCCAAATAAAACTGTTGAGATTGCTAATTATTTTAAAGATAACGTTATTAGAGGTAATAAAATCTTTTTTGATATTTATTCTGAAGAAGAGAAGAATTTAGACCCAAATAAAAGAAATACTGGTCTATTTTTCTTTAAAGGAAACAAAAATGAAAAAGTTGCCATATGTAATGCTGGTGGAGGCTTCTCCTATGTTGGAGCGATGCATGATTCTTATCCTCACGCCTTAGAATTAACTAAAAAAGGATACAACGCTTTTGCTTTAATATATCGACCAGGTTGGGACACGGCAATGGAAGATTTAGCAAGAGCCGTCGCTTTTATTCACGATAATAAAGAAAGCTTAGAAGTGGATGTCAATAATTATTCTTTATGGGGTGGAAGTGCTGGTGCGAGAATGGCGGCCACTTTAGGAAGTTATGATACATCCAACTTTAATGAAAAATCGTATCCTAGACCAGGTGCGGTAATTATGCAATATACTGGTCATTCTGAAGTTGTCGGTAATGAGCCACCAACCTATAACTGTGTTGGCACCAATGATAGAATCGCTTCTTATCAAACAATGCAAAATAGAATAAATAGAATTAAATCTAATGGCACTGATGCGATGATAGAAATATTTGAAGGTTTATCACATGGCTTTGGTTTAGGGGAAGGGACAATTGCTGAAGGATGGATAAATAATGCCATTAATTTTTGGGAAAGAAACACCAAATAGAAAGGGTACATTATGAAAAAAGTATTAGTGATTTCCGGTAGTCCACGCAAAGGTGGTAATTCTGATTTATTATGTGATGAATTTATAAAAGGTGCTTTAAAAGCAGGTCATCAAGTAGAAAAAATCTGGCTAGGTGATAAAACAATCAATTTCTGTAGAGCTTGTTATTATTGTTATGAAAAGCACGAATGTTTTCAAAAAGATGATATGGGAGAAATATTAGAGAAGATGATTTCTTCTGATGTTATCGTTATGGCGACACCAGTTTATTTTTATTCAATTAGCGGGCAAATGAAAACGTTAATCGATAGAACCTTACCAAGATGGCAAAATTTTGATGACAAAGAATTTTATTTTATTATTACTAGCGCTGAAGATGATAAGTCTATTCAAAAAAGAACATTAGAATGTCTTAGAGGTTTTACAGATTGCTTAAATAACCCGGTTGAAAAAGGTGTTTTATATGCGACTGGTGTATATAAAAAAGGAGAGGTCAAAAATAAAACATACATGAATGAAGCATTCCAGATGGGCTTAAAAGCATAAAACAAAACAAAAAAGAAAGGATATTAAAAATGAAAAAACATTTATTTACGTTACTATCAATCGTTATAAGCATGGTTTTCGCTATTAGTGCTTGTAGCAACAATTCGTCTAATCACCAAAGTGAAAATAGCATCCATCAAACAGGTGCACCTTCAAATCCGACTGACGAAGATGATTCATATGAATTAGAAAATATTGATCACGAAATCACTGAACCCGCTCCTGGAACAAGCGCTGATAATGGTGGTCCACAAGCAGTATCAGATATCGCTTCTGTTGCTGGAGTACCTTTGGTGAGACTAAATAACGGGGTATATATGCCGCGTTTTGGTTTAGGAACACAAGTCCAAAGTATGGAAAACACTAGCCAAAGACAACAACTTAATGAAACCGTTAATATGATGACTGATAAGGCGTTAAGATATGGTTATCGTCATCTTAATGGAGCGATGCTATATTATAATGGCCGAGGTGTTGGTTGGGGTATTAAAGATAGTGGCATTCCACGTGAAGAAATCTGGGTCACAAGCAAACTTCCAGGTGGTATGTCAAGCGCAAACGAAGCAACTAATGCCATTAACGGCATTCTTTCAAGATATCAAACAGACTATATTGACCTTTTATATATTCATCATCCAACTGGTACATTAGATAATATTCTTACTACTTGGAGAGCAATGGAAGATGCATATAAAGTTGGCAAAATCAGAGCGCTTGGTATAAGCAATTTCGATAATCGTATGGAAGCATTAAATTACATTATGGAAAATGCTGAGATCAAACCACAAATGGCACAAATCGAGTGTCACCCATTAGCGCAAAGAATATCCGCAAGAGAATTATATGATAGTTATAATATTCAAGTAGAATGTTGGTATCCTTTAAACCATAACCGTGGCGATGTCTCTAATGATATTTTAAATAGAATTGCCAACGAACATAAGAAAACAGTCTATCAAATCATTCTTCGCTGGCACATGCAAGAAGGACTTTGTCCGATTCCTGGCTCCACTAATCCAGAGCATATTTTAGAAAATATTTCTATATTTGACTTTGCTTTAAACGAACAAGATATGAAAGATATTAGAGCAATTAATACCGAAAATAGATCATTCAATCTATCTTATGGCGATTGGGGATTTGGAAACTTTACCGACTATACTTACGAACATACATACGTTCCAGAAGATTAATCAATTTCTCAAAGCAAAACAAAAAAGTTAAGAGGGCTATATAAACTGAATTCCGTAATTCGGATAATCTAGAAAAAAAGCCCACCAAAAAGATTGCCTCCGATTACACTTTCATCGGAGGTTTTCTTATGGCCGGCATACGCTTCACGAGCGAGCAGTTTTCGTTACTTCGGTCCAACCCGAGGGTCAAATCAGCCACGCCCAAGTACTAGTGAAAATATCATGATGTTGATTAATAAGTCTCTCGGCCCTAAGGGATAAAATAATTTAAGTGGCTTATTTTGATCGTAAAAGGACTCCAGATTCAAAAAATCCGCTTTTGAAAAGCTTTCGTTGTTGTTATCGGTTTTCATATGTGGTGGTTCGGAATTCGGTGGGTCAACAAGACGGAACCACCACAGTTCTTAGCATCTTGTTGACTAACCGAATTTCCTAATTGTTAGATCATTGCTGACGAAGGGTAATTATATCACAAGACACCATTTGCCAGGTCACCTGTGCAAACCAAGTTTTTTTTTAAATTTATACCCCAATTAAAATGGCCTCCAAATCTCCATATGGTGAGAAGTGTAGCGTTCATTGAGAATCTAAAAAAGCGAAATTATTACTGATTTTGATGAAACGATATTCAACTTCAACCTAAAAAAAGCGATAGTACATAAAGATAAATCAATAACATTCAATTTCTATAGTGAATTTGAAACAACAATAAAGGCTGAGAAGTGGTTCCTTGACTTATTTTATTTTTGGATTTTTCTTAGGATATGCAATTTATCTTTTTTGCAAATAGCGTAGAAAGGTATCGTTGTATCTTCGCTCATAATTGGTATCGCTATTCTTAGTGGGTCATCCCTAAACTTAAGCGACATGTTCGTAACAAAGCCCGGTATAGATGAAGCACTAACGATTTCAGAGAGGTTTTCTTGCTCTTGTCTAAAGAATTTTGATTTTTTTAGATGGGTTTCGACTATTTTGTCCCAAGGGCCTAAGTCTTTGGCTATTAAGAAGGATTGCCCATCTAACTCTTCAAAAGTTACTCCCTCCGTTTTCATTGCAAGAAAATGGTTTTTTGGGAGATAGACATACAATTTTTCATCTAATATTTTTTCGCAATAAATGCCTTCTATTTGGATTTTTGAATTGATGAAAGCAACATCGGCAATGCCTGAAAGGACATCGTTAATGCATTTTCTTTCATCTTTGATTTCCAGCGTTTGAGGATTGCTGTCTTTATCAAAATAGAAGAAATTAGGGTATTTGAATGTTGGGCCAGGTGCAGTCATTTCAATATGGATGGTCAAAGACTTTTGTTTAAGTTCCTTGGCCTTTTCCCTTATTCGTTTATCGATCGAGATAGCATCTTTTATATATTCAGAAATAACTCGCCCATTTTCGTTTAGAACTATTTTGTTTGGACTTCTATCAAAAAGATCTATTCCCAATTCGTATTCGAGCTTTTGTATGGCTTTGGTAACGGAAGGCTGAGAAACATTTAGCTTTTCGCTGGCTTTAAGGGTTGTCCCTTCCTCAACCACGGCGTTGAAATATTCAAGAAGATATGAATCTAACATATTATCACCTACTATTCGAAATAATTATACTGCATTAACCAATCGATATAAAAGTTTTCAATAATTATATTTTAAAATTTAATCGGAGGTAGAGAGAAATGAAAGCATTTATCGCATATTTTAGCTGGTCAAACAACACAAAAAGACTAGTGGAAGAAGTAAACAAGAAATTCAACTTTGATGTAGTTCGAATTGAAAGAGCAAAACCTTATAGTAAGGACTATAATGAATGTGCATACGTAGAAGCCAAGGATGAAGTTAGCAAACATATTCATCCTGAAATTAAAAATCTAGGCATTGATTTTGATAGCTATGACACCATCTTGCTGTTTGCTCCGATTTGGTGGTATACAGTTCCAATGCCTATTTTAACTTTTGTTGAAGGGTTAAAAGGATATAAAGGCAAGGTAGTTTTATTTGCTAATAGTTACACAAATGACCCTCAGTACATGGTCAATAGCAAGAAAGACATATTGGAAGCGAATCCTGATATTAATCTCATGGAGGGATTGTTTAACAAAAGCGTAAAAGAACACATTAATTTTATAAGCAAAATAGAGGATAAATAATTATGGAAACTTTAACACTTTACAACGGGGTAGAAATCCCTGCTAATGGGTTTGGCGTTTTTCAAGTAAGGAAGGAAGATTGCAAAAAGAGCGTCTTAGCAGCCCTAAAAGCTGGATATAGACATATCGACACGGCCCAATCTTATTTCAACGAGGAGCAAGTCGGGGAAGCATTGGCCGAAACCGATGTGCCAAGAAAGGAAATCTTCTTGACCACCAAAGTGTGGATCGACCATTATGGCGAAGGAAAAACCTACGATTCTGTCATCGAGTCATTGAGAAAACTCAAAACGGATTATCTAGACCTCATTCTTTTACATCAACCGGTCGGGGACTATTATGGTGCCTACCGCGATTTGGAAAAGCTTTATAAAGAAGGCAAGGTCAGAGCCATCGGTGTTTCGAATTTCTATCCTGATAGGCTCGTCGACATCTGCATGTTTGCAAACGTCAAGCCGATGGTCAATCAAATCGAGGTAAACGTCTTCAATCAGCAAATAGAAGCGAAGAAGTGGGCGGATAAATATGGCGTTGTTTTAGAAGCCTGGGCCCCCTTTGCAGAAGGCAGGAACAACATGTTCCATAACGAAACATTGATGTGTATCGCAAGCAAACACCATCGCAGCATCGCCCAGATCATCCTCCGCTGGCTCTACCAGAGGGGAATCGTCTCATTGGCGAAATCGACCCATGAGGAAAGAATCAGGGAAAATTTCGACATCTATTCCTTTAAACTCGACGACGATGACATGAAACTCATCGAGACTTTGGACACGAAGACATCGTCTTTCTTCAGCCATCAGGATCCAGCCATGATCGAGTGGTTCGGACAACTGATTGTCGAAAGAAGAAAGCAGCAATAGGAAGAATAAAACAATGAAAAAAGCATTTTTAACTTTAGTGGCTTTGATTGGGGCCATTTCCCTGGTCGGCTGCTCGACCAATGACTCGTCTATTCCAAACGGAGGCGATTACGGAAATCAAACTGATAACGGAAATCCAGATACAGGAAACAATGGCGATTCTTCGAATACCGACAAAGGCGAAGAAAAGGCAGGAAACGCAATCGTCGTTTATTTTTCTGCAACCAATCACACCGAAGCCGTCGCTCAGACCATTGCAAATCATATTGATTCCGCAATCTATGAACTGGAGCCAGTCAATCCATATACAAGCGCCGATCTTAATTATGGAAATCAGAGCAGCAGAGTCGTCGAGGAACATAATAGGATTCTTGCTGGCGAGGATGTGAATATAGAGCTTGTGGATGTAGATTTCGAGGAATTTGCCGATGCCGATTACGTTTTCATTGGCGCACCGGTTTGGTGGCAGGAACTCAGTTGGGTCATCGAAGACTTTGTTGCAAGCAACGATTTCTCAAACAAAACAATCATACCTTTCGGGACTTCTGCAAGTTCCGGATACACGCTCGGAAACCTTACCCCGTTGACCGAAGACGATGAAAACGTCACTTGGTTAGATCCGCAAAGATTCCGCTCCAACGTTTCCGGCGATGACGTGATCAAATGGGTCGATTCGCTTGGCTTCACTTTCGAATGAGAATGAAAAAATTTCATCTTCCAATTGCTATTGCCGTACTGGGTCTTTGTTCCTGTTCAAGTGTAGATAGTATTGTCGGCAATGGCTCTTCTATGGTAGAGGATAGTTCAAGTTCAAATAACGAAGAAAAAGACATGCCTGTTTTCACCGCCCAGTATTACCGTGGTTTCTCGATGGATAACGTCCTCCATTCGGAAAAGCTAGGTGACATCCACTATAACGTCTATGTGCCTGACGATTACGATGGAAGCAGTGCCTACGCCCTCTATTTCACCTTGCCAGGTTATCAAGGACTCTATCGCTTTGGTGTCGGTGCCAACCTTGAGACTGAGAATTTTGCCTTCGAGGCAATGAACTATATTGATGACATGATCATCGTCGCTCCTCAGCTCAACGATTGGGGCGAGACCAGTGCAAGACAGACAATCGAGCTTGTACACTGGTTCCTCGATAACCTCAATATCGATAAGGATAGGTTGTTCGCTAATGGATACTCAGGCGGAGGGGAGACGATGTCCACGGCCATGGGTATCGAGCCGACACTGTTTACTAGGTACCTACATTGCAGCTCTAGGTGGGATGGTGATTTGGATGCGCTTGTGAAATCGGAGACACCTGTCTATCTGGTGATCGGCGAGAATGACGAATACTATGGTTCGGAGTCCACCATTGAAACCTATAACGACATCGTTGAGCTCTATCGTGCTGAAGGTTTGACCAAGGAAGAAATCTCATCCCTGGTCGTCCTTGATGTCAAAAAACATGACTATTTCGCTTCCCAAGGGATGAGCAATGAGCATGGCGGTGGAGGAAAGCTTTTCGCTAGCGACCCCGAGATCATGGGAAGGCTATTTGGCACTTCAAAAATGACCATCCGATAATTGGATGGCTTTTCTTTTGACTTTAGGGGTACGAAAACACCAAAATGGTACGAACTTTTATGAAGTGGTACGAAATTGTATCAAATGTTGTGTTTCTAGACATCTTAGAAATAATGACTTGATACAATTGCTATCAGGTCTTTTTTTATGCAATTTATACCAAAAAACAGTATTTTAGCCCTTATTTTGCCCTTTTTAGGCCCTTTGTGGGCTTTTTCTTTTGCTATTGGATTTAGTTTCCAACGTTAGAAAAGAAGTAAAACAGGGCCAAACACAGGCCTAACGTCCGATTTTACACGATAACTCCGAAGGAAAGAAGCTTAGCGTATTGTAAATTAGCTAGTGCCTGGTGTATTACAAATCATAAGAAAAGTTGGAAATATATGTTTATCCCTCATGATATGGTCACAGAAACTGCAAACTTTGATCTTTTCATAGAACATTTCCTTATTGAACTTAATTAAATAGTGTAGTCGTTTCTATTAATACGTGCAAAATATTATGAAAATATTATGTAATATCTATTGCATATTATTGCTTTTTGGTATATTTTAATCAAGGATGGTGTCGTATATGGAAAATAAAAAGCAAAATTTTAAGAAAATAGCAGAGAATCGAACCAATAAGATAATTGATATGATTAGTTTGTTGGGAAATTTGTCTAACACCTCCTATTATGAATATACAGATGAGCAAATAGAGGCTATATTTGATGCTATTCAAGAAGAATTAGATCGACAAAGAGAAAAATTCAAGCCTAAAAAAGACGGAAAAAAAAAGAGGTTTGAACTATGAAAGCTGATATTTTTTTCGCGAATTCCATTGATGTAAATAATCGATATAGATATGACGACAAATTTATACAATATTTTATTATTAAGAAAATTTACGAATATGGAAAACCAATGACAGTGAGCGACCTTGCTGATTTGATTGAAAATATTTACTCTTGCAACATAAATAGGACAAAAACTTATAAATATTTTTCTAGTTTTCTATACTGCGAAGATGACGAATTCGATATTACGACATCACAAGTGAAGAGATTAAATAAAACGAATGAGTTCAAAGATGTCTTATTCCAGCTTGAACAGGAAAAAAAGAAGAAATCTACAAGATTCTGAATGAAAGATTTTTAAGCTTTAGAGAATTTGATGCTGTTAATGCAGTCATTTATTTAATGACTTTGCAAAAAATAGCAAATAGAGACTGCACAGATAAAGCGCTTTCTGAATATTATGATTTCATTACAAATTACAATAATTACTACTCTATTACCGATAACACTCTTGATAGGATAGATTGCATATATTATTCTTTGCCAATAAATCAATTGTTTAAAAATGAAATCATAAAAAAAGTCTTATTTTCTAATGGGATTAATACTATTGCAGACCTTATAAATCATAGTGTAACATTTGCTTTAACTGTCTTATCTATAGATTTTCAAACTTCGATAGATTCTTTGAAATCTTTGGATTCTTGGGTAGAAAACGAATTATCAGCAAAATTATCTGAAATTTTCAATTCTTTAAAAGAAAACCAATTAGAAACTTTATCATTACGCAATGGTTTCGAAACTGAAGAAATGACATTGGAAGAAATTGGATCCAAATCAGGATTGACAAGACAAAGAATTGAACAAATTGAAAAAAGCGCTGAAGAGAAGGTTATTGAAAAATCTAATTCAATTCAAAATCAAATTCACGCTTTATTCTATAATTTGGCCATAATAGAAAAAAGATATATAACTATTGAACAATTGAATTCTTATTTTGATTCATCATTGATAACTAATTATTATCTTTTTGTCATTTCTGTCAGTGATAGTATTTTGAAATATGATAAAAAACTAAAAATTGTATATAACTCAGCAATTTGCTCCATAGAAGAGCTTAGGGATGAGGTTATAAATGTATATGGTGATTTTTTGTCATTACAGGATTACCAGGATTTAAATCAGTTTGAAAAAAATATAGTTAATATCTGTTACAAGTTAATTAATAATTCAGTATATGTTCATAAATCATATGGGTCAAAGGAGCTTATGGGAGTTGTTATTGATGACAATTTTCCTGAAGGATACCATATAGGTAGTAATAAAGATTATCAACTTTTGAAGAATAGATATCAAGAACGATTTGGATTCAATGAAAAATTTCCTTCTGAAAGATCAATAGTTGGATTTATTGAACGTTTAGGTTATTGCCAAATAGATAGAGGAACATATAAAAATCCTGCTAATTGTGTGACTTTACCTAAAGAATTAGTCGATAAAATGATTAATTATATTTTGATAAATTCTCCGACAATATTTTATTCGAGCATTTTTTCAAAATTTGAGAGTGAATTAAAAGAACTAGGAGTTAACAATTACTATTACTTGAAAGGTCTAATTGACCCTCTTTTACCTTCTGATTTTAAGGCAAAACGAAATTTTATCTCGACAAGTAATAATGTTGTTTCAACTACTGATACCATTGTTTCGTTTATGAAGAGCTTTAATGGCAAATTCACTATGACTGATTTAGAAAATAAATTTGAAGGAGTGAAAGATTATACGTTTTATAATGCATTGTATAACGAAATTGAGAATGGTCTAGTATGGACAAGCGGTAAGTCATTCGTGTATTTAGATAAATTATATATTAGCCAGGATACAATCGATGAATTCAAGCAATTCATCGATAAGTTGTTCGCTTCATTATCAGCAGCAGCCATAAGTTCAAGAAAAATCTACGCTAAGCTTTGTTTAACTAGTAAGGATCTATTAAATAGGCTAAAAATTGCCAATGATAATTTCTCAACTTTTTCGTTGGCTAGGACTTTGTTTTCAAATGATTATGGTTTCAATAGACCTATTATTTCTAAGGATAAGTCACAGCATGCTGACAGTTATAGTATGATTGTGAATTATGTTTTGTCTTTAGAATCATTTAACCATAAGACAATTAATACATATGTAGCGAAAATGAACATCAGAAATTTGTATAGTTACCTTGCATTTATGGAAGATATGAGCGATGACTTTGTACAAATTAATATAGAGACGATGATTAAAAAGAATAAGTTGAACTTAAATGAAGACATTCTAAAGGAAATTGATTATCTTTTAACTCTTATTCTTGAACGTTTTGGCAAATTGGATACAAGACAATTTAATGGTTATCAAATGCTCCCTAAAATTGAATATAATTGGAATCAATATTTGCTAGCCGGAATAGTTAGAACATTTTTATCGAATAAATATACAGTAGAAAGCACATCAAAATTTTTTAATGATACTTATTTTATAATAGGAGGTATTCATAATGGAAAATAAAATTATGTGGAGGTTTCCAGGTAACAGATTTACAAATGATAATGGTTTGGATACGGCTGATATGGAAACATTCAAAAAGGATGCCATATCTTCATTAGCCAGAGAATTGTGCCAAAATTCTATAGATGCAAAGAGGAAAGATGCAAAAGGTCCAGTTAGAATTCAGTTTAAATCTTTTGAAGTGCAAAGGGAGGAAATACCTGAAATCGATAGAATATCTAGTCAAATAGATGATTGCATTGATACATGGCGCACAAATAAGAAAATTTTTTCACAGCTAAATGAGATGAAAGCTCAAATAGAACGAAAAAAAATAATGTGCTTAAGGATAAGCGACTTTAATACGACAGGATTAGTAGGAGTATCAGGCGATGACAAATCACCTTGGAGATATCTTGTCCATGGTTCAGGTATATCAGATAAAAGCTCCACATCTGGTGGCTCAAAAGGTATTGGAAAATTTGCAACATTTGTTTGTTCACATTTTAACACTGTTTTTTATTCTACTGTTACTGAAAAAGGTGAATCAGGCTATGAAGGTATTTGTAAGCTTTGCTCAGCTAAAATGCCAGGAACTACGGAAAAGACTCAGGGAATAGGATATTTTGGATCTTCTGATATGAATGAACCAATCGAGGGACAATTTAAACTAGATTCTTCATTCTCAAGAGCCTTTAATGAATATGGTAGTGATGTTTTTATCATTGGATTTAAAGAACCAAATGGATGGGAAAAAGATATCATAACAAAAATACTTGATAGTTTTATGAGTGCGATAGTATTTGGAACACTTGAGGTTCAAGTAGATGATGTTGTAATTAATGCTGAAAGACTCAAAGAAATAGTATACTCCGATGATTTTATATCTAAAAAAGATAAGAAAAATATAATTTCTCAATTTCTTTTACTTACTGATAAAGAGCATCGTTTTGAAGACGTCATAACTATAGATGAATATGGTGAAGCTAAATTATATTTAATTGAATTTGATTCTGAACATGAGAATATGGCCACTAATGGATGCGTTATGATTAGATATCCTTATATGAAGATAAAAGACCTTCAGAAAATTTCAACTCTCCCATGCAGCGCAATGTGCATAATTGAAAATAATGAGCTTAACTCAATTTTAAGAAATGTAGAAAATCCTCAACACACTAATTGGGAATTTAATAGAATTGATGATCCTTCTGAAAGACAGGAAATAAAAGGTATTTACAATGAACTAATAGATAGTATTAGAAAAATTATTACAGATCATCTATCTTCAAGTGATAACACCAAAACAGATATTGAGGGTGCAGGAGACTATATTCCAGGTGTCGACAATGAACTTGGGAAAAAGCCATCAGAAGAAAAGAAAAAACGCGTTACGGATAAACCATCTATTTTAAAAAAGAAAATTAAAGCAAAAGAAGTGAATATCAATGCAAGCGTGCCAGATAAAAATGGTGATGGAGTTGAATTGGACATTGGAGACTCTTCGGAAGAAGGAGATACGACGCTTTCCCCAGAAGGACATAACGAAGGCGATGGCGGGCATGTAAGACCAGGTAAGAATCAAGGTATAGGTCAAAGTGGTGATGATGGTCATGTTTTAGTAAAACACGCTGAATTGAGAGGAATGTCCTATAGATTTTTCTGCTTAAACAAAAAGGAAAAGAAATATGCAATAACATTTGTTTCTGATTTTGATGAGAAAGAAGTGAGACTTGAGCTTAATCTTATGGATGATTCTGGAGCGAGGTATCCTGTTTTAATTGAAAAGTGTGAATTAAATGGGATTGATGTGCCTATAGAAGATAATAGATTTATTAAATTTTCAATAGAACATGGTGAAAGAGTCAAATTAGTTCTTATCACAGATCAAGAAGAAATGTTTAGCGGGGAGGTTAAAGTGTATGCGTATAGGTAAAAGATTATTTCCATATCCAATTTTAAACAATGATAGACTTTATTCGCAATTCAAAGAATCGGTCTTTAGTTTAGAGTACGAAGAACTTGTAACCGACGAATTATATTCATTAGAAAATATAAGATGTAATATCACTAGTGAGTATTTAATTGACCTTATCAAAAATGGCCTAGCAGAAATAGTGGTTGTTGTTGAATGTGCCAGTACAATGTTCAGACATCATTATATTTTGCCATTAGAGAAAACAACGATTAATATTCCGATTTCTGATTTAAATGGCAAATTAACAGTTTCTGCATATATTGTTGCAACAAAAGATATTGAAAAGTATTCTTGTAAGGATTTTTTAGATGATTATGAGGGATATAGGTTTAGCATTGAAAAAAATGATATCCTTGCAGTTGATGATGGATTTACAAATAAAATAGATTTTGATGAAAATGAGGATACAAAAAAATCATCAGTATTTGTAGTTATAAAAGATAAGACTATTAAAGACGAAACAATGCATATTGATTTTGATACTTCTAAGGTAATTATTTATTTACCTGAAGAGCAGTGGAATCGATATGAAAAAACTAAAAGAATTGGTAAATTTCAAAATTTATATTTCTCTATTTTAGCAATTCCAGCACTTGTTTATGCGATTCAGGAACTAGAAAAGAAAGATGCAACATTGGATCAATTAAGAATGGATTATTCATGGTTTAATGCATTCTTGCTATCATATAAAAACATTAATAATCACGAATTAACTGATGAAGAATTTTTAACAATGAATGCTTATTTGGAAGTTCAGAAATTAATGAATACCCCAGTAACGAAAGCATTAGACGATATTTTTGATTTAACCATGATTGGCGGAGGTGAAGAAGATGGAGATTAATATTAAATTAATGACTGAAGAAGCATATAAAACTCTTCAAAAAAATATTGATGATGTTTACAATGAAATTTTAAAGCATCCATCTGACTGCACCTGGTTAAAAGATTATTTAGGCTTTGAACCATTCGAAGTGAAAAAATATGTAATTAATGACCTTGAACTTAAAGATGACGAAAACTATGAAAATGTTGCGTTTGAAAATTCTGTTGAATTATATGAAAAGCTTAAAGATTTACCTAGATACATAATCTGCAACAATAGATTTTGGGGATGGATAACTTTTGAAAAAGCTTATAAACAAGCAATTCATTCAATAAAGTTTACAAAAGATATTCTAAAAAACTGGTGGTTATCCGGAAATTCTAGAAGAAATCTATTATTAGGCGTTATCTCAAGATATTATTTTTATGCAGAAGTAACAGTAGATGGTTCTTTGACTGATAAATTTGAGATAACTAAATATGCTTTGAAGCATGGTGAAGCTTATCGAAATATAGCATTTAGAAACATTGGAATGCTTAAAAGCGTATCATTGGAATATTTTAGAGTTCAAAAAGATTTCACTGATAAAACAGGAGTTGTAATGAACCAATTTTATTGCAGAGAATTAATGAAAGAAGCCTCAAGAATGGGAAGCGTAATGCTTATTGATTTAGCCACAAATAAGGAAATCTATGATTATTTATATTCTAAGTTAGAGAAAATTTCAAAAGCTAATGCTGGAAAATAAAGTCTATCATTACATAAAAAAGAAGGGAGAATATAGCTATGAATTATGAATCATATGATACATTAACTCAATATATTGAGAATAAACATTATAAAGAAATATTTAACTCTCTTCTAAATTTCTTTCGTGACACATGGCCTTTATGCTGACAAAGAAGAATATATTAACCCAGAAAGATATGATCTTGAAATTGGAGCTAAATGGCATGCTATAAAATCATCTTATTTCAAAGAAGAACCATTCGCTTATAAAGCAAATTACTTATGAGTTCGATGACAGAACTAAATCAGTTAGTGAGGTTGAAGACAGGTGGGCAGATATGATCACAGTCAGCCGAAGGAAAGAGGAAAATTCCAATAGAAAATATAGGTACTGGGTGAAAGCATCGAGAATCAAGAACAAATAAGCCACAATATCAAGCAATCAAAACTAACTATAAATTACTAAGAAGCAAGATGAGATGGTTTTCAAATTCGTCAACATGGAACAATCCAATTGATGTGACAGTGAAGTATAACACCGAAAAAGATGTTGAACTACTAGATAGTAATTTCGACGAATACGATTTGAAATTTGCATTCATGTTCATCAACAAATACATTGATTCTTTATACAGCCAGAAGAATTGTCACTCCAGATATGGTAAAAGAGGTTTATTTTTCAGTATTTAGTGATGAAAAGGAACTAAACCCAGAAAAAATGCCTTCTTACCTTACTCTGGTTGTTGGTGATAAGCCAGTAAAGCAAATAACTGTTAAAACACGGAAAGCGCTTATTAAAGTATTTAGTCCTGAGTTCAAAGAAAATATAATAAAAATGATAAAAAACTTTTTTGGGTTCAATAATATAAAAGACAAATGCCTTATGTATTCTTTGTCCGAAACTCATTCAAATAAACATCAATGGGCTATGTATTCTGATGGAGGAAAATGATTTTGCATCGAATATACGATAACACCAAAGAATAAAAGAGAAGTTAGCCTGCTTCCTGATTTGTTGCCTATTTTTTATGGAGAGCGGAATGAATTGTTGTTAACAAAGATGCTCGACGAATGCTTGGAATACTCCATTAGGCCAGAAACGCCCCAGTATTTGATAAATCAGGAGACAGAAAACTTATTTGTCTCACTTCCTACGAAATCTCATGAATGGGCCGGAGAGAATGAATAGAAGTAATGCTGTAGCCTCAATAGTGAAAGAAAACACAAGAATAGTGCAAGACAAAATTGAATTCTCAAACAAGTATGAAGCATTGACAAAGCAATACGAAGAGCAAAAGAATTCTCCTGATAAAGCCGCAAAAGAAAAAGCCTATAAGACAGGCAAGGCAACTAAAATGCGAACTAATCTTGAGGCTATGAAACAGGCAGATGATTACATCGAAGAATGGTCAGAAGATGCATGGATACTGATGGTTGAAACAGCCATGGTTAACAGAGATAAAACCATAACATTTAAGTTCGTGAACAGCAAGGAGATTCAATTTTAGCGTTTGGCCTTAGACCAATTAAAAGAAAGAACACATTCGGTGACGGAAACAATTACTTTAACCTCCTATTTTGTTAGAAGGTTTTCTTTTATTTGCTGTACGCTAAATTCACTGACTGTACGCATTTTTTAAGGGGTGTACGCAAATTGTATCAATATAGGTAATTTCACACATAAGAAAAGCATAGGTTTGATACAATTTATGTCAGACCTTTTTTGTTTGCAGATAGGAACTTTTATCCTTTCCGCCAGCAAACTATAGAGCCTTGTAGAGGTGCCAAAAAGCATTTTGATGAAGCTTTTTTTCTTTTTTATATATTGTTACGGAACAAAAGCCTTATCTACGGAGCGATTGATTTTTTATAAAATCTCATTTTAGTCTCGACAATATTCCACGATTTGCTTGAGTTTTTCTCAAAGAGTGCTATAGTTTTTAATATGATTTAATAATTTGCGTGGAGGCATGGGACATGAACATTGACTATCCTGCAACTATAATCAAATTAAGAGCAATCCTAAATCTTTCTCAGACTGCATTGGCTGAGCTTTTAGGAGTTTCTTTTACTTCGGTTAATAGATGGGAAAATGGCAAATACGAGCCAACTAGACTTGTTAAAGAAAAAATCAGATTGATATGCGAGCAAAAAAACATTCAAATGGAGGTAGTTAAATAATGACAAACAAAAGACAAATAGATGCACTCTGGGACGATAATCCAGTAGATGTTACTTCTGAAGCTAATTTCATATGGAGCATTGCCAATAAATTAAGAGGAACTTACATGCCAGATAAATATGGTGATGTAATCATTCCCATGACCATTCTTAGAAGATTTGAATGTGCGTTAGCTCCTACCAAGGCTGCTGTTATCGAAGCGTATGAAAAGAACCCTACAATTCCTGCCTTAGCCTTGGAAAAGAAAGCTGGGTTCCAATTCTACAATACCAGCCACTATGACTTGAAAGAACTTCAAAACGAATCAGATAAGCTGGCCGAGAACTTTAACAATTATCTCGAAGGCTTTTCTTCTAATGTCCAAGACATCATGAAACAATTGAAGCTTGCTGATCATATCAAAACGATGGATGAGGGCGGTTGCCTTCTGACTGTTGTAAAAGCTTTCTCGGAACTTGACTTGAATCCAGCGACTTACGATTCCATTAAGATGGGATATATTTTTGAAAATCTGATTGGCCGATTCTATCAAAACGTGGATGCTGGACAATATTACACTGGCCGAGACATTATCAAGTGCCTTGTTTCTATTTTGACAGCTGAGGGCAGTGATGATATTTTCGAGGACCATAAGGTTATCACTGTTTGCGACCAGGCTTGTGGAACTGGTGGTATGCTTTCAACAGCTTATTCATACTTAAAACATATAAACCCATCTGCTGATGTTCGTTTATTCGGACAAGAATATATGGGACCATCTTACGCCATCGGACTTGCCGAAATGCTAATCAAAGGACAGGATGCCAAAAACTTCCGCCATGCCGATACATTCAAGGAGGATTGCTTTAAGGACACTAAGATGAGATTCGTCATCGAAAATCCTCCGTTCGGTACTCCTTGGTCTGGTAAAGATGCAAAAGAGGGACAGGAAAAAGCCGTAAGGGATGAATTTGCGAAACGCGCCACAGGGCATAGCCGTTGGGGAGCAGGGCTTCCTGGTGGCGGAGATTCACAGCTTATCTTTATGCAGTCTGCCATCGATAAAATGGACGATGAAATCGGTCGTGCCGCAATTATCGAAAATGGTTCGCCATTATTTACAGGAGGCACTGCTTCAGGCGAAAGCCAGATTAGAAGATGGATGCTTGAAAATGATTTGATTGAAGCGATTATTGCACTTCCAACCGACTTATTCTACAACACTGGTATTCAGACTTATGTGTGGATCCTTTCAAAAAACAAGAGGGATGTCAGAAAAGGAAAAATCCAACTTATCGATGCATCGGGCATTTATCATAAGCTTCGCAAAGGCTTAGGCTATAAAAAGAACGAATTATCTCCTGAAGACAGAAAGAAGATAACTGAACTTTATACAAACTTTGAAGAAAACGAGTTTGTAAAAATCTATGATAACCGTGAGTTTATCTATCGTGAGTATACTGTGATGCAACCTTTGCAAAGAAGCTACGCAATCACAGAAGATAGAATTGAAAGCATGATTCAAAAAGGCGCTTTGAGCTCTATCTACGATGAAGGTAAGGTTTATGAGCTTGAAAACAGCCTCGAGACTGACGCTGAAAAGAAAGCCAAAGAATTAAAGATTCTTAAGAAATTAAAAGAAAATAAACCTCTTTATGATTTTCTTTTAGAAACATTAAGAAGCAATCTTTCTAACAAGATTTTTTACAGGCTTTCTGATTTCAAACCTGTTATCAAGAAGATATTAGCTGGCTTTGATAAGAAGATTATTTCTAAAGTGATTGATGGGCTTTCTGTTATGGATAAAAAAGCAGAGATTCATAAAGACAAAAAAGGCATTGTTTACGATGCAGAAACCAAAGATACAGAAATTGTAAAATGGAATGAGAAAATAAATGATTATATGGCAAGGGAAGTTCTTCCACATATACCTGATGCAAAAGCCTTCTTTGAAGCCGAAGGTGAGAACGCAACATTCGAAGATGATATGCTTGCCAAGAAAGTGAAAATCGGGGCTGAGATTCCGTTTGCAAGATATTTTTATAAATACCAAGAACCAACACCAAGTGAAGATTTATTAAAGAAATTCAAAGATTTAGAAGACGCAGTTCGCGAAAAAATAGATGGATTGTTTTAAGGCGGTGACACTATGAGAGAAATGAAAGATAGTGGCTTTGGATGGCTTGGTAAAGTTCCAGCTAATTGGAAGGTTGAAAGGTTACAGTGGCATCTTTACGAAATCAATGTGAAAAATAGCCCTATTAGAACCACAAATGTTTTATCGCTAACGAATAAAAGGGGTGTTATTCCTTACGAAGAGAAAGGTGCTCAAGGTAATATTTCAAAAGAAAATTATAATGAATATCACCTTGCTTATAAAGACACAATAGTTGCTAATAGTATGAATATTTTAATTGGTTCAGTTGGATATTCAGATTACTATGGCTGTGTAAGTCCTGTCTATTATGTCTTTAAAGAAAAAGAAAATAACGATTTGCATTTTTTTAACTATATAATGCAGACAACGCAATTTCAAAGGGAATTAAGAAAATATGCAAATGGGATTCTTGAGATTAGGTTAAGAGTTTCCTCTGATGATATTCTCAAAAGAATGATTGCTGTTCCTGAATACAGTGAACAAAAGAAAATAGCTAAGTATCTTGATGAGCAATGCAGGAAAATCGATGAAATAATGGCCGATATTCAAAACCAAATTGACACACTAGAAGATTATAAAAAATCTGTTATTTCCGAAGCAGTCACAAGAGGACTTGATCCTGAAGCTAAAACAACAAAAAGTAGAATATTTTACATGGCACCATACAACAAAGAATGGCATTTAACAAAAATAGGATATTGTTGTAAAAAATTGTGTAGAGCTTTTGTGCCAGAAGACACGGCGTTAATTTGCACTAATAAAGGCAAGGTATCAGTAAGGCCAGAGGAAATGACTGGTAAGATGGTAAGTGAAGATAATGCAATGCAAGGAATTAAAAAAGGTGATATTGCAATTCATGGTATGGATACATGGCACGGCTCCGTTGCTTACTCAGATTATGATGGGAAAATAACAAGAGTTGTTCATGTTTGCGATAGTACCGAGGACAAAAGATTTGTAGTTTATTATTTACAACAATTAGCATTTAATGGAGTTTATAAATTGATTTCCAACGGCATTCGAGGCAACACAAGTGATTTTAGAAGTTGGGACAAAATTGCAAATATTTATATCGCATTACCAAAAGTTGATGAACAACATCGAATATCTGATTATTTGGATAAAAAGTGCGCTGAAATCGACTCCATTATTGAAGACAAGAAAGCACAATTGGAAACTATTGAGAATTATAAGAAGTCCCTGATTTATGAATATGTAACAGGCAAGAAGAAGGTACCAGAAAATGAGTAAGGTATTAACTGAAAAACAATATCAAAGGTATATCATTGATTACTTGGTAAGCAATAATGGGTATATTAAAAGAAGCAATGCTAACTTCGACAGATATTATGCAATTGATAGAGAATTACTTCTTAAATTTTTAACAGATACTCAACCTGATGAAATTGCAAAGCTAAAGAAGATTTATAAGGACAAATTTGAAGAGACTTTAATCAATGTAATCAACAATCAAATCACAAGCAGCAAGAGCTCTTTGCTTGAGACGTTGAAGCATGGTGTCGAGCTTTCCAATGTGAAGCTAGCCTTAATGTACACGAAGCCTGCTACAGAGTTCAACAAGGAACTTAACAATAAATATACGCAAAACATCTTCTCAGTTGCGGAAGAGGTCTACGCAAAAGATGATGAGAGAATAGACCTTGTTATCTTCTTAAATGGTTTTGCGATTATTTCATTCGAACTCAAATGCAACACTTCTGGGCAAAGCTACGAGAACGCCATTGTCCAATATAGGACCGATAGAAATCCTAAAGCTAGACTGTTTTTATTCAAGGCAGGTTGCATCGTGAACTTTGCAATGGACCTTGAAGAGGCCTATATGACCACCAAGCTTTCTGGGATGTCTACATATTTTTTCCCATTCAACAAAGGAAACGGTGTAGGAATAGAAACAGGAAAGGGCAATCCGCTAAATCCTGATGGCTTTGGCGTTTCTTACATTTGGGAAGACATCCTTCAAAAGAACAGTATTATCGAGATTCTTTCCAAGTTCGTGTTCGTCGAGAGAATCGAGAAAGAAGAGAACGGAAAGAGAAAACTAAAGGAGTCCATCATATTTCCTAGATATCATCAGCTTGATTGCATTAGAAAAACGCTTGCTGATGTTATGGAGAATAAGTCTGAAATGAATTATCTGATTCAGCACAGTGCAGGGTCGGGTAAGACTTACACTATTGCTTGGCTTGCTCATAGACTTGCCACGTTACATGATACTGACAATAAGATTATTTACGACAACATTTTAATCGTTACGGATAGAGTTGTCGTTGACAGACAACTACAAAAGGCGGTCAGCGCCATCGAACACAAGGTCGGGCTTATCAAAGTTATGGATGATAAATGTTCTTCAAATGATTTGAAGGAAGCTCTAGAAGGCAACACGAAGATTGTTGCGACAACCATACAAAAATTCTTATATATAGCTGACATTGTAAAAGGATTAAAAGACAAGAAGTTCGCGGTTATCATCGATGAGGCACACTCTTCCACATCTGGAAAAGACATGGCTGCAGTTACCAAAGCGCTCGGCTCGGACGTTAACTACGAAGACGATGCTTTCAATATGGACGCCGAGGATCTTATTTCCGATGAGATTTGCAAACATGGCAAACAAAGCAATGTTTCTATGTTCGCTTTCACGGCAACTCCAAAGCCTACGACTCTTGCTATATTCGGTAGAGTGAACTCATTCGGACAATATGAGGCTTTCCACCTTTATTCGATGAAGCAAGCTATTGAAGAAGGCTTTATCTTAAATGTCCTACAAAGCTTCACACCTTATGAAACCTTCTACAAAATCAATAAGGAAATCGAAGAGGATCCGAAGTTCCAAACCAAGAAAGCAAAGAAGAAGATTGCCAGGTTTGCGATGCTTCACGAGACAAATATTGCTCAAAGAATAGAAATTATAATTGAACACTTCAGAGATGTAGTCCTAAGAGACCAGCCTTGGGGTAAGGCGATGGTGGTTACTGGCTCAAGGGCCGAAGCAGTCAAATATTATGAAGCTTTCCAAAAGTATGTAGCAGAAAAAGGATATACAGATGTTCATCCGCTTGTCGCTTTCTCTGGCAAGATCACCGAAAAGCAATTAGGCATTTCCGATGATACTGAGAAGTTCTTTACCGAGTCATCTATCAATGGCTTCAGTGATGATTACACGCCTGACAAGTTCGACAAAGAGAATTATCAGGTTTTGCTTGTTGCAAACAAATATCAGACTGGATTCGATCAGCCAAAGCTATGCGCGATGTATGTTTTGAAAAAGCTGACGGGAATCGCTGCTGTCCAAACTTTGTCAAGACTCAATAGAATTTGCCCGCCTTATAACAAAAAGACATTCATTCTTGACTTTGTAAACCGCATTGACGATATTCAAAATGCTTTCAAGCCATACTATACATCAACCATATTATGCAATACCGTTACGCCAGAATTGGTATACGAAATCGACCAAAAAGTTGATAGCTATAACTTGTTTACTGTCGATTCGGCATTTGAGGCGAATGATATATTCTATTCAGATAAATACACAGATAAGGAAAAGGAAACAAAGATAACGTTCTATCTATCCAAGGCAAAAAAGCACTTTGAGGAAATGGATGTAAACGCTCAGAGGGAGCTTTATTTTACCCTTAGAAGGTTTGTCCGTTTCTATGAGTTCCTGCTTCAGGTTTCCTCTTTCAATGACGTGGATTTGCACAAGAAGTATAACTTCATTGTTTGGTTGTTGCCTTATTTGAAAATAGGCAAGCCTGGAGATGGATTCAATCTTAAGGGAATGATTCAGGCCACTAACTTCTATCAAAAGAAAGGCACTGAAATCAAGACTGGAAAGGTTGATTCGGATCCATATGTCAACTTGCCAACGGCCGAGACGTTTAATCTTACTGAAGACGAAGAACAGAGACTTTCCGACATCATCAAGGAAGTAAATAGCAAAACTGGGAAATCGTTCGATAATGATGTGGCTTTCAAAGCTGCATTGCAAATCAGGGATTTATTGAAGAAGAATCCTGACTTGATAGCCAGTGCAAAAGCCAATGGGTTGAATGACTTTAAATTCTCGTTCTATTCGGGAATCGACGACGCATTGGTTGATGGGTTGCAGCAAAACCAAGAATTCTTCACTATGCTTTTGAACAACACTGAAATCAAGAAGGATGTTTTAGGCATATTCTTGAAGAGCATTTACGAAGACTTAAAAAATGACAAGAAGGTTGACTGATTATGAAAAAACTATATTTTTCAATCAAAGAGCCTTCAATTAACGAATTGCGTAACTGAAAAAAGAAAGGCAAATTATTAACCAATCCTGATTACCAAAGAGACTACGTATATACAGAAGAAATAGCCTCAAGATTAGTAGGACCTGCATTAATGCTAATTCCACTGACGAGCATTTATTTATGTGAGTAAGAAAACAATATTTTGAAAAGTTTAATATAGATCCAGTAAATGTTGTAATTTTATTCAAAAAAAGAATGGCTATCCACCTAAAAAACCAATCGACGACGCTTATAATGAAATAATGAAACAAGTAGAAAATTTTAAAAAGTATGATGACTAACGAAAAAAAGATAGATTATTTAAATCAAATTATATTTAGCAAATTTAGTGTCGATTATAAAGGACCTAAATTGCTATATAAGTATAGACCATTTGACAAGTATACATTTGAAATGCTTGAAAATGATTATATTTTCTTATGTCCTGCCGAAAAAGAAGATGATAAAACTGAATGCTTAACTACAGTTGATTTTGATAGACTCATTGATTTAACTACTAATAACCTTAAGAGAGAATGTGTAAATCAAATCCTTGATTTAATAAAGCCATATTCTACTGAGGGAAACTATGAAATAGCTAAAAATAAAATTCTTGCTATTACAAAAAAAGATGGTACTGTTCCTGCTAATTTCATGTTAGATTTAGCATTAGAGTTGCAAGAAATGGCACCTCCAGGTGTTAATGTTGCCCCATTAGTTAATTGGATAGTAAATATCCCTGAAATGTTAGATAAACCAAAAATAAGTAGTCAATTAAAACCATTGTTTATGATTGCATATAATGCTAGAAAAGAAACAGGAATATGTTCGTTAGCTGAATCTAATGATATTGATTATATGTGGGATAATTATGCTGCTAAATCAACTGGCTATTGTATAGAATACGATTTAAGTGATTATGAATTAGCAAAGAATGTATTACCAGTTATTTATCAAGATGAAAGAGAAACGAATATTATTATGCAACTAGTTGGTTCTTTTATAGGTCAAATGATAACTGGATTCAGCAATGATCTAATACAAGCTGATTCATCTCATTTTATAAGATTGTTTTTAACAAAATATAAAAAATGGGAATATCAAAAAGAATGGAGATTTTTAGGCCATGCAAATGAAAAGCCTAAAGCTCCAAAGATTAAGACTATTTATTTAGGAAAAAATGTTAGTGCTGAAAATGAAAAGAAAATTAGAAAATATGCAAATCTAAATAATATAATCATAAAAAAACTTAGTTAAGGAGAAAAAAATGAAACTTGATTATGATATTGAAATTAATATTTTAGAAGATATTCATGAACTAGATTCTAGTCAATGTTTCATTTTTTCTGATGAAGAAGGATCTAATAACTATTATGCAACGGCTAAAATTATAGATGATATACTTGGTAATAAGTGCTTTAAGAAGTGGATAGATAATTCTAAATCCCAGTTTCCGCCAGATTTTATTAATGAAGAAGACTCTTTATTGATGGAAGTAATGAGAATTGATGATCATTCTCCTGATGGAAAGATTAATCCAAATCTTTCACGACAAAGGAGCATGAGAAAAGAAGTAGAAGCAATGAGAGAAATGTTTCCAAATGCAAAAAGATTCTTTATGAATGCTGTTACAGATTTACCTACTGATGAGGACCACAACTATAAAAACTATTATTCAAGTTTTCAGAGAACTGTCAGAAAACATTTATTAAAGTTAAAGGATTATAAAAAAAATCATCCAAATAAAAAGATGATTTTTCTCGTTGCCGATGAGACAAGTGGTATATATATTGAAACCATAGTTAAAAACGACGAAGTTGCTGCTGGCAGGCCACATTTAGTATTTTTAGATAAGAGATTTATTAATGAATTTATTGATTCTGATTTAGACTATTTGATTTTATATTGTCCTTATAATCATTTTAATACCATAGAATCACACGAACCTTTACCTCTTTTAACTATTTTTGATGTAAAGAACATGAAAAACAACAAAACTATTCCACTTTATGATTATGATGAAAATAAAATGGTCAGCAGTGAAAAATAATTAATGGAGGGTCAAAACAATGTCGCAAATACAAGATATTTTGAATAAAATGGTTAGCATAATAATCAATCAAAGAAGCAAAACATTTAATTCTGATGATAGTATTTCTCAGTTTACATATACTGGAAATATTAAGTCTGAAACTGATACTGAAAAACTAAAAACTAATCCTTCAATAGTTATTTATGGCGATGACATTAAAACATTTAATGATTTATATTATGAATTATATAAACAACTAAAAGTTGATAAAAAACAAGTGAGTTTTGATCAGTTTCAAAAAGATACAAGAGATTTGTTCTTTTTTAATCCTAATGAGGCCGATTTAAAAAAGATTGTAAATGAAAAATATGTAAAATCTGAAGATTTTTATTACATTGCACCTATATACGGAATAAAATGTAAAGAAAACATTATAGATTTTGAAAATATAGCTTTTGTTTCGTTAGATTATATTGGTACTTATGCAAATGAAATAACAAATGTTTCATGCAAAGATCTTTTATTAAGCCATTTTAACAGCTATGACAAAAACGAGCATATGCTTTATTTTGTGAAAAAATACAAATGTTATGATGCAAATTATACTAAGGAAAAATTTGAATCCGATTTAGATGAGATGATTAATGTGCTAAGATTTTTATGTATATATAAGACAGAACGTTCGTATATTGATAGAGTAAAAAATAATTCAAATAAGATTTTTTATACTGCGATTTCTGAAACGCAAGCAAGTAGCAATTTTTCTATCATCAATATGAATGATATTCCAATTGTGATGGATAAAACATGGTTTGATTATAAATATGCTAAAAAAATAATGAAAATTCTTTGTAAAAATAATAAAAATGATTTAGAGCAAAGAATTATTCGTTCTTTGATTTGGGCAGGTAGATCGATTGAAGAACATTATTTGGATTTGTCATGTGCTGAGATAGCATTTGCTTTTGAATCTATTTTTAAATCAGACAAAACTAGATTAATAACTCAAAGTATTCAAGATCAAATTGCTGAATCGACTGCATTAATACTTAATAATAATTATGATGATATTAAAAGACAAATAAAAGAATTGAAAGAATTCTATGGTTTGAGAAGTGCTATAGCTCATGGTAGTAAACAAGAAGGCGATATAGCCATTTATAATAAAAATTTAACTATTTTTAGGGATGTAATAATTAAATTACTAGAAAATGATACATATCTTGAATGTGATTCGTTAGAGGATTTAAAAGTTATTTTAGATAAGAAAAAATATTCGTAATTATTAATTGAAAGTGACTGGTTTATAAAGAAAATAATTATATTAATAATTGGTTTTGTTATGATGTTTTCTTTAGTTGCATGTTGTATAGCAATGCAAAGGTCTATATGATAAAATATGTATTTAGTAAAATTATGATTAAACTTTTAAGCGATTTCGAACAGGAGCGACCTGCCTGCCAGCCTTGGAGTCTTGTTCCAATATTATGTGTTTTAGTCGGTTTAATGACTTTGATAGCCATTGCTTTTCTCGCAAAATATATCAACAAAACAAAAAACAAAAAACTATTGAATGGCATTATCCTTATATATGGATTGATCTTCCTAGGACTTGAATATATCATGAAGTCAAACGTTACTTCTTCTTCGGGTACTATGACTTCTCCAGCATTCCCTTCCAGTTCTGCAGCATACCAATCTACCTATGCCTGATTCTTCCCTTTATCAAAAACGAAAAGATCAGAATGCCGATATTCTATTACCTAGGCATCTACTGCATGATTGCCGGCATCTTCCCGTTATTGTTCGGACAAGGACAGCTATGCAGATGGAGCAAAATCTCCGATGTAATCCGTTCCTTCCTCTGGCACGTTCTGATTCTTCAGGTCTCCATCCTATCTGTCGTCCACGCAGAAATCGGAAAAAACATCAAAAAAGATTATAAATACTTTCTTGGCGCTGTCGCAATATTCGTCGGTCTTACCGTCATCGCTCAACTAATCAATGTAACACTGCATTACACCGGAGGCATCAACTACAAACCGACAGACGGAAAACCATTCAAAGATGTCACGAACACTCCGTTGTTCGATCCAGATGTCGCTTCCTGTTTCTACATTTCTCCCTTCTTCGTTTCCAATATGCCTGTCTATTCTCAAATATGGCTGAAATTCGGTTGGTTCGCAAACTATATCATCTATGTCATCAGTTTCTCATTCCTGGCAACAATCCTCTATTTCCTCAATAGTCTGATCAAATATTGCATGATGAAATATGCAGCATGGAGAAACAAGAACAAATAAGCCACCATATCAAGCAATCAAAACTAACTATAAATTACTAAGAAACAAAATGAGATGGTTTTCAAATTCGTCAACATGGGACGATCCAATCGATGTGACAAGGTTCTATAATAAAATCAATGGAAATTATAAATTGCTCATCTATAATAAAACGATAAATCAAGGTGATGTATATGGATGGAATCATTATCATTTAGGAGAAAGGAAAGGAGACAAGGTTGAGAGGATAGAAGAAAGACCATATAAGTGGGCGCATTCGTTTTTTGGACTATTGTATATAAACACGGATGGTAATTACACAACATATCCTGTAAACCCGTAGAATTAATATGTTTTGCTACGATAAAAAAGAAATAAAAGAAATTGAAGAAAAATGGGATAACATGGGCCCGCCAGATGTATGTTTCATAATATCAAAAAATGATAAATATTATGTATTGGCTTATCTTGATGCATATAAATATTACCCGTTCTATTTCAAAAAGACACCAGTTGAAGATATTCTTCCCGCAGATGAAGAAGAGGAGCAATACCTATGCGATGAATTAAAGCCAAAAGTTTTACAGGTTTTAACAAATTATGCAACTATCGAATTGAGAGGCAATAAATATAAGATTCCTAGATATGAATATTTAAAAGAACTTAAGGCAAAGTAAATTCTTTTATCAAAGTTTAGGTATAGCTATTGTTATATAACACAGAGTGGCTTAACGGCCACTCCTTTTCTTTACTTAAATCTTGATAAATCAGCCTTTTAGAACGATGTATATAAGTGCCATTAAGAGGGTACTACAAATGAGCGAATTAAGAAAGAAATTGTATGATATGGGCGACAAGACAAACACAAGAAGAAGTGGTATTGATTAACTATAATAAATATTGCTAAATATTTATTCCGACTATAAAGAAAAAAGTTATCATATAATTTAAGAAATCATAGATTCACACTTTTATAGAAAGAATAAAAAGCATGAAAACTCAAATAGCCATCTTTTATTTCTTTAAGCAGAATGTAAAGCTTATATAATAGAAAATCCAATACACAATCCTAAGGATAAATAAAACAAATACTATTTCTTACTTTTTAAACCACCTACTACTACAACTATTATTCCTGTAGTCAAAAGCAATAAAGGAACACCATAAGTAATCGAATAGGCAGTGATAATCAATGGAAGATTAACTTCTTTTTTATCATCTTGGTTATCATCTTTGTTTTGATTATTGTTGTTATTGTTGTTGTTATTGTCACTATTATCATCTTTTAATTTATCGATACTTTCTTCTTCTAATACTTTATGACATATAGTGCATTCTTTATGCTTTGATCCAAATTCAGTATTGGTAGGATTTTTATCGATAATCCAATCGCTAGGTGTATGATCTGTTTTAGGTAGAATCTTTTGTTCTTCTATCACTTCACCACAAACTGAACAAATCTTACCATCACTAAATCCATCTTCTTCACATGTAGGCTTTACGCCTTCAATTATTTTAATGATGTGTGGCTTCTTAGCTATTGTTTCCGATGGTGTTAGAACCTTACCACAAATTGAACAAATAACTTCATCCGTGTATCCTTCCTTAGAACAAGTCGAATCGACACCAGGAATTGTCTTTGGAGTATGAACATCGCTGGCTGGAATTATTAGATCATCCAATGTTGTTTCATTCATATGTTCGTCATCTAGAAAATACTTATTGCATTCTTCACAGTACCAATATTCTTTCATCCCTGTGTCCTTGCATGTCGCATCAATCTTATCGTGATGAACTAATGTATGAGGGGAAGTAATAATGATTTCTTTAGTATCAGATATTGAATCTCCATATGAGGCTTTAACAATAATAGAGCTACTATTTTCATCTGACCCCACTTCCAATAAACCAGTAGAACTGATTTTAGTATTACTACTAGTATTTCCTTGAATAGACCAATCTATTGTCTCCGATCCCGTTAAGTTGTGTCCATCTAATGTTGCTTTAAACTGATAAGATTCACCGTTTTGCATTGAATCTTTGTAAGTAGAAATAGAGACATCAGTTACAATAGGTTCTGTAGATTCATCTATTCCATCGATTTCAAAAGTTAATGAATCATCAGTGATGCTATTTACTTTTACCTTTATCTTATTATTTAAATAAGTTACACCATCTTCTGGAGTTAAAGCGGCATTGCTTCTTGTCGTATCTGTTTCTTCACCCAAAACTAACATTTCCCAATTATTTCCACTAGTGTTGAGATTGCTGGGATATTTTTTATCATTACGAGCTAAGAAGCACACTAATCCACTCTTTATATTCAATCCGGCATAATTAGTGCCATCCTTTTTAACTAGAGGTTTGTTTTGGCAGTCAAATCTATTACCAGAATTTTGGAAATTTCTATATTCTAAATAGGCACTGTAATTATTACCTAAATCGATTTTATAGCAGATAGTATCGTTATTTGAATATGTATCACTAACATAATGAATAGTATATTCACCGTTCTTGTACATTGTTTTAATTTCATCTTTTTCAGTCCAGCCTAAACTTTCTCTTTCTTTAGATGAAATATATTGAGGAACAGGAGAAATATGCTTCGCCATCGCAGACATAAAATAGACTTTGGAAGACATATCTTTACTCCTATATAAATCCTTCAATCCAAATACATGGCCTGTCTCATGAGTAGCTACAGCAGTAAAAGCAATCTTATATCCATTCTTATCTGTATATAAACCATCATCAGTAAAAGATACAGTCATTTGGACATAATTACCGCTAGTTTTATCCAATCCATTAACTCTATACTCTACAGCATTATAATAATCCTTGTAATTCCAAAGCAAACTATTATAGGAAGCACTTAAATCACTGGATGCCGGACCATAGATAATAGTCAAACAATCTATTTCACCATTTCCATCCTTATCTAAAATAGAAGTATCATAAATTGGATTACCATCTACATCATATATACGGTTGGTCTTATTTAGTACTTGATTGATCGTAGTGCTCCAATCAGTTAATAAATCATATGATCTAGATCCTTTTTGATTAGGTTCATACCCATTAGGATTTGTGGATGTCTTCTCAGAATAATATGAACGGGTGTTGCTCAATTCTAATGATCCACCATTATCGAAAAGATAAACTGTATTCATCCTTAGATGATCATTAGATACACATCTAAAATATTCACCAACTGAATAATATGATTTGTTATACATATTATCAACTATATTTTTTGTATTAACATCATCATAAGTATTGTCGATAAACTCCTCTTCACCATTAAAACGAGCAAAAACAACAAGATTAGTAAAATTGCTATCATCTATTAAATCTGTATTACTACTCTCATTTAGTTGAGTAGGTGTACTATTCAATACAAACAAAGGTTTTACTGATAATAGCGAAATTAAAGCAAATAATAAAGTATTCATAGATATCAGAAACTATTTAAATAATCCAATCGAAGCTATTCTACATATTCAATAAAATAAATCAACTTAAAGCATTATAAAAGTGATAAATCTTTAACAGTACGCATCCATCAAATAGCCTAATTAATGGAAGTGGGGTGACAACATATAAATCTATAGAATCAAAAACATTTTATTTCTAATCTAAATTATTATGACTAAAAAAAGGATGTTGTTTAAAATAACAATATTTCAATCAGTGATATAAGGAACCCAACCCATATCATGGATAGTAAGGATATTAATGATAATAATTTTCAATTCAGTTATTAGATGATTGTAAAGATACTCCAGAGGAGATAGAAAAAATTCAAAAATGGATTCATTTACTTTTTATAACTAAACAATAACAGCATATAAAAACAATTACTTAAAGGAAACAAACTAGATATCTTTTAGTCTTTTTGTTGTTCTTCAATTCCTTGAGAAGCATCTTTTTGTTCTTTAACAAAATCTTCTGCTTCTTTCTTTGTATCTTCATCGACAGAATATGAATTTGTGGAAGGTTGATTGATGACGATTTGTTCATAGTCGAGATCAAATCCATTCTCAAGGAACAATTGACGATATTCTCTCATCATGTCCCTTTGGACTTGATAACGATCTTCTTCCTGACATTTTGCTACAAGTTTTACAGCTATATTGCTATCTTCATAAGCAGATACACCCTTATAAAATGGGCCTTCGACAATTGCAGGAATCTTTTCTTTAAACTTTGGAAGATTATCCTTTAGAAGCTTCTCAACTTTTTCAAGAGGTACATGATAAGAGAATTCGCAATCCACTACTGCCAAAGACAACTCTCTTGATAAATTTACGACATTCTTTATATCTGAATTATTTATTATCTTTATATTTCCAGCACAGTCAGTAATCTTTGTAGCTCTGATTCCAATTTCAGTGACAGTTCCTCTAAAGTCATCAATAGTTACTATTTCACCGACATTGTATTCATTTTCGAAAATTATGAACACACCAGCGATAATATCCGCTATCAAAGACTGAGCACCTAAACCTACGATAAGAGTTATGATTCCGACTGATTCCCAAATTGCTTTTGAATTGAATCCGAAGGCATCCAAGACTAAGAATATCAAGATTATGGCTGCACCATATTTGATGATTCCATCCAATAGAGTGATGACTGTCTTTGCTCTATTAGATTTCTGCATAATCTTTTTAAACATCAATCGCAACAATCTAGACACGATCAAAACAACTACTATCAAGATTATGCAATGTATCAATGTCTTATAATGAGCTTGCATCATGCTGGGGAAGGTTGTGATGTCCCAAATGTTTTCTTTAGCCCAAATTACAAACCCATTTGTCTCTGGCAATATCATTTCCAGTGAGACACAGATTGCAAAAGCCAACAAAACCAACACTCCTAATGTGATTCCTATAATAGAAATCCATTTTCTTTTATTACTCTTTTTTGTTTCCATAGTTTGTTCCTCCTTTTAAGACTGTTCTATAGTCAGAGTCGTATCCATAAATCTATTTCCTCTTATCGAATAAATAGATGCGATTTCATCATAATTTTTGGAATACTGACTGTAGCTACAAGTCAATTGATTTCCTATAGCATTTCCATCGACCGTCACTGTCAAATTCACACCTTGCATCATCTCATAATCAGTTTGGCTATACTCCTGAGATTGATAGATGACCTTGTTTTCAATATATGCACCCATCGAAGAAGATATAACAATCTCAGTCTTGTCAGTAGATGAATCATAAGTACCTTTTGCAGACAAGATTTCATTGAATTCTATTCCACCTGAAGGCATAGTCTGTTCCATTCTGTAAGTTACTATGCCTTGTTTCATCAAACTGTAATACAAGAAGTAGTATGGCTTTTTTTCTAAATCATATATAGCAGCAACTTTATCTTGAGTAATACAGTGAATAGTCGAAGTGGACACATCTGTTTTCGTATAGATAGAAGCATCGCAGAAATAAGATAAATCAGTGTCTAGGAAGTCTGGGAAGTTTATCAATCTATACAGGTTGATAGTTCCATCATCGTTATAGGTGACTAATGAATCGCCTGGATTTGCTGCAATATATACGGGGCTTGTATAGATATCTAAAGCTTTGCCTTGAGATAGAATTGTTATGTCTTCTAACTTTCTATAAAGTTTTCCATCCCTATCAAAGATACTAACACTCAATGTTCCACCATCAGTCTTATTCAATGTATTGAAGGATGTTTCGGATACTATGTTTATATCCTGGATATTCGTATCGCCATTATCTATTTTGATTTTATAGTCTTTAGGAATTGCACCACTAAATTCCATGGTAATCGGAATCGTATCGAAGCTATCGTCGCTGAAGTCACAATCAACGGATGTTATTTCGAATGAATAACTGAAATCATATGAATGAGTCGACATCTTCAGCTTATGGCTTCGGCCATCCGATTGATAATCATAGAATTCAAGAATCGGGGTTATGGTGACATTTCCTATATCATCTTCAAGTTCATCGAAAGTGATATATCCGTTAGGGGAAGACAACTCATAATCAAAAGTGGATTTTCCTTTATCAGAATCTATCTCAAATGTAACCTTATCTTTTCTACCTTCATAAGCCGTTTCATACATATAGGGAACCATAAAATTTAACCCATCAAATTCTGGCTTTTCCATCAAAAAAAACACTGGAGCATGAATTATCGTATTCATTTCAGCTACAAAGCTGTTGAATATCTTATCTTCGTTTTTAAAATGACCTATATCCTGATATTGAATATAGAATCCAAAAATATCTTTCAATCCTTTGACATCGATGATGCTATCAGTTCCAATGTATTCTTTTAACAAGACGCCATCTGTTGAATAAACATCAACTTTGTATTCGAAGACATCTTCATATTCACAAACAAAACCAGTTTCTATTTCAACATCGAATGTGCCATCCTCGTTATATGTTAAATGACAATCATTAGGAGTTATTTTAGTATAAGAAGCTTGGAATGATTGATCACAATCAAAATCAAAGGAATCACTTTGAAAATATATATCATTACCATCAGGGCTTTGAACACTAAATTTATAACTGGAAAGTCCATAATAAGCATCACAAACCAATGACAGATGAGAGTTGTTATCATTCAAACTAGAATCTACTTTATCTTTTCCTAATGAATTTCCATCTTTATCAAATTGTTCTATAAAAATCTCAAATCCAGTATCACTTGAATAATTATCTATATCGAAATCCAAATTGATTTTGTTCGGGCTCAACACTTCTTTGATAGTGTCTTTAGACACTTCAAAAGGAACTTTGCTTTTATTGGAAGGTAGAACATCCATCACCGTCAAAGCAACAACAGCTGTGACAGCTGTAGCGGCAACAGTTCCAACTGATGCTACAGTAGTAGCAACCGGAGTAGCGGATTCTACTGCAACATTATTTCCTTCGACATTCTTAACTCTTTTTGCTAAATCCTGTTCATCGATTTCTGATTTATTTTCTTGTTCTTTATTACTTGATTTTTTATCGCTATCTTCAAAAGATTCAGGAACATCTTTTAATTCTTTAGGTGAATCCTTCAATTCTTTTCCAAAATACTGTTCAGCTTTAAAACTATGATATTCATCATATCTTTTGGTTTCACTACAATGGAAGTATTCATCAGTATTGTTCTTTTTCATATTTGGATTATAAACAATAAAGTCTCAAATTCCAACTAAATAATAAAAATTAAATTTAGAGCATATTATTCAAAATAGAATTAATATCAAACTTTTGATAATTAAATCATTATTGCTTTTCTAATCTATTTCTTTAATTTATAATTATAAAAAAGGAGGATAACGAAATATATGAGAAAAGATGAAAACAATGAAATCAGAAAAGGAATAAATAAAAAGACATCAATAATATTGATAGTGATAGGTGCAATAATTGAATTGATAGGATTAGGTTTAGAAATCTTCAATATCGTCATGATATCTACAGGTTCTTTCGAAAATTCTTTAATGTGGATTGGATTTGTAGCGATACCCGTAATGTTTGTCGGTGCAGTCTTTTTGATTCTAGGTCTTATGAGACCAATGAGTAAATTCGCAGCTAGAACCAGTGCTCCGATTCAAAAAGATTATATGAATTACATGAGAGAAGAAACAGTAGATACAGCAAAAGAATATTACAAAGATATAGCATCTGGTATCAGAGAAGGCACAGATGGACAAGAAACGATAGAATGCAAACAATGTAAACATTTAAATAAAAAAGATTCTAAGTTCTGCAATAACTGCGGCAACAAGTTAAATTATGAAATCAAATGTCCGCATTGTGGAAAGATGACTCCATCTAACTCTAAATACTGCAATAATTGTGGTGAGAAATTAGATTAAGCAAAAAAGGAAATAAAACCTGCCCAAAGTATTTGGATAGGAACATCTGACATATCAAGAAGTATTCTTAGTAATAGCTATAACTGCAGGAATTCTAATAATGGTAATGTCCTTGATAATCGAAGGAACATATGATTACTTTCTTAAAAGGAGACCAATTCTATTAGAAAAGAATCATAATAAAAAAGAAAATTAAGAATTCAAAAGACAGCAAATGCTGTCTTTTTCATTGTAAAAAATAAGCTGTTTTTTCTTAATCCATATTTAAATCATAAAATTTACTCCTTCACAATTAGGTTGTTTCTACATTACACTAGTCCATAAGCATATATCAGTTAAATAACACATAATCATATTTGATATATTTTTATGCAAAATTAATTTTTAGTAAGGGTATTGAATGCGGATTACAAAACATAATTTAAAAACAATGTTTATTATTAAAACCCGGAAAGAGACCTAAAATTCCTTTCTAAGGAAAAACAAACCATCGGAGGATATTATGAAATTTTCCAAAAGAAAGATGATGATGTGTGCCGCTTTATTGCCTGTACTTTTTAGCCTTGTCGGTTGCAAAAAAGATCCTAACCAGATTGACGTTGTCTTCGTTCCTTCTAGAGATGCTACCGCCCTCGGTGAATCTGCTAAGAAACTCGAGCCTGTTCTCGATAAGATCATGAAAGACAACAATTTGCCTTATTATTTCAAGATTAGTACTTCTACAACCTATCCTGCAGCCGGTACTGCTTTAATGAACTCACAAGCTGATGTAGGTTTCCTTACTGGAACTTCTTATGCTCAAATGACTGTTGACCACCCTGGAAGTGTCGAAGTTCTTTTGACAGCTGAGAGAAGTGGATTCAAGGTCCAAACCACTGATTACAAGAATCCTAACAACACCGAAGAAGGACGTCATAAACAAGTCCAAGCCATGAATGGTGAGATTGACAATTATGAGTATCTTGCTGAGCAAGACACTGTCAATGTCGCTAATTCCTACAACTCAATCCTTATTTCTAACAGAAATCACAAGGAAAATGGTAAAGCTACTGAAATCAAGTACATCGATGATTTGATTGGAAAGCAAATCGGAATCCAAAACAATACTTCTGGTGCTGGATACAACTATCCTAAGCTCTTCCTCGCTAACATGAAGAATGAAGCTAGTAGAAAGATCTGGTTCAGACCTGATTCACAATATCTCAACAACGATTACATCAAAGAACACGGACTCACAATCGTCTCTGGAGAACCTGATGCTTCTAAGGGTGAAATCAAGGGTGTCGAAATCAAAGGTTACGATGCTGCTTTTACCGAAGTTATGAACGAGAATTCTAACTTTGCTGGAGTTTGAGGATTCATGGATATTCGTTATTCCAACGGATACAACAAAACTGGTGGAAAATACAAAGATGACAAGAGTGTCTTCACCAACACCTACACAGTCGCTATGACTGATCCTATCTTCAACGATACAATCTCTGTCCGTTCCGGACTTGAGAAAGAAAAGAAAGACGCCGTCAAGTTAGCCTTCAAGACCGCCGTCAAGCAAGGTGATGTCAAAACTGATGGAACTGGTGCTAACATTATCTACAACATCTACTCACACACTGGATATTCCGATGGAGTCGATGCCAACTACGAAAACGAAAGAACTATTTACAGAAACAACAAGTAATTAGTTCTATTCAAATAGTCTTAACCACCGGCCAAATGGCTTGGTGGTTTCTTTTGGAAAGGAAAGTATATGATCGAGTTTAAAAATGTAAAGAAAGTCTATCCTGATGGTTTAGTAGCTTTAAAAAACATAAATCTGACTATCAATGATGGTGACTTCGTGTCTATCATCGGATTGTCCGGTGCTGGAAAATCAACTTTGCTTAGAACTATAAACAAAATGCACGATATCCAGGAAGGACAAATCTTAGTGGATGTCAACGATGATAAAAAGGAACTCAACACAAATTACGAAGCAGAGCTACAGGCTTATAAAGAAAATGAGAAGAGACTTCCTGAATTGAGCAAAAAGCTCAAAGAAGCTGAAACTAACAAAAACGAAGAAGAAGCTATTAAACTTAGAAAAGAAATACTCGGAGTAAAAACTGCAATCGCTCCTTCTAAATACATCATCAAGAAGATTCCTGTCAAGATGGATGTATCAAAGGTAAAAGGAAAAGAATTGAGATTGTTGAGAAGAAACATCGGAATGATCTTCCAGTCTTTCAACTTGGTCAAGAGATCATCCGTATATAAAAATGTCCTCTCAGGAAGAATCGGATACCACAATTGGATAGAAACCATTTGTGGAATCTATACCAAGAGAGAAAAGATGCTAGCTCTTCAATCTATCGATTCTTTAGGGATTTTAAGTAAATCATATGTCAGAGCTGATAACCTTTCTGGTGGTCAACAGCAACGTGTTGCACTAGCAAGAGCTTTAACTCAAGAGCCATCTCTCATTTTGGCAGATGAACCAGTCGCCTCACTCGATCCTATCACTACTATTTCAGTCATGAACGATTTCAAGAAGATCAACAAAGAAAAAGGAATCACAATCGTAGCCAACATGCACCACGTCGACTTGGCTTTGAAGTATTCCAATAGAATCATCGGAATCAAAGCCGGTGAAATAGTCTTCGATGGAACACCAGATCAAATAAATGATGAAGTCCTACAAAAGATATATGGAAGAGCCTTGGAAAGAGGTGAAAACCTCGGAGGTGTAGATAATGACTAATACAGCTCCTATCCAAGAGAAGGAGAAGAGGTTTCATTTAATAAAAGAGCCAGATCCTTACGGAAAATGGTCTTTCATAGATAAACTTTTCTTTTCAAAGAAAGTAGTTTCCTTATCAGCAGATGGCTCTGCGGATAAAGTTATCGTAAAGAAAAGAAGTTTAGGGTTGATTTGGTTTCTTCTTTTCGTAGCCATATTCGTAGTTTGCATTTCTTTATTCATAACATTTCCGTCAAATCCAGATCTAGGTAATTTGTTCTACATCATCGGAGAAATGTTCCAGCCCTGCTACAAATTCTCCACATATGGAGAATACTTCAATTACATGTGGACTACAGCAATTCCAGAATTAGGAAACACAATTGCAATGGTCTTCGTAGCAACAGCTATAGGATGCATAATATCCATTCCATTATTCATGCTATCCTCCAAAAATGTTGTAAAAACACCTTGGATTTATGCACCTATCAGATTCATCTTGGATATCATTAGAACTGTTCCTACATTTGCACTAGCTATGATCATGGTCGCAATTGTCGGATACAACAACACTGCAGGTATCATTTCAATGATATTCTTCACTGCCGGAATCATGTATAAGATGGAATACGAGTTCTGTGATACTAGAGATATGGCACCTTACGAAGCAGCCTTATCAGTCGGTTCGAACAAAATTCAAGCCTTCTCAAATGGACTTTGGCCTCAGATCTTGCCAAACTTCTTGTCTAACTGTCTATACACCTTCGAAATATCGATCAGAGGTTCCATCATATTAGGTTATGTCGGTGCTGGTGGTATAGGAAAGTTGCTGTCCGATGCATCTGACATGATGTATTGGGACGAAGTCGGTGCGATAGTTGTTCCAATCTTTGTAGTCACTTTGGTACTTCAATTACTTTCTAGCTACGTTAGAAGAAAGGTTCAGTAATTATGGAAAAGAAAGAAAATAAAAAGCAATCTGAGCCAAAGAAGTTTTCACTCTATAACTGGTACTATAGATTAGAGCATAGAAAGAACTTCCAATACGATTCAGCTAAACAGGCCTATGTCTTTAGACCTAAGATGTGGATTCCTAACACAATCACTGCTTTGGTCTTCTTAGCCTTGATGATCTATTGTATTATTTCAACTCAATTTGGATCAAACACTAGCCATGCTAACCCTGACAGACTATCAGAGATATTCACCGGAATCTTTGTTCCTGACTTTTCATATATATTCGGATATGGTTCATTTACATTTAAAAACAGTGCTATATACGAAGCTTTGCAAACTTTCTCCATTGCTTTGATAGGTACGACATTTGGATCTATTTTGTCTCTTCCATTTGGTTTCTTAGCTTCCAGCAAGATGGTTGGAAAATGGTGTCATATCTCAGAAGTGTTGTTGATATGCATTAGAACAATCCCTGAAATCATCTTGGGTTATGTCATGATTGCTGGATTAGGATTCAGCTCTTTCTCAGGAATCATGGTCTTCTCATTCCACTCGATTGGAATGATTGGAAAACTATATTCTGAACAATTGGATGAACTTGAGACCCAACCTTTGGAAGCATTGGATGCATGTGGTGGAACTTTCACAGCAAAGTTAAAAGTTGGAATCATTCCAAATGTAGCACCTAACTTCCTCTCCGTCATCTTGTATAGATTTGATTTGAACCTTAGAACAGCCGCTATGTTAGGTATGGTTTGTGGTGATGAAGCTGGATTGGGTTATTGGATTTCTAGCTTTTCACAAAACGGACACTGGCCTCAATTCGGTGGTGCTTTATGGTTATGTATCATCATGATCATCTTAGTCGATTACTTCTCATCTTATCTTAGAAAGAAACTTGTCTAATTAGATAAGCAAAATAAAAGAGCAGCCATGTACTGCTCTTTTTCTTATGCTTAGCTAGGATATTCCTTCCACTCTCACACATAGGAACAACCCC